>Ga0123338_10001612_pt1 | contig 21730 bp, 17 predicted proteins | sample grotaG_FD_89793 | JGI IMG/M metagenome (GOLD analysis project Ga0123338, IMG submission 89793) | Glacier valley bacterial and archeal communities from Borup Fiord, Nunavut, Canada, to study Microbial Dark Matter (Phase II) -... | ecosystem: Environmental > Aquatic > Freshwater > Ice > Glacier ...
CTGGCAGTCAGCGCGACCTCGGCCTCGGTGGCTGGTGGGGCACGTTGGCACTCGATGCCGATGCCAATGGACATGGGGTCTACGTGGCAACCCAGTCGGGCAAGCTGTGGCACATCGATCCCGTGACGCTCACCAAGGTCGCTGCGGCCATGGACGGCTGGGCGGGCACGGTGGGACTTCTCGTGCGGACCCGCTAGCCTTCATGGCCCGATCTCCGACACCCACCGGCGACGATCTGCTTGCGTCTCTGGCCGATCCCAGCGACGGGCCAGAGATCCCGCAACACCTGCGCGAGATCCTCGACCGGCTGCCACGCGAGCCGGGCGTGTACCTCATGAAAGACAAGAAGGACCGCGTGGTCTACGTCGGCAAGGCGGCGTCGTTACGGGCCCGGGTCGGCTCTTACTTCAAGCGTGGCGGCGACGGTCGCGCCTTCATTGCTCTCCTCGGGCGCCTGCTCGGGGACATCGAGACCGTCGTCACCAACAACGAAAAAGAGGCGCTGCTCCTCGAGAACAACCTCATCAAGCAGCATCAGCCGCGCTTCAACGTCAAGCTCGTCGACGACAAGAACTATCTCGTGTTGCGACTCGATCCACGCAAGCGCTATCCCCGACTCGAGGTCGTGCGCAACATCGGCAAGGACGGTGCGCGCTATTTTGGGCCGTATCACTCGGCGACGTCTTGCCGGGCCACGTTGGCGGTGGTGAACCGGCACTTCAAGCTCCGGACCTGCACCGACAGCGTGCTGGGCTCGCGCAAGCGGCCTTGTCTGCAATACCAGATCAAGCGCTGTGACGCGCCGTGCGTGTACCCGATTCCCGACGAGGAATACGCCAAACAGGTGCAGGACGTGAGCCTGTTTCTCGACGCCAAGGACGACGAGCTCGTCGACCGATTGCAAGAGCGCATGAAGGACGCGGCCAAGGCGATGGAGTACGAAGTCGCGGCCTCGGTGCGTGACCAGCTCCATGCGCTCGGCAAGACCCTCGAGGCCCAGCGGGTGGTCTCGGCGGATCTGCGCGACCAGGATGTGCTCGGCATGTTTCGCCAGGGCGACGCGGTGGAGATGGTGGTGCTCCATGTGCGCCACGGCAAGCTGCTCGGGCGTCGTAATTTCTCGCTGGCCGGCCAGGAGTTTCCCACCGACGAGGTGCTGTCGTCGTTCATCTCGGTGTACTACGACCTAGGCAATGCCATCCCCGACGAGGTGCTGCTGCCGGCGGAGATTCTCGACGCCAAGCTCAAGTCGGAGTGGCTGACCGAGCGCCGCGGCCGCAAGGTAGAAGTCATGTTGCCCCAGCGCGGCGATCGCCGTCGCCTGGTGGAGCTGGCGGAGAAGAATGCAGCCAGCTCGTTCGTGAGCCGCCGCAACAAGGCCGAGGATGCCGAGGCGGCGCTGGCCAAGCTACAGTCGCGCTTGTCGTTGCGACGGGTGCCGCATCGGATCGAGTGCTTCGACATTTCGCACATCCAGGGCACGTCCACCGTGGCCTCGATGGTGGTGTTTCTCGACGGAGAACCGGCCAAGGAGGAGTACCGCACCTTCAAGGTCAAGAGCGCCACCAACGACGATTTTGCGTCGATGTACGAGGTGTTGTCGCGCCGGTTTCGGCGGGCGCGTGCTGGAGAAACTGCGTGGGCCGAGCCCGATCTGTTGGTCATCGACGGCGGTAAGGGTCAGCTGTCGTCGGCGCTGGCGGCGCTGCGCGACGCGCAGATCGATCTGGGGATGAACGGCATGGACGTGGTGGCCATCGCCAAGGAGCGTGAAGAGGCCGAAGTAGAAGCCGAGGTGGTGACGACGGCAGCCGATCCGGCGACACCTGGAGCGGACCCGGCAATCCCAGGACCCACGCCAGCGCCGCGGACAGGAAAGTCGTCGAGAGGCATCCGGACTTCGACCGCCAAGCAGAAGCAGCCAGACCGCGTGTTTACCGCGCGGGCAAAAGATCCCATCAGACTGCGGCCCAACTCGGCAGAGCTGTTCGTGCTGTCGCGGATCCGCGACGAAGCCCATCGCTTCGCAGTGACGTTTCACAAGAAGCTACGGCGTGGGACGACCCTGCATTCGTCGCTGGAGGACGTGCCGGGGGTGGGCCCGCAGCGACGGCGGCAGCTCTTGAGGACGTTCGGCTCGCTCAAGAAAGTCAAGGAAGCCACCATCGAGGAGCTGGCGCGGGCGCCGGGCATGACGCTGGCAGCGGCCCAAGCTGTTGCTAGATATCTCGGCAATCCCGCCGTCGCTGCGGTCGGCGCTGCAGCCCATGTCGCCGCGCCAGCCTCAGCTCAGGACGCGGAGATCCCGGAAGCAGCGGAGGACGCGGCTGCGGCCGAGCTGGAGGAGCTGGGGGCGGACCTCGGCGACGACGACGCCGGAGACGCCGGCGCAACCGGCTGAGGCATTGGCGGGGGCGTGGGCGCCGAGTGGGCGGGCTCCGACGTGTCCACCGACGGCAGCTCGTCCTCACGCGGTTGCAGCGTGATCTCCACCCGGCGGTTCTTGGCCTTATGCTCATCGGTGTCGTTGTCGACCAGGCGGTCGAACTCGGAGTAGCCGGCGGCCGACAGGTGGCGCGGATCGACACCTTCACCTTGCAGCGTCCGCACCACGGTCACCGCGCGCGCCGTCGACAGATCCCAGTTGGAGCGGAACGGCGACTGTTTCACGATGCCGTTGTCGGTATGCGCAGCGACGAGGAAATCACGGTTGGAGATCTCGCGTAGCACCGCAGCGATTTGCCGCAACGGCGCGGCCCCCGCGGGCTTCAGCTCGGCGTGACCTCTCTCGAACAGCAGTGCCTCATCGACGACGAGGCGGATGAGGTTCTGGCGCACGGTGATCTGCAACACCTTGTCGTCGACGAGCTGGCTCAATCTGAGCCGCAGTGCGCGATAGGCCTCGGTGCGTTGCTCGGCTTGGGCCCGCGTGCGCTTCAGGTCTTCGAGCTGCTTCTCGGTGGCCCGCAGATCCCGCTTGAGCTTCATGTATTCGGCTTCCACCGTGGCCGCACGGCTACGGGCGCCGGCCTCTTCTTCCAGGCGGTCCCGCAAGGCGGTGGTCTCGGACTGGGCGCGGTTCAGGTCGGCTTTGAAGCGGTCTATCTCCGTAAGCCGAGAATTATAGAGCTCCTGAGGCACACCACAGGCGCCGAGAAATGACACGCAAGTAATCGTAACTAGACGGGTAATCAGACAGGTGGCCATGAATTTGACACGCATGGTAGGTGCGGGTAGTGTTGTATCCTACATGTGGGTTTCTGGGTCGGGCAACTCGTCGGACAGATGAGGTCGTATGGCACGGGCGAGCGCAGTCGCATCACGGGGAAATCGTAGCACCGAAACGGACGGTTCCGATGTGTCGGGCGGGCGTCGTCGCGAGGTCGCGGGGATCTTGCTGCTGGGCGCATCGCTGTTTCTTGCGTTGAGCGTGGGCTCCTTGCAGCTCGGCGCGGGCACCCTCATGGGCCCGTGCGGCGCTGTGGTGGGCCTTGGGCTCTACGCCCTCTTCGGCGTCGGCGCGTATCTGCTGGCAGGGGCGATGATGCTCGTGGCCGTGCGCTGCCTCGTCGGACGCACGCTGGGCTTGCGATCGGTGGAGACGGCGGCTGCGGTCGCTGGCGGCCTCGGCTTGGCGATCTTGATCCATCTCGCGCTCGGACGCATCCGCCTGCGTGGCTATTCTCCAGGTGGTCTCGTGGGTGAGTACGGCGCCGAGCTCATGGCGTCGGTGGTGGGCCGGGTCGGCGCGGTGCTGCTCGGCGTGGTGGGTGTGTGCGCGGCGGTGGTCATGGCCACGTCGCTTTCGACGCGTGGCCTCGTGCTCGGCATAGGTCGTGCCGCGCGAGCGACTGGTCGTTGGATGTGGACTGCCGTCGCTGCGATCTTCCCCGAAAAGGACGCCCGGGTGATGCGTGATGCGCAGACGGCCTCGGCGATGCCGATCATCTCGCGGGAAGAAGTGGCGCGGCGTGCGGCGCTGGCCAACGAGCAAACGCGTCTGCTCGCCCTGCCGGCTGCCAAGCCCGCCCGGCGCAAGAAGAAGGACGACGACACCGCACACGACCTGGTGGAGGTGGTCGACGCCGACATCGTCGACGCCACGCCGGTAGAGGCGTTCCAGATCGACGCAAGCGCAACTGCAAGCGAAGAGGGCGCACCGACCGACGATCTTGACGATCGCACGGAGGCCACCTCGGTCCCCGAATTCGGCGTGGTACAGCCGCGCATCGTCGAGCCCGTCGCTGCCAAGCCGGCCAAAGAGCTCCCAAAGGGACGAGAGAGCCAGATCGTCCCCACAGTGGTCCCCATGCTCACCAAGCCGTCCGAGGTCCGCCTCGAAGCCAAGTCGGAGCCGAAGCTGGCGTCGAAGGGCGAGCAGCGCGACTACATCCCGGCCGCTGGCGGATATCACCTGCCGGACCTCGACCTCCTCGATGTTCCCGTCGCTGAAGACACCGAGCTCGACCGTCAGGGACGTGAGGAAATGCTGGCGCTTGCCGAGAAGCTGCAGCGCACGCTCGCCGACTATGGCGTCAAAGGCCAGGTGCAAGAGATCCACCCCGGCCCGGTCGTCACCATGTACGAGTTCGTGCCCGCGGCCGGCACTAAGCTGTCCAAGATCACCGGCCTGTCCAACGATCTGGCGATGGCCCTGGCCGCGCTCAAGGTCCGCATCGTCGCGCCGATCCCCGGAAAATCGTCGGTGGGCATCGAAGTTCCCAACAAGAAGCGCGCCACGGTGTACCTGCGCGAAATCCTCGGCGACGATGCCATCTCGCGGGCGCGTAGCCGTCTCACCATGGGTCTCGGCAAGGATATTTCCGGCGCGCCGGTGGCCGTGGACCTGGCCAAGATGCCGCATCTTCTCGTCGCTGGTACGACCGGATCGGGCAAGTCGGTGGGTATCAACGGCATGATCTGCTCCATCTTGTTTGGCGCCACGCCCGACGAGGTCCGCATGATCATGATCGACCCGAAGATGGTCGAGCTGTCGGTCTACGAAGGCATTCCGCACTTGCTCTTGCCGGTGGTGACCGACCCCAAGAAGGCCAACCTCGCGCTGCGCTGGGCCGTCGAGGAAATGGAGCGTCGCTACGAGTCGGTGTCGAAGGCCGGCGTGCGCGACCTGGTGTCGTTCAACAAGCGCGTCGAGAAGCTCTTGGCCGAAGGGCCGCCGGCGATCCCCGCGCCCAAGAACATCAAGATCTGGGTCGACAACCAAGAGCTGGAGGTGCCTCCGACGGAGGGCGCGGTTCTCGGTGCCGGCGGCGTGGTGACGGCCGACGTGCGCGACGACATCTCTGCGGCCAACGCGGCGCACGACAAGGTGATGATGGCGCTCGCTGCGGAGCCGGTGCCGAAGAAGCTGCCGTACATCGTGGTCATCATCGACGAGTTCGCCGACCTCATGATGGTGGCGCCGAAAGACGTCGAGACCTCGGTGGCCCGGATTGCGCAAAAGGCGCGCGCGGTCGGCATTCATCTCATCGTCGCCACGCAGCGCCCGTCGGTGGACGTGATCACCGGGCTCATCAAGGCCAACTTCCCGTCGCGTATCGGCTTTCAGGTGGCGTCGAAGATCGACTCGCGCACCATCCTCGATCAGCAGGGCGCCGAGAATCTGCTCGGCAATGGCGACTCTTTGTTCACCGATCGCGGCCAGGCTTTGAAGCGCATCCACGGCGCCTTTGTCTCCGACGACGAAGTGAAGCGGGTCGTCGCCTTTTTGCAAAAGCAGGGCAAGCCGGTCTACGACATGGAGATCTTGAAGCCGCGTGAAGACGACGGCGGCGAAGAGGGCGGCGCGTTGCCGGATGATCAAGGCACGGACCCGCTTTACGATCAGGCGGTGCGCCTGGTGTGCGACACCCGGATGGCGTCGGTGTCGATGATCCAGCGCCGCCTGCAGATCGGCTTCAACCGCGCCTCACGCCTCGTAGAGCGCATGGAGAAGGACGGTCTCGTCGGAGCAGCCAACGGCAGTAAGCCGCGAGAAGTCCTGGCGCAAGCCGTCTGAATTACTACCGGCACGGTCACGTTTCATTTGGCATGATGCACTCCATGCGTCTCCTCGCGATTGCCTGTCTCTGTGTTGCCAGCCCCGCGTTTGCCGAGGCGCCTTCTGCCAAGCAGCTCGTCGACAAGATCCAGAAGTTCTACGACGCCACGCGCGATCTCCACGCCCACTTCGACCAGACGCTGGAGTCGGGGATCGGCCGTGCCAAGAAGGCTTCGGGCGAGGTGTGGCTCAAGAAGCCGGGCAAGATGCGCTGGGATTACGACAAGCCCGAGAAGAAGATTCTCGTTGCTGACGGGTCGACGCTGTGGGTCTACGAGCAGGAAGATCAGCAGGCGTTTCGGCAGCCGATGAACAGCTCCACGCTGCCAGCTCAGGTGTCGTTTCTCGTCGGTGAGGGTCGGCTGGCGCAGGAATTCGACGCCAGCTTGGTGGAGGTGGCCGGCGTGGGCGGCGACGGCGATCTGGTGGTGAAGCTGGTGCCGAAGACGTCGAGCGGCAACTATCGCTATCTGCTGTTCGTGGCCGAAGCAGCGACGGGGCAGGTCAAAGAGACGGTCATCTACGATCAGCAGGGCGGGACCAACCGATTGCGTTTCTCGGGGCTGGCTGTCAACAGCAAGGTCGACGACGCCAAGTTCAAGTTCACGCCGCCGGCGGGCGTGAAGATCTTGTCCGCACCGTCACAGTCACAGAAGTAAAAGTACGATCCCGCCCACCGTCGCGGTGATGGCCAAAAGACGCGGCGGGCTCCAGCGCTCTTCGCCCAGCGCGATGGCGATCGGCACCGACAACAGCGGCGCCAGCGACGACAAGCTCGCGCCCACGGCCAGGTCGGTGTGGCCGAGGCCATAGACGAAGAAGATCGATCCCAAGAAGGCGTCGACGAGGATGGCAGGGATGAGGCCGGGCAGGAGCGGCCGGCGTGGCGTGGTGGGTGCGCCGCGGAAGGCATGGGTTACCGCCAGCTGGCTACCGAGGACAACGATGGCGATGGCGTAGCGGACGCCGTTGACCTGCCAGACATCGAGGCCGACCGAGCCGTGTTTGACGGCCACGCTGTTGCCGGCCCACAGGAACGAGGTAGCAAAGGCAAGGCCAAGGCCGATGAGGTCGCCGCGCGACCTGGCGATGTCGGCTTCTCGACGGGAAAGCGCGACGAGCCCGATCACGCCGAACACACACAAGAGCGTGCCGGCGGCGCGCGACCAGCCGAACGGTTCGCCGCGCAGGGTGCCGACGAGCGCCGCCCACAACGGGTAGCTCGACGCGATGGACAGCGCCGTCGAGACGCCCACCCGGCGTGCAGCGGCGAAGAAGAGCCCATCGGCCAGGCCGTACGAACAGAACACCGACGCGGCCAGCCAGCCGAGCCCGGTGGTCCCAAGCCCGTGCAGCGCACCCATGCCATGAATGGCCACAGCGACGGTGAGATAGATCGGCAACACCACCATCGCCCGCGTCAGGTTCACGCGCACCGAGCCGGCTTCGCGTGAGGCCACCGCGTAGCGGGTCGAGGCGTAGGCCCAGGTGAATGAGCTGCCGAGCGCGGCCAGTGGCCCGAGGGGAAACGTCACAAAAGCGGCGACAGCTCGGCCTGCTTGCCGTCGGTGAATAGACCGTAGATGCCGCCGGTGTGCAGGAACACCAGCCGTTCACCCAAAGACGTCCCGAGGCTGAGCTGCTGCTGGAGGCCATACCAGGCCTTGCCGGTGTAGACGGGATCGAGAATCAAGCCCTCCGAGCGGGCCAGATCGCGCAATGCCGCCAGCTCCTCGGGCCGACTCTTGGCGTAACCGGCGCCGACATAGCCGTCGAGGATCTCGATCTCGCTGCGTTCGAATGCGAGCGATAGCTCGTATTCGGTGATGGCGGCTTCGATGATCTCGCCGATCACGCGCACGAAGTAGTCGCGGTCGTCGCACACGTTGATGCCCACCACCCGCCATGGCAGGCCGAGTAACTTGACGCCGAGGATGAGGCCCGCACCGGTGCCACCCGAGCCTGCCGCATAGACCAGCGTCGCCTTCCCGGGACCGAGCTCCTTGGCCAGCTCCTCGACAGCATCGATGTAGCCCCAGGCGCCGAGTGCGTTGGAGCCACCTTCGGGTATCAGATACGGCCTGCGTCCGGCGGCGCGCAGCGCGTCGGCCACCTCGACGAAGAGCTCGGCGCGACGCGCATATTCGGGCCGGCTCACCCAGCGGATCTCGGCGCCGACCAAGCGATCGAGCAAGATGTTGGCTTCGGTGGCCGGCGGGCGCGACGGATCCTCGGTGCGCAGAAGAAGATAGGGCCGCATGCCAAGCTCGACGGCAGCGACGGCGGTGGCGCGACAATGGTTGGACTGCTCGCCTCCGCACGTCACGATGGTGTCGGCGCCTTCGGCCTGCGCCTGGGCCAGCAGATACTCGAGCTTGCGGATCTTGTTTCCAGACAACGTCGAGCCAGTCAGGTCGTCGCGCTTCACCCACATTTCGACGTTCTTTGCGGCGTGCGTGCGTTCCATTCGGCGCAGCGGAGTGGGCAAGCGAGCGAGGTCGAGGCGCGGGGGTCGTTTCATCGTCTGGGTCACGGTCGTCATCTCACGAATGGATTGCTGCGGCGCTCATCGCCGATGGTGGTCGGCGGCCCGTGTCCAGGCACCACCTGCGTATCTGGATCGAGTGTGTACAGGCGGTCTTTGATCGAGCGTTCGAGCGTCGGAAAATCGCCGCCCGGCAGGTCGGTGCGGCCCACCGATCGCGAGAACAGCGTGTCCCCCGAGAACAACAAACGCCGTCGGTCAGCTACGTCCTCGACGGAGAAACAGCAGCTCCCTGGCGTATGACCAGGAGTGAAGACCACGCGCGCCGAGCGCTTTCCAAACGTGAGCTCTTCGCCGTCGCTGAGAAAGTGGTCGACGGGCAGCATCGGCCGTACGCGCCAGCCGAACATCTGCGCCTGCATCTGCCAGCCGTCGTACAGAAAGAGGTCTTCCTTGTGCAACGCGATGGTGGCGCCAGTGGCCTCTTTGACGTCGCGCGTAGAGGCGATGTGGTCGAGATGCGCGTGGGTGTGAATGGCCCAACGCACGGTCAGGTCGTAATGCTTGACCACCTCGAGGATGCGCTCACCGTCGCCGCCCGGGTCGATGACGATGGCGTCCTTGGTATCCGCGCAGCCGATGATGGTGCAGTTGCACTCGAAGCCACCGACGGGAAACGTTTCGACCAGCAACATGTGGCCCGAACTCTAGCACCCCTGCCACGGGGTTGTGCGCCCACAAAACTTGCGCGGAGGGCGAGGCGCCCTGAGGCTGGGATCATGTCGACGGTCCAGGTGGTCGCGTTTCTCGCATCGGTTTCCGCTTCGGCCAGCCTTGCCCAGGCCGCCAAACAGCCCGCCGAGCCCGAGCGGCCCGAAGCGCGGGCGCCGAAGCCCAAGAAGCAGAGTGTGGCCGAGTCCAAGCCCAAGGTCGGCGTCAAGCCGGCCAAGCCCGACGCCACGCCCGATACCAAGGCGCAACCCAAGGTCGCGCAGAAAGTCGCCGCCAAGCCCGCAGCGACGGAAACCTCCCCCAAGCGTACGCCGCAAGCGCGCATGTCCGTGCCCAGTCGCGAAGTGCCGAGACGCGCCAAAGCCATCTGGCCCGCGGTCGAGCTGTTCGCCGCCAACCTCAACGAGCGCCTCCAGTTTCGGCCGTTCGACCCAGCCGGCAAACCGCGTAAAACCGCCGGCACTGAGCTCGCCCGGATCCTGCGTTGCTGGCACACCGGCAAGAGCCACAAGATCGACGCGCGCCTCGGCCGCGCCCTCTACGAGGTCGCCCGGCATTTCCCCGGTCACCGCGTCGAGATCTTCTCCGGCTATCGCCCCAAGGCCTACTGCACCCGCACCCAGAGCCGCCACCTGACCGGCGCCGCCATCGACTTCCGCGTCGCTGGCGTCAAGAACGAGGCGCTCATCGCCTGGCTGCGCTCCAACTTTCATCCGGCCGGCGTTGGCTACTACCCCAACGGTGTCCACGTCCATCTCGACCTCGACCGCAGCGTCGACACCTACTGGGTCGACCGCGGTGACGTTCCCACGCCGGAGCCGTCGCTGCCAGCCATTGGCCAGACTGCGCCCACACCGAGCCGCGATCTCGAAGCCAGCTCCGACGAAGCCCATGGTGAGCCGGTCGTCGCTCTGCCGGACGAGGCCGTGCCAGAAATACCCGAGCGCGAGCATCTCGGCGAACCGCCCGTAGACGATCCTGCGCTGACGTTCTAACATCCCCGAGTGCAGTTTTTTCTTCGCGCCGGCCTCGTCGCCAGCCTTTTCTCTTGGGTCGCCTGCGCGTCGGTCTCGAAGCCGATCATCGCCGATCTCTCCGACGTCGGCGATCTCACCGACGTGCCTGTCGATCTCGCCGTCCACGATCAAGGTCGCCCGTCCGATCTGTCCCCACCGCCGGTCGATCTTTTTGGGCTGTGCGACCAGCTGCAGCTCAAGGTCAACGAGCTGCAGACCGGCTCGACCTCCTCGACGGTGGACGAGTGGGTCGAGCTCTTCAATCCCTGCACCCGCAACGTGCCTCTCGACGGAGCCTCCTTGGTCTATCGCTCGGCGACCAACGGCACGCCCAACGACACCTCCACCATCGCCAACCTGCACGGCACCATGCTGCCCAGCAGCTACTACGTCGTCTCCAACACCGGTGCCAGCGTCACGTCCAACCAGGTCTTCATGGCCGGCAACGACCTCAACGCCATCGGCGGCGCAGTCGGCCTCCGCGATCGCAACGGCACCTTGGCGGATTCGGTCGGCTGGGGCTCGGCCAACAACACCTTCGTCGAGACCTCGTCGGTGAATGCGCCGATGGCCAACAAATCCGTGGGCCGCGTCCCCAACGGCACCGATACGCAAAACAACTCCACCGACTTCGCACCGACGTCGGTCAAGACGCCAGGCGCGGCCAATTGATTCGCTCCACGCACTGGCTCGGCTTCGCCAACCCGCTCTTCGCTCCAGTTAACCCATAGCTGCCGCTCGCCTGCGATCTGCTAAGCTCCTCCGCTCGATGCGTCGCCGCGTACAGGTCACCAACGTGTCCGACGGGGGGCTGCTGTTTTGGCTAGCCCGTTTGTACGCGTTTGCGCTCTTCACATTGGGGGCGATGGTGGTGGCGATTGGCGTCTTGGTGTACGCGCATTTCGCGCGCCAGCTGCCGCCCCTGCCCGAGCTCTCGGGCTACGCGCAGAGTGCGCCGGGTATCACCACTCTGTATGCACAAGATGGCACGATCATTGCAGATTTTGCCACTGAGCACCGCGAGGTTGTGCCGCTGGAGAAGATCCCCCAGCAGCTCATCGACGCCTTCGTGGCCACCGAAGATCGGCGTTTTTTCAACCACGGCGGGCTCGATCTGCGGGGGACCATGCGTGCGCTGGTGGTGAACCTGCGCGCCGGCGGGGTGTCGCAGGGCGGCTCGACCATCACGCAGCAGGTTTCGAAGGCCTATCTGTCGCCGGAGCGCACCTTTTCGCGCAAGATCCGTGAAGCCATCTTTGCCCGCCGGCTCGAGGCCCGCTACGGCAAACGCGAGATCTTGGCGCTCTACCTCAACCACATCTTCCTCGGCAACGGCGCGTTCGGCGTGCAGGCCGCTGCGCATCGCTATTTCGACAAGGATGTCGCCGAGCTCGACCTCAACCAGCTGGCCATGCTGGCTGGCCTCGCGCGGGCGCCGTCGCGCTACAACCCGCTCGCCGACGAAAAGGCGGCCGAGGCCCGACGGGCGACGGTGCTCGACAACATGGTCGAGTCGGGAACCTTGGCGCGCGCCGACGCCGATCGCTGGAAAAAGACGCCGATGGAGACGGTGGCGCCGAAGGATTGGTTCCACGCCGTCACGCCGTATTTCTCCGAGTCGGTGCGTCGAGAGCTGGTCAAGCGCCTCGGGCAAAAAGCCTTCTACGAAGGCGGCTATCGCGTCGAGACCACGGTGCTGCCGTGGATGGACGTCGCGGCGCAGGACAATGTCGATCACGCCGTGCGCAAGCTCGACAAGCGCCAAGGCTGGCGCGGGCCCGAGGCGCGGCTCGACGATCGGCGCGCGGCCATCTTCCGGACGCGTGCCGAGGAGCTGTACGGGAATCGGCCTCTCGAAGAAGAGCGTCTCTATCTCGGCCTCGTCGAGAAAGTGCAGGCGACAGGCGCAAGCGTGCGCATTGGCGGCAAGGTGTATACGCTGCCGGTTGCCAACCTGACCTGGGCAGCGCCGTTCTCGGCCAGCGACGCCACCAACGACAAAGTCGTCGAGAGCGCCAGCTCGGTCCTGAAGCGCAACGATGTCGTGTGGGTGCGCTGGGCCCATCGCACGTTCACGCCGCGGTTCACCGAGTTCGTGTACGACGAGCTCGGCGAGAGTGCCTGGGTGCCGGAGCAGACCAAGAAGCGGCCGGCGGTCGTCGAGCTGTCCCTCGAGCAGACGCCACGTATCTCCGGCGCCATCTATACGTTCGATCACCAGACTGGCTACACGCTGGCGATGGCCGGCGGTGACGACTTCGATCGTTCCGAGTTCAACCGGGTCACGCAGGCCTGCCGGCAGCCGGGCTCGGCCTACAAGCCGATCTATTACTCGATGGCCCTCGATCGCGGCTACGCATTCGACACCTCGTGGAACGACAAGCCCAAGGCCGAGGTCGACCCCGACACCGGCGAGCTCTATCTGCCGCAGAACGTCGACGGCTCATACAGTGCGCAGTGCACGTTGGAGCGGGCGCTGGTGTGGTCCAAGAACCCGCCCTCCGTCGAGATTTTCCATGTGCTGGCGCAAAAAGGCGCGCGCGAGGTCGAGGCCTGGGCCAAGCGGCTCGGCATCCAGTCGCCGCTCATTTCGCCGCCGACCAAGCCCGGGCAGCGCGACTGCGCCAAGGACTTCTGCCCGGCCTTGGCGCTGGGATCGTCATGTGTTCACGTCGACGAGATCACGCGCGCGTTTGCTGTCTTTGCCCGCAACGGCGTGCCGATCCAGCCGACCACCATCCGCCGCATCATCGACCGCGGCGGACATATCCTCGAAGATCACACCCGTCCGTCCGATCCGTGGTTGCCGGCCGATGACCGTCTCGATCGTATCGCAGCGACGGCAGGCGAGGTCACTGCGCCGGTGATCGATCCGCGCACTGCGTGGCTGACCTCGAAGCTGTTGCGCGAGATCGTCACCACCGGCCACTCGGCGCCCATTCGCGCCACCAAGCTCATCGCCGCCGGCAAGACGGGCACGTCCAGCCGCACCAGCGACGTCTGGTTCATCGGCTACACCTCGCGCTGGATGACCACCGCCTGGCTCGGCGACGACACCTACCAGCGGCAGCTCGGCTACAAAGACGCGTCCTTCATGCTCTCCGTGCCGATGTGGGCGCGTTACATGTTCCACGTTGCCGGCAACCAGGCGCTCGACGAATTGCCGACGGAACGACCGCCAGGCGTCAAGGCCAACGACCTCGGCGGCCCGCTCAAAGAAGGCTTCGTGCCGCCGCCCGCACCGGGGCTCGGTCTCGACGGCAAACCTCTGGCGCTGCCGTCGGCCCTGCAAGGAAAAGTGATCAAGACCGGGCCGGCGCCGCAGACCACGGTCCGGCCCCGTGAGATCCGGGTGCAGAGCGCGGTGAAGAAGCCTCCGCCAACCGAGGCCACACCCACAAACTTGCGGAACCCGTGACAGGCTCCTAGCATCGGCGCATGCGGTGGGCCTTCAGACTGAGCTGGCTGGTGATGGTGCTGTTCGTGTTGCCGGTATCGTGCGACGCGCCGGCGAACACCGCGTTCATACCCGTCGGATCCCGCTGCAGCGGCGATCGGGATTGCGGTACATCGCCCTATCGCTGTGAGCTCAAGCTGCCAGGCGGCTACTGCGAAAAGCCCTGTGGTGTCGACGGGGATTGTCCGGCGGATGCGGCCTGCGGTCTCGGCAAATGTCGCCGTCGCTGCACCGACTCGACCATGTGCCGGATGGTAGAAGGCTACGACTGTCGCGACAAAGGCGGCACGTCGCTCCTGTGCGACGGGCAGCACTTGCCGTAAGTGCCTCGACGGCGTTAGGCCGCTTCGGCGAGCGCCATCAGCTTCATGCGCACTTTGTTCTTCTTGCTGTAGACCGTCTTGACCGAGATGCCCATTTGCGCGGCGACCTCCTCGGGCGAGCGGTCGCCAGCGAAGTAGAGCTCGACGAAGCGGCGGTCCTTGGCCGAAAAGGTGCGCAGGAGTCGGTTGACGCCGGTCCAGCGCTCTTTGTGCAACAGATTGTCGAGCGCACTCGGGCGGTCCTCGACGGGGTCGGCGACGCGCTCCAGGCGATCGAGGACGGGCCGGCGCGCGGTCTGGCGCAGAAAATCATAGGTGGTGTTGATGGCCAGAAGGCCGAGGAACGAGCCCAGCTTGGCACCGCGGTGGGGGTCGTAGGCGCGCAGCTTGCGCATGTCGTGGCGGAGAAGGTTGAAGCAGAGATCAGCGTAGATCTCATTGGCGTCTTCGTTGGAGAGGACCGAGTCGTACTTGCCGGCCACGCGGGTGATGCAGCGGAACAACAGCGATCGAAAGCGCCGCAACAGCTCGTTCCACGCCTCCGAGTCCTTTTCCAGCACGCGCGCCAAAAGGGCCAGATCATTCAAGGCAAACAGGGTGAACGTAGTCATCGGAGGTCTCCTCACGTCGGCGCTTTGATGCAAACGCAAGGCGCGGGCCGAAGGTCTCCGCGATCGTCTAATCAGCGAAAACAACAGCAAACTTCAGCTCTTGGAGAGAGACACCGAATCAGGCAAAAAGTTCCTGTGGCAGGTTTGCCACATAAATTGTGGAACCCAGAGAGGGTTCACCTCCGCGGTGGCTTCGCTCCCTTGCTCGCTTCGCTCGGTGCCTGCGGACAGGCACTTGCTTGCGGCTACTAGGGATGAGGACTAGGCCTTGGCGACGGCCGACTTCCAGCGGGCGCGGTGGGCTTCGATGTCGGTGGTGGACATGCTGGGGGTGAAGCGGCGGGTGACGCCGGCATCGATGGCTGCCTTCCAGACCTGGCCGAGCTCCTCTTGGCTGCGGAAAAGGCCCGAGCCACGGCCAGCGAGCATGGCGGCGCCGAGCGCGGTGGCTTCGACGAGCTGGGGGCGCTCGATGGGCACGCGGAGGATGTCGGACTGGAACTGCATGAGCAGATTGTTGGCTGCCGCGCCGCCGTCGACGCGCAGGGTGGTGAGCGAGAGGTTGGCGTCGGCCTGCATGGCGCCGAGGAGGTCGGCGATCTGCAGCGCGATGCCTTCGAGGACAGCGCGCGCGATGTGGCCTTTGGTGGTGCCGCGGGTGAGCCCCGTGAGGAGGCCGCGCGCTTCGGGACGCCAGTGCGGTGCGCCAAGGCCGGTCAGCGCCGGGACCGCAACCACGCCGCCCGAATCCGGCACCGATGCCGCCAGGTCCTCGACCTCGCGCGCCGTCGAAATGAGCCCGAGGCCGTCACGCAGCCACTGCACCATGGCGCCAGCGACGAACGTGGCGCCCTCGAGCGCATAATGCGTCTCCCGATCGATCCGCCAGCCGACGGTGGTGAGGAGCCGATTGTGCGACGGGACCGCGCTGGTGCCGGTGTTCATCAGCAAGAACGCGCCGGTGCCGTAAGTGCACTTGGCCTCGCCAGTGCGCCAGCAGCCCTGACCGAACAGCGCCGCTTGCTGATCTCCGGCCATGCCCGCGATGGCAATGCCGTCGGGCAAGCCGGCCACGTTCTTGGTGAGGCCGTAGATCTCCGCCGAGCTGCGGATCTCTGGCAGGAGCTGCGGCGGGATGCCGAGCTGTTCGCACAGCGACGGCGACCAACGTTCTTCGTGCAGGTCGTAGAGCAGCGTGCGAGAGGCGTTGGAGGGATCGGTGACGTGTATGCCGCCCCCAGCCGCACCGCCCGTGAGACGCCAAACCAAGAAGCTGTCGACGGTGCCGAAGCAGACCTCGCCGCGCTCGGCGCGCTCACGCAGCCCGTCGACGTTCTCGAGCAGCCAGGCCAGCTTGGTGCCCGAAAAATAGGGATCGAGGACCAGGCCCGTCTTGCGACGAAACTCGTCCTCCCAGCCGAACTCTTTCATCTTGTTGCAGGCCGTCGCTGTCCTCCGGTCTTGCCAGACGATGGCGTGATGTAACGGCTTGCCCGTCTTCCGATCCCAGACCAGCGTCGTTTCGCGCTGGTTGGTGATGCCGATGGCGGAGATCATCGTCGGCTCGACGGCGCCTGAATGGCCGCCATGGAGTGCGTCTGCCAGCGCGCCCAGCACCGAGGCCCAGATCTCCTCGGGGTCGTGCTCGACCCAGCCCGGTTCCGGGAAGTGCTGCGGAAATTCCCGATAGCCACGCGCGCGCAAGGCCAGGCGCTCGTCGAAGACCAGCACGGTGGTGCCAGTGGTGCCCTGGTCGATGGCCAGAAGGAGCTTGGACATGGTCTCTCCGTTATTTCGGCAGGTAGGCGTCGAGGTGGCGCCCGACTTCGGTGAACACGCGATCGCGCTCCACGTCGAGGGTGATGACGTGGTGCGACTTGTCGAGGGTCACCAAGCGGGACGGTCCGCCGAGGTGGCTGTGAGCGAACGTCGAGCAGGCGTAGGGAATGGTGTGATCGTGCGGCGAATGCACGAGCAGCGTCGGTGTGGTGATTTCGCCGAGGCGCGGGCGCAATGACTGGCCAAGCTCGACGAGACTGTGCAGCGCGGCCAGAGGCATGCCGGCCGTGCCCTGGGCGATACCGTTGGCTTTGCGCATGGCCACGTCGCTGAGGTCCGATCCGGAGATCTTCGGCAGCGCCGCCCGGAAGGTGAAGGCGCGCACCAGGGCGCCAAGATGCCGGTGGACGAGATCTTCGAAGCGCATCGCGCCTGGCGAGAGCCACAGGGCGGGCGCCAGCGCGGCGATGGTCGGCAACGGCGATCCGGTCGCTAGACGCCGTCGAGCCAGCTCCAAGGTCAGCGCGCCGCCGAGCGACAGACCCACCACCGCGACCCGCCCTTGGCCGACATGGGCCTCCAGGCGCTCGACTGCGGACTCAACCGAGCCCAACCAGTCGGGCCAGCGGGTGGCTGCCAGGTCGCGCGTGGTGCCGCCATGGCCCAAGAGGCACGGGCCCTCGACGGCCCAGCCGCGCGCTGAAAGCCATTCCCCGAGAGGGCGCATCTCGAAGGGGCTGCCAGTAAAGCCGTGGACCACGACCGCGCCCGCCTTGCGATCTGGCGACCCCGGCAGCGAAAAAGGTGCGCCGAGGTAGGTGTTATTCGGTGTATGCGACGACATCGGGCGAGCCGACAGTATCCCTTCGATTGACAGTCGGCAAGCGTCGGAGCTACAACGAAAGGGGGCGCTGCGACTCGGTCGATGAGCAGCAGCGTATCAACCTACCTGCATGAGCGACGACTGGAAAACACGCGTCACCCAGATCCGTCCTCTCGACAAGGCTGTCGTCGATCCGGAGCAGGCGTGTCTTGTCCTCATCTATCCGCCCGGGGCCGAGCTTGGTAAGCGCTACGAGCTCGGCAGCAACGAGGAAGTGATCATCGGCCGCGGCGCCGATTGCACCATCCAGGTCGACCGCGACTCGGTGTCGCGTAAGCACGCCAAGGTGGTCCGCGACGGCGCGCAGTGGCTGGTGACCGATCTCGGGTCGACCAACGGCAGCTACGTCAACGACGGCCAGATCTCGTCGTGCACGCTACGTGACGGGGATCTACTCAAGATCGGCAACGCGATCTTCAAGTTTCTCGTCGGTGGCAACGTGGAGTCGAGCTACCACGAAGAGATCTACCGCATGACGATCATGGACGGGCTCACCGGCGCCTACAACAAGCGCTACTTCATCGAAAACCTCGAGAAGGAGATCCCGCGCTGCACCCGTCACCAGCGGCCGCTGTCGCTTTTGATCTTCGACATCGACCATTTCAAGAAGATCAACGACGAGCACGGCCATCTCACCGGCGATTTCGTCCTGCGCGAGATGGCCCGCCGCATTCGCAGTCGGGTCCGCAAAGAGGAAGTCTTCGCGCGTTATGGCGGCGAAGAATTTGCGCTGACCCTGCCTGAAACTGCCAACGATCTCGCCATCAAAGTCGGCGAAGACATCCGTCGCCTCGTCGCCTCCGACCCCTTCGACTTCGAAGGCGACCACATCGCGGTCACCATCTCCGTCGGCGTTGGCACCAGCGAAGAAGAGCTGTCGCCGGAGGCTTTCATCAAGCTCTCCGACGACAATCTGTACAAAGCCAAACGAACCGGCAGGAACAAAGTCGTCGGCTGAAGCTACGGGATGGGCTGTTCGGAGTCTTTCTGCACGCAGGAGCTGAGGTCGAAGAGCATGAAGGCCAGCGCTTTTTCTTGGCCGCTCATGTCGCCAGCCTTGCAGGACGCGGGGAACTTCTGCGAGAAGTCGGCCGCCGAAGCGGAGACGTGGAAGTCGCTGTAGACCACGCGGCCGCAATATTGCGGGATGCCCATGTCGTCGGGCTGGGCGTTGATGGGGGTGTTGAAGGTCATGTGCAAGATGCCCGAGGCCCAAGAGATCCAGCGCTGCGCTTTCATGGTGACGCTGTCGATGTCGTGACGCGGCTGGGCGATGCTCATGACGCCCTTGGTGGTGGTGGCCATCACGTTTTGTAGCCAGTCGGCGAAGGCCATGCCCTTCGGGAAGCTGGTGTCGAGGGTGCCCATGAGGGGATCGGACGGATAGGCATCGGCGTCGTTCCATTTGCCGACGGCTTCGAACGGGCTGCCACTGTAGTGCAACCAATCGTGGCTGTAGTGCGTGGTGAAGACGCGACCGCCCGCGTTGGTGTAGTTGACCAGGTTGGCGAGCGGGCCAGCGTCGCGGGTCTTGCTGCCGCCTTCGCACGGAAGGATGACGATGTCGTACTTCATCAGCGTCGTGGGCGACGTCCACAGCGTCGAGGCTGCGGGGGCGCCGCCCTGGAGGTCGATGCCGTTTTGTAGATAGTAGTGCACGCGGCCGTCCTTGGCCGAGGTGGTGAACTCACTGTCGGCGATACCGACTTTGCGCAGCAGGCACTCGAAAGGATCCGAGCCGCCCGAGGCGATGGCCATCTGCGGGAGGTCGCCCTCGAGCTTGGTGCGCGGCAGGCGCGTGCTGTCGACGCTGGTGATGGCGGTGGTGGTGCAGTTCGTCGGCGCGGGGATCATGACCTGGCGGCGCCAGCGTCCGATCTGGACGACGAGAGGAATCTCGACTGCCGACGGTGCGCCCGGCATGAGGCCAGGGACGTCAGTGAGGGTGAAGCTACCGGTTGCGTCGGTGAGCGCGATGGCCACGGGGTTGCCGGAGACGCTGCCGTCGCAGCGATCACACGAGACACCGGCGGTGAAGGCTTCGAGCGGCGCGTTGGGAACGAACACCGTCGCGTTGTAGAGCGGCAGGGTTCCGTTGGGCGCGTAGACCTTGCCGGTGAGGGTGGTCTTGGTGCCGCCAGAGCAGTTGTGCTCGATCTGGCACTCGAGGCCGGTGCAGGGAGGTACGTAGGCCATATCGCCGCACGAGCCGCCCGAGCCACCGGCGCCGCCGCGTCCGCCACTTCGACTGGTGTCGCAGCCTACCAAGACAACACAGGTAAAAACTGACATCCACAAGGCAGACGACTGCAACAAAGTAAGACCTCCGCGTTTCATTCAGACTCTCACGACAGCACCGCATCGCGGCAAAAAAAAAGGGCCCCAAGCGCGGGGCCCTTTTACGACTTAGAACAAGGACTTACGGAGCGAGCATGCAGCCGAGCGGGTTGGCCGGGTCGCCGTTGTCGCGTGGGCCGATGGCCACCGTGGCGCAAGCGACCTGGGCGCGGGTTCCGCTCGGCGGCGTGACGCCGCCACGATCAATCTCGACGCCAAACTGCTGAGCGGGCTCGCCGGGCACCTTGCAGGTCGGGGTGCAGGCCTTGCCAGACATGGTGTCCTTGTTGCGGGTGACGAGCTGCCAGCAGGGTTTGGCACCGCCAGAGGTCGCGCAGGCCGGAATGGCCGTGGTGACATCGCCGCCAGTGGTCGGAGTGATGTCGGTGACCGTGCAATCGGGCTCTGAGGGCTTGTCGAACGGCGACGAGATGCAGCCAGGGCCGATCTGCGAGACGATGAGGGCGCCAAGACCTTGCAACGCGCTCTGGTAGCTGGTGTCACAGATGGAGGTGAGCTGGCGATTCGTCGACGGCAAGGAGTTGATGACCGCGTTGAGACGGACGGCCGGGTCGCCGTAGAAGAGCGGGTTGTTGGGGCTGCTGCACGAGTGAGCCAGCGTCGGCAAACAGGTGGCCGAGACAGCCGAGCACGGCGTGAGTGGGTTGGTCGAGCCCTTGACGGCGAGCACGGTCGAGGTCGGGTCGGTCGGCGCGGTGATGCCGACCATGATCACGTCTTGTGGGTTGAGCTTGGCGCCACCGACGGCGCTCGACTTGCTGAAGTAGCCGATGTAGCGGTCGGTCGAGAAGAGCTTGAGGCCCACGTCGGTGGTGGCGGAGCGTGGGTTCATGACCGCGCCGCCCGAGTCGGCGAACGGCATGAGCGAGACGCCGCCCGTCGCCGCGGGGTCGTCGCGCATGACGCCGAAGCGGGTGCAGCGGTAGGAGTTCTGGTTGCCATACTGGGTGGAGCTGTCCGGCGCCGAGAAGAGGTCGGTGTTGGGATCGGCGGAGCAGTCATCTTCGTCGGTGACGAAGACGATGACCAAGAGCGCGTTGGGGCGGAAGAAGCCCTGGTTCTCGGCCAAGGACGGTGCATCGTGGACGGCGCGGTAGACTGCCTCGAGCTGGTGCTCGAAGCCGCAGCCGCCGTCGCCCACTGATGACATGCACTTGAAGGTGGCGGCGAGGTCGTCGACGCTCTTGTCGCCGGGAAGGTTGGAGACGGGGTTGCCGTTCGTGTCCTTCGTGAGCTGGTTGTACTCGATGTACGCCTTGCCGGTGGGGCCCACGCAGCCGGCAGCGGCGCCGGCGCCGATGGCCTGGAAGCGACCACCTTTGCCACCGGGCTTGCAGTTGGAGCTGACCGTCGTCGGGCCCGAGCCGAGGTCGGAGGTGACGACGCCGATGTGATAGTCGGCCGGGCTGCCCTTCTGGCTGAAGTCGTCGAGGACCTTGATGAGCTCGGGGAAGCGGGCGCGCAGCTCCTCCTGCTTTGGTCGCATCGACAGCGAATCGTCGATCATGAACACCATGTCGACCTGGTTCTTGACACTCTGGTCGACGCGGACGTTGGTCTGCTGGGTGACGAGGGTAATGGGCCGCTCGACGGGCGCCGAAAAGCAGGCGGCCAGGCCGACCGAACCAAACGCTAAGGCTAGCGACGACGACTTCATTCGTGTCTCCTTGGAAAGCACGTGGCAAGTAGGACAGCGCATTGTGCCTGAGCCGTTCTTTTACCGCAAGAGACCGGCATGGCCGTGCAACTTGTTGTTGGGTTGATGTAGAGCAAGGTCTGGGCCGCTCGATCGACGCGTGGTTGGGCGGTGGATGAACAGGTAATCCGCGACCTTAGAAGGGGTGCAGAAAACAGTGCGGCCAACTAAGTTGGCAGGACGTCAACTAGGTTGCGGAATGTGCACGAATTTGCGGGGTTGAACCGACTCTGCTACCCCATTCTAGGGGGAGCTGTTGCAAACGACACCACAGCGACATGGGCCGCGCGCGCCGACAGGCCGAGGCGGAGGAGACGGCGGGGACGGCA
>Ga0123338_10001615_pt1 | contig 21712 bp, 19 predicted proteins | sample grotaG_FD_89793 | JGI IMG/M metagenome (GOLD analysis project Ga0123338, IMG submission 89793) | Glacier valley bacterial and archeal communities from Borup Fiord, Nunavut, Canada, to study Microbial Dark Matter (Phase II) -... | ecosystem: Environmental > Aquatic > Freshwater > Ice > Glacier ...
GCCGGACGGTGTCCGCGGTTCGGACGACTGTTGCGGTTTGGGGCTGCTGATCTGCGCGAGTTTCGGGCAGATCGATTCGGCACAGCATTCGCAATGGCTCTGGTCATGCGCGAGCTCATCTCTGACGTCCTTGTGGACCTGCACCGCTCACTCTCTATTCTCGTCGACGATCTCAGCTCGGACCGTCCTGACCTGGCCGCGGCGCTGGCGGCCCACGCAGCCCGGTTGCCGGCCGCCAGGCCGACGCAGCCTCGCAGGACGACCTGTTCGGCCAGCGTTGCTTGCGAGCAGCTTCCGCCGCTTCTGTATCAAGCGCTCGACGAAGGCGTGCTCGGGGCTGCCGAATTCGACCGGCTCATGCTGCGCCAGCGACGGACCGCGGCCGTCCAGGGGTTGCGGTTGGGGGCGGCTCAGCGAAGGTTGAGTGATTCGCCGTCGGACTCGGAGTCCTCGGCAGGGCCCTGCATCTCGGACGGGCCGTCGCCCGTGGAGGGCGTGGCCGGAGTGGCTGTGTCGGCATGCAGATAGCGCAACATCGCCTGCACCAAGCGGACTTGGAGGCGACGCGCGTCGGGGGTGCGCTTCTGGCGAAAGCCCTCCATGAAGATCGAAAAGACGATCACGTCATCTTTGTCGCCGACGTAGCCGCTCAGCGCGGAGACGCCGTTGAGGGTCCCGGTCTTGGCACGCACCAGACCTACTGCGTCGGTGCCCTGGAATCGGCTGGCGATGGTGCCATCGATGCCGGCGATGGCCAGCGAAGTCAGAAAGTCCGGTGCCGTCGCTGGATCGTAGTAGATGCCACGCAAGAGCTGGGCGAGCGCGTGCGGCGAGATGCGATTTTCATGCGTGAGGCCCGAGCCGTTCACGATGCGGTAGGCGTCGCGCGGGACGCCCATGCTGGTGAGGTACTCGACGACGGCGCGCGTGCCTTTTTCGAGCGTGCCAGGCACGCCGTGCAGCTCGGCGCCCAGCGTCCGGTAGATCGACTCGGCGACAAAGTTGTTCGACGGCTTGTTGGAGATGCGGCACACGTCGGCCAGCGAGACGGAGCGATGGACGGCGAGCAGGTGCGACACGTCGAGCGGACCGATCTTGATGTTGCCGGTCAGGGTCACGCCAAAGTCGCTGAGCGCATGCGAAAGCACGTGGGCTGCGGCCAACGTTCCGTCGGAGAGACGGCGTTTGTCGATGTACTCTCCGCGACCGAGGGCGACTTTACCGCTCACGGTGACCACCACTTGATCGCCTTCGCGGTGGGCGTCGATCTTGAGGCGCGATCGTTTGGCCTTCACCGTCGTGGTGAGGTTGACCACGCGGAACAGCTCGCTGCGTGGCTCGACGCGCACGTGGCCGTGGTGGTTGAGCTCGCCAGCCTCGACGTGGACCTGATACGAGTTGCGGTGCAGGACCAGGGCGCCTTCGCCAACACCAACGGCGCCGGCGGGGCTGTTGGGGTCGTGGAAGCGAGGATCGGCGTAGAGATCGCCCTCGATCCGGACCACCCCGCGAGCAGAGAGATCGTGGGCCAGCTCAGCGAGATCGGTGGTCGTCAGCGACGGATCTCCCGAGCCACGCAGGACGACATCGCCGGTGACCACGCCGTCGGTGTCCGGCTCGGGGCCGGCGAGCACGGTCAGGTAGCGATAGTCGCTACCGAGGAACGCCAGGGCCGCAGCGGTGGTGAGCATCTTGGTATTGGAAGCGGGGTTGAACGAGCCCTCTGCGTTGTGCGCAAAGAGGACTTCACCGTCGGTGGCGCGCATGACCTCGATGCCAATCCGCGCTTTTCCCATGGTTTTGTCGTGCAAAAGGTCGTCGAGCTGCGCGCGAAGCCTCGTAATTCGCTGTTCGCGGCCATCGTCGATTTTTTGTGTACCGGCCTGTTCAGGGCCTCCACGGGCGGGAATTCGGGCCGCAATTCGCTGTGGATCACGGCCCCAGGCAGTCGACCACAGCGACGGCAAGAGAGCGAAAACCAGTGGGACGATCGCGCCAAGGGCGCGGCAGGGGCGAGATGACACTGCTGGGTATCTTGTCGGTAGCTGCGCTGACGTGCAACTTGCCGACAGCGAAGGGTTTTGGCAGCATCCTCGACCATGTCTCCCGAAGAGATCTGTCGGAACCTAGGCGAGCCCAAGATCAAGAGCATCTTTCACGAGCTCACCACCGAAGCGATGAAGAAGGTCCTGAAGGAAGCCAAGATCCCGACGGCTCGGCTGGCCAGTCATACGTCGACGAAGAAGCGCAACGACGACTGGTCGTCCCGCGTCTGGCGCCTCCTGGTCGACCCGGCCCGTCCGGCGGCCACCACGGCGGCCACCCTCCTGTTCGAGTGGCTGACCCGTGGCCGGCGCCCAATGCTGGCGGAGTTTTTGACCGCCCTGGATGTCGCCCACCAGGGTGGTCTCACCGACGCGGACTTCATGCAAACGTCGACGCCAGAGAAGCTGGTCGAGGCTGGCAAGGCGCTCCTCACCAGCCACAACCGCCAGGAGGTGGCTGCCTACCTCCTGTTTCTCGACGCGTCCAACAAGAGCGAGACCTTCGCCGGCCTCGAGCTGGACAAGGTTTTGGCAGCCGAGGCGGCCGCCCCGACTGCGACCTCAGCGACGGCAGGCCCAACGGCAGGTCAAACCTAGACCCGACCCACCTCGCGCTCGAGCGCGCATCCTGGTCCTGTCCTTTTGTTTTCGATTTCGGCGTGGTTTTCGGTGTGGTTTTGGGAGCAACATACCCAACGTGGGCAGTATGGTCGGCAGTATGGTCCGTAGTATGGTCGGTGAAGCCGTGCAATTTCCGTCGAGGTTCGTCGGGCCGGTCTTTGACTATGCTCTCTCACGTAGGCTATGCTTGGAACCCATTCGGAGCGAGTGAGCGTGCCCTTCGCACTGCGGTTTATCTCAGGGAAGTACCAAGGCGGAGAGTTCCCGCTTCACTTGAACCGCGAAATCGTTGTGGGCCGTTCCAGCGATCTGGACATGGTCCTCGTCGAGGACATGGTCTCGCGCAAGCACGCCAAGATCTCGGCTGGCGAAGGCCAGATTCTCATCCAGGACCTCGGCTCGACCAACGGCACCTTCGTCAACGGCGAGAAAATCAAGAAGGCGCGCCTCAAAGAGGGCGACCGCATTCTGATTGGGACGTCGATCATCAAGCTCATCTCCGTCGACGGGGCGGAGGAAGTGACCGAAGAGGCAGCGCGACAAAAGTTGGAACAGACCGGTCAGCGCCGCAGCAATGTGTCCGCCGCCGGAAAGCCCATGTCGGGCTCGATCGAAGAGATCCCGCTCCCCGATCTATTGCAGCTGTTGTCGACGAGCAAGAAGTCCGGCGTGCTGTCCGTGCGCAGCGACGAGGGCCTCGGCCGGATCTATCTCCGGAAGGGCCAGCTCTATTTCGCCACCATCGACGACAATTACGATTTGTCACCCCGCAAGGCCATGTTCCGGGTGCTGACCTGGGTGGCGGGCACGTTCGAGCTCGAGCCTCCCGACGAGAAGAACGTGCTCGACGAGCTCAAAGAGTCGACCGAGGCGTTGCTCATGGAGGGCATGCGGCAGCTCGACGAATATCACCGGATCGAGCCGGAGCTGCCTGGCCGGACCGATCCGCTGTCGCTGAGTGTGCCTCTCGATCCGGCACTCAAAGACCTGGATCCCAACGAGCTCGACCTGCTCCAGCTGACCATCAATCAGGGATCGCTGCAGGGCGTGCTCGACCGCAGCCCGAAGAGCGACTTCGAGACCGCCGAGAAGCTGCTCGGGCTCATCAAGCGCGGCTACTTAATCCGCACTTAAGCTTCTATCCTTTCGATTTTATTGTAGAACTTAGAGGCGGGCTAGCGGCGCTTGGCGCTGAAAGCTGCCAGTGCGCGAGCCATGTGACGCTCGAACTCGGTGCGGGCGCTGCCGCGGCGATAGCGAACCAGCGCACGCAGGAGATCGTTGGGCAGGATGGCGGTCTTGCCCACATCGTCCTCGGTGAGGACGGCTTGCTTGAGGGTGCGCTCGGTGAGATCGACCCCCGAGACCGCGTCGACCACGCGCAACTCGCGGTCGGAGCTGAACAGCTCCATCAGCTCTTCGAGGTTGATGTAGCGACTCTCGCGGGTGTCGTAGAGACGGCGGTTGCCGTACTTCTTGATGACCCGTCCGCCATTGGGGGCCACGGCGTATACTGGTGGACGACCTCGACGACGGGGAGTGGGTGAGGTCTTGGCCGGCATGAGTCCAACCATAGCAGCGCGATTGTGCACTGCAAGAAATCTACTGGCTGCCGTCGCTGCGATGTTGGCAGTTGGTTGTACGGCCACGCCGCGATTTTCTCCCGTCGGGAGTGACGGCCGACATTTTCGTAACCCCGACGGCAGAGCGCGTTTGTTCCGCGGTGTGAATGCGCGCATCGCGGGGGTGTTCGATGTCGCCTTGGATGGTGGACGGGCGCCGCTAGAGACGATCCCGCCGTTCGAGAGCACCGATGCCGTGCGCATGGCGGAGCTCGGTTTCAATCTGTTGAGGCTGCCGGTGAGCTGGAGTGGGTTCGAGCCGATGCGCGGTGTGTTCTCCGACACCTACCTCGACGGTGTCGAGCGCGTGGTGCGGCTCTGTGAGGCGGAGGGCATCTTGGTGTTGATCGACATGCACCAGGACGCGTGGTCGAAAGAGATTGGCGAAGACGGAGCGCCGCTTTGGGCGATTCAGCCGCCTCCAGACCAGATCTTGGCCGGGCCTCTCGACGACCTCGACAAGCGACGCACCTCGGGGCAGGTGACGCGCGCGTTTGGCGGCTTTTTCACCGAGGATCGCGAGGGCTTGCAAGGCGAGTTTGCCGTCATGTTCACCCGGCTGGCGGCGCGGTTTGTCGACGACCAGGCAGTTCTCGGCTATGAGCTCTTCAACGAGCCGCTGGCCAGTGATGCGGAGCTGTTGCCGTTTCACACCAAGGTGGCGGCGGCGATCCGCACGGTGGACAAGAAGCATCTGATTGCGTTCGAGCCGTCGGTCACGCGCAACTTCACCGACGCCTCGCCGCTGGCCGACAAGCCGTTTACGGATCGCGGAGGGATCTATGCGCCGCATGTCTACACCGCTGTGTTCAGCGGCGATGGGCGGCTGGCGGCCGACACCTACGAGGTGGCTTTGGCGTCTTCGTTTGCGGCGGCTCGGGAAGAGGCCGTCTCTTGGCAGCTACCGCTTCTCGTCGGTGAGATGGGCGTGGGTCCCGCCGACCGGGCCTGGCTCGGCCATGCGCTCGACGATGCGGATGATCAGCTGGCGTCGACGGCGATCTGGCTGTGGAAGGAAGAGAGCCAGGGAAGCTGGGGACTGTTCGACAAGCTCAGCGACGGTAGTTGGGCCGAGCGCCCGGAGATGATCGCGGTGGCTTCACGGCCCTATGCGCGCTTGATTGGCGGCGATCCGGAAGCGGTGAGCTGGGACGGCAGTCGGCTGGTGGTGCGGTTCGTTGGACGAGAAGGGGTGCGTGGCCTCCACGAGGTATTTTTTCCAGGGGCGGCTCCGGTAGCTACGTGCGACGGGGCGGCGGTGCCGCTGGTGTCGATGGGACGCTCGGTCTACCACGCTACCTGTGACAATCCGGGCAGACATGCCCTGGTCGTACATTGAGGGAGCGCGGACGCTGAGCTATTTTCGCAGTGACCACAAGACGTGGCGATAGACCTCTTCGCTCATAACCAGCGACGAGTGACCGAGCGGCACAGTGAAAGACTCGGCGCCTTCTACCGGGGTTGAGCGTGGCGGACACACCCAGTCGCGTTCGGCGCTGATGGTGTAGAACTGGACGGAGGGCGGAAGCGGGCCGGCGTCGAGCTCGCGGAGAAAGCGGCTGTTGGGCAGGAGCTGCCAGGCGCTGGTGGAGACGAGGCCCATGGTGGCGACCCCGAGGAGCGCGGCCCAGGTGCCGCGATAGGGCGTCCCCATCATGACCAGCTTGCGGACACGGTCGGCGCCGCCGAGCTTTTTGACATAGTAGAGGCCGATGAGGCCGCCCATGGAGTGGCCAATGATGTCGATCTTCTTGACCGGCGTCTGGGCCAGGATGGACTCCACCTTGCGGTGGATGAGGAAGGCCGAGGTGCGGATGTCGCGGACGTTGAGCGAGCCGAGGTTGAACGAGAAGACGCAAATGCCGTCGTCGTTGAGTCGGCGCTCGAGGATGTACATCGAGCCGCGCGTGCCGAGATAACCGTGCAGGAGCAGGACGGGCGGATGGTTCTCGTCGATGGCTTCGAAGAACGCTTTGCGTCGGATGCGGTTGCCGCGCGCCAAATGACGCAGGTAGGACAACGCATGTTTGGCCCCGGAGATGTCAGCTTCGAAGCTCGGCTTGAGCCGTTTGAGCTTCACGCCGGGGCGGGACAACATTTGCTTCAGGCGTCGAAAGTAGGGGTCGTCGCTATCCATCTGCCGTCTCATTCGTTGCGTGGCCCCGCCCAGGTCTCCCCGTCTTCATGTTGTGTTCATGTGGATCGTAGCATGGGGTGGCCGAATTGTTGTCCCACCAACCTCCGACGCTCGGAATCTGGTGGGTCTAGCACCGGACGGTTTGACGGGGCGCCTGCCGGTGGCACACAGCCGAGGAGAGAGGAAGCTGACCGGGCCCGCAGCAGCGACGGCGACGGAAGTCAAACCGTTCGGTGTTCTAGCCAGGGCATGGTAAATTTCGGGCGCTCAAGTCATGGATGACAAGGTCAAAGCGTTTTACCTCGGGAGATACAACTGCGTGGAGCGGTTGGGTCACTCGCCACTGGGGGAAACGTTTCGGGCAAAGATCTACGGCGTCGCCGGGTTCGAGAAGCAGTTTGCGGTCAAGCGACTGCACGCCGCGCTGTCCAGCGACGAGGAATTCATCGGGCGATTCGTCAACGCAGCGACGGCATATGCCGGGCTCGATCATGATCGCGTGGCGCGCGTGCACGAAGTCAATGTCCAGGGCGCGCAGTATTACGTCGCCGTAGATCTGGTGCGTGGCGTGGATTTGTCGCGGCTGCTCGAGCTGTTGCGGCAGCGTGGTGAGGCCTTGCCCACCGACGTGTCGCTGCTGCTGGCGCTCGATCTGGCCGAGGGCCTGGAGTATGCGCACGCACGCCGGGATCTGTTACCGGGCGGCGTGTTGCACCTTGGCCTCTGCCCTGGGTCGGTGATGGTCACGCAGGAGGGCGACTCCAAGCTGCTCGATGTGGGCTTGTTGGCGGCGATGGTGCGGCTCGGATGGGCCGACAATGATGCGCTCTTGCCGACGCTGTCGTATCTTTCGCCGGAGCAGCTCCGTGGCGAGGTGTGTGAGGCGCGCGCCGACGTGTTTTCGCTGGGTGCAATCTTGTATGAGCTGGTGTCGGGACAGCTCGCTTTCCCCGGCGACACTGCGCGGCAGGTGCGGCAGCGGGTGGAGAATGCGCCGCCGGTGCCACCGTCGAGTGATGCGCGTTTGCAGGCGATCATCACCGGCGCGCTGCAGGCCGATGCCGATGCGCGACCGACGATGGGCGCGTTGCGCGAGGCGTTGGTGCCGCTGCTCGGTAGCCGGACCGGTCGGGCGCGTGCCGAGCTCAGCACCATCATGCGGCGGGTGACGCGGCCACCGTCGAGGACTGGGACGTTTCCGGTGGTGGCAATGGCTTCGCAGACGGCTCCGCCTCCGTCGATCGGGCCCGAGCGGCCGTGGGCGCCGCCATCGACCAAGCCGCGTTCGCCGTCGCCGCCACCCGTTCCACGGGGGCCACGTCTGCAGGCGCCGAGCGCCAACACCTTGTCTGGGCTCGGTGCCGACGACGCGTTGCTGGCGCCGCTCGAGATCATCGAGGTGCCGGGGCTGCCGACGATGCGCGACATGGCTGCGGTCGGCCACAATGGCGACGAGACGGTGCCCACGCCCAAGATCGACGACGAGCATCATGCCACCGAGCGGGTAACCAAGCTGGCGTTGGTGGGCGAAGAGCCGTCGGGGCTGCATGCGTTGGCGATGATCGCCGACTACGACGAGGACACCGATCACGCGGCGCCACCGCTGATGAAGGCGCCACCGGCGCCGCCACGGGATCCGATCACTGGGCCGACGCCGCTGCCGCCAGTGCCGATACCCGAACAACAATTCGAGATCACGGCCGACTTCACCAATCCCGGGCCGGTTCCGCCAGCGGCGTCTCGGCCAGTCGGGACCGAGACCTCGCCCATGTTGCCGGCGTTGGCTCCGACGGATGTGGATGAAGGCGCGTTCAATGAGCCGGTGCCAAGGACGTTCGTGGTCGCGCCGCTGCGGCCAAGACCGTCGCGCGCACCGCTGATTGCCGTTGCGGTTTTTGGCGTGCTTGCCGCCGGCGGCGTCGGCGCTTGGTTTTTGTTGGCCAGGGAGCCAAACGCGAACCCGCCCGTCGCTGTGAAGCCCGAGAATGCTGAGCCGGCCGTGGTGGCCAAGCCTGAGAATCCCGAACCGACCAAGCCCGTTGCTGTCCAGCCTGAGCCTGCCAAGCCCGAGCCCGTCGCTGTGAAGCCCGAGCCCGCCAAGCCCGAGCCCGTCGCTGTGAAGCCCGAGCCCGCCAAGCCCGAGCCTGTCGCTGTGAAGCCCGAGCCCGTCAAGCCCGAGCCTGTCGCCAAAACGGCTGCGCCAGGCAAGGTCAAGATCACCTCCAGCCCAGCCGGCGCCGTCGTATTCGTCGACGGCACACGCCGCGGCGAAACCCCGCTCGAGCTCTCCCTCGACGGAGAACATCGCGTGGTGGTGGCCGCCGAAGGCAAAAAGCTGCGCAAGGAAACCGTCCGCGCGCCGCAGGCACTCGATCTGCAGCTCGAGCCCGCCACCGGCCTGTCTGGCTCAGGCGGCCTCAAGGTGCGCTGCAAGACCACCGGCGCCCTCCGCATCTTCGTCGACGGTGTCGACAGCGGTCACAACTGCCCCAACGATCAGCGGATCTCGGTCGCCCCTGGCCCGCACAAGGTGGGCCTCTACAACCCGCTCGACGACAAGACCCACGATGTCGACGCCGACGTCCAATCGTCCGAAGGCTCTACCCGCCTCTACTTGAAGCTCTGAGGGCTCACGGCGCTCGGCCCTCGCCGTGTTTCTCTCGCTCGATCGCCTCTTGCATGGTCTCTTCGATGGTTGGCTCTCGACCGTGGTGCAGACAAAGACGGGCAGTAGTTCCCCCGAGGTCGTGATCGAAACAGAGCTGATTTTTGGGTCCGTGCAAGTCAGCCGGTACCAGCTCGAGCTCGTCACACGCGCCCGCCGGGCTGCCATCCGGCCAGAACAGCAGCGCGCTCTCACGAAAGCTGCCCAGGACCGGTTTCTTATCGAAGATGCTGGCCAGGTGCGAGCCCTCGCTCGTCGACGAGCCTGGAAAATGTGCCTCCGCACACGCCTCCGTCAGCGTCACCAGCTTTCCCTTGGTGGCCCAGTCCTTCGACGGCGTGATCGGATCGGCCTCGGTCGTCTCTTCATTCCGAACCGCAGCCTTTTTCTGCGGGCGCGGGACATAGCTCGTCCCGACCACCCCACGCGGCAGCACCACTCGGAAGACGCGACGGCCGGCCACAACCTCGCTGAGCCCGTCGCCCTTCCGCACCTCGGCACCGGGATACAACACCAACCGCGACGCGCCGAACTTGAGCTCCACTCTCTGACGCAGCACGGGGACCAAGGTGCTCGTCCGCACGAACAGTCTCAGCGCCACATGCTGAGTTCCCGCATGACAGCCATCGGGACTCGGGGCGGTCTCGATCTCGCTCCATCCCGACGGCAGCGTGCGCCGAAGACGCGCCGTGAAAGTGCCTTTGGCCTCGTCACCCCATGGCAGCTCTGCGCCAGCCTTGGGGTGCATCGACAAACGGGCCGAGGACGGCCCAAAACAAACTCACGACTCGTCGGGTTCGCTGCGGTCGTCGACGCGGGGGTCGAGGCCGTATTTGCGCATGAGCTCGCGCAAATGCTTGCGGTCGATCTGCGCCTCGCGGGAAGCCGCCGAGAGGTTCATCTTGTGGCGTTTCATGAGATCCACGATGTACTCGCGCTCGAAGGTCTCGACGAGCTGACCTTTGGCTTCCTTGAACGGCAGATCGGTCCGGATGCCGAGGCTGGGCTGCGCGGCGCCTTCGTGGCCGAGGACCTCGTCGATGCTGAGCGAGTCGCCCTTGGAAAGCACGCAGGCGCGCTCGATGACGTTGCGCAGCTCGCGGACGTTGCCCGGCCAGGCGTAGGCGCGCAGGCGGCCGAGATCGTCGGGCGAGAGGGTCAGCTTGCGGCCGCCCGAAAACGTCTTGATGAAGTGCTCGATGAGCAGCGCAATGTCCTGGCCGCGCTCACGCAGCGGCGGCAGATGGACGCGGATGACCGCCAGACGGTAGTAGAGATCTTCGCGGAAGGCTTTTTTGGCCACTTCCTCGCGCAGATCACGGTTGGTGGCGGCGACGACGCGCACGTCGACTTTGTCGTAGGCATTGGCGCCGACGCGACGCACGGCGCGCTTGTCGAGCACACGCAACAGCGACGGCTGCATGTCGAGGGGCAGCTCGCCGATTTCGTCGAGGAAGATGGTGCCGCCGTGCGCCTCGGCAAAGGCGCCTTTGCGATCGCCGACTGCACCCGTGAAGGCGCCTTTGACGTGCCCAAAGAGCGCGCTTTCGATGAGATCTCGCGGCACGGCGCCGCAGTCGAAGACCACGAGGGGCCCTTTGGATCGGCGCGAGTGATGATGGATCTCGTCGGCAATGAGCTCCTTGCCGGTGCCCGTCTCGCCTTCGATGAGGACCGTGGCGTCGTTCGGCGCGATGTCGGATAGCAGCCCAAACATGCGCCGCATCTTCTGGTCGCGCCCGAGGAGCTGGCCGAACGATTCCGACTCGGACTCGGCCGGCTCGACGATTTCTTCCTCGGGCAGGAACTTGATGACCGTGCGGCCGAGCTTGATCTCGGCACCGAAGCCGACGGTGATCTCTTTGAAGCGGGCACCGTGGACGAAGCTGCCGTTGGTCGAGCCGAGGTCGCGCACCAGGACCTCGTCTCCGTCGAGCGACGCTTCGGCGTGGCGACGGGAAACGGTCTTGTCGGTGAGCACCAGATCGCACGACGGCGCCGACCCAAACGTCACCGGGGCACGCTTGCCTTTTTGCGCCAGCGAGACCTGCTCGCCGCGGTCCGGCCCCTTGACCACCAGGAAGATGCCGCCCGGTCGCTGGCGCGTGAAAGCCGGCAGATCCTCGAGGACGGAGGTGACGTGGGAGTCGCGTGGTCCGTGTGACGAGGAAGACATCGGGATGTGCGAGCACACGATAACGCGCCGGACCCGATTTGCAAAGCAGCGCTACATGGGTGGATACGGCGTGGGGCGGAGCCGCATCGGTCGCTTGGGACGTGGGCGCGGAGCGTTGGTCAGGGGTTTCGGCGCCGGCAATGGCGTCGTCACCGACGGCATGCCGAGCGCGGCACCGACGCCGGCCTCGGGAGACGGCGGCAGGACCACCTCGCCGAGGCGATCGGCCGGAAGCGGCGACGGGCTCGGCCGGCGCAGATCGGGTTGTCCGCCACTCCAGCCGATCACCACCGCCAGCACCGCAAACAGCGCAACCAGTCCGCCAATGAAGGCCCAAGGCGCCCAGCTCGGCAGCACCGGATCCGACACCTGCCGGCGCTCGACCGGTCGCGGCAACCGGCTCGGCGGCGTGGGCAGCTCACTCGAGCCGGTAGCGGGCCTGGCCGGCAGGGTCGGGCTCAGCGCCGAACGGTCAAGCTTGCGGGCACGGGTGGTGATCTGGCTGTGCTCATCCGGCAGCTCCGGTTGGTCCATGAGCGGAATCGCCGCGCTCTGATCGGAGAGCGTGGCCTGCCCGCCCAAGATCAAGGAGGTCATGGTCACCGTATGCGTGCCGGTGTCGGGGTGCTGCGCCGTCGACGTAGGGACCAGCTCGGACAGGCTGGGTGGTCGGCGCGACGCGGGTACGCGGGTGGGCGCTTCGATCTCCTCGTCGTCATCATCATCGTCGCCCACCGCGACATCGACCTGACTCACCACCGCCGTCCCCGTCGAAGGCGCGGGCGCTTCCCCAGCAGTCTCGATACGGAACCAGCCAGCCGGATCGGCGCCACACACGTCGCCGAGATGCGATGCCAGCTCACTGGCCCGCATGAGCAATCTCCGTCGCTGCGCGACGTTCATCAGCGCTTCCTGAAATTCCTCCGCGGTCTGATAGCGCTTGCGTGGCTCGAGTGCCATCCCACGGGCAAAGACCGCGTCGAGCTCCCGCGGCAGCTCACGCCGCTTCTTGGACAGGGGCTCGACCTCCTGCGCGTAGATCATGGCCGCCGACGACATCAGGTCGCCGACGAAGACGCGCTCGCCCGACAACATTTCGTACAGCACCACCGCCAACGAGAACAGGTCCGAGCGCTGGTCGACGGCCTGGCCACGCGCCTGCTCCGGCGACATGTAGCCGACCTTGCCCTTGATCTTGTGCACCGAATGGCTCGACGACGCCTTGGCGATGCCAAAATCGGTCAGCTTCACCTCGCCGGCGCCAGACAGGAGAATGTTGGACGGCGAGACATCGCGATGGGTGAGGCCGAGCCGTCGCCCGTCGGGCCCGGTCTTTTTGTGCGCGTAGTGCAAGGCCTCTAGCACCTCATGGCCGAGAAACAGCGCCGCCTGCGCCGAAAACGGCCGGCGCCGTCGCTTGGCGCGCCGCATGAGCGTGCCGAGATCGGCGCCGCGCACGTACTCCATGACCATGAAGTAGTCGTCGCCGGCATGGACCAAGTCGACGGTGCGGACGATGTTGGCGTGGTCCAGCGAGGCCGACAGACGGGCCTCGGACAGGAACATCTCGATGAAGCGCTGATCGCGGGTGTACTCGGGCAAGAGCTGCTTCAAGACGACTTCTTTTTCGAAGCCGTCGACGCCGAGCTTCTTGCCGAGATAGATCGCGCCCATCCCACCCTCGGCGAGATACTCGACGATCACGTACCGATCGTTGGCAGTCTCGAGGACGGCGCGGTCCACCACGGCGAGCATAGTACATTCGAACGGCAGCCGCGCGTATGCTGGCTGGATGGTGGCGCGACGCACCCGGCAGATCTTGTTGAAGCTCCGGCATATCGAGGAGCTGGAGGCGAGGCGGGGCCTCGGGGAAGCCGAGCGGGCGGTGGTGCGGGCTTCCGTCGCTGTGACGGCTGTCGTGGCCCGTGCGGAGGTGGCCCGCGCCAAGCTGGGTGCAGCGACGGCAAAGCCTGCGGGCGGCATGCGGGCTGGGGCATTGGCGCAGCGCGAAAACTATCTGGTTGGGCTGCGTAAAGAGGTCGACGACCTACTGGAACAGCGACGGGTGGCCGAGCAAATCCTGGCTGACGCCGAGGTCCGTGCCGGCAAAGCGCAGGAGACGCTGGCGGCGGCCTTGCTGGCACTCGAGGCGTCGGCACGCGAAGAACGGCATGCGGCCGAGGTCGAGGCCCGGGTCCGTGACCGTCGGCTGGAGCGGCAGGCTCAGGACCGCTGGCGTCCGCGACGAGACTCGTAGTAGAGTGCGCGCCCATGCGCGAGATGATTGGACAATTGGCTGGTTTTGCCCTCGTCGGCATTCTGAGTTTGAGCGGCTGCGCGACCTACAGCCTGCGAAAAGATCCGCCGCCGGGTGGTGTGGTCGCCATGTTCCGGCAGGGGACGGGCGCCACCAACGCCAACATCTACTGGTTCGAGACACCGGCCGGGCCGGTGATCATCGACTCGCCGATGACCCTGACCGAGACCAATCGGCTGAAGGACGCGCTCGAGAGGCCCTACCGCATCTACATCACGGCCGCAAAGCCGGAGCGGTTTGGCGGGCTCGACTCCTTGCGCAAGCCCGACGTGCCCGCCTTCACCACGCCCGCGGTGGCGACGGAGATTCAGAGCTACGGCAACTCGCGGCTGGCGCCGTTCCACAAGCGCTTCGGGTCGGATGTGCCGGCCTCGATCACACCGCCGACGCCGGCCATCGAAGAGCGCACCAACGACATGGTCGGCGAGGTGGAGATCGAGCTGTTGCCGCTCGGGCCGGCCGAGTCCGAGTCGTCGCTGGCGCTGTTTCTGCCGAAGACGCGTGAGCTCATCACCGGCGACGTGGTGGCCAGTGGCCAGCACCTCGACCTCACCTGGGGTCGCTCGGTGGCGTGGCAGGATCGCATCAACGAGCTCAAGGCGCTCGAGCCCAAGTTCGTCTATCCCGGCCACGGTGAGCCAGGTGGCCTCGAGATCCTCGACAGCAACCTCATGTATCTCAAGTTCTTCCACGATACCGTCGCTGAGAAGGTGAAGACCGGGGCGCCGGCCAAGATTGCCCGCGCGGACTTCGAGGACATCAAGCGGCGCCTCAAGGCGAAGTTTCGCGAGTATGGTCGCGAGGAGCTGCTCGACCGGTCGATCCCGGCGGAATATGCGGTGCAGCTTGCGGCCTTGCCGCCGGCGACTGCGCCAGAGACCACGGCTGGGCCTGCCGCGCCGAACCAGACGCCATCGGCGACTCCCGCCCCAGCGACGACGACTGCGCCTGCTGCCAAGCCGGCCGATCCCAAAGCCGCTCCTGCCGCCAAGCCAGCCGATCCCAAAACCGCTCCTGCCGCCAAGCCAGCCGATCCCAAAGCCGCTCCTGCAACCAAGCCGGCCGATCCCAAAGCTGCCCCGGCCGCTGCTGCCCCTGCTCCGGCTGCTGAAGACAAGCCGGCCAAAGGCGGCAAGGCCGCCAAGCCAGCCTCGGGCAAAAGCGTCGTCGACGACATGCTCAACGACGTCCCAGCCAAAAAGAAGGGCAAGAAAAAGTAGCCCTGACTCGCACAATTGACATGGATCTGCCTGGCGGCGATGCTGCTTAGGTGCCCGAGTCTCCTCGTACCGATGTGAGCTGGCAGAACTTCGGCGAGCTGTGTAAGGGGTTGGCGCGACAGATTCGGGCGCGGGGCGCGCATGACGCTCTCGTCGGGATTGCGCGTGGCGGGAGCATCGTTGGAGCCACGCTGTCGTTCATGCTCAACCTCGAGTATTTCCCGATTCGACTCGGCAAGCATGGCGGCGTGACCCGCGTGATCGTGCCCCCGACGCATGATCTGGCCGGCCGGTCGGTGGTGCTGGTCGACGATCTTTCACGCACGGGCGAGACGTTTCGCATCGCGCTGCACGAGCTCAAGCGGGTGGGGGTGCGCTCGGTGCTGACGGTGGCGTTGGTGCATCGTGAGCCGGGCTACAAACCCGATCTGAGTGCGCTCACCGCCTCGGCCGCCGACAAAGTCGCCTTTCCCTGGGGTCGGGAAGAGCTGATCGGCGATCAGTTCGTGCTGCGCAAGCTTTAGTCCGTCGTCGCCAGAGCGACGCTCCAGCCGATGAGCTTGTAGAGCAGGCGGGCGCCGACGTTGGCGTCCCACTCGTCGCCGTCGGGGCCGGGCGCGACCTCGTTGAGGTCGAAGCCGACAATGCGGCGGCCCGACTGGACGAGCTGGCGCAACAGCGCGCACGCTTGAGGAAAGCTGAGTCCACCCGGCACCGGAGTGCCGGTGTGCGGGCACAGCGTCGGGTCGAGGCCGTCGATGTCGAAGGAGACGTACACTTCCTCGGGCAGAGCATCGATCATCCGCTCGACGAGCGAGGCCCAGTGTTGGCCGCGCAAGAGCTCTTCTTGTAGACCCGCGTCGAAGTGGGTGGTGATGCCGCCGCTAGAGGCTTCGATCTTGGCGTGCTCGGCCTCACCGAGGTCGCGGATGCCGACCTGAACCAAGGGCGTGTCGGGCAGCGCAGCGACGACGTTGTACATGATCGACGCGTGCGACCAGGTGAAGCCTTCGTAAGCCTCACGCAAGTCGGCGTGGGCGTCGACGTGCAGGATGCCCATACCGGGATGGCGCTTGGCGATGGCGGTGATGGCGCCAAATGGCGTGGAGTGATCGCCACCGATGATACCGACGATCTTGCCCTGGGCGAGCCAGCGCTCGGTCTCGGCGTGGACCCAGTCGTTGAGCTTTTTGCCGAGCGCGTTGACCCGCAACAGATTGGCCTCGAGCTGGGCGTTGCCAGCGACGGCGCCACCGACCTTCAAGATCGGCTCGGCCAGGGCGCGGGCCTCTTTGTTCCAGGCCACCACCTCGTCGGAGATGGGCAACATGGCGATACCGGACCGATAGGGGCGGCCGGTCTCGAGATCGAACAGATCCACCTGGCGGCTAGCGGCCAAGATCGCCTCGGGACCGCCGGCCGTTCCGGCGCGATAGGACGTGGTCGCGTCCCAGGGCACTGGAATCAAAACGACCTGCGCGCCCTCCGGAGTGGCGGACGGCCCAGAGAGACCAAAGATGCCCGAATCTTCGAGCGCGGCGGCGTCGGGGTCGAATGTCATGGCAGATTTGGTAGCATGCCGCGCATGTCGCTGCCCATCGTCGAGCATCAAAAGGCGCTGCGCGCGTGCAGGCGCTGTCCGGAGATGATCCAGCCGATTGTCGTCGGCGAGCCGGTGGCGGCCGAGATCTTGCTCGTCGGTCAGGCGCCTGGTGACAAAGAGCCCAAGCTGGGTCGGCCCTTCGCGTGGACCGCGGGCAAACAGCTCTTCAAGTGGTTCGCCACCATCGGCATCGACGAGCCGACCTTTCGCGAGCACGTGTACATCGCCGCGGTGTGCCGCTGCTTTCCGGGCAAGAACCCCAAGGGCGGGGACCGCGTGCCGACGCCGGAGGAGATCGACAACTGTGCGCCGTGGCTTGATCGCGAGCTGCACCTTTTGCGTCCCAAGTTGGTCATTCCCGTAGGAAAACTGGCCATTGCCCAGTTCATCGAGACGGCGCCGCTGATCGATCAGATTGGCAAGCTGCACTCGGCCACGCGCGCCGGCCTCGATCTCGAGGTGCTGCCGCTGCCGCATCCGTCGGGCGCGTCCACCTGGCACCGCATGGAGCCGGGCAAATCGCTGCTACACGATGCGCTCGGGCTCTTGCAGGCGCATCCCGCCTGGAAGCGGCTGCAAAAAACGATGCGCCTTCACGCCTGACTCCAGAGCGACGAGACCCTATCGAGCCCGCGCGTGGTGGGAATCAAAGTCGCGCGCTCAGTCTTCGTCTTCGTCTTTGCGGTTGGCGCCGGCGCTGTTGATGAGGGTGTAGGCCTTGATGTAGATCGGCGAGCTCGACGGGACGATCTTGATGACCTGGCGCCAAAGGGTCTTGGCCTGAGCGAGGTTGGTCTTCTTCATGCCTTCGCCTTTTTGCGTCAGCTCGGTGGCCTTTGACTCGAGCTGCTTCAGGAGCGAGCCTGCGTCGGCACCGGCTTTTTGGGCGCCGGTGGCGGCCTGGTAGGCTTGCTCGTATTTCCCTGACGCGAAGAGCTGTTGGCCGGCGGCGACCTGGGTCTTCGACATCTTCTGCTTGATGAAGCTGGCGTGGATGCCCTTGGAGATCTTGGCGTCGAGGCCGAGCGCTTCTTCGTAGTCCTTGGCAGCGGCGGTCGGCTGCGACGACTCTTCGCCAGCGGCCTTGTCGAGCGCGATCTTGAGCTGCTTCACCTGGTTGGCGGTGTCGATGGCCTTCTGCGACTTCGGGCCCACCGACGCCAGCGCCTCCGCACGGAAGGCTTTCATGGCGCCGTCGAAGTCCTTGTTCTTGTAGGCCACCATCGCGTTCCCCGACGGAGCCGGGCTGCCGACGACATCTTTGTCGGGCTTCGACGACTTGGCCACGGGCGCGCCTTCGATGCCGGGAATCTTGAGGAGCCCCACTCCCTCGTCGTCGCCCTTTTTCGATTTGGACTTGGACGAGGCCACCTTGACCTCCTTGGGCTCTTTGGGTTCCTTGGCCTCGGGCTCGGCCTTGGCCACCTTCTCCGGCTTCACCTTCTCCGGCGGGGCAACCTTCTCTGGCGCCTCTTCGGCCGGCACATCTTTTTCCTTGGGTGCAACAGCGACAGCACCTGCACCCAGCTTGGCCAGCAGGCCACGGGCTTCTTCGTTGTTGGGATCGAGGCGCAAGGCATGCTGCGCCTTGGCCCGGGCCGCGTTGGGATCGTCGGCGCTGACGCGGGTGGCCTCGGCCGCCTCTTCTTTGGCCGCCTTGGGCCCGTGATCGCGACGCAGCCGCGTCACCTGCTCCGACAAGATGCTCGACGAATCGATCTTCTCGAGCGCCTTGAATGCGTCGAGGTAGCGCTTGCGCGAGATGGCGCTCTCGGCGGTCTTGTAGAGCTGCTTGGCGTCGATCTCGTTGTCGCAGGCTTCGACGTAGCGCTTCACGTCGGGCGAGTCGGGTGCCTGGGCCAAGGCTTCGCTGAAGCTGGTCTTGGCCTCGTCGAAGCTGTGCGACGCGAACAAGCGCAACCCCGCCTTGAAGAGCTCCTCGGTATCGCTCTGCACCACGACCGGCTTGGCGAACACCGTCTTGGTCAAAATGATGATGACGCTACCGACGCAGAGCACGCCCATGACCGCAAAGGCAATGAGCCGCCCAGGACCGGCCGGTGCGCCACCACCACCTTGTGCGGCATATGGCTCGGCGCGACCTACGGGCTGTGGCCCAGCGGCGGGAGAAGCATAGCCTCCGACGTCGACGGCGGCCGACGGGGCTGGCGGCATGGGCCGGGCCGGGCTGGGCGGGACATAAACCGGGGCGGGGGCCGCCGCAGCGACGGGAGCGGGCTGCGCCCGCGAAGCCGCATGCTCGAACCGCATGACCGTCTGGCCAATCTCGACGACGTCGCCGTCCTTCAAGTAGTGGACGCTGATGCGCTGGCCGTTGACCAAGGTGCCGTTGCCGGAGCCGAGGTCGGTCAGCTTGTAGTTGAGCCCTTCGAGGCCAATGGTGATATGGCGGCGCGACACGGCGATGTCGGAGAGCACCACGTCCTGGTCGGCGCCGCGGCCGACCCGCGACTCGGCTGCGGTGAGGGGGAACTGCTTGCCGCGGTCGGTGCCGCCGATGACGTTCAACGTGCCTGGAATCATGGGGTTTCATCATAGCACCGTCTTTGGCCGAGACCAGAGCGTGCTATAAGGCGCGCATGGCTGTGCCCAGTCTCAGTCTCAGATTCGCGCGGGTGATGGGCGAGGGGCGCTGGTTTGCCGGCGGGCCTCGATGGGCGTTGGCCGTCGACAAGGAAGCCAGGCTTCTCGACCACGCACCGTGGCTTGGCGGTGTGCCCGGGTCCGAACGGCTGTCGCTCGACGCCGTGCAGCTTCTGGCGCCGGTGTCACCGTCGAAGATTCTCGGTGTCGGCACCAACTATCGCGCCCACGCCGTCGAGATGGGTAAGCCGCTACCCGACGAGCCGCTCTTGTTCATGAAGCCGCCCTCGTCGGTGATTGGCCCTGGCCAAGCCATCGTCAGGCCGCGCGGCTGGGAGCGCGTCGACTTCGAAGGCGAGCTTGGGGTGGTCATCGGATCGGTGCCTGGCCAGCCCTGCCGTCGTGTCTCTGTCAGCGACGCCATGCAGCATGTCTTCGGGTACACCGTGGTCAACGACATGACCGTCCGCGATCTGCAGAAAAAAGACGGCCAGTTCACGCGCGCCAAAGGCTTCGATACCTTCTGCCCGACGGGGCCGATGATCGTGACCGGAATCGATCCAGCCGATCTACGCATCACCACCCATGTCCTGCGCAACGGCACCGTCGAGCCGCGTCAAGACAGCCGCACCAGCGATCTCATCTTCGATATCGCCGCCATCATCGCCTGCGCGTCGCGGGTCATGACGCTGTTGCCCGGCGACCTCATCAGCACCGGCACGCCGGCCGGCGTCGGGCCCGTCCAGCCCGGCGATGAAGTCCGCATCGAGATCGAGCACATTGGCCTCCTGACCAACCCCGTTGTCGACGAGGAATAGCACCAGACATGACCAAGATGGCTTCCAAGCTGGCCGCGCGTATCAAAGAGCTCCCGCCGTATCTGTTCGCCGATATCGACCGTAAAAAGTCGGAGCTGCGCAAGCTCGGCCGCGATCTCATCGACCTCGGCATCGGCGATCCCGACCTGCCCACGCCGCCGCACATCGTCGCCGCCATGCAGGCTGCCGCCGCGGAGCCCAAATATCATCGCTATCCCTCGTACGAAGGCATGGCGTCTTTCCGCGAGGCAGCGACGGGCTGGTACGCCAAACGCTTCGGCGTGACCGGCCTCGATCCGCAAAAAGAGTGCTGCGCGCTCATCGGGTCCAAAGAAGGCATCGCCCATTTTCCGGTCGCGTTCCTCGACCCGGGCGACCTGGTCCTGGTGCCCGATCCCGGCTATCCGGTCTATGCCACGTGGACGCGCTTCGTCGGTGGCGAGGTGTATCCGATGCCGCTTCGGCGCGACAACGGCTTTCTGCCCGACCTCGAGGCCATTCCGGCCGACGTGGCCAAGCGCGCCAAGCTGATGTGGATCAATTATCCGAACAACCCGACGGCGGCGCTGGCCGGTCGCGACTTTTACCGTCGGGTGGTCGAGTTTGCCAACCGTTACGACATCATCGTCGCCTCCGACGTCGCCTACTCGGAGATCTATTTCGACGACGTGGAGCCGCCCTGCTCGTTCCTGGAGGTGGAGGGCGCCAAGGACGTCGGCATCGAGTTTCAGTCGCTGTCGAAGACCTACAACATGACCGGCTGGCGCATCGGCTTTGCCGTCGGCAACGCCGACCTCGTCGGGGGGCTCGGCAAGGTCAAGACCAACACCGACTCCGGCGCCTTCGAAGCCGTGCAAGCGGCGGCCGTGGCGGCGCTGTCGTCGTCGCAGGACTGTGTCGCCGAGATGCGCAAGATCTACGGCGAGCGACGCGCGGCGCTGTGCGACGGCCTCAGCCAAGCCGGCTTCGACGTGCTGCGACCGAAGGCGACGTTCTATGTCCTTCTGGCCTGCCCCAAAGGCGTCACCTCGGCGCAGATGGTGACCAACCTGCTCGAGGCTGGCGTCGTCTCCACTCCGGCGACCGGCTTTGGTGCGCATGGCGAAGGCTTCGTGCGCCTCACGCTGTGCGCCGACAAAGCGCGACTCGCCGAGGCTGCCCGACGCATCGTGGCGGCCAAGCTCTAATGCGATACTGGATCGGCCTTGGCTCCAACCTGGGTGACCGCCTCGGTCATCTGCGGCAGGCGACCGAGCTCATCGGCGCCGTCGGGACCATCGTCAAAAAGTCCCGCGTGTTCGCCGCATCTCCCGTCGGTGGACCGCCGCAGCCGCCGTTTCTCAACGCCGCGCTCATCCTCGACAGCGATCTGGAGCCGCCAATGCTGCTCGCCGAGCTACAACGCATCGAGGCCGAGTGCGGTCGCACCCGCACCGAAGAGACGGTTCGCTGGGGTCCACGCACGCTCGATCTCGATATTCTCCTTGCTGGGGTACGAGGCGAGACCGTGCTGACCTCGCCTGGTCTCGAGATTCCCCATCCCCGGCTGGCCTCGCGTGCATTTGCGCTGGGCCCGATGGTCGATCTCAATCCCGACCTACTTCATCCCGTCGCTGCGCGCACGTTGGCCGCGCTCTACCAGTCGCTACACGGCACCTCCGACGTCACCGTACCGATGGGCGACGCGCTTTAGCCGCAATGCCAGTCACTTAGCGAACACTTGTGGCTGCGGTTTCCCGCGATGAGCTTCCATTTTCACAGGGAGGTAGGAGTTTGGGGAGCCCACATCGCGGCTAGTCAGATCGGATCAAATCAGCCAATTCCCGTCGGAGATTCCTAGCTTAGAAACATTTCTTTCCGACTCCTTCCTCCCTCCTCCTGTGA
>Ga0123338_10001616_pt1 | contig 21712 bp, 22 predicted proteins | sample grotaG_FD_89793 | JGI IMG/M metagenome (GOLD analysis project Ga0123338, IMG submission 89793) | Glacier valley bacterial and archeal communities from Borup Fiord, Nunavut, Canada, to study Microbial Dark Matter (Phase II) -... | ecosystem: Environmental > Aquatic > Freshwater > Ice > Glacier ...
CCGCCGACCATCACCAACCGCACATCGTCTTCGCCAGCATCGATCAGCGCACGATACGCGCTCACCGCAGTGCGACCAGCCGCCGGACGCTTGGTGTAGACCGCCAGATCGGCATACAGGCCCGGCTTGATGCGGCCCACATAGCCGCTCCAGCCAATGGCGTCCGCCGGATTCGCGGTGACCATTTTGACCATGTCGCGATCCTTCAGCACCGAGTGATAGAGCTGCTTGTTGAGGAGGTCGAGTACTTTCAGCTCCGACAACAGATTCTTGGCGCCAGCCGAGCTCCAGTCGGTGCCGAGCGAGACGTTCATGCCGAGCTTCCAGGCCGTCTCGAGATCGGGCGTATGCCCGTAGTACATGAGGTTGTCCGTCGGAGAAACGACCAGCTTGGCGCCGACCGCGGCCATCTCGCCGAGCTGCGACGCGGTGAGCGCGGTGCCGTGGATGATGACCAGCTGCTTCTGCAGCAGGCCCATCGCCTTCAAGCAGTCGAATTCGTCGCGACTGACCTGATCGGTCCCTTCGAGCAGATGCACCAACCAGGCGTCGATCGCGTTGGCCTTGAACTTGGCCGCCAGCGGACGCGGGTCGAAGTTGGCGACGAGGATGCCAAGCGACGCCTGGCTGACCCGGCGTTTGCCGAAGTTGGTGGAGTCGAGGTTGCGCGCCAGCGTGAGGCCATACGCGCTCGGAATGGTGAGGCCAAAATACGAGCCCTGCGTCGAGGTGGTGCCGGAGATGATCTCCTTGACCTCACTGTAGCGGCCCTCGAGCCCAGCGTAGCCGATGCGCTTCTGCGACGCGGGCAACCCCAGCGACACCGGATCGGCCGACGCGCCGGTGAACATGCGCTTGGGCGCCTGGATCCACGACTCGTAGTAGTCCTCGTCGCGCCACTGATAGGTGTTCTGATAAAGCGGAAGCTCGGTGTAGATGCGCGCGGTGTTGTACGCGTGGTGGTTGTGCATGTTGATCATGCCGGGCGAGATCACCCAGTCGGTCGGCCCCGTCGCTGACGGCAACACCGTGACACCGGCGCCGGTAGGCAACGGATCATTGGCGCCCAGGATCTTTTGGATCTTGCCGCCCACGATGACCACGGCGCCGGTGACGACATCGTTAGCGCCGAGCGACTCGTCCATGGTCAGGATGGTGCCGCGCAACACCAGCGTCGTGCCCGCTGTCGTGCCTGGGCCGTCGAACTTGCTGTCGCCGGGATCTTCGCCGGGATCGAGCTGATCGTCGGGATCGCCGTCCATCGTATTGTCGACGGGGGCAGTCCCAGGATCACAAGCCGTGAGGAGCGCAACGGTCAGGGTCAGGAGTGCACCGATTCTCATCACTGCACCGTCGTCCCGGCGTACGCCTTCTGCGCCTCATCGTCGGTGCAGTCGATGAGCGGGGTCATGATCGGATTGACGGCCAGGACCTTGGCCTCGAACGACGCCAGCGTCTCGGTGCCACTGGTCACGTCCTTGGCGGTGACGGTCACGTCGATGCCGCGCTTGGTGCCGCAAGCGTCGACGACCTCGTAGTCGCCCGTCTTGCCGAGGCTGTCGAGCAACGCGGTGTCGCCATACAACGGGTCGCCGGCGATGGTCACGAGGACGACGTCTTGCGGAGCCGAGTTGATGAGGGTGCGGTACGCCGAGATCTTGGCCTTGCGCGCCACCACCATCAGATCGGCCACCTTGCCGACCTCGATGCTGCCGACGAACTTGTCGACGCCGAAGGCGATGGCCGGGTGGATGGTCACCATCTGGATCAGCTCCTCGTCGGTGATCTTGCCCGCCCACAGCTTCTGGTTGACGTGGTCGGCCACCTTGAGCTCACCAAGCAGGTTGGCCGAGCCACTCGGGGCCCAGTCTGAGCCGAGCGAGACCATGACGCCGGCGTCCATCGCCGTCGGGATCTCGGCGGTCTTGCCATACAAGAGCAGATTCGACAGCGGCGACCACACGATCTTGGCGCCGGCCGCAGCCGTCTCTTGGTACTCGGCCGCCCCGAACGCCGCAGTGTGGATCATGACCAGCTGCGGAATGTTCATCTTGAGGTTTTTCATGATGTCCCACTCGGCGCGGGCGTGCTCGTCGATGCCCTCGCCGATGTGGACCACGACAGCGTCGAGCTTGTTGGCGGCGATGTCCGCCTTGACGCTGTCGGCGAACGAGGGCTTGCCCGAAATGGAGCGATTGAAGCCGACCGCGCCGGTCACATTCTGTCGCACGCGATCCTGGCAGAAGTTGACGCCCTCGAGATTGCGCACCAACGAGCGCACACACGCGGTCATCGGCGTGCCCTGAATGGCGGTGGTGCCACCGACGAGAGCGCGGGCCTCACCATGGCGGAGCGCCTCACACTGGATCTTGGCGGCGGTGACGGCGTTCTTGGGATCCTTGACCAGCGTCTGGTAGAGCTTGGCGCCCGGCCACTGATCGCGATCCATGTAGCGCTTGCCGAGGTCCGCCAGCGGAATGTGGTTGTACTCGACGTGGCCGTGACCGTCGATGAGGCCAGGGAAGATGACGCCAGCGGTGTCGATGACCGGAATGGTGGCCGCGGGCTTGGTCGCGCGGACGTCGACGATCTTCTCGCCGTCGATGACGACATAGCCGCTCTTGATGACCTTGGTCGGCGTGACCACGTCGCCCTTGAGCGCGTAGCTGCCAGTGCGGATGGGCGAGCCACAGCCCGTGCGGTACTGCGTGGCGGAGTCGCCCTTGCCTTCGGGGTCAGCGCCGACGGTGTCGTCGTTCTCGTCAGCCCAGGTGTCGTCGGTCGTCTGATCTTCGGGGCTGCACGCCGCGCCAAACATCAAGGTCCCCACCAACAAGTACCCAAATCCCGCCATCCGCATGTGCTGGTCTCCCAGGGTCAGTTGCCCAATGTGTCTGGGCATTTTGAATTGCGTCTATCGTGCCACAGCTAAGCAGGGAGAAATACTAGCTGTGTTCTTTTGTTTGCACCTCGTTTCGCCCAAAAGACAACCCGAGTAGCCGGCTACTGTCTTGAAAGACGACACCTGGCGGACCCAAAAAACCGTGACGCTGACCTCGTTATAGCCAGCAATGAAAAACGCCCGAATCCGGGTGGATTCGAGCGTCTTTTTCCTGCCTCGTACCTTCTTGGTTTTTTAGTGGAGCTGATCGGGATCGAACCGACGACCCCCTGAATGCCATTCAGGTGCTCTCCCAGCTGAGCTACAGCCCCATTTGCAACAAAATCTAGTGCTCGGCGCCTCCGACATCATCTTCATTCTCTGCGTGGTCGTCTTCGTAGTTGCCAGCCTCGGGCTCGTAACCCCGAGGTGCCCCAAAGGCGTTGTCATGAACCTTCACCGAGACCGAGCTGATCTGAAGATCGAGCTCACGGATCCGATCATACACGCGACGAACATGACTCGGGACCTCGACTGCCCCGTCCTCGATGAGGGCCACCACCTCCGCACCGAGCGCCGCCAGCTCTTCCCGCTTTTGGCGGTGGAGCAAAGCCACGTCGAAGCGCAGATAACCAGCCTGCGTCGAGCGAACCACGACTTCACGAAGCGTCCCGAGGCTGCCGGCAGCGGTACGCCAGGCCGCGCCAAACTGGCGAAGCAGGCTTCCGCTAGCAAGACCGCGCTCGTTCTTCATCGCCGCGAGGTTCTACTACCCGAGAAATGAGGTGTCAACCTCTGATATGATTTCAAACCCATGCGCGCATCGTCTTGGCTCCGGTCTGTGGTAGTAGCAAGTGGCGTGGTCAGTGGCGCCGTCGCCTGCAATCCTTCGGCGACGACACCTGTGGCCAAAGCAGCTTCTTTCGGCACCAAAAAGGTGCGTAGCTTCACCGATACGTTGGCCGTCACCAGCGTTGCCGACTCGTCCGCCAATTTGTGGGTAGGGTCCAACCGCGGCCTTTTGCGCTGGGATCTTGCCACTGGCAAGTACGCGCTCCTCACCACCAAAGATGGCCTCCCCGACAACCGCATCGCCGCCACCGCCGTCGACGGCACCGGCCAGGTCTGGGCAGCCACGGCCAAGGGCGTCGGCCGCGCCACACCGCGCGGCGCGTGGGAAAAATTCCCACCCGCCCCCGTCGGTGAATTCCTCACCGGGCTCATCCCTTCCGGCGACGGCAAGACGGTCTGGGCCGGCGGCCCCGAGGGCCTGGCTCGCCTCACCAACGGCGCCTGGGAGCGCTATCTGCCCGACGTTCCCGTCACGGTGCTCACCATTGGCGACGGTGGCTCGCTGTGGATCGGCACCTCGGGCAAAGGCGTCCTCCGCGTGCCGCCCGCCGGCGACAAGCTCGAGGCGTACGGCCTGTTGCAAGGGTGCGAGATCGACAACGTCCGCGGCGTGGCCCGCTTCGGCACCAGCGTGATCGTCGTCGGTGACAGCGCCGGCGGCTCGCGCGTGGCCGTCTGGGACCCGGCCACCAACCGCTTCTTCACCTACACCGTCGACATCGCCGGCGGCAAAGCCGGCCCGGTCACCCTCGGTTGGGCGGCTCGTGCCAACGGCATCACGCTCCTATCAGCCAACGAGCAGATCTTCCAGATCTCACTCGGCTCGGGTGATCCCCCGCTCGAGCCTGGTCGGCTGCGCCTCACGCCTCGCCCAGTTACCGTCGCCATCGGCCCACGCTCGCTTGGCTGGAAAGCCGAGATGAATGCCGCCGCCCTCGACGCTGCGCCCGTCCCGCCCCAGAAACCTCTGGTCAACGCCAAGGGCAAGCCGGTGTTGCCGCCAGCGCCGCGCCTCGACACCAGCGACTCCACCGTGCGCCTTCCCGACGGTGTGACCGTCATCGCGTCGAGCGAGCGGGGTCTTCTCATCGGCACCCGCTTTCTCGGCGCCGCGCGCATCGAAAACGGTGTCGAGCGTCGCTTTCGCATGAGCGATCTGGCCGCTGGCGCCGACCGACTCACCGTCGCCTGCGACGAAGCCAACGACTGCTACCTTGCCACCGGTGGGCCGCGCGCCTGGCGCTTCGACGGCCAATCCTTCGTCGAGGCCAAGGTCGATCCCGAGCCGGGCAGCCGCGTCCTGGCCATGATCCCCGATCCGCACAACCAGGTACTGGCCATCCACCGCGGCGCCAAAGACTCCGAGCTACGCATATCCACCGTCGCCAACGGCAACTGGACCCCGGTCACCATCCAGCCGGTCCATGTGCCGCACGGCGTGCCCGAGCTCAACTTCGCCGTGTTCGCCAGCACCGGCAAGCTGTGGGTCGGCCTCCGCTACATCGACAAAGACAAAGACGCGGTCGACTTCGGTGCTGCCGAGATCGGCCTCGAGTCAGGCGAGGTCAAATACCACCGCCAGGGTCTGCCGGCCAAGCCCGACCACATCGAGCTACCCAACGACACCGTCGCCATGTGGTGGCGCTCCAACACCGAGGCCTGGTTCGCCACCCGCTCCGGCGCGGCCCGCCTCATCGACGGCAAGATCAAGGTCTTCACCGAAAACGACGGCATGGAGTCCGAGCTCATCCACGACATCGGCCCCGGCGCAGGCAGCGAAGTCTGGGTCGCGACCATGAAAGGCACCGGCCGCTACGACGGCACCCGCTGGACCTATCCCAAGATGGGCCCTTACTACCTACCGGCCACATCGCTGGCCCACGACGGAAAACACGTCTTTCTCGGCACCGACAAAGGCGTCTATTGCGTCGGCGAATGCGAGCCCGAGCCCGTCGACACGCGGCGCGGCCTCATCGACTCCAGCGTCGTCGGCCTACGCGTCGACACCCGCGGCCGCGTCTGGGTGCTGACGGCCAAGGGCATCTCGATCATCGATAACTAGCGGAAGCTAATTGGTTTCGTCGGCCGGCGGGCGCGCGCGATATTTCGACGCGATCTCCGCTTCCATCTCTTCGATCAGCGACTCGCCCAGATACGTGCCGTCGGGGTGGTCGACGTAGAAACCGCCTTCCTCGCACAGATCGCCGTCGAGCGGCAGCGGCCCCGACTTGACGTCGCCGCCCGGGCGGCACGCGGCGTCGATGGCGATGACGATCATCTTTTGCAGGCGCTTGGCCTCGGGCACCGAGTCATCCGACATGAGGTTCTGCGAGATGGCACCGACGGTCCCGATGCCTGCCGGGTCCATGCCGTAGCCGTGGCCGAGGTACACGACCGGGTACGTCTTCGCCGCGTTCTCCGGCTGAAAATAGCCCGGCGGCAGCGTGACCACGTACGGCGTCGAACGGCCATTCTTCATGGTCAGCGTGCCTTCGATGCGCGACTTGCCCGACTCGACTGGCGCGATCACACGGTCGCCGTTGGCCCAGCGATAGTTGAGCCAGGCGAACAAGAGCTGCGCGCGATGGATGACCTGCGAGCCTTCACCGGCGTGTCGCCCGTCGCCGCTGGCCTCGTAGACCGAAGCCGGCAATGCCGGATTGCCGTAGCGAACGAAGAGGCCCGAGCCGAGGCTCTGGACGTCGACCTTGTTGATATTGACCGTCGACTCCTTGTCGAGCCCCAGCTGCATCAGCGTCGGGAAACCGTCATAGGCGCGCACCGGCAGACCATGCGCGGTCAACACGCCGAGAAGCGCATTGGTCGACACCTGCGCGTTGAAAAAGTCGCGGATGCCGGCGTCGTAGTAGACGTCGAGGCGCGACAGATCCGCCGCTGACAGCGCCTCGAGGTTGGTGCGCGGATCGTGGGCGCGCCAGTTGTCCTGGTCGGGCGTGTAGTCGAACTTGCCGTTGCCCGAGCCATAGTCCCAGCAGCCGGGCGCCGAGCCGGCAGGGCAGCCGGCAGCGACGCCGTCAATGCCCACATCCTCGTAAGGCTCACCCATGTCGTAGCGCCAGTTGCCCTCGGTGCCCATCGGGTTCCACAGATAGTGAAAGTCGTCGCCCGACGGATCGGGGTTGGTGACCGGGTCGTAGCCTGGCTCGTCCTTCGACGCCATGCCGTCGGCGCCGACATCCTGCCACGGCTCGTGCTGGACGATGATCGGCTCGCCCGAGTCGCGCTTGCCATTGCCGTTGACGTCGACGGCAAGAAGCACTTGCGGTGGATCGGTCGCGGCGATGGACGGGTCGAGCTTGCCGAGGCCCAGCGTGTCCGAATCATTGCCGTCGCAGAAGGTGATGACCGCCAGCTTGCCGTCGGGGTTGTAGCGCTTGTCGTAGAAGTTGTGCAGCACGATCGGGTTGGCGCAGGCGTCGGCTGGCGTCTTGGCAAGGAACTCCGGCGGCACGCCTGGCGGCAGATATTTCGAGCTCGGGTTGTAGGTAGCCACGTTGCCCATCGCGCGCGACAGATCGCGCACCGCCCGCATATAGAGGCTGCGCTTCAAGGTGAGGCCAGTGCCCGAGCCTGCTTCGTACAGCATCGCTTCGAACGACGAAGCGCGCTCGTACTGCGCGGTGAGCGGCGCACGCGGCGACGGGCACAAGGTGCCGATGGCGTTGGCCCCGTCGGCGGCGGTGCAGAATCCGCCGGCAAAATAATCGCGTACCATGCCGAGCGTGTAGGTCATGTCCGGGCCAGGATCGGCGCCGAGCACGGCGATGGCGTCGTAACGATCGGGATGCTTCCAGAAGTTCACCGACGCGCCGAAGCCGCCCATGGAGACGCCAGCCAGCGCGCGATAGGTGTGGTGACGGGTGGTCTTGGTGCCGGCGCCCGTCGGGAGCGCCGCCTGCAAGGTGACCGGGCCGTTGGGCGCCTCGGGCAGGCGCAGATGGATCTTGCCGCGGCCGGGCTCGACGAAGATGTCGGCGACCATGGCCGCGTGTGCCGGCGCATTGCCGCGCTTCAACAGCACCACGACTTTCTGGCCCAGCACGCCCGCGATCTTGGAATCGTCGACGGGCAGGACGGCCGCCACACCAAGCGGCGCCATGCCGCCCTGGGTGACCGTGAAGGCTTTTCCAATGGCGGTGTAACCGATCACGTTGAGATCACCGGTGCTGGCGATGCTCGCCGTGGCGCCGGGCTCGACGCACACCGACGCGCCAGACGCGTCTTTGACGGCGACCGAGGCTGCGGGCAGCGACGGCGGACAGTCGGGCAAAGCCGGCGCCAGATCCGCAGAGCAACCGACCGAGAGACAAACCGAGCCAAAGGAGAGGAGGGCAAGCCAGCGCATGCGCGCAGCATACACCGAGTCACGTCGGGATCCGGCGCCCGGCCGCGATCCGAATTGCTCCGACCACTGAGCCGGCCTGCACCGACCAACAGGCCGCGCGTGGCACAGCGCGGCCGATCAGGCGGCCAGACGATCCTCGGTGGTCATCAGACTCAGAAAGGCCACCTCGTCAGCGGCGAGTCCGTCGGTGGGTGCGCCGCCGGCCATGTGCTGCGTCAAGGATTGACTGTGATAGCGCGTGAAGATCTCGGGGTGGATGTAGCTCTTTTTACAGACGGTGGGCGTGTTGCCGAGACGCTCGGCAACCTTGCGCACCGCGGTCAGCGCCGCCTTCTGGGTAGGCTTGGCGTCGTCGGCACCAAGCTCGGCCATCTCCCGCGCGGCGAGCACGCTGGCCGCCCAGGTACGAAAATCTTTGGCGGTAAACTCCGCGCCTGCCAGATCGCGAAGATAGTCGTTCACGTCATTGGAGTGGATGCTGTGACGCGTTCCGTCCTCGGCCAGATACTGAAACAGCTCCTGCCCTGGCAGCTCCTGGCAGCGACGGACAGTCCGCGCCAGCTTGCGATCGGTGACGGCCACCACATGGTGCTTGCCGCTCTTGCCACGGAAAGAAAAGCGGAGCCGCGTGCCCTCGATGCTGACATGCGAGTTGTGCAAGGTGGTGAGGCCATACGAATGGTTGGAGCGGGCATATTCGTCGTTGCCGACGCGGATGAGAGTGAGGTCGAGCAGCTTCAACACCGTCGCCAGCACCTTTTCGCGCGGCAGTCCCGGCAGACCGAGATGGCTCGTGAGCTGCGTGCGTATCTGTGGCAGCGCTTGGCCAAATGCCAGCATCCGATCGAACTTGGTCTCGTCGCGCAGCGAGCGCCAACGCTGGTGGTAGCGATACTGCTTACGGCCCCGCGCGTCACGACCGGTGGCTTGGAGGTGGCCATCCGCATGTGGACAAATCCACACCCGCTCGTAGGCGGGCGGGATGGCAAGCTTGCGGATGCGCTCCAGCGTGGCCGCGTCACGCACCACTTTTCCGTCGCTGCCAAGATAGCGAAAGCCCTTTTTCCCACTGGGACGGCGCGCGATTCCGGGCATATCATCCAACACATAGCGAAGGCCGGCTGCGCGCGCCGACTGGATGGCCTCTAGCGTGGTCGTCGTCATGGCTCTCAGCAAAGCAACCCGCGTGCCGACCAATTGCCGATTTTTGCCGGTGGTATTTGGCGCGTTCCGGCGCCTGGGCGACAAAATGCCGCGCACGTTGTGTCTGGCTGCCAGCCTGCTTATGCAGCTCCCATGCGACTTCTAGCGATCGTCTGCCTGGCGTGGGGCTGTTCGGCGCCGACGGCGAGATTTCACCTCGAAGGCTCGGTACCGCCGGTTGGCCATCCGTCTTTTCCAAGCGCGTTGTACCAAACCACTGGGGCCAAACTTCGAAGCGGCCACCAATGGCAGCTCGTCCAAAATGGGCAGGTGTTCGACGCCATCGTCGACGACATCGCCCGCGCCAAGCGCAGCATCCACATCATGACCTACATCTGGCAGCCCGGAGAGCCGAGCGAGCAGCTGCTGAAGGCCCTTGCCAACCGAGACATGCGCATCGTCTGCCGGGTCCTGGCGGATCCGATCGGCAGCCCCGACTTCGAGAAGGAAGTCGCGCCGCGCCTGGCGTCTGCCGGCTGCGAAGCCCGGTTGTTTCGACCCGTTATCAGCGGTCATCTGCTACCGCGCAATCATCGCAAGATCGTCGTCGTCGACGGTGCGATTGGCTTTGTGGGCGGCTTCGGTATTCGTAAGGACTGGGTGCGAGGCAGTGGCTCCTCGGACCCCGAGTGGCGCGACATCAACATCCGGCTCAGCGGGCCTTCCCTCCACGACCTGCAGCGCGCGTTTGCCCAGAACTGGCAAGAGGCGGGTGGAACGCTCTTGCCAGCGACGGATTTTCCGGCCGTATCCGAAACAGGCGGCGCCGAGGTTGGCATCGTCACCAGCTCGGGCGCGCCGCTCACCAACGCCGAGCGCCTCACGCATCTGGTAATCACCGCCGCAAAGAAGCGGTTGTGGATCTGGAACGCCTATTTCGTGCCCAACCAGGTTCTGTTGAACCTTCTGGTGCGCAAGGCCAAAGAGGGTGTCGACGTGAGGCTCCTGCTGCCCGGCGACAAAAACGACGTGCGCCTGTACCAAATCCGTCAGCGAGAAACCTACTCCAAGCTGCTGCCCGCCGGCGTGCGGATCTTCGAATATGTGCCGACCATGATGCACGGCAAGACCATGATCGTCGACGAGGAGCTGGCCACGATCGGCTCCATCAACCTCGAGGACCTGTCGCAGACCGAGCTCGAGGAGGATGCGGCGGTGTTTCATGATCCGGCGCTCGTGAGCCGGCTGGCGGAGGCGTGGGCCGAGGACATGAAGAACGCGCGCGAGGTTCGCAAGCCGTAGGTTGACCTGGGCAAACAGCCGGCCTACCGTCCCTGGATGCACGCATTTCCCTCGCCCGAGTGGGTCGTCGCGTTCAAGAGTGCCCTCGACAACAGCGCGGCCTACCGGCAAGCCGGAGCGACCTGGAACCACGGCGCCGTGGCCTTGGTCGTCAAGGCTGACCCTGCCATCGGCGTGCCGGAGGAGATTGGCCTGTGGCTGGATCTGGCAGCCGGCGTCTGTCGCGAAGCCAAGATCGTGACCGGCGCCGAGGCCGCAACGGCCGCCTTCTGCATCCGCGGCGACTACACCCAGTGGAAGTCGGTCCTCAAGAAACAGCTCGACCCCATCAAGGCCATGATGCAGAAGAAGCTCGAGCTCAAGGGCCAGATGACGATCATCGTGAAATACGTCAACGCCTCCAAAGAGCTCGTCGAGTGCGCCACCCGCGTCCCGACCCGCTTTCTCGACGAAAACTAGAGGACCCATGACCGACCCAGTCACGCTCGCCCACGGCGCCGACGAAAACGGCCTTGCGCTGATGCTCCACGGCCTTCTGTCGGAGAGCATTGCCCAGAAGGCCTCGAAGCGCTCTGACTTCGACGCCATGCGCTCCACCATCGGCATCGTCGCCCCCGACGCCGACGTCTCGGTCACGCTCGAGTTCGGCCACGGCGCCTGCACGGTCTGGGACGGCCTTCGCAAAGAGCCGGCCGTGGTGCTGACGGCCGATTCCGGCAAGATTCCCGAGCTCAGCCAGCTGCAGATTCATTTTGGCCTGCCCTGGCTCTTCGACGAGGCCGGCAAGGCCTTTGTCCAATCGCTTTTCCGTCGAGAAATCCGCCTCTCCGGCCTGATTACCCTGCCGCCGAATCCGCTCCGGTCCGCACGCGCTCTCCTCGATCTGGTCCGCCTCACGCGCATCCTGTCGGTCGCCTAGCCGACATGCGTCTGGTTCGTTGTACTGGCTGCAACCGCATGGTGCTCGCCAAAGCCGACGACAAATGCCCTAGCTGCGGCGGCTCTACGGCGGGCGCCCCTGAGGTGCCGGTCACCCCCGTCGCGGCCGAAGAGACAGCGACGTTGCAGCACTTCGAGGAAGAGCGGAAAGACCGCCACGAGGTCGCCAACCAGGTCCACGCGCGTGGTCAGCAGCTCCAGATAGCGGGAATCTGTGTCGGATTGATTGCCTTGGTCATCTCGGTAGCCAGCTTCCTCGACTCCGCGCGCGGTGGGTCCTACTTTCTGTGGACGGGCGGCGTCGTCGCGGGCGCGTCGATGGTGTGGCGCGGACATGGCCTGATGCTCGAGGCCAGGCGCGTCCGCGATCCCTGAGCGGGTGAGTTTTTTGCGCCCGTCTCACATGAGCCCTACGCTGGGCGGGCCTGATGTCGCAGAACGCTTGGAGTTGGCTTCGCCGTATTTCGATCGCGCTTGGCGTGGCGTTGGCGCTTGGGTATTTGCCCTATCATCTGTATGCCAACTCGGGGCTGGCGCGGTACCTACGGCTCCGCGCCGAACGCGACACGCTGCATGCGTCGAACGTCAAGCTGCATCGCTCGAACCTCAAGCTACGCCAAGATCTCGACGCGCTCACCGACGAGAGTGAGCCCGGCGATCTATCGCGCGCCGCCATCGAGCATGCCGCCCGTGATGAGCTGGGCCTGGTGCGGCCCGGTGAGATCGTCTTCAAGCTGGAACCCCGCGCAGTAGCCACAGGAGGAACGCCGTGACCGAAGGAGGCGCTCCCCCGAAGGGCCCCAGCACCGGGCGAAGCCGGGCCAAGCCCGCCCCCAAATCAACGGTAAAATCGGATCAAACGGAGCAGCGCCCACAGCGGCGCACGCTCGATAGCCACCCGCGCCTCGAGACCCGTCCGCGCGCCTCGACGGTGCGCACGCCACGGAGCTCGCGTCTGCGTCGCCTGTTGTGGCGTGGCCGGCGCCTGTTGTCGCCGGCCTGGTCGGCGCTGGTCGTGGCCGGCACCGCGACACTCGTCGCGCTTGGGTGGTTCCCAGATCTGACCCGCCACGAGCCCGTCTCGGCACTCTCCATCGTTGCTGTGTCGGTCCTCGGCCTCACCCTCCTGTCCAAGCTCGCGGCCCGTCTGCGCGCCCCAGCGCAACAGGGCGAAGAGGCCCGCTGGCGCTCGGCCACCTCTGCCACCGAAGAACGGCGCACCGCCAAGGCCGACCTCGAGCTCGGCGCCGCTCTCGTCGCTGCGCTCTATGTCGTGCTGGCCCTCTCGGGCGGCGTGCGCTCGCCGGTCTATCCGCTGGTTTATGCGCTCACCGCCTTCATCCTGACGTTTCATCGCAAGGTGATCGGGGTCCCGCTCCTCGGCGTGATGCTTGGGCTCGAGGTGCTGCTCGCCCACGGCGGTCCGCGCGCCCACACCCCGGCCGATCACACGCTCATGCTCGAGCACCTGGCCTTTATCGGCTTTTTCGGCGTCATTCACCTCCTCTTCCTGCATGGCGAGCTCATGCGCCAGCGACGGGAGCACAAGACCCGCGTCGACGCCCAGCTCGATGCGCTCAGGGCCGAGGCACGCGACTTCCGGCTCATCTCGTCATCGCTATCCGGCGATCCCAAGACCCGCTCGCGGGCCGCCGACGAAGAGCGCCTGGTCATCGGCGCCGTCGAGACCATCCATCTGTCGCTGTTCTACACGCTCGAGCTGCTCAAGCGCTCGCTCGATCTCCACACCTGCGTGCTGTTCTGGCTCGACGAGTCGGGCGAGCGCCTGAAGATCAAAGAGCTCGTCACCGACTCCGACTGCATCACCGAATCGCCGCTGCCCGCCGACGCTGGCGCGCTCGGCACCGTGGTCAAGAACTCGGTGCTGCTCAACCTGCGCGACCCGAAGCGCAGCCACCTGCCCTACTACTCGGGCCCTGAAGAAGTTGCCTCGTTCATGGCCGTGCCGGTCATCGAAGACGGCCATCTCCGCGGCGTCCTGTGCGCCGATCGTCTCGTCACCTCGCTGACCCCGCGCCCTTTTTCGGTCAGCGACGAGAGCCTGCTGGAAGGCGCGGCGCAGCAGATGGTCCGCGCGCTGCAATCCGAGCGCGTCTTCGGCGCCGTCGAGCGTGCCAAATACGAGCACGAGCGTTTCTTTGGTGCACTCGCCCAGCTCAACCGGGCCCTCGGCATCGAAGCCGTCACCGCCACCACCTTCGCCGCCACCCGCGAAATCTGCGACTACGATTTTGCGGCGCTCAGTATCATCGACCCCGCCACCGGCAAGCACAGCGTCATCGACGCCGTCGGTGACGTACCGCGCGGCCTGACCGGCCTCGCCGTCGATCGCGCCGGTCTCGCCTCCATGGTCGTCAAGAACAAGCACTTTTTGCCCGCTGGCGGCGAGCTCCGCGACAAGGACGCCTGGGTCTTCTCCAAGAAGGTCCGCCTTGGCGGCATGGAGTCGCTGCTGGTCCTGCCGCTCATCTGCGCCGACAATGCCATGGGCGCCTTTACCGTCGCTGCCAAACGTCCACGCGCCTTTTCCAAAGACAAGCGCGACATGCTCACCGTCATCGCCAACCATGTTGCCGTCTCGTTGGCCAACGCGCAGATGTACGGCCGCATGGAGGCCATGGCCACCACCGACGGCCTCACCGGCCTCATCAACCACCGCACCTTCCAGGAGCGCTTCGACGAGATGCTGGCGCGTGCCGAGCGTGTGGGCGGCCGTCATGCACTGCTCTTGACCGACATCGACCATTTCAAGAAGGTCAACGATACCCACGGTCACCCCGTCGGTGACGACGTCCTGCGCGGCGTGGCCCACGTGGTGCGCGACTGTGTCCGCAAGGTCGACGTCGCAGCGCGCTACGGCGGCGAAGAGTTCGCCGTGGTCTTGGAGGGCACCGATCTACAGGGGGCCCGCGAAACGGCCGAGCGCATCCGCTCAGAGGTCGAAAAACAGGTCTTCCAGTCGGCCGAGGGCCCGTTCTCGGTCACGCTCTCGCTCGGCATCGCCTGCTACGGCCCCGACGCCGACAGTCCCGACGGCCGCGACAAAAAGACGCTCATCTCGCACGCCGATCAGGCCCTCTATCATGCCAAGCACAACGGCCGAAACAAGGCCGTGGCCTTCCGCGAAATCACGCCCGGCCGTCTCAAAGCCGTCAAGTAGTAGCCTAACGAGTTGCACCCGGCGGCGCCGCGCTAGATAGTCGGCCTATGTCCATCTGGCTCTCCAAGATTTACACCAAGGGCGGCGACGCCGGTCAGACCTCGCTCGTCGGTGGCCAGCGTGTACCCAAGAACACGCTGCGCATCGAATGCTACGGCACCGTCGACGAGCTCAATGCAGTGGTCGGCCTGGTGCGGCGCGCAAACCTGGACGATCCGGCCAGCGACGAAGATCGGACGCGCGTCGACACCATCTTGAAGCGGGTGCAGAACGAGCTCTTCAACCTCGGCTCGCTCTTGGCCACGCTGCCCGCCGATCTGGCGCCGACCCAGCCGCGTGTCGAGGAACGTCACATCGAGGCGCTGGAGCACGAGATCGACGCGCTAAACGAAGGCCTGCCGCCTCTCCGCAGCTTCACCCTGCCGGGCGGCGGCTGGACGTCGTCGTATCTGCATCTGGCGCGCACCGTTTGCCGTCGGGCAGAACGCATCTTGGTGGCGCTGGCCGCGGAGGAGCCCACCGACGCGCACGCCGTGAAATATCTCAATCGGCTGTCGGATTTCTTTTTCGTCCTCGGGCGCTGGAATGTCCGCGCGCGCGGCGAACAAGAGCCGCTGTGGACGCCCGAGGCCACATGATCGAAAAATCGGTCCAGACGGGCGGCGTCACGGTCGGTTACGAGGTCCACGGCCCGGACGACGGCCCAGTCCTGTTACTCGGCCATGGCCTGCTCTTCGATCACCGCATGTGGGCCGCGCTCGTCCCGGCCTTGGCCCAAGAGCATCGCCTGTTGGTCGTCGACGTACGCGGCCACGGTCGCTCATCGGTGGCCGGCGCTTTTCGTATGGAAGATCTGGCCGCAGATTGGCTGGCCATCCTCGACGCCGAAGGCGTGGAGCGCGCGACCCTGGTCGGGCTCTCCATGGGCGGCATGACCGCGCTGCGGTTTGCGCTCATGAGCCCCGGCCGCGTCCAGGCGCTGGCGCTCCTCGACACCAGCGCCCAACCGGAGGCGGTGTGGAGACAGCTCAAGTACGGCTCGCTCATCCGGATCTGGAAGCGCCTCGGAACCAATCGAATCATCTCGTTTCTCGTCGGACAGGTGCTCTTTGGCGGCACCACGCGGAAGCGTAATCCGTCACTGGTCGCGCGCGAGCTGGCACAGATCTTCGCCAAGCGCGCCGAGGACCTCGAGCCGGCCATCGCCGCTGTCGTCGGCCGCGGCGATGTCTCCGATCGACTCGACACCATCATGCGCCCGACGCTGGTGGTGGTCGGCGCCGAGGACGCCGCCTGCCCGCCGAGCTGTTCGAGACTGATCGCCAAGCGTATCCTCGGTGCCCAGCTCGTCGAGCTGCCCGGCTGCGGTCACATGTCGACGCTGGAGGCGCCGGCGGCCGTGCTGGCTGCGCTGAGCCCATTTCTGGCCACCCATGCGAGGAGTCGTTGATGATCCGTCGTTTTGCCGTCGCTGTGGCGCTCATGTTGGCTGCTTGTAGCCCCACGACCACGCCGGACGACGCCGCGCCGTTCCCCGATTTCACGATGCATCCGCATGATCTGTCGACGACAGATGGTGCGGTCGATGCGGGCGCGACCGATCTGGCGTCCACGCCCGATCTCGCCGCGGCGCCCGATCTCGCCGTGGTCGCCGATCTTGCCGCGCCCGACGACCTCAGCATGCCCGACCTCAGCATGCCCGATCTCAGCATGCCCGATCTCGCCATGCCCGACCTCGCCATGCCTGACCTCAGCGGCCCCGATCTTCTCCCGCCGCCCATCGATCTCGGCCCACCCCCGACGGTAAACGGCACGATCGGCAGCAACGAATACGGCGACCACACCGACCGCCACAACCGCCTCGATTCGGGCGGCACCAACTGGTACGCCACCTGGGACGACACCAACCTCTACCTCGCCGTCGAGAATGCCAACATCGACGAAGCCGCCGTGGTCTACCTCGACACCAACCCACTCGAAAACACCGACGCTGGCACCCAGACCAACGCCGACGGCAACCTCCAAGCCCAGCTCTACGACGGCACCAACGGCGCCCTACCCTTCCGCGCCGACTTCGTCGTCTACTTCAAAAATGGCTACCACGAATTCCGCGCCGCCGACGGCACCGGCGCCTGGTCAGCCCCGACCAGCAACACGCTCACCGTCGCTACGAGTGTCGCCACCGGCAGCGGCATCCGCGAGCTCAAGATCCCCTGGACCACCATCCGCGCCGCCGGCCGCCCAACCAGCCTCCAGTTGCTCGGCTACGTGACATCAGGCTCCGGCTTCGTCTACGCGCCCTTCCCCACCAACAACCCCAGCGGCAACATCGGCACCTCGGCAACCTTCAGCCACTTCTTCGCCGTCACCAACGCCAACCCCGACCGAGGCACCGCACCCTTCCTCGTCGCCTTCTAGCCGAGTGAGCCCCAACGCGTGCCCCTGCGGCGGCCTGGTCTCCTGGCGGGTCCACACCCTCCGTGATCACTACCTCCATCCCATCCACGTCGCGTTTGGCTGGACCCGCTGGCGCAAACGCGCCTTTGGCCGCTACGAGCTCTCCATCTGCGACGCCTGCGGGACGACCAAGTGGTACGCCCGCAACCTGCCCTCGCCGCAACTCGCCGCCCGCTTCGACATTCTGACGCCGCAAAAAGACGACCTCTTTCCCTGCGAGGACTGCGGTGGTGCCCACTATCTGACGACGCAGCTCTACTGGTGCACGACGGACGACAAGTCGCTGGTGGAGTTCGTGCCCGCAGTGTCCGCGCAGGTCTGCGCCACCTGTTCCCGCGTCAACATGCGTGTCCGGGTCATCCGCGACGCGCTGCCCTCCGACGCGCGACCTGCGCCACCCTGCACGCGCTGCCAGGCGATCACCAGCGAGGGCTATTTGATGCGCGCCCCCCATCTGCGCAGTCGTCCGCCGCTGCTCGCGTGGCGCAGCAACTTTCTGTGGCCCTCAAAAGCGGGTGAGGTCTCCATGCGGCTGTGCATGGCGTGCCGCAACGTGTCCTGGGTGACCTACGAACGAAACCAACTCCGCCACGCGTGGTGGCCGCATCGTGGCCTGGAGCGAATCGAAAGACCAGCCACGGCCAGCGACGAAGCGGCGGAAAACGTGCCCTACCGCTAGCGCGCTCCAGTGATGTTGTACGTCACCAGCCACGTCGACCCGCCGTACTTGGTGGTCTGCACGACCTGGGGCGGCTTGATGTTGATCTCGTCGCTGCGCCCCGTGCTGGCGTCGCCCTCGAACACGAAATAGTAATCGCCAGCGCCCACCGTCTTCGGCGTGTAGCCGGGCGGGCAACTACACGCGCTCGAGGTCGACAGCCCAACCGCCACCGCCAGGCCCATCACCACGCCCAGCCCCAGACCGAACAAGGTCTTCATTTGAACATCACCGAGCCAAACATCATCGTCCCCGACACGGGATCGAAGAGCCTGCCGTCGATCGGCTGGTTGAGAATGGTGGTGCGGTAGTCGGCTGGTAGCTGCTGCGGCACGCCGTCTTTGACCAGCTCCACCACCTCGAGCATCGTCCTGTCCTCCGAGCGGCAGGGCACGGTGGCATGCAGGCGCGTCCCCACCCCGACGCCAACCCCAATCAACGTTCCCATCAGTAGGCTAAGTGTCATGCGCATACCCAATGCTACCACCCTATTTCAGGCGGTTTTGGGCTGGCCGCGCGTGGCCCACACGGCCTTGCCGAGGATGCCGAGAAAGACGACGCCGATGGTACCGAAGATCATCATGACGAGGTCAGTGCCCCCGTCGGTGCGAACATCGTCGGGATGGGCCGGATCGTAGCGCAGCGTGCGGCGGCTCCCGAGCGGATACGTCGCGCGACTGTCGCTGTACACGGCGTAGCGATGGTCTTTACCCGCGACATCTTTCCAAACCAGGTCGCCCCGCCACGACAGAATGCCGTGATCGTTGCGGACCTCCATCTGCGAGGCCACCTCGGCGCTGACGGTGATGGAACGCGCTTCGAAACCACGCGCGCGAAAAAACAACGACGCGCTCACCACCACCGAGCCGATTCCTAGCGCCGCAAAGATGAGGAACGGCAGCATCCGAAACACGGCGTGCTATTTGTCGAGGCCAGCGACGCAGCGATTCGGCGTACAGCCCGAGCCCTTGCCCGGGACGGTCTGGCACGTCGCTGCCGAGCCACAGTCGGTGGTGTTGTCGCAGGTCATGGGCAGCGTGCAAAAGAAGGTGTTCATGGGGTCGCCCTGGGCGTTGAGGATCGACGAACAGATGACCGCCGAGCCGTTGTTGGCGCAGTCATTCGAGGTCTTGCAATATTTGCCGACGCCGAGAGAGTTGCCGACATCACACGGATGGCCGCACGCAGATGGTTCGGATCCGAGATCGGAATTGCACACGGAGAGATCTCCTCCCGCCGCCGAAAGATCGGCCACACCCTGGTCATTCGTGCTCGGCGAGCTGCTGCAAGCCGACAGCAAGAGGCAAAGCGGTCCCAGCACAGCGACGAGAGTTTGCATACGCCGATTTTCCACTGATCCGGGCATCGACGCAACTTTCTGTTCGTGTTACCCATGCAAGGCCCATGAGAAAGAACTTCGTCCTCGACACCAACGTGCTCCTGCACGATCCGCGTGCGATCTTCAACTTCGAAGACAACAACGTCATCATCCCGATTTACGTTCTCGAGGAGATCGACAGCTTCAAGAAGGAGCTCTCCGAACGCGGCCGCAACGCGCGTGAGATTGCCCGCCGGCTCGACGAGTTTCGGTCCAATGGTGGCCATCTTTCCGACGGGGTGAACCTCGAGCAGGGCGGCACGCTGCGCGTCGCTCTCGCCGTCCGTGAGCTGCCGCCGGCGATCCGCACCAACCAGATCGTCGACAACCTGATCCTCGGCGTGGCCCTCGAGGTGCGCGACAAGAACCCCGAGATCCGCACCGCGCTCGTCACCAAAGACGTCAACCTCCGCATCCGCGCCGACGCCATGGGCGTGTTTGCCGAGGAGTACAAAGCCGAGAGCATCGACATCGAAGAGCTCTACTCCGGCAACGGCGAGCTCGAGGTGCCGGGCGCGCTCGTCGACGAGTTCTATCAGTCGGGCACGCTCTCCGTCGAAGGTCTCGACGGCGCCGCGCCCGCTGGTGGTCTTCACGCCAACCAATATTTGTTGCTGCGTGATCGCGAGAACCCGTCGCACACGGCCCTCGGTCGCTACGACGGTCCCACCAAGCGCATCCAGCAGATCAAGAAGCTGCGCGAAGGCGTGTGGGGCATCCGGCCGCGCAACAAAGAGCAGCACTACGCGCTCGATCTGTTGCTCAACGACGACATCAAGCTGGTCACCCTCGTCGGCAAAGCCGGCACGGGCAAGACCCTCTTGGCCATCGCCGCCGGTCTGCAGAAGTGCGTCGAGGAGAACATCTACCAAAAGCTCCTCGTCTCACGGCCCATCTTCCCGCTCGGCAAGGACATCGGGTTTTTGCCCGGCGACATCGAAGAGAAGCTCAATCCGTGGATGCAGCCCATCTACGACAACATCGAGCTGCTCCTCAATTTCTCGAAGGCCGACAAGAAAGAGGGCCGCAGCCACCAGGAGCTCATCGACCTCGGCTACATCGAGATCGAGCCGCTCACTTACATCCGTGGCCGGTCGATTCCCAATCAATTCATGATCGTCGACGAGGCGCAGAACCTGACGCCGCACGAGGTGAAGACCATCATCACCCGCGTCGGGGAGAACACCAAGATTGTGCTCACGGGCGACCCGTACCAGATCGACAATCCCTACGTCGACTCGGCCAACAACGGCCTCACCACCGTCGTCGAGAAGTTCAAGGGCGAGCCGATCGCCGGCCATGTGTCGCTGTCGCGCGGCGAGCGCTCGCCGCTGGCCGAGCTCGCAGCCAATATTCTGTAGTTGTTACAGCTAGCGGATGGGCGGTGGAGAGTCGAGGAGCTGCGCGTAACGACCGCGGTCAGCCTCGATGATCCTGACGCCGATACCGCGCTCAGCCGCGGCATAGACCACTTTGCCGTCGACACGCACTGGCTGCGTCGATCCCGGCAGCGGGAACTCCATCAAGATCCGGTCGCCAATCTGCTCGTCAGGAGCGCGATCATCGACGGCAAAGCCATTCAGGCTGAGGTCCTTCACCAGCCGGTACCGCATCCGCGGCTCGCCAGTGGTGGCCAGCTGCACGGCAAAAAAGGACGTCGGGAGCCTGACTTCGCTGCGGCGGTCGTCCGATTGTACGCTCGGCATCGACATTTCCTTACACGTCGGCCGACCCCTTAGTCAAGAATCCTCGACGGAGAACGCCATTGGTACATTGGTCCAACATGCGAGCCGCCATGATTCTATGCCTTTGGCTGGCCCCAGCCATGTCAGTCGCGGATCCCGATCCAGGCGTCGAGCTGGTGGTGAGCCCTATCGTGCCCGTGGTACGCGCCAAAGATCGTCGCGTGCTGTCGCTGTCCATCGTCCCCCGCGCCGGTCATCGGTTGCACCCAAGCGCGCCAGTCACCGTCCGCGTCGACGGCCACAGCGTCGAGCTCCCCCGTCCACTCTTCCAACGCAGCGAAGCCGTCGACCCACGCGCCGACAGTCCCCGCTTCGAGATCCCCGTCGTCGTCGCCAACCCCCACACCGCCACCGTCCGCGCCCAGTGCAGCTTGTGGATCTGCCGCGGAGACCGCTGCCGCCCCGTCGAGCTCGAGGCCCACTGGACGCTCTCACCACCCACCGACGGTGGCGTGCCTCTGTGACAGAGGCTCACACGACGAGCTTGTAGCCGAGGCCGTACACGGTGAGGATGTGGCGCGATTCTTTGCCCGTCTCCACCTTTTTGCGCAGCTTGACGATGAAGTTGTCGACGGTGCGGTTGGATGGAAAGGCTTCGACGCCCCAGATCTTGTCGAGGATCTCGTCGCGCGAAACGGGCTGGCCCACGCGCTCATACAAGAGCTTCAAGAGCTCGACCTCGTAGAAGCTCAGGCCCTCGGTCCGACGGGACCGGGTGATGGTGTGCTTGGCGAGGTCGACGACGCAGTC
>Ga0123338_10001617_pt1 | contig 21711 bp, 24 predicted proteins | sample grotaG_FD_89793 | JGI IMG/M metagenome (GOLD analysis project Ga0123338, IMG submission 89793) | Glacier valley bacterial and archeal communities from Borup Fiord, Nunavut, Canada, to study Microbial Dark Matter (Phase II) -... | ecosystem: Environmental > Aquatic > Freshwater > Ice > Glacier ...
AGACACCATTGGAATGATATATCAGACACACGAAGATGCCTTTATCATTGCAATTGATGCCTCTTTAGGTAAATCAAATCATATTGGTTATATCACTCTCGGAGAAGGTCCCTTAAAGCCTGGCGCAGGAGTCGATAAGGATCTGCCCGAGGTCGGAGATATTTTTATCACAGGTATTGTCAATTTTTCCGGTTTACTTGATCATATGCTCTTACAGACTACACGATTAAATGTAGTAATGTCCTTGGCTGATCAGATCTGCCTAGCAATCAACTATTGCATTTACCAGCTCAAGGCACTCTCGGTACCCTCTCTATAATAATTTCTGCGGATTGCTGTTAAGCCCTTGTTTGTAAAAAGTTATTGCCTCAGAAATGGTATCTGCAGAACCAGCCTGTATAATATTAATCAATGCATCCAGCCTGTCCAGTGTCATAAGGTCTTTCCCGATTAATGGTTCGTACTCACTTGCGACTTTTATAGTTAGAAGTTTAATTTTATCTTCTGCTTTGACCACTTCCCCTCGAACCTTTTCATACTCCGACTTAGAGTTGGTAAGCTTGTCCTCGTAGCGGCCTTTTATTTCAGTTGCAATCACTTGACTTGTAGAATTATCAAATACACTAAGTGCATCCTTCTTATGCTCCGTGAAACCTAAGGTCTCTTTTTCCAGCTTTGCTAGCTCTTCATCAAAGTTTTCTAAACCATACGCGCTTTCATCACGGTCTCTACGAATATTTTTTTTAATTATAGCTACCTTTTTATTGTTTACCCTAATTTTATCACGAATTCCTTTTACCTGCTTAATTTCTGCCAAATGCTTGTCCTTGGTATGATTCCCAATTAAAACATAAAGACCGCCAAAGAGTAGGAAGGTGATAATATAAATTATAATTAAATACTCTGTTTTTTCCTTCGGCAGGAGGAAAAAATAGATGCCACAGGGAATGGCAAACAGGGTAATTAGCAGCGTACATAAAATAATAAATAGGTCTGCAATCCCCCTCGGTGAAAAAAGGGCATAATATAGCTTCGTGTTACAAAAGGACGGAACATGTTTTTGTTTAAAGATATCCTTTGACTCCTGTTTAAGCCCGCTATTCTCCTCTTTCAGAGTGGCTGTCTCAACACCAATTCGTTCTGATATCTTAGTATTTTTACGCTTGTCACGTTTTTCCTTCGTTTTTTTGATTTTTGCTCTGGTTTTCTCTATCTGTTTATCGAAGGTATCTTCAATTTCCTGCCTGCGTTTCTTGATAGTAGTCTGAACTTCCTCGGCTAAATCTTTTTCAAGATTCTGCACACTTTTTTCTAGATTATTTTCCTCCAAAATTAAAGTTTCATAATTTGATTGATAACCATGCAGCTCAAGGAGATTTTCTTTAATTTCATTTAAGGTATCTACTTTTCCGGATAGTAAATTGCTGTCTTCCATCTTTATTCCTCCCGTTTTAGGAGGAATTCACCTCCCTCATATATGTTTTTTTGAAAGCACATTATTAAAAGTAATGCTACGTATTTTACTAGGTTATTAAATTAATTTTCATATTTTAATTTTACACTTATTTACCAATGAGGTCAAGAATAACAATCACAGAAATTAGTATATACAGCAATGTAAATCAATCAAAATAAAATCATAAAAGTCTTTTAATTAAACCTTATGATTGACCTTATAAAAAGAATTATTTATATGGATAAGCTCATTCTACCTGTATCATACTATACAAGATGGATTAGTTCTCTAGTTCCTAAATAGCGGATATTATTTGACCATACGAGTCAATTGTGAGGGTGGATTAAAATGTTTACAGATAAACGATTAACAGCTGCATATAAGGGAGCACAAATTGAATACTTTGATAAGGATTCCAGATATATTTTTTTTAGTGATTGCCACAGAGGTGATGACAGCGTATCCGATGAATTCACCAGAAATCAAAATCTTTTCTTACATGCACTTAACTACTATTACGACCAAGGCTATGTTTATGTGGAAGTTGGTGATGGAGACGAACTTTGGGAATATCCTAGATTCAAATATATCCGAATCGCTCACAATGATATATTTTTAAAATTAAAAAAGTTTTTTGATGAGAAGCGGTTGATTTTTCTCTACGGCAACCACAATATTTATTTAAAATACAATGATTATGTCAAAGAACACTATTACAAGTTCTATGACGAGTATAATCAGGAAATGTATGGGTTATTTGAGGGTATCACCCCTTACGAGGCTTTAGTGCTAAAAAGCAAAGAATCCGGTCAGGAAATTCTTGTTGTTCACGGTCATCAGGGTGATTATATGAACGATCAACTTTGGAAGGTATCCATGTTTATGCTTCGGTACTTCTGGAAATTCATGCATGTTGTCGGATTTGAAAATCCTACAAGTCCTGCCAGAAATTTATATAAAAGGCATAAGGTTGAGAAGGCCTATGAAAAATGGATCTGTAGGCACAAAATGATGCTAATCTGTGGACATACCCATCGGCAGAAATACCCCAAGAAGAATGATCTCCCTTATTTTAACACCGGATGTTGTACACGTACCAGAGGCATTACCGGAATAGAAATTATTGAAAATAACATCATCATGGTGGATTGGAGAGTCCGACCTGATCCGGATGGAATTATACGGATTTACAGAACTATAATGAGGGGTCCGGAGCCGCTTGAACATTTCGACTTTAATTTACATCAATTTAAAGCGTTTAATAAGCATAGAGACGACTGTGATAATATCTAAAGAGAATGAAGTCTTGCATAAAATATTTAATAATCTATATTATAGTTCACATTTTCTGTTTTAGAAATTCACATAATTTTCATAATTTAATCAAATAATCTACACAAACGTACTCTATACTAATCTTAGACATCAAGGAACCCCTCCTTGTTAATATAAATCTCTTTTCATTAAAGCCAATAGCTTACCCCACTATTGGCTTTTCCTCTGTTAAAGTTTACGTTCTTGAAATTTTCCATATAACACCTGTATTTGGTAAAAATATTTCAGGACTTTCTAGTAAAGTCGATGTGTAATCTGTTATGTACATTGCTCCATCCGGTCCAAAGACAATATCTGTGGGGCTTCCAAATCCTCCTCCCATCGTTGTAAATGCGGGAAAACCGGTTTTGTTAATTGCAAACGTAGTTATTTGACCGGTATTCATGTCGATTTTTGTTACTCTATGTCCTGCATTAGAATGAATTATTCCACTCGAGGGATCGTATTGGATACTTCCATATTCGGCAATATAAACATCTCCAACAACCCCAAAATCAGGGTTGGTATTAAAATCAAAGCCCATTACATGAGAACTCGGTGGAAAAACTGCAAAGGGTCGCAGTGGAACCGATGGAAGGCTCGCAAGTAATAGTTCCGGCTGATTTCCTCCTTCGGGAGTGTATCTTGGCTGTGTAACCGCCTCCCCTTCGGTATAATCCGGCCATCCATACCATGTTCCGGGTGCCAGTAAATGAAATTCATCCGACGCATTTGCTATTGGTCTGCTTCCTCTATTGTCAAAGCCTTGATTTGATATGAATAACCGATTAAATTGATCAAATTTCATCTGAACGGGATTTCGAAACCCCCAAGCAATTAATCTTAAATCAGAACCATCTAAGTTGGCCTGTAATACACTCCCAGATGCACGTATTTCGCCTTTTACTACTTCATATAGTTGCCTATTGGGTATCCCAAACTGGGAGAAAGCCCCCGTATATGCAGTTTTATCAGCAGGTATTAGGATATTCTTAGTTTGAAAATTTAACCCATTTAGCATGATATAGTTTCCCGGGGAATCACGAAAATATGGGTGCTCTGGTATCCAATCATTATCTAACCCTACTACTCCGGAATTTGTTGCAGTTCCTTGTCCAAAATAAATTTTTCCGTCTTGCCCAAATGTTACTTGATTATTGCTATAATCCCCATAACTTGGCAATCCACTAATAATATCTTGTCTTGTTCCATTTGATTTTATTACTGTTATTACTCCTTTGTGTGATACATAAATGTCACCATTTCTATAGTTTACTCCCGTAATCGGAACATTAAAACCTTCTGCTACTACTTCAAAATTATCATTACTCAAACGAATTATTTTCGGATTTCCTGAGGCGCTACCGGAATCTGCTATTAACATATCTCCATTTTCAGTAAAGACCAAACCAATCGGGGTATCTAGTCCTTGTGCAAAAACCTCTATCTGATATCCTGGTGGCACGCTTATATCATCAGGGTTAAAGTATCTTTCTGGATTCCTAAATTGTTGAAGATGTATATCATTATTAGGCATTAATTCAAATTCGTTATTCAATTCAAGGCCACCTAATTCCATATCTATATAATATATTCCGATTCGTTATGGTAAATACCATTATACAATTATGGTGGAGTGATTTTAGGCTAAATTAACGATACCTTTGTCATAATCCGGATATTTTATATTCATATTGTACCTCACTAATCCAACGTCCGTATGCTAGCACTTGGACATTACCCGCCTCCAAATTAAAATCGGATTTTACATTTATTACAGAATCTTCCGCTTTTAATTTTGGCTCCACAATTTGTACATTCAAACCAGGCATCTTTTGAATCTTCAGAAAATTCCAATCTATCATCTCGAACCCATTCTAAAAGCTTTGTTGGTGCAACTTCATTTGCTTCAGAAATTTCTACAATTGTTGCTTTCGGATGAGCCATTATATAATCTTTTACCTGTACATATTTTTCTTCATCTTCTCGAACCATTGGTTTTAAAGCTGCATTTAATTTTTTATCGATTCTTTCTTTGTCATCCTTTGGCACCAATTTTATACATTGTTGACATAACTCAGGTCCATAAATATAATTAAATAATCTTTTACAATTTTTACATACTCTTACTTCCATACGTTATCTCCCTTGTTTTATACTTAGGTATAAGATGAATTCTGATTAATAAAGGAACATTGCTAAACCAGTAAATGAAGTGAAGTTTATTAAATCAGGAACAGGGATTGAAAAATATTTTTATTACTCCTATCTTTGATATTACTTGGTTTTTCTTGAAAAGGCAAGTGAATTAACATATACCAGCTTACATCTGTTTCCTCACAATTTTATACTCATCATTAAATTGAAAATGTGGACAGTTATAATAGGAATCTCCCAAAAACTTCCCTATTTCATCTTCGTCTAAATAAACTTGACATTCATAGCTATCGCACTCTTCATCATAAATATAATTTAAACAGCTTTCACAATTTGTTTTACTTTCCAACTTTTAATCCTCCATAAAATTTATATAACAATTATACTTTTAAGTTTGATAGAACTCAATCCCCTATCCAAAAATAGAGCAACCCCTTCTTCTCTGATGGGAATTCAACAAAGTAAAAATTGAGCGTTCGGTTTAACCAATCTAAATATAGAATATCGATTAATTTTACCTTGGTGGCTTCAAAACGCTTAGTCTCTTCCCATCCTATTTCTAAATTATCTGGAATTTTGTCAAAAGGTATAAAATATGCATCCCCTCCAACAAAATCGTAGGTCAGTTTCAAATATTTATCTATGTCATTATTTTTCTTTACCAATGTATTGTTTTCTATTTCATACCATGCAGAGCAAAAAGACGGCCGAAATTGCCAGGATATATGAAAGCCCGAAATTAATTTCCCTTGTCCGTCGATTCGTGCAGAAGCATCAATACTTCCTATTTCATAAAGATTCACACCATCATACCGAAAAAATAGATAAGCAGGATCGCCGCTTGGTCCCTCATCAAAACAAGCAACTTCAAGATAATTATCATTTTGATTTAAATCTACAATCCGTACTTCTCCATCATAAGAGTTATCTATGTCAAATTCTTGCTTTGTATTATTTACTTCAAGATATGACTGAATGTCAGCATTTCCTTTTATCAACATCTTTATATTATCTGCTTTTCCATCATTATTCAGATCACACTTGCCTTCCACTTTAAATGAATCAGGTATATTTTGAGTACCGTTTCTTGTAATTTTAAAGTCATAATCAATAAAACCATCCTGCAGCTTCTTAAAATTTGTTAGATCATCTAATACTTCACTACTACCCTCATCTTTGCTATCAGAGGGTGGCATGGTCGGTATAACAGTTGGAGTAGGAATTGGTATATTTGTTGGTATGACTGTTGGTGTGACTGTTGGTGTGACTGTTGGTATGCTTGTTGGTGAGATTGTATGTGATTTATCCTCTACAACTTTCTGATTGTCCTCTGAATTTTTATCTATTGTTTTGCAACCAGATATCATAAATACCATAAGGCAACATAAAACTATAACGATGCACACCCTCTGCTTTTTCACCATAATATCTCCTCCACTATTTACTATTTACTAAGCTCTTTATTGTTCTATAATTTTAAAATATACTCTTTACCCTCGTATAGATTTTTTCCCATATTGCATTCATAAGGTATGTCCTTAACATATGTAAATCCCAACCTTTTCATTACTCTTTCAGAAGCAGGATTTTCTTTCGCATGTCTTCCTATTATTTCTTTTATCCCCAATTCTTCTTTGGCAAACTTTATAACTTCCCTCATGGCTTCTGTTATATACCCAAATCCCCATGCTTTTTTGCCTAAGTTATACGCTATTTCAAATTTCCCATACTCTTCTTCAAAATAAATTAAACCAGTTCCAATCAATTCTTCTGTTTCCTTCAATAAAACTGCCCATCTATACCAATCCTCAGCATCTATTTTATTTAATTCTTTTTTTACCCAACCAATCGTTTTGTTTATATCATTATGGCTTGTCCAAAACATATACCTTGCTACATCTGGATCACTTTCCCAACATTCAAAAACTCCCTGTGCATCTTTCATAGAAAAAGGTCGCAATATTAATCTATCTGTTTCTAATACCGGTGTTTTCATACTAACCAAACATGCCTACCCTTCGATTTAGTTTGTGCCGAGGATTTCGCAGGCACAAACTTCTAAGTGTGAATTATGTTTTTCAATAATTCACACTACATACCTTTTAGAATGTTTTATAATAATCAATACTATCATTCTTTTCTTTCCATTTATTTTTTAGGTTGGATGGGGTTTCCTACAAAAACAATTTCTAGAGACAAATCCTCGTATTCTTTGACATAGAATATCATTCGCCACTCCACTTTTATTACCTGCGAAAAATGTAAGGAAGAACATGCAGAACGCTTATGATATTTTTTTGAACTTTTTCCGGGAATAAAAATTGCTGTTGGACCATCTGCACCGCCAATGATTGAAAGGCTGTTCGCAGACATTTCATTCGAAACAAATGAATTGATTCCCTGACTCCTGGGCTGGTCACTTCTTACGCAATCTTGTATGCTAAATTCTTTGGGAGAAAGCTCCGGCGAAATGCTATACGAAAGTACATTATAAATATTGGGATATTCCATAGCTTGTTTGAAGCGGAATGAATCTGCTGATAGAGTATTTATTTCACATCCATAAAACGTCAGTCTATGTTCCTTTTTGCTTACGGGATGTATCAACGTGATTTCATGTCTGTCACAGGATTCTTCTGTAACGAAATGTTCTCCTTTCTGTGCTACCGGACGTTCCTTTAATGTTAATGATAATGTCTTCAATTCAGGCTTTCTGGCAGTTCTCCAGGGGAAACTTACTCGTATAAATCTCCAGCCCTGGCTTCTATCACAAGCATAGCTCTCCATTAATTCTTCTTGCAAATCCTCTATTTGTTCTCTCTCTACATCACAAGGATGCCAGCCTACGGCACACATTCTCGGATGTTCTAATTCTTTCCCGTTAATTTTAACGTCCACCTCAAAATTAATTGTAAACGGGTTTTCCTTTTCCATCTGATCATATTCTTCCGCACTTAGACTAGCTATTCTTTTTCCCGTTTTCCAATGTTCTAAAAACTTTTCAATTCTTTCTCTCGGAATACTTACGCAAAAATCAATTACCAATCCTTTCGAACATGAATATACAGCCGGAATACACCAATTTAATCCTCCCCAACAAAACTCTTTTTTGATGGGTATTTCCTTGCCCGCATGTTGAAATTTGTGTCCACCCCAAAAGTTCCCGTTAAAATAAACTTTCATTTATGCTCCAATCTACAATAGTTGGATTGTTTAACCAATCTGTATTTGTTTTCCAATAAGTCTCCACTATCTTTTCGTCGTTCTCTTTCTTCTCGTTCTGGTTCCTAATCATATTCATTGCAAAAATAAATATATATATATAAACTTGGATATGAGAAAAAGCATTTTCTTGACTTTCATGTTGTTTCATCCCTCTTTAGGTTGAGTAATGATTTTCCATTTTGTCCCAATACTATAGAAACTCGTTTTCATGCGTTTTAAAAAAGTCATAATAGGTGCGTACATTTTCCAATTCTGTCCAACGTTCTATCGTAACAGGATTCTCATCAAGGTTATATATTCTTGCTCCCCGCATTGCAAGCAGGAACGGTGAATGTGTTGATATAATAAATTGACATCCAAAAAATCGTGCCCCCTCCTCGATGAAGCTCATTAATTCCATTTGACGTTTGGGAGAAAGACTGTTTTCAGGTTCATCCAATAGATAAAGTCCATTTTCACCGATTTTTTCAGTAAAATAGCGAAATGCGCTTTCTCCATTGGAATATTCACGCACGTTGTCAATCAATTCGCTTCTAACAAAACGTGATTGGGTTTTACTTCTGGCGTTATTCACTTTTTTCAGCTGCTCATAGTCTGCCATTGATTTCATCTGAAATTGGGAGTATTTCACATCCATGTATTCATCAAATAGCTCTTCCCGCTTCAAATCGATCCCTTCATTCAAGTTACGGATGTTCAACATATAGTCAAATACATCATCGCTAGTAATGATGCTGCTGTTTCCCGGAATGTTCTCTTCCGTATTCATGCTGCACAGTTTGACATAGTCAGGGAAAAAATTAGATTTATTATAGATGGAATCACGGCTGATGCCTGTCGTTTCAGCAATAACATTCAGTGCTGTAGATTTCCCCGAACCATTGCCTCCATATAATATGGTAACCGGTTCAAAATCAAGTCTATCAAGGTCATGTCCAGATAGTATCTTAAAGGGATAAAACGAGTCATAGCAGGTTCTTTTGATACTCATAATAAAATCGAACTCCATGTCAGCACTCGGGAAGGTAAAACTTTTTAAGTAAATCATCCTATTCTCCAATCTTATTTCTATACACAATTTATAAAGATTGTTATGCAACCCTATACTTCAAATTGGAAGTTGTCTGGCTTCGCGCTATACTCATAACATCGCCCGAAAAACTGGAGATTAATCTCTTTTACCAATTTCATCTGTTATTAATGATTTTGAAATATACATCGCTTTTATTATGTTTTTAAAGCGGGTGTGTAGAGAGGTACCCTCCGCAAATTTGAGCTGTGCTTTTTCACATTTGCTGATAATTGACAATACGGGGCGTAGCGCTTCTATCAATTCTTCTTTTGTATATTTGTCCATAACATTTTCACCTGTTATTAATGATTTTGAAATATACATTGCTTTTATCCTATTTTTAAGGAGTGTGTGCTGAGAAATACCCTCTGCAAATTCCAGCTGTATTTTTTCACATTTACTTATGGTTGAAGATACAACTCGTAGCGCTTCTATCAATTCTTCTCTTGTATATTTGTCCATAGTATTTCACCTCAAATTCCTGTTCGTAGCAGGCATTAATTCCTTTTATTTTCAGTCCTGCATAGTGATAGTTCAGGAATAAATGTATAGTAGCACAAAAATCCAATAATTACCACATCGTAATTCCAAAAACAACCTTCTTTATTGTCCATTAATGTATATTTCAAAGATGTTAATCATCAGTTTATTAAATGGGGTAAGAAGATTGAACTGATTCACATTAAGCAAATCGATGTGAACAAAGGCAATGTAGATGTTGCAGATAGTATGCTTGATATGAAGATGGTAAAAGAGACAGCGAAGTCATCGAAATATTTTGTAGTAGAACATGAGGAATTTGATAAGGCGGTATGGGACTGTATTCGGTATGATTTTGAATATCTGAATCAGCTTAAATAACATATTAGTGATATCACTAACTTTCAAATTTAATTTATATGAAGAATTTCTGCCAGTCTACGAAGCGTATCCATTATCCGGATGAATTTGTATTATCTTTTATGTTATCTAGTAAAAACTCCTAGTATATAAACCATAATTGTAATAGTCACCTTTTCCCTTTATTCGACATAATATGATTATGAAGGAGGTAATTTTAATGAGTATGCAAAATATTCCAGATATAAAGCCCAAAATTGAACTATCTTTTGAAGAAACAATCACATTATTACTTTCTTCCATCGCATTGGAAGAATTAAGTCTCGCTCACATTATGAATGCAGAAGCAGAAAAAATTCAAGAAGTAGTTAAAAACCAAAGCTGCAATAAAATGGAAGACTTGCTATGTATTGATAAAAGCGTAGATAAAGTCTTAAGAGACGTAATCAAAAAGGAAATGCTCTTAGAATTTAAATTTGAGAATATTCTCGAAGTAATGGATTGCAAGAGAAAAGAGAAATGCTAGTAATATTCAGAAAAAGGCCTTGTTTCAAAAGCAAGGTCTTTTTTTAGAATTCTGACAAGTGAGATTGTCATGTCTATTCGTGGCGAATAGGCTGCCAATTCATCTTGTTTTCATAATAACAAGGAGTGAGAATATGGCAATATGCAAAAATGTTGACGAAAAAATAATTGGAAAAAAGATGCTTTTAACCACTATCAAAATGGAGGAATCCCTTGCTGAACTTCTCCGAACGGAACTAAAAATTTTAAAAAAGGAGTCTAAAAAGGATTACAATTATGAGGATATACAAAATGTAAATAAAACCATGAAATATATTCTACTATCACTTACTATTATAGATGATCGAATACAAACCGGTATAGAATTGATAAAAAAATAATCATTGCAATCGAAATATATGCACATTTATAACGTATCCATTTAATGGGTATTTATACATGTTATAATTATTTTTAGGCATATCAATTAATGGGGGTGCTGCCCACACCCGACCTCTGGAATAAATATGGATTTTACGGCAAAAATTATAATACCGACGCAATAATTGTAACCGGCATAAAGATTCAGTTCATCTGCATCTTACGCCGGTTACTTTTTCTGTTTATAGGTACTGAAACTATTTCACAACTACCGATAAGTATTACAACACCACTCTGCCCTCGAAAGCTCTAAGCAATGTAACTTCATCAATATATTCCAAATCCCCACCAACCGGAATTCCACTGGCGATTCTGCTTACCTTAATGCCTGCCGGTTTGATTAGCCTGCTAAGATACATCGCAGTAGCCTCTCCCTCCAGACTGGAATTTGTCGCAATAATAACTTCGTCAACCTCTCCTTGGAGGCGCAGCATTAGTTCCTTCAGCTTTATATCTGTAGGACCAATTCCAAGCATCGGAGATATTGCTCCGTGGAGCACATGATAAACACCTTCATATTTTCCCGTTTTTTCATATGCTGCCAGGTCTCTCGGATTCTCTACAACCATAATCTGGCGCTTATTTCTTTTGGAAGAGGCACAGATTGGACAGAGTTCTTTATCCGTTAAGGTTAAGCAGTCTTTACAATATCTGATGTTCTTCTTTGCCTCAACCATCGAGCTGGAAAGAGCGTCAACCTGCTCCTGTGGCATATTGATAATATGAAATGCCAGCCGCTGTGCTGTCTTTGCTCCAATTCCCGGGAGCCTAGATAATTCCTCTATTAATTTACTGATTTGACTGCTGTAATAATCCATTAGAAAGGAAAACCTCCAAGTCCTCCAAGGCCACCACCGAGGCCGCCTGTAACTTGGCCCATAACCTCAGAAGATTCTTCTTCCATCTTACGAAGAGCTTCATTTGCTGCTGCCACGATTAAATCCTCTAACATCTCTATATCATCGGGATCTACCACTTCCTTTGAAAGCTTAATGGAAGAAATCTCTTTTTTACCGGATACCTTTACGGTAACGGCACCGCCTCCGGCACTTGCTTCCCACTCCTTATATTCCAGTTCTTTTGTTTTTTCCTCCATCTGTTTTTGCATGCGTTGTGCCTGCTTCATTAAATTGTTCATATTTCCTGGGATGCCTCCACCCGAAAAACCACCTTTTTTTGCCATTGTATTTTTCTCCTTATATAATATGTTTATAGACGTTTGTAAAACGCCTGAACCCATTGATTTTAATGGGTTTTTGTTAACATTTATATTAATTTTTTCTCCGGTAAATGGTATAATATAAGTAACCAAACTCAACATAATATCATTTACACGGAGGAATAATTAATGACTTATTATTCACAACTGTCTCTTTCTATCCTTTAAGTTCTCTTAAAAACTACCGTTTAGGAATCATAGGAATTTCTTACTCTTCATATTGGATTGGCATATTAATTAATTTTGTTAAGTCCACAACCTCATCCAAACGCTCCAAATCTTTATTTAAATATTTGGAATTAATTTGAACCTGCTTATGAACCAGTTGGGAGACGGTATCCTTAATTAAATTCTGATGCCCTTCCCTATCAATGATTTCCTTGTCCAGATCATTCGTTACGACGAGGAGTAAGCCTTGCTGTCCATCTATACTTAAGGTAGCACCCTGAAGTACTGATCCTAGCGCTGGCGCTTTCTTCGTTATTTGACTTATAATGCTCTTCCAGTTCTTTGCTATATCCTTCAAGTCTTCTGGTAGTGCTTCCGGTAAAATGACCGGTTTCTTTACTAGCGGTTGCTTCACACCCTCTGAAGTAACTATTTGACTTTTTGTACTTATTGTAACCCCTTTTTCCATCTTTGCCTCCAGTATTTTAATCCTGTCGATTAAAGAATCGTAATTTTGTTCCATCTCGGGTTTACAAAGTTTGATGATAGCAATTTCTATCAATACTCTTTTTCTGGCCGCATAGCGAATCTGATTTGACAATTCCGAAAAGACTCGAATATATCGGATTAATGACTGCTCGTCTATTTTCTCTGCTTCTTTTTGTAAAAGCATCAGATTCTCTGTAGATACTTCTACAATAATATCCGTTACGTCCTCTGAGGTTTTAAGTAATAGCAGATTTCTGAGATACCATATAAAGTCGATTGAAAATTGACCCAGCTCCCGACCATTGCTCTCGATTTCCTCCAACAGCTTAATGCAGTCTGCAACTTTCTGTTCCCGAATAAGTGTAAGCAGTCTTGCAAAAACTGAAGTATCTACGGCTCCCAGAACCTCCAGCACATTATCATAGGTTAATTTTTTACCCAGATAAAATGAAATGCATTGATCGAGTAAGCTTAATGCGTCTCGCAAGGATCCGTCCGCCACTCTGGCAATGTAGCGAAGTGCCTTTTCCTCTGCTTCAACCTTCTCTTCCTGGATCAGCTCCGACAAACGATCGGTAATTGTATCGATGGTAATCCTCTTAAAATCATACCGTTGGCATCTGGATAAAATCGTTACCGGTATTTTATGCACCTCTGTAGTTGCCAATATGAAAATAACATAGGATGGCGGTTCTTCTATGGTTTTTAATAATGCGTTAAACGCTCCCGTAGAGAGCATATGAACCTCATCAATAATGTAAACTTTGTAGCGTCCTTCCGTCGGTGAATATCTCACTTCCTCAACAATTTCGCGGACGTTATCCACGCCGTTGTTAGAAGCCGCATCGATTTCTATGACATTTAGGGAAGATTGCGCGGCAATTCCCTTGCACATCCTGCATTCATTACAAGGGTTCCCGTCCACCGGGTTCTCGCAGTTTACAACCTTAGCCAAAAGCTTTGCTACTGTTGTCTTTCCTGTCCCTCTTGTACCGCAAAACAGATAGGCATGGCCAATTCTTCCAGCCTTTATTTGATTTTTTAATGTCGTTACAATATGTTCCTGCCCTTTGACATCATTGAAATTGTCGGGGCGAAATTTTCTGTAAAGAGCCGTATATGACATATGCAACTCCCTTTCTAATTAGCTTCAGGCGTTTTTTGCTTCCTCGCTAATACCTGCTTAAAGCGTCTGTTTACCTTTACAAATATATCTACTAAACTAGGATCAAATAGGCTTCCTTTTCCTTCAATAATAATATCCATAGCCACTTTGTGTGTATACGCTTCCTTATACGTGCGTGTTGATGTAAGCGCATCATAAACATCGGCAATGGTTAAAACCCTAGCATATAACGGTATTTCCTCTCCCTTTAATCCATTGGGATATCCTGTCCCGTCCCAACGTTCGTGATGACAATAGGCCATATCTTTGGCCAAATAAAGCCAACGACTTCCCCCTGTCTCTTGAATGATTTTTTCGAAGGCTTGCTTGCCAAGAGTTGTATGAGTCTTCATATATTCAAACTCATGATAATCGAGTGGCGAAGCTTTCCGTAGAATATCATCGTTAATCCCTATTTTCCCAATGTCATGAAGGGGCGCTGAACGCAGTAAAGCCTTCCTATCTTCCATAGGTATGGCATTCTTGTATTCCTCTGTGAGAAACATTTCTTCCAGTAATATTTTAAAATACTGGGTCGTATTCTTAAGATGACCCCCTGTAGTTTCGTCACGAAATTCAACTAGTTCTGCAAAGCTTACCGAAATAGCATCCTGAAATTTCTCTGCCTCAGTTCCATTGGTACGGTAGGATTGTAATTCTAACTGGATATTAACACGGCTAAGCAGGGTTTCGGGTGCAAAGGGCTTAATTATAAATTCTACTGCTCCCAGGTTTAAGACTTTTTGTTCCATTTCCAAGTTGTTTCCTTCGATTAAAAAAATAACAGGAAGCTCCTTTAATCTTGGATCTTCCAATATTTTTTTATAAATAGGACGGCTATCAGTTTCAAGAATTGAAGCCTCCAGCAACAAAAGATCCGGAAGATTCTGTTTTGCGAATTCGATGACATGGTTTCCTAATTTAATGGTTGAAACCTTGTATTTCTTCTGTAGTACTTGCTCAGCCAATTTTAGAATAGTAGAATCATGATCTACTATCATGACATGCTTCATACAGTCACTCCTCATTTGTCCGTAATTCGAAAGCTAATTGTTATCTTTTGTCATTATAACATTAAGGTATCTCAAAATCAATGACTCATGTAATTCCCTTAAGGCTATCCAATTCTCTTATTCGTATATCCTCACCCTACTCCACTGTTTTATCTCAAAATGTTGATAATCCTTTTGGTTTTTCCAATCTCCACCCCAGGTAAAGCCTCTTTCGGTAAAGGCTAACCAGCACGGATCTCCTTCTTTAATATAGTAAGGACATTCTTTCGTCCGATCGGCATATTCTGTACCACTTTCGGGCTGCACCACTATTTTCCCATCAATTTCTCTGATAAATGGGTTATATAATGGATTAATATCAATCGCCATTCCATCACCGTGTAAGGATCGTTTCTTCGTTCCATCAATATTGCGAAAATTAAAGGACGACGAATTATTGGCCTCCATGGAGGTAATGTCATCTGCGTTGTATTCCTCTACTAAAACCATGCGTTCTATCGGATAGTTTAACTCATATAACTCTTTAAATATTACAACGATATCCTCCGCTATGGATTTGTTTACAATTACCTCACCGATATGAGAAAGTCCATCAAATCCTATGTGAAGGACTCTGATATACCTAAGCTCGCTATAAGGAACATCGCAGTTCTCCCCATAGGATTTTCCTGAAATTCTTTCTTTCATAGCTTCTGAGATTTCCTCCGAATAAAAAAGTGACTCTATCCCTAAGTTTTCATATCCCTCGGTATCAAGAATTGTACCGGCAGGATAAAGTCTTATCTGTTTCTTTTCCTCCAAAGCTTCTTCTGCCTCCTCTTGACTAGCCTCTACCATTTCTTTTTTTTCTATATCCTCTAAAGTTTCTTTATATTTGATGTTCTCGGCTTCCTTGAAGGGAAGTACCTCTTGCACCTCTTTCGACATGGTATCCACGTCTTTTACCGGAGGGTTATTTGCAACATCCTCCTTGTTAGACGAATCTATCCTGTCAACCTTACCGCAGGAAGTGATTATAATGCAAAGAAGAAGAATACTTATGGAACAGATGCTTCTCCTTACCATAACTAATCCTCCTCTATCACGTGAATCTCCAAATAATCAAAATCCACAGGCTCAATAAAATTGTCTTGGGTAAATCTCGCTTTATCATGCTTTTTAAAATCTGCTATAGTCGAATCCAGCCAAATTGGCTTCGATAAATCGTAGGCATGGCAGATTTCCTCAATGGCTTCAAATATCTTCTGCGTTCTGCTTTGTTTCTTATTATCATTACGTACTTCCATATTCTTTATCATTCTGTTTTCTGTAAATACTTTTGCCCATAGTCGAAACATGTCTTCCTCTTTCTATATTATCCTATTCCAAATAGGAAAATCGTTGCTTATTATTCTCCGTCAGTATATAATTATTCTTACAGTAACCATAATTATTATAGCTGAATACGAAAGAAATGAAAAGTTTTTTCTTATTAATAAATGAGGGGTGTCAATGGAAGGTAGCAAACGAAGGGATAATTTAATAAAAATATTAAAGGAGCAAGTAGAACCTATTTCAGGAAGTGAGTTGTCTGGACTTCTTGGTGTAAGTAGGCAAGTAATTGTACAGGACATTGCCTTGCTTCGAGCCTCCGATATAGATATTTTGTCAACAACGAAGGGATATCTGATCTACACTGCAAAATACCCTAAGGTAAAACGAATCTTTAAGGTAAGACATACTACAGATCAGATTGAAGATGAATTATGTACGATTGTTGATAACGGTGGACAAATTCTAGATGTATTCGTTACGCATGAAATTTATGGTGCAATTGCTACCGTATTAATTATACGTAATCGCCAGGATGTTTATGATTTTGTGAATAAGGTAAAGGAAAAAAAGATAGTTCCTTTAAAAGAATTAACCGCTGGTATACACCAGCATACTGTAGAAGCTGATTCAGAAGAAGCCCTAGACCGCATTGAAAAAGCTTTAAATGAAAAAGGATATGGAATCAAGTAGGAGGTAAATAATGAAATTATTCCCTCCTACTTGTTTTTTAGAATCATTTTCTCGCTTCCTTTAGCGAAGTAACAACATTGGATCTACTGTCTGTTCATTTTGTAGTACTTTAAAATATAAATTGCTTCCTTCTACTATATAATATTTTGATGGTTCGTTTACTGTACCGAGGATGTCACCTGCATCTACTTGGTCTCCGACTTCTACTTCTAATGTTTCACCATCCAATTGACCGTAAACTAAGCTGAAACCGTCACCTATTTCTGTTGTCATTGTAAGACCTGTTTCATCGTTATCCTCAATACTACTTATAATACCTGTTGCAGCCGCCTTTACTTCTGTGCCCACTTTGGCATCAATAATAATTGCTGGATTGCATTTATACAGCATTAGGGTGGAATGGTAAATCGTGTGGTCCATACTGTAGTTCATAATGACGTTGCCTTGAACCGGCCAAAGAAGTCCGTCTTCTGTTTCAAATGACAGGTTTTCCAAAATCGGTTTGGAGTCAGCTTGTACTGTTGATCCGGTTGTTTCAACCGCTTCTGGTTCTTCCTCTTCTGTTACTGTTGCTACTTCTGTTGCTACTTCTGTTTCTGCTTCTACTTCTGGCGGCTCCGCTGCCTGAGCAAGATCCGTATCGGCTTCCTCTTCTTCGGAATACCCTTCCATCTCAACTTCATTGCTTGCAACATCTTGATCTACATTATCATTTGTTTCAGTATCAGTTGCTAAATTGTCGCCTTGCCCATTATTAACAACTTCATCTGATACTGGGTTATTTTCAGCTTGTAGATTATTATTATCTTCGGCTGCTATGTTATTATCGGGTTCATTTAAGTCCACAAGATTTTCATTTTCATCCTTCTGATCGGAGGATAAATTGGACCCAATGAGCGCCACGGCAGCAATCGCAATTACGCCGACAAATAATAACACAAAATAACCTTTTCCTTTTAGAAATTCCGTAAATTTATTCTTTTTCACTATTATCACCTCTAACTATATTCTTCTCAGATAATAATTTATTTATACCTCTGTCAATAAAAGGGTATTAATAATTTTATCTATAAAGTTGAGATTTTGAGAGCCATAAAACCTTAGTAATCATTATTCTTTTAATATAATTTCAAAAGCTTTTGGCACTAAATCTTATTTTTAATATTTCCATTTCTTAAACTTTTAATCCAAATGAAAATACTTCTTATTGACTTTTTTTAAAAAATCTATAAAATAGAACTATGCGGATATAGTTTAATGGTAGAATACGAGCTTCCCAAGCTTGTGATGCGGGTTCGATTCCCGTTATCCGCTTAACTTAAAAAGACCAATAGCACAGTTTTTCATGTGTTATTGGTCTTTTTAAGTTATGTAATTGTAAAAGTGAGTCGGGAAGAATAAAACAGGAGCCCGCTGGCGAGTGTTTTATTCTTCCTACGTGATTCCATGCTTTTCGGAATCACGTTTTCCCGATTATCCGCTTACATAAAAACAGAGGTCCATGGCACCGGTTAGGTGCCATGGACCTCTGTTTTTGTTAAATTGATGAACCATACGAAGAGAACTTGCAAGAATAAGCATGAGCCCACCTTCGAAACGTCTTTTTCTTGCTAAGTCAACCCGCTTTTCAGGTTTGACTTTTCGATTCCCCATTATCAATAGATTAATATCTCATTTAACCATTCATGATTAAGTAAATTCTTTAATACTTAAAGCATAACTAAAAGGTATAATTTCATGATCTTCTGTGAATTTATAAGCATTCTCTTCGTGCATATAAGATACAATTTGCTGTGTACTAAAATTTTTGAATTTCTTTATGACGTTTTGTAATATATCTAATTCATCAAATGTAAAATCATATAAATGAAAATCAGGATTAGGTAAGATTTTATATGCTGTATATTCAGGGTTCTCCTCTTCTAAAACGTTGATAGACGGAAGTTTAATAATTTCACTATGAGCAATAGGAACAGCACCTAATGGGAAATGCTGATAAACCAACCCACTCATTGCTTTATTGTATGTCTTAAAAGATAAGGAGTCTATATACCAAAGAATTTTCATTAGCTTTACTTTATATAAAGAGTCTACATACTTAGCTATATAATGTATAATTCCACTTAATTTATTAATATCTAAAATACAGTAACCATTTGCTTCTGTAGGTTTATCATATTCTATATAAGAATTCTTTAAAGTTTCTTTTATAAAATACAAACTTCCGTTTTTCTTAATAGCATTTATTATATTCTCCCTTATTTTTTCATATCTAACATTCACAAATTTTTCTCTGTTTTTATTTAATAATTCTAAACAAAATGCTGGATTTTCTTTTGTTAATCTCATTAAATTATCATATGTAGGATCCTGAATAGATTTACTTTCGTAACGCTGTACGGTAACATCTCCTAGTCCTAAAAGATTAGCATACTCTTTTTGTGTAAGACCATATAAATCACGTATTTCCTTTATTTGATTAGATGTTAGTAAATTTTCGCTCACTTTATACATTTCTCTTGCTTCATTCAAGTTATAATCCATCAAAGTATCCGGTGTAAATTCCTCATTTTCTATTTCACAATAGTAACTTTTTTTAAAATACTCAACTTCTTTATTTTTTACAATTGCTTTTCCATTATAGCTAATCTCAATAATTTCATGTTCTTTTTCACATAAGGGACAAAAATATAATATTTTTTTAATTTCATGCTTTTCGTTCATCATATAAATTTACTCCTTTCAATATAATATCTTTCTAATTATTTGAATATATACCATATGCATGAGAGTAAAGCACTCTCATGCTAGTATATGTAATTTTATTTGTAGGGTCTGTTTTTTAATGGATACTGCGGAAAATGAAACGAAACACAAAAGACACTAAATTCTTCTCTTAGTTTTTCCTTTATATAGACTTCTCTACCATTAACATTAATTCCAAAAACTCTGAAATCTGGTGAACTTAAATGTTTGTCATCTTTTATGTTTTCAATATAATCTGTAGCTTCAAGGTTCAAAAGTTCATTTCTTACATCCTTAGAATCATACTCCAAGGTCTGCATCGTATATGCAGTTGAAAAGACATCAGCATCTAATTGGCCCTTTTTATGAGGTAATATATCAAATTGAGTTTTAGGATTGCTAAGAGTTATTTTCAGTGCTTTAATATGTTCCATAACGTGTTCTTCTAAATCCGTATATGCATTAGTATTTACCAAAAACTATAACCCCCTCCCTGTTTACTAATTATATTATACATCAATTAATTTAACTCGTCAACAAAAACAATCAATTGATTGTTTTTGCTACCTCTTCAGTATTCCCTTTCTTGTCTGCTTGAGCTCACATGCTAGCCCAATATAAATGGTGGTTTTTTACATGTATCTATTGTATAATGCTACTATTAGGTCAAACCTATATAAATTTATTGTTTAAATTTAGGAGGTACTATTTTGACACAAATAATTAAAAAACATAATATTAAAAGGCCCAATAAGTCAAATATCTCAGAGAATTCCGGAGTAATACTCGAAGCCAAAACGCCGTTATCACAATCCATGCTGTGGAAATTGCAGTCAGACTTTTATGCAAATCAAGGTCCAGAAGCATGGATTAAGGGAATTGTACCTCAATATATAACAACAAATCCCTATATCGCAAACCTATATGCTAAAACTGTATTCGGGTACTGTAGAGACATGGCTTCTAGAGAGGATTTTGATAAAAATACTACCCTCTACATAATGGAGCTTGCGGCAGGAGTAGGACGATTTACATATACTTTTCTTAAGAGATTTTTACATATCGTTGAAAGTTCTTCGCTAAAAGGGCTAAAGTTTAAATACATAGTAACGGATCTTGCTGAGAGGAACGTCACCTACTGGCAAAACCATAGCTTTTTAAAGCCTTATTTTGAAAGTGGAGTACTTGACTGTGCAACCTTTAACATGGCTGGGGATGAAGAGATTCGGTTAAGATACAGTGGTGAAGTTTTAAGGCAAGGCAATCTTAAAAATCCACTCATCTTATTCGCTAATTATACCTTTGACAGTCTTCCTCAGGATACCTTTTATGTAAACAAAGGAGAACTTTTTGAAGGCCTAATTACAATTACTTCGAAAGGAGATCAGGTTGATACTGAGGATAAATCCATACTGGCTGGTTTAGACTATTACTATACCGACAAGCAAATACAGGGTAGTGGTTATTACGAAGACACGAATATGAATGATATTCTCCTGTATTATAAAGATTGTTTTGAGGATACCGCCTTTTCGTTGCCGATCATTGCCCTTCGATGCATTAATCGATTAAAAAAGTTGTTCAGCGATGACATCGTCATGATTTCCACTGATAAAGGATATAGGAATGCCTCGTCTATGTACAAAAACTATCATCCATATTTATCAAAGCATGGATCCATATCCCTGACTGTTAATTTTCACGCCCTGGAATTATATTTTAAGGGCTTGGGTGGAAAAGCAATTCACAGTATTTATGAACATGAAAATGTAACTATGTCTTTGTTTTTACTAAGTCAGAGTTCACACGATTTTATAGAAACTGTAATGGCCTATCATGAGATTATTGAAGGCATAGGGCCGGATGATTTTTATATTATAAAAAAAGCAGTTGTACCAC
>Ga0123338_10001618_pt1 | contig 21704 bp, 26 predicted proteins | sample grotaG_FD_89793 | JGI IMG/M metagenome (GOLD analysis project Ga0123338, IMG submission 89793) | Glacier valley bacterial and archeal communities from Borup Fiord, Nunavut, Canada, to study Microbial Dark Matter (Phase II) -... | ecosystem: Environmental > Aquatic > Freshwater > Ice > Glacier ...
AATCAAAGTTTTCAACTGGTCGGCCACGCTCTATAAAGGTTCCGTTGAACTAGCGACGCCCATGTTGTATGCGTTGGGCTTTATCGGCCTTTTCACCATTGGCGGGCTCACCGGCCTGTTCCTAGCTGCAATGGGTATGGACGTTCATTTGACGGACACTTACTTCGTCGTCGCGCATTTTCACTACATCATGGTTGGCGGAGCCATTCTGGGCTTCCTTGGAGGGCTCCATTTCTGGTGGCCCAAGATGACGGGCCGCATGTATAGCGAGACCTGGTCAAAAGTCGCCGCCGTTATTATCTTTCTCGGCTTCAATTTGACCTTCTTTCCTCAGTTTATTTTGGGATATTTGGGAATGCCGCGGCGTTATCACGTGTATCCAGCGGAATTTCAGGTTTACAACGTGCTCTCTTCAGCGGGAGCTACCATACTGGGAATTGGAATGATACTGCCGTTTATTTACTTCGCTTACTCGCTAAAGAAAGGTGCCATTGCAGGACCGAATCCATGGGGTGCAAGCGGGCTCGAATGGCAGATTGCGTCTCCGCCTCCTACTGAAAATTTCGCAATCACGCCTGTAGTTACGAACGAAGTTTACGATTACGCTGCAGGTCAGGGAGCCAAGACCGTTGTCAACTCACACTAGCGCTGTTACGCTAAGGCACCATTTCGAAACAGCCAGCCAGCAAAAAGAAGCGTCCGTTATCGGAATGTGGACGTTTCTTGTGACAGAAGTCATGTTCTTTGGCGGGTTATTTATGGCCTATATTGCTTACCGCCATGCCTACCCGATTGCTTTTGCCTCGGCCAGCCAGAAGCTGAATATCCCGCTCGGCGCGACCAATACATTAGTCCTGATTTGTTCCAGTATGACGATGGCGATGGGGGTTCATTCCGCCGCGTTGGGCAAGAAAAAGGCGCTGATTACCTTTTTGATTCTCACTCTGTTACTTGGTGGGGTGTTTCTGGGAATTAAGAGCGTGGAGTACCATGACAAATTCGTACACCATGAAGTTCCAGGGCCGAATTTCCAATTTGAAGGTGCCGATCCCCAGCACGCCTCGCTCTACTTCGCGCTCTATTTCGGGCTCACCGGACTGCATGCCTCGCACATGCTGATTGGGGGAGTGATCCTAATCATCCTAATTGTACAAGCTTCAAAGAACAAGTTTTCAGCCGCATGGCACACGCCTATCGAGATGTTCGGTTTGTATTGGCATTTTGTAGATATTGTCTGGATTTTCCTGTTTCCCTTGCTCTACCTGATCGATCCTCGAAAGTAGAAAAACCATGTCCGCAGACCATATCGTACCCGTCAAGATCTATTGGGCAGTATTTATTTCGCTTCTAGTGCTCACGGTAGTGACCGCATTAGTTGCCTATGTGGACCTGGGACGGTTCAATCTGGTTGTTGCGATGGCAATCGCTATTTTCAAGGCTTCGCTGGTGATTTTGTTCTTCATGCATGTGAAGTACTCCACGAAACTGACCAAGACAATCGTCGCAAGCGGCTTCGTATTCTTTGCCGTTCTGGTTTTCTTCACCATGAGTGACCTGCTGACTCGGAATATCACCGCCCCAGGCCGCTAGCCGCTTTACTGCAGCCTACCCATAATCTTTTCCACGTAGCTCATCGTCTCGGGAATCAGCGGTACGCCACCAGCCGCATCCACCCGTGCCGGTCCAGCGTTGTAGGCGCCAAGCACCCGGTTCAAATCGCCTGAGTACCTGGTAAGCAATTGCTTCAACAGAGTGGCTCCCCCTGCTAAGCTCTCCGCCGGGTCGAACGGATTACGTACTCCTAATTCCAACGCGGTCGCCGGCATAAGTTGCATTAGTCCTTGCGCCCCTTTTAGGGAGACAGCGCAGGGGCGGAATGCTGATTCCTGAGTCGCTACTGCCTGCAATAGATTTGGATCGATTCCAGCCTGATGAGCGGCGCTCTCCACCATGCCGCGGGCTGTAAACGCCGGCAATACAGCGCAATCCGCCGCAGAAGTGTTCTCTGGCGCTGTCGAATCCAACACTACGAAGAAAGACTGCTCAACTGCTACGGGCGCTTGGATCTGCTTCCGCACAGAAGTTTGCTGCAGCTTAAGAGAAGCCCTCATAGCTACAACGGTTTCTCTTTGCCGCGCAGCCGAAGCGAGTTGCCGGTCGATCCCGGTTTCAGCCGACAAGCAACATATGGTAACCAAATACAGCAGCAAAACAGCTTTCACTTATTATCCAATCGGCACAACGGAGCTAAACCTTTAGAAAATTTCTAAAGCATTTTAAATAGTCTCCGATAAGACTCTAGGAGAATAGAATGTCTATCTCAATTGCGGGCATAAGCTTACCCCCCGGCGTGCAACCGCTTGGCCCCGCGCCTTCCAATGCGGATCAGGAAGCTTCTGCCAGGAACCGAACCTTGGCGTCTGCCGTTAGGCTGCTGAATGACACGGGTGCAGCAGGAAGTTCTCACGAATTTTCAATCGCGATCGATCCAACCACCCGCCAAGCGGTAATACGGATCATGGACCGGTCCACCAACGAAGTGGTGGAGCAGTTGCCTTCTGAGTACCTTCTGCGGGTGGCGCGCGAACTTACAGAAACAATTGCTCAACAATCGTCTGCATCCACCGATAAGACTTTATAACCATGAGAAGCGCTTACACTGCTTACTTCGAAGAAGAAATTCTCTCCGCCAGCCCCCTGCGTCTAGTCTGCTTGCTCTATCAAGGAGCGATCAGTGAGTTGCGGAATGCAAGGAAGTATCTGGCTGCTGCACAAGTGCCGGAGCGCTGCGCCGCAATTTCCAAAGCTTGCGACATTCTAGCTGAGCTTACGGCCTCGCTGGACCGCGATTCAGGCGGAGACACGGCTGTGCGCCTGCATGAACTCTACGCGTACTCTACCGGACGTTTACTACAAGCCAACCTTCGCAAAGAAGACGCTCCGCTGGCAGAGGTTCTGGGTCTGCTCACCACCCTTTCCGAAGCATGGGCGCAACTGGCGGAATCTGAAAGAGAGCCGTCGCCTACGCTTACTTCGCCCGCGGTGTATGCGTCAACCTACACCAATCAAAACGGCGAATTCGTCTCTCAATCCTGGAGCTTCTGAACATGGGGAGAGGCGGCCAGACCGTGCTCGACAGTAGCGGCCAAGCCGAAGCCTCCGCCCGCACTCAGGGCAGCAGCAAAATGTTCCTCTGCCATTCCCATTGCGGATTCAGTGGCCTGATCTTCGCCGGAACCAAGCCAGCCTGAGCCGCTTTCACGCATTGTTTTCAACATCTGTCCAATGAGAAGAGATTCAAACTGTTTGGCAGCATCTACGGCTTTTCCCTTTCCCGGTAGCTTCTCGCTTGCTGATGAAAAATCGGGAGTCGCTTCCACTCGCATCTGCTAGATAACCTCCAGTTCCGCTTCCAATGCACCCGCCGCTCGCAGGCTCTGCAAGATTGCAACTACGTCGCGTGCCGTAGAACCGATGGCTGTCAAAGCGCGCACTAACTCTTCCACGGTCGCGCCTTGTTTCAGAACGACATTGCGCGCCTTCTCCTCTTTGGCCTCTACGGTGATTTCGGGGATGACCGTAGTTTTGCCCTGCGACAGGGGAGCAGGTTGCGATACGTCCAGCACGGTCTTAATCTCCACGTTCAAGTTGCCCTGAAGAATGGCAACCGGGGAAATGCGCACTTCTTTGCCCATCACCACAGTTCCGGTTCGTTCGTTAACAATCACTCGAGCCGCGCGGTCCACTTCCACGGTAAGTACCTCCAGTTCGGCAATAAACTCAATCGGCTTTCCCCGGAACTCTTCGGGTACAGAAACATTTACCAGCGCCGAATTTTCCGCCTTTGCCGTTTTCGCAGTGAAACGTTTGTTGATGGCAGCCGAAACGCGAGCGGCCGTCGTAAAGTCAGCTTGCTTGATTTGAAGTTTCAAATGATCGCCAGGCGCCACCGAAGGCGGCGTACGTTCCACAATTGCGCCGTTCGGAACACGGCCCACCGTAGGATGGTTCACGGTTTGGCTGTTGCCGCCTTTCCCCGCCACGAACCCTCCAGTCACCACGGCACCTTGCGCCACCGCGTAAACCTGTCCATTTGCGGCACGAAGACTGGTGAGCACCAGCAAACCCCCTTGCAGGTTCGGAGAATCTCCCAAAGCCGCGGCCGTTACATCAATCCGCGAACCAGGTTGCGCGAATGCCGGGAGGGTGGCGGTCACCATAACGGCAGCCGTGTTCTTAACCGTGAGCGCGTTCGGATCGACGGAAACGCCCATGCGTTGCAGCATGTTGGTTAAACTCTGGGCGGCGAATACAGCTTGGCGGCGGTCTCCCGTGCCTGCCAAACCCACCACCAAACCGTATCCCACAAGCTGGTTATCCCGCATGCCTTCAAAGGCCGCCAAATCTTTCAACCGGCTGGCTCCGGGCGCTTCGGAAGAATAGAATACGGCGAACAACAGCAAAGCGCTATAGTGTCTCATCAGAAAGGAAGAACTCCCAAAAGCAGCCGGTAAAGGAAAAAAGGGCGATGCGTCGCATCGTTTACAACACCTTTGCCGTTGATGCGAACTTCGAGTTCGGCAAGGCGGGTAGAGGTCACGGTATTCGCCGTCGTGATATCAGAGGGCCGGATCACTCCATGCACGGAGATCAACTGGTGCTCGCCATCCACCTGCACGTTTTTCGTGCCTTCCACAACCAGATAGCCATTCGGCAATACCTGAACGACGCGTGCGCTCAGGCTTGTGGTCAGTGTTGTATCCCGCGTGGTGGTGCCTTGACCATCCAGTTTGCTCTCTCCGGAAAGCCCAGTTAAATTCGCCAGTATGCCTGCCGCCTTTGTGGGCCCGGCTAACGCCGTAATCGAATTCTTGGCACTCGAGGTTCGCGAAGTCTTCGTAGAACCTGAAGCCACTGCGGAAGCTCGTTCTGAAACGACAATTGTGACAAGATCGTCAATCTGGCTGGCCCGTAAATCGCGTGCTAAATCCGCAAGGCCCGCGCGCGCTGTCCATAGCGAACCGGGTGTGGTCTGTTGCGCATCAATGTCCGCCGCGCGCCTCGTACTCTCGTTTACATAAAGCTCGAGCGGCGAAGGCTTTACCACCTTGTCGCGTTTCCCGGCCAGTAGCAAGCTCACATTAAGCACAATCGATAATCCGAATTTCATTTTTCTTCCTTCATGCCGCCATCCGCTGCCCGAACCACCGCCGCGCCCTTTCCGGTAACCCGCGCTTCGAAGACTTTTCCCGATTTTGGGTTTCTCAGCTTAACCAGGCCGCCCAACGCAGCACTGGATTCCGCGCGGGACGCGATGCGTAAGTGAGCTGCCCCAGCCTCTACGTCCACCGTCACTTCGTCTCCACGCGCCACCGTCTGTCCACCCACGGGAACAACACTCGCGTGAATGGGTGCACCGGCCCGAAGCGGGCCAAGTATCCTTCGCCCAATTACTTCTTCCGTTTTCTCAGCCCAATGTTCCGTATCGGGAAAGAACTTGCCGCTGCGAACTTCAACATCGCCTGCCACAATCTCTTGCCCGGCTGCTAGATCGCGCACCGCCGTCACACGTTGCCCGGCAATGGCAATACGAACCTTTGCCCAAACAGTAAATTTCCGGCTTTCTGAATATTCAATGTGGCCGCGCCAGACCACCGCTTCATCAGGGCGCGATTGGGGCGGCTTCGGCAGTGTTGCTCTTGAAAAAAACAGCGGCCCCTCCGGCACGTCGAAATTCACGGTTTCCAGAACCTCAACTTCCGAGCCAGGAATCACCTGCTGGACCGCGGCCACAACCGTGGCTCGGTCCAACTTGTGCATCATGAACGCAAAGCACAATTCATGACCCATGCCTTCCACCCCGAACTTTTTCGCCAGCCGCTCCATCTCCGTTTCGGAAAAGACACGCCGGGAACCAGGGGCCGGGCTGTACCCCACCGCTGCAGTGGCTGGCACAACCGCGAAACGCGTATCCGCCCGGGCCAGATCGCCTGCTGAAATCAAAGGCCCGCGCACGGCTGTACACGCAGCCACAGCCACTCCCAACATCAGAGAAAGCATCATCGGGTCAGATTGTTAGCTTGCTGATACATCTCGTCTGAAGCCTTCACGATTTTCGAATTTGCTTCGTACGTCCGCTGCGCCACAATCAGGTTGATAAACTCGTCCACCACGCTGACATTCGATTGTTCGGTGTACCCCTGCAGCACCGTGCCAATCCCTTCACTGCCCCCGGGTATCCCCACCGTGGCCTCACCGGAAGCATCGGTTGGCAGATAGAGATTGCGGCCGATGTTATTCAACCCAGCCGGATTTTGGAAATTTGCCAACTGAATTTGGCCGGCCTGTTGCGATGCTGTTTGTCCCTGAAGAACATAACTCACAGTGCCATCGGTCGCAATTGAAATGGATTGCGCACTCGGCGGAATGGTAATGCCCGGCTCCAGAGGATCGCCGTCAGAATTGACCATGCCTCCATCGCGGTTCAGATGGAACGCACCGGCGCGAGTGTAGGCCACTTCGCCCGAAGAACGGCGCACTTGAAAGAACCCACGGCCCTGAATTACCAGATCGAGCGGGTTCTCCGTGTTCTGAAAGTTCCCCTGGGTGAAGATGATTTCGTTGGAAGCGGCCCGTGTACCCAAGCCCACCTGCAACCCGGTCGGGACCGTGGTCTGCTGGCCGGCTTGCGCGCCAGGCGTAACCAGGTTCTGATATAGCAAATCCTGAAACTGGGCGCGGCGCTGCTTATAGCCCATCGTGTTCGCGTTCGCCAGATTGTTAGCAATGTTGTCGACATTTATCTGCTGGGCGGACATTCCGCTTGCCGCACTATAAAGAGCTCTCATCATGTGTTTGTGAATCCTCCTTAGGTAGCCATCGAATCGCGGCCAAGGTCCCGGTTGATAATCTGCCAAGCAGGGCTACCGGGCTTGTCGCCCCACTGCGCAAATAATTGCGCGGCAATCCCCGCGTTTATCAAATTCGGAGACCCAGGAACTTTGATACTGCGCTGCGTAGACGAATAGTTATCGCTCGTCGTATTTGTGACCGTGCCGCCTAACTTTACCGCCAGCTGTTCGGCGGTGGATGAGTCTGCAAACTGCGTCCAATTGAGAGCGCCAAGGGAGCCGTCCGGGTTATTCACCGTCACACCGTGCTCAAAGACCGGAGGTGCCAGCAACAAAGCCGGCTGACTTGCGGCTTTCATGATGGATGCACTCAGTGTTGCGCCGCCGCTTGGGGCAATCCGCACCTTCGAGAAACTGTCTGCCGCAGTCTTGGCGACAGGCGTTTTCGTAGCCGCGTCGGTTGCGTCCAGAACGCTGCGGAACGGATTGGCATCCGCTTGTATCTTCGCAGCAGGGCGTGCCGCCATGCGTGCTGTCGAACTGTGTGCTAACCCGTTGTGAATGTGTCGAATCATCTTTTTTATCCGTTTACTTTCGCTACTTCTTCAATGGCGTGACGGTTCATGTCCGCACCAATATTCATAGCCTTCTGCAACATCTCGAACTGCCGCATAATACTAACCAGCCGTACAGCGCCTTCCGCGGGACCGGCATTTGAATTTTCCAGTTTTCCTTGCAGAACCTCTGCCTTCGCGGCTTCCGCGGGCTTCGTTGAATCCAACCGGTAGAAGTAGTTCAAGCCACGCTTGTTCAGATCAGCAGACTCATTGAAGGTATCCACTTGCATTTGCCCCAAATTCTGGCCCTCCTGGATGACGGTGCCGTCGCGCTGCACCTGAATCGGTTCTCCCGAACCCTTGGTCTGAATGGTTCCGCCAGAGCGGGTGCGAACGGCGTAGCCATCACTGGTGGTCAAGACACCGCCCGCTGAAACCGAAAAGTTTCCGTTGCGTGTGTAAAGTGTTCCCGAAGGACCGTTAACCGCAAAGAAACCGCGGCCCGAAATCGCAAAGTCGAATGTATTTTCAGTGTTGTGCAAGCCGCCTTGTGAGTAATCCGTCCAGTGCTTCTCGATATTCGGCTGTGAATCGGGTGACGCGCCCGTCCCGTCCGTTTCTGGAGCGCGCGCATCGGCGGAAATGTAGAGCCCGTAAAACTCACGGTCCGATTTGTAGCCGCCAGTCGAAGCATTGGCGAGATTGTTCGCCAGCATCTCGAGCGATTCCATGCGTGCGCGCATACCGCTGGCGGCAGTGAGAGAAAGTGAATCCATAGGCTGTTGGAGTCTGTGTGCGGCTTACAACAGGCATCCTATACGCCATTCGCCTCACATGGGCTAAGCTGCTCAAACAGAAGAACGATGGCCTCAGTTCCACTCGAACGCTAGCGCCAAGACTTTGCCGTTCGGTGCCCAAAGCCAAAACCATGGCGGTCTTCAATGCTGCAAACCATTGAAAACGCGCCTGCAAAAATTGGCTTAGGGCGTGCCATCTCTTCCGGCAGTGACCTCTCTAACGGCAAGCGCGCCAGCTTTGCATCAACTGCCTCGCGCTACTGAAGTGAAGACGCTGGCTCCTTCCTCGCAAAGTAACCCCAAAAGCGATTTTGCAGCGCTCATTCATTCATTCACAGATGCAATGCCGTCCAATGCAGAAGGCGCTGCCGAAGCCACGCCGGCAAATAGCCCAGTCCCCTTGAAGCCGAATCTTCTAACACCAAACGCTCCGGGTCAAACGCAGGCCAAGCTTGTAGATGGCGAACCCCTGACGGCACAGCGGCGTACAAGGGCCATTAATGAAAAGCCCGAAGCGCGCGACCTCGTGCCTGAAGTAGACCTCTCAAACATTCAGCCTTCAGCGCAGATCATTTCACTCAATTCACAAGAAGCCCTGCCGCTTACGTTCAATTGGTTATCGAGCCCGGTCTCTGCAACACAGGCTTCAGAAATGAAGGGCGCGCTTCAGCTTACACAAGAATGCACTCTCGATCCGCAGCGCGCCACATCTCAGCAGGTCGTCACAAGCGCAAGCGGTGGGTCGACACCGCCACTAAACAATCCCCAACTTCCTCTTCCGTTTCAGCAGCAAACTCAGGGTTTTGAACTTGCAGTTCATCCCGAAGCGGTAGAAGTTCCAAGTGCCCTAACTTTACCCGACATCATCAGGACAACGGTGCCGCCCAGAACCAAAATTGCTTTCGAAGCTCACCTTACGCAGGACACTTCCAAGACAGACCGGCAGACGTCCGCAATCCCGCAGATCCCGGATGCACGCAGTGAAGCGGGTACCAGCGGAATCTCGGCCGATCGGAAAGCAGGAGCACTAATTCCAGCGGCCACCCGCGGTTCAACCCGCGATGGAGTTGCTTCGGCACCTGAATCGCCTGCAGCGAGTGATACCAACCGGCGCGACACAAGAACCGGGCCCCTAAGTGATCGCAATTTAAGTGCTAGCCAGAACGCGCCAGATGCTCAAGATCGCAAGCCAAGTTTCATTGAAACCAGCACCCAACCGGTAAACCGTCACGCGGCTGAGCTTAATCCGGAACCGAACACCGCTCCTCTGGCACAACAGCATACACAGAGACAAGCCGAGAATGCCAAGCCCGTAGAAAGACCATCGCTATCCACTGCATCTCAGCACGATATCCCAGAGAGCGCTCCACCCCGCACCGAACCCGCTCGTGACATATCGTTCCGTATTGCCTCAGCCAACGCGGAGCCAGTGGATATCAAATTGACGGAACGCTCCGGTCAGGTCCGCGTCGCCGTACACTCTGCGGACCCGGCTCTTACCCGCTCTTTGCAGGCGAACGTTACCGAACTCGCGGGCAAGCTGGAGCGTTCCGGCTTCCACGCGGAAACATTTATCCCTAACCGGGCAGAACCGGGGCGCGAATCGCATGCTAACCCTAATTTCCAGGATTCTCCTAAAGACCGCAGAGCTCCGCACTACGAACCCCCGCGCCCCAAAAAGTTCTCTCGTTCCAGCCAAACAGATTTCCAGGTCAACATGCTTACCAACACACAACAGGAGAAATCATGAGCAGCATTGCAAACAGCCTTACCAGCCAGGCAGTTACCGACGGCACCGCCGCAACAAAAAAATCCAGTGCCGATGCTCTCACCAGCAAAGACACCTTTCTGAAACTGCTGGTCGCGCAGATCAAGAATCAGGATCCCACCAACCCCACCGACAGCACTCAGTTTGTCGGCCAACTTACCCAATACAGCGAATTGGAACAACTGATTGGCATCAATGGCAGTGTCCAGAAACTTGGGGTCCCGCAAACCATACCAACCGCTACAACCGATAAACCAACGGCAGTATAAGGAGCTCACATGTTCACCACATTCCAAACAGCATTATCCGCACTGAACGCCACCTCCGCCGGCATTGACGCAACCAGTAACAACCTCGCCAATCTAAGCACCAACGGATTCAAGGCATCGAGTGTGTCGTTCCAAGATCTAGTCACCCAGTCTCTCGGCATGGCCGGCCACGCGCAGCCCGGAGCAGGCGTGGTGCGCGCCACCACAACCCGGAGCTTCACCCAAGGCGCAATCGCCAGCAGTCCAGGCCCGCTTGATGTCGCGCTTAACGGAGATGGCATGTTCGTAATCCGCAATGCCAAGGGCGTGCAGGAATTCACGCGCGCAGGGAACTTCAAAACAGATCTATCCGGCTTCCTCACCACCGTCAGCGGTGAACATGTGCAAGCCTGGACGCAACTGAATTCTGACGGCTCTGTAAACACAAACGGAGCCATCGGAGACATTCAGATTCCAACCGGAAATTTGCGCCAGCCGCTTGCCACCCAGAACTTTTCTCTCGACTTGAACCTGAACGCCGCGGCGCAGGTGGGCCAGCCTACGGCAAGCTTTTCGCAACCCATCCAGGTGGTCGATTCTCTCGGTAATACACAAACCCTGACTGTTGCGTTCACGAAGACGGCTAACAATGCGTGGAGTTACGCGGTCACCATTCCGGCCAGCGCCCTTACCACCGCGCCAACAGCTCCTCTTGCAACCGGAAATTTAACCTTCGATACCGCGGGCAAGTTGCTCACCCCCGCGGCCACCGCGCCGGCAACCGCGAATAACATCGCGCTCAGTGTTACGGGCCTCGCCGATGGCGCCGCTAATCTAAGCATCAATTGGAATCTGAACGATGCAGCGGGCGTACCTCGATTCACGCAGATTGCTCAGCCCTCGCAGGTCTCCTCGAACACTCAGGACGGAGCCGCGGCAGCCACGCTGGTTTCCGTCAGCCTGGCCGATGGAGGTAATGTCCAGGCGCGTTATTCGAATGGGCAGGAGCGAACCGTGGGCCAACTTGCCGTCGCCTCGATTCGAAATCCGGAATCGCTCTCCGCTGTGGGAAACAATAATTTCGAGATGAGCGCGCTCACCGCTATTCCTGTCATTGGAACAGCGGAGACGGGCGGGCGTGGCAAGGTGCTCGGCAACTCACTTGAGAGTTCCACTGTGGACATCGCCAAGGAGTTCACCAACCTGATTATTTATCAGCGCGGCTACCAGGCGAATGCCAAAGTGATCACCACCATAGATCAAATGAGTCAGGAAACCATCGCGCTCAAGCAGTAATCCCCTTTAAAACTTAAATGACGCCTTTGGAAGAAGTCGCGCGAATTCAAGACGTCCCTCTTGAGCTTTCAGTGGAACTGGACAGGCGTTTCCTGAAGATTCGGGACATTCTGGATCTTCAGGAAGGCAGCATTATCGAGATGACCCGCTCGGCCGGCGAGAACATCGATATCTACGTCGGTAAAAAGATGGTGGCGTCCGGAGAAATTGTAATCATCGAGAACACTATGGGTGTTCGGATCACTGATTTTCTCTTAGAAACCTGACCAGAATGGAAAACCTGCAACAGCTCGGCGCCGTACTGCTGGTACTGGGCTTGTTGGCAGCGGCGATGTACGGAATTCGCCATAAACGCCTACCGACGCTCGGTTTTCCCGGTACCCCAAAACGCTTGCAAGTATTGGAGCGAGTCTCTCTTACCGCTCAGCACACGCTTTGTTTGGTGCGGGTGGGTGATCGTGAACTGATCATCACCACTGCGCCCGGCAACTGCCAGGTTATCCCCGCACCGGAACACTCCCAAACATGATACTCGCCGCAATTTTACCCTCCGCTTCTTCCGCCAGCCTCAGTTCGCCGATGCAGATTATTCTCATGCTCACGGCTCTGACTGTCATGCCTGCCATCGTAATGTCCGTATCGCCGTTCCTGCGGATTGTTGTTGTATTGCACTTCTTGCGGCAGGCCTTGGGAACGCAAACCACGCCTTCGAATCAGGTGATGATCGGGCTGTCACTCTTCCTTGCTCTGTTAATCATGCAACCGGTGGCTACCGATATCTATCAACACGCGTGGCAACCTGTGGAAGAGGGCAAACTTACCTGGCAACAAGGGTACGAAGAGGGTGCCAAGCCGCTCACAAAGTTTCTGATCAAGTTCGCGCGTGAACGAGATGTGAAGCTGTTCCTTGAAGTCTCACATCAGCCCGCGCCTCGTTCGCCGGCGGACCTCGGGCTAAATGTCCTCATCCCCGCGTATATTCTTTCTGAACTGAAAGCAGGTTTCCAGATCGGTGCCGTTCTGTATCTCCCTTTTTTAATCATTGACGTTGTTGTTGCGTCGGTAACTCTTTCGATCGGCATGGTGCAGCTTCCGCCGGTCATGGTTTCAGCACCGTTCAAGATCCTCCTGTTTGTGCTGGTCGACGGCTGGAATCTTGTGGTCGGCTCCCTGATGAAGAGCTTCGCATGACGCCGGATTCCGCGGTCCAGATTATTCGCGACATGTTCCTCGCTGCGTTCTGGCTCAGCGCCCCGCTGCTTGCCATCGGGTTCATTGCGGGCATCGTTGTGAGTCTGCTCCAGATTGTTACCTCCATTCAAGACACCGGGTTCAATGCAATTCCACGCCTGATCGCGTTCCTAGGTGGCTTCATTCTGTTGTTGCCCTGGATGCTGAACAAGATGATGGCGTATACCGTTGACATCCTGGGCAACCTCGGCCGCTATGCCAAATAGTTCGCCCTTCGAACTCATAAGTTCTCCGGGTCTCCTGCTCGGCTTCCTCTTCGTGCTCAGTCGAGTGGCAGGCATCTTCGTGTTTGCCCCCGTACCAGGCATGAAGAACGGCCCCGACATTCTGCGCGTACTCTTTTCACTTGCTATCACGGTTGCTCTCTATCCTCTCTGGCCGCGCGTCCCGGAAACGAATCAATCCATCTCATTTATAGTTGCGGCCATTTTCGCTGAGGCCGCTTTTGGGCTCGCCATAGGTCTTGCAGTTTCCTTCACTCTCGAAGCCTTGCAAATGGCGGCACAGGTGATGGGCGTCCAAGCTGGATACGGCTACGCCTCCACCATAGACCCCGCAACGCAGGCAGATTCGCCCGTGCTGTTGGTCTTCGCCCAGCTCTTTTCCGGGCTGCTCTTCTTCGCAACCGGGTTGGACCGCGAAATTATCCGGGCCTGCGCCCTCAGTCTGCAAACAATGCCCCCAGGCGCATTCACAGTAACAGCCGGTCTGGCGCACTCCCTCGTTAATCTCAGCTCCGGAATATTCAGCATTGGCATGCGGCTGGCTTTGCCCGCCGTCGCTCTTCTGGGCATGCTCGATCTTTCGCTCGCTTTGCTGGGGCGCGTTAACTCGCAGCTGCAGCTACTCACCCTCGCTTTTCCCGTGAAGATGCTAGCGGCGCTCGTGTTACTTGCCTTTACCGGCGTCCTCTTCTCACGCATGTTCTCTGTCTATAGCGGGCAGGTTCTCGAAACCATCCGTCACATCGTCTTGCTCCCCGCGACGCGCTGAAGCATGTCTGATAAGAGCCAGCAAACTGAGAAGCCAACTCCGAAGCGCGTTGAAAAGGCGCGCAAAGACGGTCAGTTTCCCGCGGCAAAAGATCTGGTGTCAGCGGTGCAGTTCCTCATCTTCGTCGCCGTTCTCGGCTCTGCCGGGCCACGTTGGATTGCGCAGTTCCGCACCACCACGCGCATCATCATCGAACGTGCCTTCCATGCTGAACTCACGGCTCAATCGCTGGTGAGCATGTTCTGGTTCGTGGGCGCGCATCAATTTCTGCCACTCGCGGAACTCGGCGCGGTCCTTCTCATTTCAACGTTGATTGTGCAATTCGCCGTCACGCGTTTCGGCTTCAGCTTCAACAAGCTGGCACCGTCTTTTGACCGCTTGAACCCACTCACGCGAATCAAAGGACTGCCAAAACAGAATCTCCCCGCCCTCTTTCAGGCCTGCCTCATGCTCCCGCTTGTAGGCTACGCCGTCTGGTACGTCGCGCGCGATAAAGCTGCGGAATCCTTTCTTCTCCCCATGCGCGGCATGGAAGCGGGTGCCGCCACGGTTGGCGCTGGCATGCAGCAGCTCCTCTGGCGAGGTACCGCGCTCATCGTAGTCTTTGGCCTGGTCAACTTCTTCCGCCAGCAACGCCAATACGCTTCTCAGATGAAAATGTCCAAGCAGCAGATTAAGGACGAAGCGAAGGAATCGGAAGGCAATCCACAGATGAAGCAGCGCGTCCGCCGCCTACAGCGCGATATGCGGCGTCGTAACATGATGCGCGATGTGAATACCGCGACAGCCGTCATCGTGAATCCCACCCACTTCGCGGTAGCCATCAAATATTCAACAGATTCCATGGCTGCTCCCACCGTAGTCGCCAAAGGCAAGAACTACCTGGCTCTTCGCATCCGGCAGCGCGCTACCGAAAATCAGGTTCCGATTATTGAGAATCCCCCGCTTGCCCAGGCACTGTACAAATCAGTCGATGTGGGCCAGGAAATTCCCGCACACCTGTATCGGGCTGTGGCAGAAATCCTGGCGTACATCTACAAGTTGATGAACGGAAAATTGCCCTCGTGACCGACACCAAATCGCTAGCACTGCCGGTAGCTTCCCCGGTAAACACGAACGTCTTCGCCGGCTTCTCCCTGTCCGGTTTGGGCGAGCTTGGCGTTCCGATTGCGGTTCTTGCCATCATTGTCGCGCTGATCACGCCGCTCCCTTCGTTCATTCTCGATTTTCTGCTCGTGATCGACATCATGATGTCCGTCATCGTGATGATGGTCGCGATGTATATCGCCAAGCCGGTCGATTTCAGCGTTTTCCCCACCACCCTGTTGCTGCTTACGCTGTTCCGTCTCGCCTTGAACATCTCTTCCTCCCGGCTCATTCTGTTGAACGGCAACAAGGGAACTTCAGCCGCGGGCAGCGTCATTGAAGCCTTCGGCAACTTCGTCGTCGGCGGCAACTACATCATCGGTGTGGTCATTTTCCTGGTACTGATTGCCATTCAGTACGTTGTCATCAACCACGGTGCCGTACGCATTTCTGAAGTCACCGCACGGTTCACTCTCGACGCCATGCCCGGCAAGCAGATGGCGATCGATAGCGACTTGAATGCCGGCCTGGTGGACGAAGCCGAAGCGCGCCGCCGTCGCAAGCAGCTTTCCGCGGAAGCTGAATTCTATGGCGCCATGGACGGTGCCTCGCGTTTCACTCAGCGTGACGCTGTCGCCAGCATCCTCATCACCGCAATCAACATCATTGCGGGTCTCGCAATTGGAATCCTGCAGCATGGAGCCGACATTATGCGCGCTCTGCAGACCTACACCGTCCTTACCATCGGTGATGGCTTGGTAACCGTGATCCCGGCGCTGATGATTTCCATCTCAGGTGCCATGATCGTCACCCGCGCCAGCTCCGAAGCCCGCCTAGGCGCTGAATTCAAGAAACAGGTTTTCGGTGCTTCACAACCGTTGCTGCTCTCAAGCGGTGTGCTGATTGTGCTTGCCATGTTCCCGGGCCTGCCGAAAATTCCGTTCATTGTGCTCGGTGTCGGCTTAGGTGCGCTAGGCTGGCGCATGCGCAATGCGGATGTGGCAGACGCGCAAGCTTCTCGCGCCGCCGCCCCGCTTCCCGCAAAAGAAAATCTGGAAGCTCTCCTGAAAGTGGAACTGCTTTCCGTCGAGGTGGGCCTCGGGCTCGTGCAATTTGTTGAGGGTGGACAGAACTCCCCGCTCCTGCGCCGCATCGCAGGGATTCGAAAACAACTCGCGAAAGACTTGGGCTATATGCTCCCGCCGGTCCGAGTGACGGACAACTTGTCGCTGCGTGCGCGCGAATATTGCATCTCGCTAAAAGGGACGGAAATAGCCCGCTACGAACTTCTCCAAGGTTGCGAAATGGCAATCCCGGTAGGCAAGCTCTCCGCAACCATCGAAGGCGTTGAAACCAAAGACCCCGCTTTCGGTATGAACGCGCTTTGGATTCCAGCAGAACGCGCCGAAGCGGCGCGTGCCATGGGCTACACCGTAGTGGACAGCGTTAGCGTACTGGGCACTCATCTCTCGGAACTGATCCGCCGCAACACCGCCGATCTGTTCTCACGCCAGGATGCGAAGAAGCTTCTGGACCGCGTTGCAGCCGATAGTCCCCGCGTGGTGGAAGACCTTGTTCCCAAAGCACTCGCGCTTGCCGTGGTTCAAAAAGTGCTCCAAAATCTCCTTCGTGAGCGCGTCTCCATTCGCGACGGCTGCTCCATTCTGGAAGCCATGAGCGAAGCGGCTAGCACCACGCGCAATCACGTACTGCTCACGGAATACGTTCGACAGGCGATGCGCCGTGTCGTGGCGGGCCCTTATCTTACTCCTTCCGGAAACCTTATGGCCTGGTTTCTCGATAGCTCGCTCGAACAGGCCGTCGAAGCTTCCGTGGAGCATGGGGAAAACTCCAGTCACACGGCTCTTGCTCCGCAGCAGCTTCGCGACATCCTGACCAAATGCGCTCGCGCCGTGGGAAATCCGGAAACCGCAACGGTAGCCATCACCAGTTCCGCCGCACGATTCTTTCTACGCCAGATTGTGGAGCCCACCATCCCGAACCTGATCTTCCTTTCTCATAACGAGGTGCCGCCCGGCATCAAAGTGCAATCCCTCGGTGTCATTCAATGACGGAAACCCTTCACATCAAGACGTACTTTGCCACCAGCGTAGAATCGGCGCTCGATCTGGCCCGTCGCGAACTTGGCTCCGAAGCCATGCTGCTGAACTCCCGCCAAGCACCGGCGGAGGCCCGCCACTTGGGGCAATACGAAGTCGTGTTCGCCACTGTTCCGGATCAAGCGCCGCCTTCCACGGCACCGGTTCCGCAATCGGATTCCGTTCCTTCCCAATGCTCGGAAGCGTCTCTGATTCACGCGGGAATCTCACCCGAACTTGCCCGCACCATCATGGAAGCCCAGCCCTCCTCCGTTGCCGAATACATGGCTGCCCTCATCACCGCGGAACCGATGCTCTCGAGCGCAACCAACGGCCGCCAGGTTGCTGCGCTAATCGGCCCCCCAGGACGCGGCAAGACGACCACGCTAGCTAAACTCGCCATCACATACGGTCTGGCTCAATACAAACCTGTGCGCATATTTTGCGCGGATTACCTTCGTATCGGTGCCCCCGGGCAGCTTCGCACGCTGGCCGGAATCCTGGGCGTCACCTATGAAGAGTTTCAGAGTCCCGCTACCCTCGATCACGCTTTGCGTAATACTCTTCCCGGTCTCACCTTGATCGATACTCCCGGCTTCGGTCCTCGGGATCACGACGCAGCCCAATCGCTAGCCCGGGTTCTTACTTCCCACAAATCCGTCGATTCACACATGGTGCTCCGGGCCGATGCCTCCTGCGCCGCGCTCGCCACCGCGATCGATCGGTTTGAGATGTTTCGCCCAACCCGGCTTATCTTCACAGGGCTCGATGAAACCACCCGGGCAGGCAGCATTTTTTCGGCCGCAGCAGCCTCGCGGCTCCCTGTATCGTTCCTCGCCAATGGCCAATCCATTCCCGAAGACCTGGAGCCCGCCTCCACCGCCCGGGTAGTGGAACTGGCTCTCGGCGCGTATCATCAGGCAGCCCTGGCCGTTGCTTAAACAAGACACGTATGTACACCTGTCTGGCAGAACCGGTTACCGCTGAAGCCCGTGATGCTCTCATCATGGAGCACCTGCCGCAGGTCCGTATCATCGCGCGCCGCATCCATGAACGTCTTCCTGGCAACGTTGCCATTGACGATCTGATCTCCACCGGTACTCTCGGATTAATCGCTGCAATCGACAATTTCAATCCTGCGGAAAACGTCAAGCTGAAAACATATGCCGAATACCGCATCCGCGGTGCCATCCTTGATGGCCTGCGAAGTTTGGATTGGGCACCCCGCGAAAAACGCAAAATGAGCAGGCAGATGGAAGCCGGTCTCGCCGCTGCGGAACAACGCATGGGCCGGACTCCTACCGAAGAAGAGATTGCGCGCGAGATTGGAATCCCTGTCTCTGAATATCACGAGTGGCTGGTGGAAACCGGAGGACTGCAGATCGCCGCCCTTGAAGTAGCTGGTGCGGGTGATGACGGTTTTAGTCTGTTGAAGTTCGCGTCGAGTGACGAATCGAAACAACCTTACCGTCTTCTGGAACGGGCCGAATTGGAACGGATTGTGAGCGAAACAATCAGCCGCATGCCCGTCCCGGAGCGCACCGTACTCAGCCTTTACTATTTCGAAGAACTGAACCTGCGTGAAATCGCGGACGTGATGAAACTCCACCTCACCCGTATTTCACAACTGAAAACGCAGGCCATTTTGCGCTTGCGTTGTGTGCTGAACAAACGCTGGCCGGGCGCAAGCGGAATCTAAACACTAAACCGAATACCGAATACCGCAAGAGGAAATCATAATGAGCGAACAATCCGAAGTCTTAGGAGCCAGCGTAGCGTGGCTTTTGAATCAGTGGACGAACACATTTACCAGCGTGTTGACCTCCATGACGGAAGAGCATCCCGTGATGAATTGGGTGCCGGACGGCCTGGGTGAACTCAGCGGTGACGCCCTCGTGGTCGAACAAAGTTTCAAGAGTTTTCCCGAAGCCATGTTATGGATTGGCCTCCCTGAAACCGTGCATCAGGAACTGGGCCGGCTGGTTCTTTCAGCCGCCGGCGTGGACGCCTCCGATGCCGAAGAGAACCGGGCCACCACGCTTGAAATTGTGGAGCAGTCCGTCGGCGGATTGGTCTCTGCATTAAACGTGCGCCTTTCCCGCGATATTCGCCGGGAACCCTCGAAACAACTCACAGCGTTCCCCGGTGAACTCACTCCCATTCGTGCGGTCATCACCATTGGTGAAAAGACTCTTGCACCGGTTTGGATCGTTTTCAACCCGCTACTGGTCTCATGGCTGGAAGCCGCATCGGCCCGCAGCCCCACGGAACGCGTCTCACAAGTAAACCGGGAACTGCCCGAACCTGTTACTCCCGCCCGAGACTTCGATTTGTTGCTGGATGTGGCGCTCCCGGTCAGCGTCTCTTTCGGAAAGACGGAGTTGGCAGTGAAAGACGTTCTCAAGCTCACCACAGGATCTATCGTAGAACTGAATCGCGCGGTCAGTGAGCCCGTGGATGTCATCGTGAACAATTGCGTCATTGCCCGTGGGGAAGTGGTGGTCGTCGAAGGTAATTATGGCGTCCGCATCCTTAACCTGGTAAGCCGCAAAGAAAGATTGCGCACCGGCGGCGCGGCCGTTGTCGAAAGCCGTGCCCGCCTGGGAGCCGTTTAGTATGGCAGCCTTGTCCATCCTGGCCTGTGTCCTGCTCGCCGGCACTGCGTTCGGTGCCTTTACGAACTGGGTATTGCTGCGCAGCAAACTCAGGCGAACTGCAGAGGAGTGGCGAACCGTGGAGGTAAGCCTGCGCTCTGAAGTGAGCCGGATTGCCGAAGAATGGCGCGAGCGGGATCAGGGCAGCGCCAAGACCGCTGTAGTGCCGAATGGTTTCAACATGAATCGCAGGCCCGAAGCGGTTCGGCGGCTCCATGCCGGCATGCAAATCGATCGCATCGCCACCGGAACCGGTTGGAGCATCCCCGAAATCGCACTGCTACAAAAAATTGAAAGGTTGGCCGAAGCAGCCAGAAACTAGCAGCCAAAAAAAAGAGGCAAGCCGAAGCTCGCCCCCTGTTCAAAGACCGCTGAACAACTTGTTAGAACGTCAACCGCAAACCAACCTGCGCGCGCCTCGCGTTCGTCCCATCGGGGAACGCCTGCGAAGCCGTACCGCTGCGGAACGATGAGATGGGAGAGAGTATCTGGTTCGCCACCTGATATTGCGCCGTCCGAACTGATGTGTCGTAAGGAGTGTTGAAGATATTGAACCCTTCGAAGTACAGGCTCAGGTTGATGCTTTCGGTGAATGGCAACGTCTTCGTCAGCCGGGCATCGACACGAAATATGCGGTCGACATCTATTCCATTCAAAGGCACGAACGGCACGCGGCCGGAACCGCCAAGGCCATTCAGTGAGCCTGAGTAAGCCGCACCGGTGAATGCGCTACCGGTCACGTTCAAACTAGCGGTCGCAGGCGGGCTGCTCTGCAAGGTGGTGATCTGCGAAACTTCCCATCCGTTGATCAGGTAACGCCCCGCCCATCCAGTGTCGCTGGTGAAAGTGGGACGCCAGATATTGTTAATCACTGCGCGATGCCGGACATCCAGAACGCTGCTGCCCTTCTCTCCCGCATAATCGCCATTAATGTAACTGGTTGGCCCGCTACCGAAGAAAATGTTATCGCCGCCCCCTCCCTGGTTGAAATCGATCGCATGTGACCACGTGTAAGCCACCGAGCCCTGCAGTCCATGCGTGAATCGCTTGTTCACCTGCAAAGCTAACCCGTCGTAATAACTCAACGCGCCGTTTTCCACTTGGTTGATTCGGTTATAGCGGGCATCCGTCCGGTTGGCCAGCCTGTAAGTGGGCGTCGTGTATGTCCCCACGGTATTCTTACTCGCATCTTGAATGGTGTAAGTCACGGGCACACCCTGCGATCCCGCATTTAAGTCGCGGATCGTATACAGCCGAACACCGCGACTCCACAGATAAGACACAGTCATGGAGACGGTCGAGGTTAACTGACGCTCCACCGCAAAATTGGCCTGATGCGTGTAAGGATTGCGCAGATTCTTATCCGCAAAACTGATCCCGGTTGTGCCCAGAGGCGGGGTGCGGTCCAGATTTGCTAGATTGTTCGGAAATATTGGACCGATCGCTAAATCGGCTGGTTTGGTAATGTCCAAAGTGAGCGCACGCTGGTAAACATTATTGTTTACGAACAGCGTGTTGATAAGCCCGGTCTGGTAGCGGGCATAGAAGATACCGTAACCTGCCCGGATCACCGTCTTCGGGTTAAAAGTATACGCCGCACCCACGCGCGGAGCGAAGTTCTTCGTTGCGGAGGGAATATGCCCAGTTTGCGGGTAATCCGGATTCACAAGCTTCGGCTGCGGAATATCCGAATATTCGTAACGCACGCCGAAGTTCACCATCAGCTTTGTGGAAACCTTAAATTGATCCTGCGCGTAAAAACCGTAATCGTTCAACGTGGTATCCACAACCGGGTTACCGAAGCGCTGTGAATAAGTGGAGTAGTTCCGTGCGCCGTTATTCCCGCTAAAATCCTGGGCAAAAGCGGTGAAACTGGAATAGGTATAGCTGCCAAATTGATTCGATAACTGGTTCTGATAATCCTCCGTGGAGTTGATATCGATCCCGAACTTCATCGTGTGCCGGCCCTGAATCAGGTTGAAATTATCGGCATATTGGAACCGCTGTTCGCTCGGGTTCAGGCGCGGGTAACCGGTGGCGTAACCCAGATTGCTTACGCCCGCCACGGTAAGACCGGCACGCCCTAGGGCCGGGCTCAGAAAAC
>Ga0123338_10001619_pt1 | contig 21704 bp, 19 predicted proteins | sample grotaG_FD_89793 | JGI IMG/M metagenome (GOLD analysis project Ga0123338, IMG submission 89793) | Glacier valley bacterial and archeal communities from Borup Fiord, Nunavut, Canada, to study Microbial Dark Matter (Phase II) -... | ecosystem: Environmental > Aquatic > Freshwater > Ice > Glacier ...
GGCCGTCGACGTGAGGCTTCGGCGAAGCAACTCTCAGAAACGCGACGGTTCTCGGATCAGCGGACGCCCACGTCGGCCGAATGGATCTCGCCCCACGTGGGACTTCGACGACCGGTGATTCGACAGCCTACGCCCCACGCGGACCGACGACAAACGGGTGTCGGACAGCTCACGCCTCGACACACGGTTGAGGGCCATCCGACGGCCCACGTGGGCCGTCGACAACCGGATCAGTTCAGGTTCGTCCTGCCGGTCGTAGCCGGCTCTTCAGCTTCGACCAGCTCGGCCGAAATCACATCGCTCGCTTCATCGGCCGGCTCGGGCGCCGGTTCGGGCGCCGGCTCGTCCGCGGTCGCTCGAGCTCGCTCGGCATTGGCGTTGTACAGGGTGCGACGCTTCGCATCTTGCTCGCGCTCGGCAGCGCGCTCCCACATGTGACCGGCTTCGCGCCATATGCGCTCGTGCGCGGACGAATCCTTCGCGTTTTGCGCCTTCAGCTCGGCAGCCTCTGCCTTTGCGACGTGCGGATTGCGACCAAAGCTCATACGCTTACCTTAGTTCGCCGGTCTGACTATCAGATGGACGGCACGTGAACGTCGCTCCGGCCGCCGCCACGTGGGGTCACCCGGACGTGTGCGCGCACGCGATCGAGCAGCGCCGGCACGTGCGAGATGATCCCGACCTGACGACCCGTCGCCTGGAGCTCGTCAAGGACCGCGAGCGCACTGTCGAGCGTTGCCGGATCCAAGGTCCCGAATCCTTCATCGATCAGCAGCGTGCGCACGCGAACGTCGTGCGCTGACATCGAAGACAACCCCAGCGCGAGCGCGAGCGAGACCAGAAAGCTCTCGCCGCCCGAGAGGCTCTGGACCGACCGCACCTCACCCCCGAAGTCGCGATCGATGACCTGGAGCTCGAGATCGTGCTTCGGCACGCGCTCGAGCTGGTAGCGCGGTGCGAGCTCTTCGAGATGCCCATTGGCGACGACGAGCAACTGATCGAGGGTGAGGCTCTGCGCAAAGCTGCGGAACAGCTTGCCATCGTGCGAACCGATCACGCCGCCGAGCACGCGGTCGACTTCGGCGGCGCGTTCGGCGACCGCAAAGATGGCGAGCGCCTGGGCACGACGCGCACGCGCATCGACATCGGCAGCGAGCGTGGCCGTGAGCGCTGCGGCGTGATGGTCCGCTGCCGTGACCGCCGAAGCGAGCTCGGCCACGCGATCCGCATCGAGCTCGAGCTCCGCGGTGGACACGGGTCGCATCGCCGTGTGATCAGCGACCAGCCGGCGCCGCTCGAGGATCCGGGTCTTCGCGCGATCGACCGAGCGATCGAGCCGCTCGAGCTCCGTCGCGAGCACGTCCACACGACCGACCTCACCAGACAACATGCGGTGCAAGGCTTCGCGCTCGAAGCTCGCCGCGATCCGCGCGGCCTCGAGCGAGGCATTCGCCGCAGCCAGCGTCGCAGCGAGCTGCTTGCCCCGCTTCGCGCATTCGGCCTGGCGCGCGGAGGTATCCGCTACCGCGCGATCAGCAGCGGTCCTCGTTCGATCGAGATCCACCAGCGCGCCTGCGAGCGAGGCCTCGGCATTCGTGACGAGGGCAGCACATTCGCGCCATTGCTGGACCAGCTCGGCAAAAAAGCCACGCTCGATCATCACGGTCGCGCGCCTCGTCCGCTTCGTGCTCCCGGGCGAGACGGACTCGGTCACACCCGGCAAGGCCGCATGCCAGCGCGCGCTACTCTCCGCCAGCTCGCGTGCGAGCTCGCCATGACGTTCGAGCCGGCCGGCTTGCTCGCCGGTGACGCGCTCGATCGCAGCGTCCAGCGTCGCCAGCATGATCGCGACCTCGCGCAGATCGCCCAGATGATGATCGAGATCGGATCGATAGATCTGTACGCGTGCCTGCGCCTCGGTGATCGCCTTCTCGGCGGCCTGCGCCGCACTGCGCACGGCACGGGCCGCTTCAAGCTTCGCGCGGGCTCCGGTTGCACGCTCCGCTGCGAGCTGGGTCGCCTCTGCGGTCGCAGGATCGGTGACGAGGATCAGCTCGCCAAGCCCTGCGAGCTGGGCACGCCAGTCATGCGCGTGCATCTCCGCGGATGCGACAGCCGTTGCGCTCGCGCTCGCGTTGCGTGCGCGCTCGAGGTCGTGCTGCAAGATCCGGAGCTCGAGCTGGGTTCCCACGCGGGTCGCGGCTTCCCACGCGGCGAGCGCCTCGGCATGGCCACGCTCGGCATCAGCGATCAATGTATCGAAAGTACCTCGGTGCTTCCACGGATGCTCGTCGGCGCCACACAACGGACACGGCTCGCCCTCGACGAGCTCCGCGCGTGCGTGCTTGTACCCCGCGGCCTTGCGTAGCTCTCCCGTGATGCGCGCACGCTCGTCGCGCATCACCGCCGCTGCATCGCGCTCGCGCAGCGTGGCGGTCCGCCGCTCGAGATCGCCCGCCGCGACCCGCTCGAGCTCGCGCAACCGCATCTCGAGCTCGACCGACACGATCGCCGCATCGCGCGCACCATCGCTGATCGAGACCAACCGATCCACTTCGCCGCACCTCACGCGCGCTTGATCCTCGGCGCGACCTGCCGCATCGAGGCCGAGCGTGCGACGTTTGACGAACGCGTCGGCCTCGCGCATGCCCTCGACGAGCTTGGCCTGCGCGGCATCGCGCGCGATTTCGAGATATTTCTGTTTCGTCACGTGTGCGCCGCGATGGATCGCTTGTTCGGCGAGCACGTGCGCGGCCGCCGCGATGCTCTCGGCGAGGGCGCGCTCCTGCACGAGCTTCGTCTCGAGCTCCGGCCACGCCGCGATCTCCGGCGCCAGCGCGCGACGGTCGGACAACCACAGTGCTGCGGCGAGGGCACCCTCGCCTCTCGCGACCGCCGGCTCGGCGATCGCCGCGATCCCGACCGGCGCTAGCGGATCCGTGGTCCCGCGCGCCATGCGCTTCGGCGCGGGCGCCTCGACATCCACGATGGCCGCCGCGATCCGCGCCGCCCGCAACGTCTCGTGGAGTTCCGCGACGCGCGTGTGCTGGACCTCGATCGCGGCCTCGACCGCGGCCGCATTTGCCGCCGCCACGCGCGAGTTCTCGAGCTCACCCTGCGCGATCGCGTGCTCGCGATCCGAGCGTGCGGCTTCGTCCCACACGCCACGCAGCGCCTCCGCGCGGCGACGCAGCACGAGCTCCGTGCGCAGCGGTTCCGCACCCCGCGCGTCGGCCACCGCGATCGCGTGCTCGCCTTCCGCCGCCGTGACGGCCGCCGTACGCACGCTCGCCTCGCCTCGCCACTGCGCGAGCTGCTGCGCTGCCGCCAGGCGCATCCGAGCACCTTCGCGCGCATCCTTGGCAAGCGCCTGCAGGCTGGCCGCTCCGGCGCGCACGACATCCTCCATGATCGGGATCGCCAGCGCCGCGGCCTGGCGCTCGCGCAGCATCTGCTCGGCGACGACCATGCGGGAGTGCGCCGCGATCGACAGCTTCGAATAGATCTCGGTGCCGGTCATGCGCTCGAGGAGCTCGCTGCGGTCCTTGCCCTCGGCGCGCAAGAACGCGGCGAAGTCCCCCTGCGCGAGCAGCGCGGAGCGCCTGAACTGATCGAATGTGAGCCCGAGCCGCGCGTGGATCGCCTTGAGCGTCTCGGTCTTCGTGCCGCCCAGGCGCTCGGTGATCACCGACTCCGCATCGATCGCCGTGAGCGAGATCTGCTGATCCTGGAGATTCCCATCCGTCGCGCCGCGCGCCCGCCGCACCGACCACCGCGCGCGATAGCGCCGCGTATCGCCGCTCTCGAAATCGACCTCGGCCCAGCCATGCGCAGCACCGCGCCGGAGGAGGGTTCGCGGATCCTGCGCACCGAGAGCCGACGGATCTTCTACTCCGTGACCAACCGTGACGCGGCTATGCCCCGGGAGCCGTGGCGTGCGATCGAACAATGCGACGCACATCGCATCGAGCAGCGTGCTCTTGCCCGCGCCTGTCGGCCCGACGATCGCGAACACGCCCGCCATCCCGAGCGGTCCGTGCACGAGATCGACCTCGAACTCTCCCGCGAGGCTCGCGAGGTTGCAGCCTCGGATCGCGAGGATCCTCACGAGAACCCGCCGAGCTGGAGCTGGGTCTCGTCACGCTTGTCGCCCGGGTCCTTCAAATCGCCCCGGACCTCCGCGAGCAAGTGCTCGAACGCTCCGATCACCGCCGGACTCGGCGCAGCCTCGTGATCGCGCGACCACAGCCGCGTGAACACCTCGCGCGGATCGAGCTCGGCGAGCCGCTTGATCGCCACGCGATCACCGAGCGCCGCTCCGTGGCCGGTCTGCTCGATCCGCATCTGGACCAGGCGAGGTCGCTTCTTCTCGAGCGCCGCTTCGATGATCGTGCGCAGCCGAGGCTCGGGGCGCTCGAGCACGATCATCAGATCGAGGTACGGCCGCAGGAGATCTTCGCCCGCGCGCTTGGCCGGGAGCTGGCTGATCGCTGCAAGCGCTTCATCCAAGGTCGCCGCGCCACGCGCCGGGATCCGCACGATCTCGATGGTCTGCGGTACGCGGATCGATCTGACCTCACCGAGCCGCCCGTGAGGGAAATCCACCACCACGATCTGATGGTGATAGCCGGCCTCGTCGAGCGCCAACGCGATCGGCGCACCTGCGTAACGGATCGATTCGCGCCCCACGCGCTGAGCGCGATGCATGTGACCGAGGGCGGTGTAATCGATCGATTCCGCGAACATCCGTAGCGATGCGCTCTCGGATCCGCCGATCGAGATCCGTCGCTCGCTCAGCAACGACGGATCCGCGCCGGCCACATACAAATGCCCGAGCGCGATCAACGCCTGGCCGGGTGCACGCCGCCGCTCCGCTTCGGAGATCACTGCGCGATAGAGCTCCGCGAGCGGATCTTCGCCATCACCGACATCGATCGGGCGCAAGAACGGCACGGCCGCCACCAGCCCCCGTCCTCCCGCGACGGGGATCAGCAGGCGATCGAAATCCAGCCCGCGCTCGGTCCGCGGCAGGCTGCCCACGACGTGCACGGCGAGCTCGCGCAACACCGCCGAGGCCGCCCCGAGCCGGGCCGGCGAATCGTGGTTGCCAGCAATCGCCACGATGTCCATCTCGGGCCGCGCCCGGCGCGCCGAGGCGATCCATTCGAACCACATCCGCTCGGCGCTCGCGGGCGGGGTGGCGCTGTCGAACACGTCGCCCGTGATCACCACCACGTCCGGCGCCAAGGCGCGGATCTGCTCGAGCAGCCAGCTCAGAAATGCGTGGTGCTCGTGCTCGCGGGTGACCTCTTTGAGCGTATGCCCGAGGTGCCAGTCCGACGTGTGGAGCAGCCTCATCGAGCCTGCACCTTCGCACGAGGGTCTGATAGGTTCGGCTGCATGAACCGCCTCGCCTGTGTAGTGATCGCGTTGGCCGCCGGATGCGGCGGTAGTGGCTTCTCGACCGGTACGGCCACGCTGACCGGCATCACCCCCACGCCGATGTCTGCCTCGGCGACGTCGTTCACAGGTGCCGATGGTGCCGGCACGATGCTGATGGGTTGGAAGATCTCGTTCTGGGAGCAGGGCGACGGCGCCGACTGCCAGTCGAACGATACCCATCGCGAAGCGGCGGTGTCGATCTACACGCACCAGCCACCGGTCTCGGGCAAAAAGGCGATGCTCGAGCTCGGCGACGTACCGATTGTCACCGATTCGCCGCCGACCGTCGCCGGCACCGCCGCCGCGACGATGGGTGCCGAGGGTGTCGGACAGATCGTCGGCTTGGTGACGATCACCCAGTTTCACCTCAAGACGGATCTGTCGGCCGACCAGATCAAGGGCACGATCTCCGCGGGTGGCAACGGCTCCAACGGCGCGAACGTCTCGCTCACCGGCTCGTTCGACGCTCCCGTCTGCGAATAAGGTCGAGCCCGGCGATGGGTTGACAGAGATCGACGCGCGCGACCAAAACTCTTCTTCGTTCGAAACCGCACATCGAACCGTGGCGGCGCAGTCGCCAAACCCTCTAGCCCGGCTCGCGCCTCTGCACTTCGCGCAGGAACGCTTCTTCGCTCGCCGTGAGCGGCCGGCCCTTGAGACGCTCGAGCTCGTCGCGCGAAAGCCCGCCGACCTTCTGGCGATGCCGCGCCATCACGACGTGCGCGCGTGCGACCGATGCCAGCACTTCTTCGAATGACTCGAAGCTCGTCGGTGTGCGCTCGGGATGTTCGCGCAGCATCTCGGTGATCCGGTTCTCGTGCCGTGTGACCACGTCGAGCAGCTTCGATTGCAGCGGCATGCGCTCGATCTTCGCCTCGGGCGGCGGCTCCAACCGATCGACGCCATGCGTATTGCTGGTGACGACGAACTGGCCACCGATCTCGCTGCACAGCTCGATCACGCGCAGGTGACGCGGGTAGAGCTGGACCAGCTGGAGCAACGAGATCACGACGCCGCGCGGATGCAGGTGATACGCGTTCGCACGGATCATCCGGCCCGCATCGACGAACAGCCGCATGAACGTGCGGTTCTGCGGATAGATCCGCGACAAGGTCAGATCCTCGACATCAGCGAGCCACGTGTAGCCCTTCGCCTCGAGCCCCTGGCGCGCGCGATCGTAGAACTCGTGGTCGGCGTCGGGGAACGCCGCCGGCGTGACTCGCGACAACTCGTGCGGCTCGCCATAGACCGCATCGAGCCGTGCGCGCAACGCAGTTCCCCCCAGACCCTTCGGCCGGCGCAGGCCGAGGGCCACGGCGACGACGAGCCACATGCTCATCATGAGGAAGAACACTTCCACGTGCACAGTGTGCACCGTTGGCGGTGCGCTGGCTCGCGCTAACCAGCGTTTAAGCGCGGTCAATTATCGTTTCGCGGGCGTTGCTGCACCCTCGCGCCCGATCGCGAGCACCTTCGCCAGCTTGCCGACGACCGGTCTCATCGCCGCGAGCTCCTCGTCGGCAAACCGGCGCTGATCCGGAGGTGGCTCGTCGCGCTTGGTCTTGTTCATGATGCTGATCTTGTACGTCGAGTGCGCCAGCCCGAACACGTGACCGAGCTCGTGCGCGAGCACGCGATCCATCGAGTCCGCGGCGATGATGATGTACTTCGAATGCTTGCCGTGCCAGGTCACGCCGTGGACCGGCACCTTCGGATCGTCGACGTTCTCGAGCTTCGTGATCACGAACACGTGGATCTTGTGGTCAGTGACCTGCATTTCGAGGGCATCGCGCTCGGCACGGGTGACGATGTGCGCGTCGCTCGCTGGTAGCGGGTCCGTGCTGACGAGCTCGAACGCCGCGTCGACCGGTGCGAAGTACGTGTTCGCGTTCGCGACCTGCGTCGCGACCCATGCGGGCGTCTGCGCCGGTGTCTCACCCTCGGTCACGACATGCACGGCGAGCTGAAACGTCACGAGCGAAGCGAGCATCACGATACCCATTCGAGCATCTCCAGGGCGAGAGCGCCGAGGCCAAAGGCGAGCCGCGCGACGATCGTGACCGCGACATTGCGACCCGCCGCGACGTACATCCAGCCGAGCGCGATGCCGATCACGAAGCCACCGAGCCGCGCTTGGATCGGACCCGACACGAGCAGGGCTTCGGCAATCGCACCGACAACGATCGCCATCGCGGTCGAGCCGCCGAGCTCGAGCACGCGCTCGACCATCCACGCACGTAACACCAGCTCGCTCGCCGCCGCGAGAGCCGTGACGATCACCCCGAAGGTCCACAGCGCACTCGGATTGCCGCGCACGAGCGGGAACGAGGCCCAGACGACCGGGCGATCGCTCATCGCTTCGGCGATCGGCGTGCCGAGTGCGAGCGCGAGAATCAGAGCACCGAGTCCTGCGAGAGCTGCGATGCCGAGATAGCTCGCGGGCCCGCGCACGACCTCGCCGAAGCTCTTGCCGCACGCCCACCGCGCGATGCTCGCGACCACCATCAGCGGCAGCATGATCGGAATTGCGCCGAGCAGTGGCGGATCCCAGCGCGCGAGGATCGCCGCAGCCAGGACCGCGCAGATCTCGATCGGCACGAGGCCGCGGCGCTCCATCGGATATGTATACGCTGGTCCAGACACCGCGTAACGGCCTCGGCTTGGGTGTGAAAGGACGCGCAACCATTCGAGAATTCTTCTGTCCGATCAGAATGGTTGGAAAGCTCGCCCTCGCTCTGGTCGTTGCCAGCGTCAGCCTCGCCCTGGCTGAACCCACCAGCGAGGAGCTCGCGACCCGCGCGGTCGAGCTCGAGAAAAAGCTCGCAGGTCAGCACTTCACGGTCGTGGTCACCGCGCCGTTTGTCGTGGTCGGTGACGGCCCCAGGCAAGAGGTCAAGCACATCGCGAATGGCTTCCTGCATGACAACGTGGTGATGATGGAGAAGGACTTCTTTGCGAAGCGGCCGACCAAGCTGCTCGAGGTCTGGCTCTTCCACAACGAAAAGGCGTTCCGCGCCGGCGCAAAGAAGTTCTTCAACGACGAACCAGATACGCCGTACGGCTACTACAGCTCGAGCTCGAACGCGCTCGTGATGAATGCGAATGGGCTCGGCACGCTGTCGCACGAGCTCGTCCATCCGTACATGGAAGCGAACTTCGATGGCGAACCGGCGGCGTGGTTCAACGAAGGGCTCGCGTCCCTGTTCGAGCGACCTAGCGAGCGCAAGGGTCACATCGTCGGGTTGCCGAACTGGCGCCTGCCGAACCTCAAGAAGGAGATCCGTGACAAGGCGCTACCACCGCTGACAAAGCTGATCGCCACGACGCGCGACGAGTTCTACGCCGCGAGCTGGGATGCCTACGCGCAGGCGCGTTACCTGGTCTACTACCTCCAGGAGCACGACAAGCTCAAGGCGTTCTACGCCGCCGCGCTCGCCGACAAGAAGGACCGGACTCACCAGGCCGCGCTCGAAAGCGTGCTCGGCGAATCGCTCGAGAAGTTCGATCCCGAGTGGCAGCAGTGGGTGATGAAAGTGCCGCTGGATAACTAGCGCGGAGCCGGCTCGTTGAGCACGAGCCAGTACAAGCCGAGCTGACGCACCGCTTCGACGAACTGCGTGAAATCGACTGGCTTGCGAATGTAGCTGTTCGCGCCGAGGCCATACCCGCGTACGAGATCCTGCTCTTCGATCGAAGACGTGAGGATCACCACCGGCGTGAGCTTCGTGGCTTCGTTCTTGCGGAGCTCTTGCAGCACTTCGAGGCCGTCGATCTTCGGCAGCTTGAGATCGAGCAGCACGACTTGCGGCACCTCGTCCTCGGAGCGCGTCGCGTACTGGCCACGACGGAACAGCCAATCGAGCGCCTCGACACCATCGCGCGCCACGACCACCTTGTTCGTGATCTGCGACTTTGCGAGTGCTCGTAGCGTGAGCTCCTCGTCGTCCCGATTGTCCTCGACGAGAAGGATGACGCGCTCGATCATGGTCCTTGTGTATCACCGGGCGTGAAGAAAAACCGGGTTCCTTTTCCAACCTCACCGTCAGCCCACACACGGCCGCCATGGCGCGTGAGGATGCGGTAAACGGGTCGCCAACCCGACGCCCGCGCCGGGAAATCACCGTCGGCATGTAATCGGTTGAACATACCGAACAGCTTGTGACTGTAGGTCATGTCGAAGCCGACCCCGTTGTCAGAGTGTTCTGCGTCGGTACGAGACCGACAGCTCGATCCGCGGTTGCGGGTTGCGGCTCGAGAACTTCCACGCGTTCGCGACCAGGTTATCGAATGCGATCGCGAGCAGCTCGGGATCGCCATACGCGCGGCTCAGGATCACCGACAGATTCCTGCCTGACTCTCGCCTGCGGTCGCGTCCTTGATGATCAGAGTGTGCACGAGGTTTCAAGATCTCGGATCAACTCGAGCGAACACTACGGTCAATGTGCCGTGTGAAACGTGAAGGGATAGTTCACCTGCACGCCACCACCACCACGCGGCTTCGGGAACTCGATGTTGCCGATCACGTCGCCGACACACTTGGCCACGGTCGGGTCGAAGCCGGTCGCCATCGAGCCGCTCACCGTACCGGTCGGGGTGATGAAGAAGTGTGCGGAGATCGTCCCCTCGATGCCCGGGTGAGCCAGCATCTCGTGCTCGTAGCAGTAGCTGAGCTTCTCGATGTTGCGTTTGATATAGCGACGGATCGTCGCTTGGTCGAGATCGCCACCTCCGGTCGCTTGACCGAGCACGGGGCGCGGCGAGAAAGCGTCGTGATGGCGCATGGCCGGACCGTCACCGCCGCCGGGGCCGAACTGGCCACCGCCGTGCGGGCCGCCGCCGATCGTTTCGTACCGACCGCCGGTGCCGATCAGTCCGCATGGTTCTTGCGTGCAACTTCCGCCCCTCCCGAAGTGGCTGAGCCCGAGACCGAACGCACCGTTCGCTTCACCCGCCTCCGCACCGTAGATATTGCCGTACAGGTTCGCGTCCGACAGGCCAGACGCGATGTTCGACGCCGAGATCAGCGTCTGGAAGGTCTCGGAGTTCGCGAGCACCGTCCCCATGATACCGGCGGTGCTCGCGGCCTCGAGCTCGTTCCTCGCGGCGAGCTGGGTCTCGGTGTGGTTGTCCTTCACCGCGAGGTGTTTGTTCGTCGCATTCGACTCCGGCTTGCCGGCTCTGCCCTCTTCTTCCGGCGCCTTCATCGAGACCGAACCAGTTGTTCCGGTCTCTGCGCCGTCTTTCGGATCTTCTGGTTTCTGGACCAGCTCTTCGTTGACGGTCGCGAGGATCTTCGCGTTCGGATCGAGCTTGGTCTCGACATCGACGCCGATCGTCGAATCCTCGACAGGAATTGTGTCGAGGAGCGCGAGAAAGATCAGGTGCGCTGCGAGCGATCCGACGAAAAACTTCGCGGTCCGGGTCTCGTACGTCGCGAGCAGCGACGTCGGCTGCACGCGCGGCCGCGGCACGGCCGACACCACGAACGTAGTTTGACCGGCACGCGCGCGAATCCGGGCGCGCGCGGGAATCGGCAGCTCGATCGCACCGGCGGTCGTGGTCGACGGGCGTGCGCGGCCGCTCGCAGCGAGCTCCGCGAGGGTCGTGGTCTGACCATCGACGACCATCTCGCCTTCGATGCCCACGCCGTAGTTGAAGACGAAGCCGTTCGCATCGCTCGAAGGCGCGACGAGCGGGAAGTTCGGGGTCGGTGCCGAATCCATCGCGAGCTCGACGCCGGGGGCCGTGCCGATCCGGTAATACGGCGTACGGCGCTCGCGATTCATGCGAGACAGCCCCGCGATCATCGTCGAGACGCCGAGCGCGAGGCCACCGAATGCGAGGAAGTCGAACACGGGGTTCAGGACTACCGGGCGGAACGACCGCGCCGGGCGATGCAGGTCGTTGGTGATGTGCGTCAGCTTGATCTTGTTTAGCGATGCGGTGTGGATCGAAGCGCCGAACGACACGGCCGAGGCGAGCAAGCACGCGGCGCCCGCCGCGAGCATCATCGTGGTCGAGTTCGACACCACACCGCTCTTCGGATCGATGCAGTGCTTCACGCCGATCACCGAATCGCCGAGCATCGCGACGACTTCGATTGTAGGCTTGGCCCGATCGTGATCATCTTCTTGCGCGACACGCGCGAACGGTGACAACGAAACGGGCGAAACGGGCGACACAGGCCGCGCGACCGGCGTGACCGGCTTCGCGACGACCGCAGGCTTCGCCATCGGGGGCGCTGCGATCGCGAGCGGCGCCTCGATCACGGCATCCGTACGCCCGAAAGCGACTTCGACGCGGAGCGAGCCGATGCCGATCGCATCGCCGCTCTCGAGCTTGGCCTTGTTGATGCGCTGGCCATTGATGAAGGTACCGCGCGTCGATCCGAGATCGATGATGTGGACGGTACCTGCACCGTCGACCTCGAGGATCGCGTGCATCCGGCTGACCGATTCGTCTTCGATCCGGAGGTGGGCCGAGGTGACCTTGCCGATCTTGATGACGCTCTGATGGAGCGTCTCTTCACGAACCAGCTGATCACCACGAAAGATACGGAACGTGAGGGCAAGAGCGGACATGTAAACAAGCCTCCGGTTGTGGCGCAAGCGCCTGGCATGGTCCGGTCTGCGCCCGAAGCGCGCGCTCACCCGAGCGCGCACCGCCGCAGCCTCTCGGCCGACGCGACCACTCGGCGACGTGCCGCGCGATCGAAACGTATGACAGCGCTTTTGACCCGCGGTTCCCGATTTGTAGTTTGCAACCAGCTGCAACCACGGGTGTCGAGCTACGTTTGCGGCGATGGCGCTAGAGGTTCGCGGCCTGCGCGTTGCCCTCCCCGACGGCCGCGTGCTGATCGACGGCATCGACCTATCGGTCGGGGAAGGTGAAGTCGTGGTCTTGCTGGGTGGCTCGGGCGCCGGCAAATCGACGTTCGCGCGCGTGTTGTTCGAGCGTGACGAGCTCGAGCACGCGGGTTTCGAGATCGTCGCCGCACAGCTCGATCTCGATCGCGAACAACTCGGCCTGGTGCCGCAGCGCGGTGCGCTGTTCGATCATCTCGATGTCCGCGGCAACCTCGAGCTCGCGCTGCGCCACGGGGGTGGTGATGTCGCGGAAGCGCCGCAGTGGCTGGAGCGCGTCGGTCTCGAAGCCGCGCTCGCCGAGCCCGGCACGAGCGTCACGAAGCTCTCGGGCGGCCAAGCCCAGCGCGTCGCCGTCGCGCGCGTGCTCGCGAGCCGGCGCAAGCTGCTGTTCCTCGACGAACCTTCGGTCGGCCTGGATCCGCATCGCGTGCGCGTGCTCGCGCGGTTGATCCGCGACCAGGTCAAGGCGCTCGGCATCTCGGCGATCGTGGTCACGCACGATGTCGCGCTCGCGGCGGGTGTCGCAGATCGCTTGTTCTTGCTGTCGCTCGAGGATCGCAAGCTAGATCAGCTGTTCGCCGATCGCTGGCCCGGCGCGCTCGAAGATCCGGGGCACACGCCCGAGGAGCGCGGGCGCTGGTTGGTCGAGCTCGAGACCGCGATGGTCGATCACCTGCAAGCGTTCGGTGACCAGCCACCGCCGCGAGGAGCGGTGCCGGTGCGACCGTGGTGGACCGGGCTCGCGCGGCTCGCGGCGCCAGGGCTCGCCCCGTTTCGCGTCGCGGCCCTGTGCGCGTGGAAGGCGCCGCAGCAGCTCGTGAAGTATCCCCGCGACTTCGCGATCGTCGCGCAGCGCGTACTCTTACAGACTCTCGTGCGACCGCTGATCTTCTACGCGATCGTCTCGACGCTGATCGGCTACACCGTGCTGTTCGTGATCAGCAAGGTGGGAGGTGCGGGCGTGCGACCCGATGCCTTGCTGCGCCAGATCGGGGGAGCACACGTGGTGGCGCTCGCCCCGGCACTGTCGGCGCTGTTATATGTCGCCGCCTCGGGCAGCGCGACGAATGCGTGGCTCGGCTCGATGGGGCTGACCAAGCAGACGCTCGCGCTCGATGCGCTCGGCGTCGATCGCCGCGCGTACCTGTGGGCGCCTGCGTGGTTGGCCGCCGCAGTCAGCTACTTGCTCGTCGCGGCGCTGTTCGCGCTCGGCATGATCGCCGGAGGCCTGCTGGTGTGCCGCGCGTACCACGTGCCACACGCGTGGGAGCTGCTGACCGGAGATTTGTTCGACCCGCGACCCGAGCGCCTTCGCTATACGGTGCGCGCGCTGTTCCTCGTATGGATCTATGGCTGGGGCATCGCGAGCGATGTCGTCGCGAAGGGTGGCGCGGCGAAGCCCGAGGCCGATGCCGTGACGCGCGGGATGACGGCGAGTGTCGTCGCCTGCACGCTGTGGGTCGTCGCGTGGGAGCTCGTCACCGTGGTGGTGGTGTTCCGGCTATGAGAGCGGCGGCTGCTGGCATCGCGATCGTCGCGGTTCACGCGATCGGCTTCGTCGCGGCATCGCAGCACAGCGCGGGACACGAGCTCGTGGTCGAGGTGACCTCCCCACTCGCGTCACCGGCGTTGACGTTGCAGGGCACGGTGCCTGCCGGGATCCGCTCGCGCGTGGTCGATACCGTGGACGGTCGGGGGCCTGGCTTGCGGCGCGAGCGCTGGCGCGTCGCGTATCGCGGCGGCTATGCGCGCGAGGTCGGAGCGAGCCAGCTCGTCGGACCGTTCCAGGACCAGGCTTGCAGCGGGCGCGTCATCGTCGGTCAAGCGATGCTCGATCAAGTCGCGGTCGCGATGCGCACCATCATGGATCAGCAGATGCGCGGCGAAGCAGTCTTCGGCATCGGGGCGTATCAAAAGATCGAAGCCTTCGAGCTCGAGTGGGCGCAGTTCGCATTTCATCCGCTCGATGCCGGCTTGCTCGGCGCCGGTGCCCCGCATGGCTACGTGCGTGCCACCGCGCGGATCGTGTTCGATCGCGTGATCGTGCCGCTCACCCTCGTCGCGATTCCAGAGGCAACGGACCACCAGCTGCACTTTTGCGTCAAGGCGCATGCCGCGGTCGAGGTCGGCAACCGCGCCTTGCAGTGGCTGAACAGTCATGTCGATGTCACGAGCAGGCTCGCGACGCGGATCGCGAATCACGAGATCGATGCGATGCTCGTCACGGCACTCGCACCGCCGCCGCCGTTCGAGCTCGACCGTGATCAAACGTTGACATTCACGTTCTGCAAAGATCCAGTCGAGATCTCGAACCGCGCGTACGGTGCGCTGCCCTTCGCGGTCCAGCTCGGCACGGCCCCGCTCGGGATCCTGCCACCACACATCGCGGCCTCGCACGCGCGACCCGTCGCACCGAAGTCGCTCGCGATCGAGCTCGATGTCGATGCGCTCAATGCGCTCTTGTTCGAGCTGTGGCGCACCGGCTGGCTCGACAAGCGACTCGCCGAGGTCGGTCTCGATCGGCGCTTCAATTCAGATCCGACCGTAACCGAGTTTCTGACCGTGCGGCTCTCGCCCTTGCGACTCGCATTGCCGCCCGTGATCTCGCCGGCCGGCGATCATCTCGAGCTCGCCGCGGATGCGCGCGTCAACCTCTCGGATGGTGGCGTGACGACGGTCGGGCGGGTGTTCGGCAGCCTGCAGCTCCGGTTCGCGGGCATGCGGGCCAAGACCACGTTCGGCGCGCTCGAGCTCGTCTGCGAACGCACGGCGACCACACTCGTGCCTTGCTACGCGGATCTCGTAGAAGCGCTTGCCGGACGGGGGCCCCAGTTCGATGGCGCGCTGACCGAGGCGTTCACGGCCCTCACGAGCTCGATCTTCGTGGACCGCTCGGTCGGGGTTGGCGACCTGCCCGGGACGCTCGTCATCCACGGAGTCGTGCCCAGTCTCGCGCCCGGTGCCACGACGCTCCACCTGGACCTCGATGCCACGCTCATGCGCTAAGCTCGAGCGGTGAATCGTGGCGAATTTCGCGAAGCCTTGCTCCAGATCATGGAGCGCAAGGTCCATTGGGCCTGGCCCAAGTTTGGCGACGGCAGCGTGCCGAAGGAGACCCTGAACTTCCACTTCGAACAGGAGTACGAGGCCTACGTCCGTGACTTCCCCGTGCTCGTCGGCTGGGCGTACGTGCAGTGCCCGATAGCCCAGGTCCGGCGCGACCTCGCCGAGAACATCTACGAGGAAGAGACCGGCGGCTTGATCGCCGGCAGGCCCCACCCGCAACTGTTCCTCGAATATCCGCGCGGCCTCGGCATGGATCTGTCGCGCTTCGAACACATCGAGCTCGCACCCGCGGCGCGGGCCTTTCGCGATGCGCTCGACGAATACACGCAACGCCATGGCTGGGCTGCTGCCGCTGCGGTCAGTACGATCTTTCTCGAGGGCACCGACAAGGAGCGCGGCGAGCTCGATCCCAAGGCACCGAAGCGCGAGGCGCCGCCGCTCGAGGATCACCCGCTTGTCGTGCACTATGGTCTGCCGCTCGAGGCGCTCGCGCTCACGAAGGCGCATCGCACGGTCGAAGGCTCACATCGGCACGCAGCCTGGCGCTGCTTCGATCACGTGGCTCCAGCCGATTACGCTGGCGTGATCACCGCGATGGAGACCGTGCTCGCGAAGTGGCTCGCGTATCGCGACGAGGTTGCGACCGCGGTCGGCCTCGTCCAGGCGTAATCGAGACAGCCCGTCCGCAAACTCGAGCCGTGCGACCAAGGCCTCGACGTCGGATCGAACGTACACGAGCAAGTCCCGGTTGGCGCCAGCTGAGGCGACGGCCGCGCTCAGTTCGAGAAGCCTCCGAGCTGCTGGGCGCCTTGCGAGACGCGCACCGCGGATTGCGAGAACACCTGGAACGCACGCCGGATCTCGCTGGCGCTATTGCCCGGGGTGAGGATCCAGCGATCGGGAATGCCCATAGCGTGGAACACCGCCTTGAAGTCCGTACTGCCGTCGGAGATCCCCATCGCCGCGACGATGTGATTCTCCTGCGCGAGCATGTCGGTGACGAGCGCCTTCACATCGCCTGCCTTGCAACGCGTCGATCCGTAGTCGCCACCGTCGGTGATGATCAGGGTCACCGTGCGCACCGCGATGCCCGCCTGCGCGAGCTCTTGCGCCTTCGCGATCACGGTCCCGAGCACCACGCACGTCTGGTCGAATAGCGGTGTGCCGTGGATCGGGTTGTAGTTCGCGGCGGTCATCACGACCGCGTGCTCGAGCGCCGTATACGGGCACAGCACGTGGCCACTCAGATAGCGCGTGTGTGCGAGCACCTCGCCGGATTGCTTGGAACGCTCGAGCGCATCGATCACGAAGTTGTGACCGTCGCGCACCGCCTCGGTGTTACCGGCCGAGGCGATCGAGCCAGAGTCGTCGGGCATCATCGTGAGGAGCACGACTTCGCTCGCCGCGATGTCGTCGATCGTCACGCCGAGCCCGGCCTGGATCTGTGCGCCGAGATCGACCACGTCGAGCGCATGGAGAGATTTTGCCGAGAGCGCGCCTTGTCGATGCGCATCTTCGAGCAGCTTCTTGACCTTCGTGTCGTCATCGTCGCTATTCATGGAGTTCCTTGGAGGCGAATGCCGGGCCAGCTGGCGATCGGCGTGGTGGAGGTGACGAGGTTCATGCCGGCCGCGGCGAACCGCTGGAGCGCCTTGTCGGCGTCGCTCGTGAAGTCGGCCGCGAAGCCGCCTTTGCCGTCAGGGACGGTCACCGCGGACATGCAATCGGTCACGAGATAGATCTTCCGCGCGAGGTTCGCGTCGTGCGCGACGATCTCGGAGAGCAGGTCATCGATCGTACTCTTGACGCAGTGGCTCGCAGCTTGGCCCGCGATCACGACCGCATCGGCAGTGAGCAGCGTCTGGAGGAACTGCGTGTTGCGTTGACCGAGCGGTATGCCGTCGAAGCGCTGGGTGACCTCGGGGCGGAGCACGCTGTAGTTCTCGGTCAGCGGGTTACCGCCCTTGACCTCGACGTTCGATTGCGCCGTTCGCGCGTACGCGTGGACCATGCGCGCCTCGTGGATCACGCCGGCGAGCGCGTGACCATCCGAGCCGAGCAGGCAGTGCGGTGGCCAGAGATAGAGCTGGTACTTGCCCGCGCGCTCGAGCTCGCGACAGTAGAACTCGACCTGCTTGCACAACCACGGGTAGTTGCCTGCGCACAACCACTTCGCCATCGCGGGGTTCGGGCGAACGTCGCCCCCGGCCACCTGGTCGGCGGTGATCGTGCGAAAGGGAGTGAGCGGTTGGTCGGTCTTGTCGAGCCAGAAGCTCGCGAAGAAGATCTGATACGCGAGGTGCGTATCGAGCGTGGTCGTGATGTCGGTGATCTGATCGAGGTTGCGATAGATCATCTCGGCGATCCGGCGCGAGTCATCGATCGCACCGGTGCCGCTGCGCCCCGCCACATAGAGCGTGCCTTCCGGCAAGCAGAAGTCCTTCTGCACATCGATCAGGAGCAGATGGAGGCGCGTCTCGTCCGCCGCCGAGGGTTTGATCGCGTGTTGCTTGCGCAGTGCGGCAGCCGAGGTGGCGAGCGTCGCTGCGTCGGGACGGTAGTCCCACGAGGCGGCGCGCTTGGGATCGAAGAACTGCGGGAGGGGGAGCGCTTGCTTGGCCATGAGTCCTTTCACGAAAGTTGAAGAAGCACGGCATCTCGTGCGCGTGCGACGGCGATGCCACCGGTAGTCAGAGACAGCCGATCACCCGCACCGACGAGCGGCACGGTTTCGAGGAATGTTCGAGTGTGAGTGATCGCGCCCTGCACCACTTCGATGCGCGCGATGCCTTCGTCGGTGGGCACGAATAGATGCGGACCGGCAGCACACGCACCATGCGCCCCCGCGAGCCACGCATGATCGGCGAGCGCTTCGCTCGCGATCACGCGCGCATCGCCACCGATCACGATGCACGTGGTCACGAGCTTGCCGGCCTCCGCGAGCGTGAGGAACAACCACGCGCGGTCGTCGCCGATCACCGCGTGCGCGTCGACAAGCTGGCCGCGCAGCTTGGGCAGCGTGACGCGATCGTCGAGCGTGCCGCGCCCGGTGCGAAACACGAAGCCCACCGCGAACCCACCGGCGCGATAAAACCCGACGCCGAGCTGCGCGCCGACCCACACGCGGGTCTGGCGCGCGAGCACCGAGCCGATCCGCTCGGAGCCGAGCCGGGTGGTGCGGAGCAACGCATCGCCCGCGAGATAGATCGCGCCGGTCGTGGTCACTTCGCACGTCGCGAGCTCGGGGCGTAGTGCGAGTTGCTGCCACGTCAACCGGCCACTGATCGCGAGCGGCGGCTGATGTGCGCGAGTCTGACAGCTAGGGCAGCGCACGGCGGCGTGGGCCTCGCCGCACGTGCCACACGCACGAAACCGCAGCCGCTCGAGCTCGTGGCGCGGAAACTCGCCGCGGTGGTCCTGTTCGAAGATGCCGCGGAACACCGCGAGCAGCTCGGCGGGTAGCATCGCGAGCGGGCGCGCCGCACGCGGATAGACGATGTGCGGGCCGAGCACGCTCAGCCGGTGCACCGGGCGCATGGCGGCCACGATGCGCTGCGACCCTGCCGCCGGTCGATGCACGCCACCCCACGGGCCCACGCCGAGCAACGATCGGAACGCCATCACCGCGAATGCGAACCAATCGCTCTGGCGATCGTGCGGCTGGATCGGCTGCAAGCTCGCATCGCACAGGCGCGGATCGAGGAAGCGCTCGCTGAACATCGAGCAGCTCCAGATCTGGTACTGATAGCTATCGACATCGATCATGTGAACCGCGCGCCCGTCGACGAGTACGTTCAGATCATTGCAATCACCGACGACGATGTTCGCGCGATGCAGCCCCGCGATCGCGGTGTGCAGCGAGAGCAGTGCGGCGACCACGTCGTCGTGCGCCACGGGATTCATCTGGCGCCACTTTGGCTCGCCGTACGAATGCAGCGGCGTGCCGGTCACGCGTGGCATGAGATAACCAACAACCTCGCCAGCTCGCTTGGCGAGCGCGAGCCCGATCGGCACGACGACCTCGCAGGGCAAGGATGTCGGCAGCGCGCGTAGCTTTGCAGGTGCCTGCGCGATGCGCGCCGTTGCCGCGGCTTGCGCCCCCGGCATGCCTTCGAAATCGGGATGATCGGCGGGCTTCCACCACTTCACGACCCGGCCATCGCCGAGATCGTAGACCTCTGCTTCCCCGCCCTGCCCGTGCAATGCGGCCGGCGCGAGCGTGAGTTGCTGACCATCGATGTAGACGTTGCGGTTCACGCTCGCTCCACGATCGCGATCGCGAGATCGTCTTGCAGCTGCGCGGGCGTGCGCACTACCCGTTGCTCGAGCCAATCGATCCGCTCGTCAGCACGCGCGAGCTGGAACAGCGTGCGGCGCAGCGCATCGGGTTGCGTGATCGGTGCGGTGAAGCGCGAGAAGTCGCCGCCGAGATCCTCGATCCCGTCGGTCGCGACCGCGATCCGCTCCGTCCCGTCCGGCAACACCTCGAACGTCGCCTCGACCGGAACGCCGAGCAGGTCGTACGCGAGGTACGGCGGCTGGTTGTTCGCGAACGGGCCGAGCACGCGCGTCTGATCTCCAAACCGATACGCGCCATCACCGAGCGCCCACGCCGCCGCGCCTTCATCGGTGACCGCCGCCGCGACAACCGTGAACAACAAATACCCGTGCACCGCGTTCGTATCGAGGATGGCGTCGCCGAGCACCGCCGCGAGCAACGCGCCGACCTCGGCACGGACGGTCTCCCACACCAAACGCTCGTGAACACACGCTCCCTCGACCAACCGCGCGCCGAGCCGCTGGGCGAACAGCCGTGCCCCGAGCCGCGCACCGACCTCCGAGCTCGCGCCGCTGGAGCAACCGTCGCACACGACCACGACCGCGACGCCCGCCTCGTTCCACGCCGCCGCCGCATCCTGGCCGTTACGCCCTGTCCGTTGGTGGCGCGCCCCGATCACCGACGCGGTCGTCGTCCTCAGCTTGCCGTTCGTGTTCATCTGACACCATTATGGTGTTTGATTAACACTAAGTAAAGGCGAGACTAATTTTCGCCCGCGCTGCGCGGGGTTACGGTGCGAGCCGCTCGCGTATCCAGGCCGAATCGAGAGCGGTCCGGCGATACACGACGCGGTCGTGCAGGCGCGATTGCTGGCCCTGCCAGAGCTCGATCGCATCCGGCACGACGCGATAGCCACCCCAGTACGAAGGCCGTGGCGGCGCGGCATCACCGTGCGTGCGCTCGACCTTCGCGACCATTGCTTCGAGAGCCGTGCGGCTCTCGATCACCTGCGATTGCGGCGATGCGATCGCACCGATCTGGCTGCCGCGCGGGCGCGATGCGAAGTACACATCCGACATCTCGGCGTCGACTTTCTCGATCGCGCCTTCGATCCGGATTTGACGATGCAGCGGCTCCCACCACATCACCAGCGCCGCCGAGGGGTGCGCTGCGAGGTCGTGGCCCTTGCGCGAATCGTAGTTCGTGTAGAACACGAACCCGTGTTCGTCGACCTCCTTCAACAGCACCACGCGCGCTGCGGGCCGACCACGCTCGTCGATCGTGGCCACTGTCATCGCATTCGCTTGCGGCACCGGATGCGCGACCGCCGAGGCTAACCAGCGGCGCACTTCAACAAATGGATCCGGATCACACGTCGCCGGGTCGATCGTCTGGCCTGCGTATTGGTTGCCGAGGTGCCACAGCTCCGTCGTCATGCGATCGGTCTACCACGCTGCACCGGCGAAACCTCGCTGACCCAGCGCTGCTCTCGAGGCTGGCTTTGTAGATAGCTGCCAGGGCGTGGCTCGTTGTCTCCGTGAAATAAGCGCCGACTCGGGCTTGGTTAGTTAGTTAGTTAGCCGAGCTTAGTAGCCGCCGCCTTGGGGCTTCATCTCGGGATGCGCTTGGCCGGCTTCGTGATGACCGCCAGCCGCCTCCATCACGGCGTGAAAGTTCTTGTGCATCGTCTCGATTGCCGGATCGAACGCCGCGGCGTCGTTCGCCTTGCACGCGCCATCGAGGCCTTCGATCGATGCGGCGAGCTTGCCAGTCGCGTCCGTCCACACCGCGGCATCGACGCCCGCCGGCGTCGGTGCCTTCGCGATCGTGGCCGCACCCGAGGTGAACTCCGGGATCGCAGCGCACGTGCCCTTCATGCGTTCTGGGTTCTTCGCGGCGTGATAGTGCGGCGCGAACGAGTCGTGGAACGCCTTTACTTCGGCCGTCATGTTGCTCTCCTCGTGACCCTTGTCGGCGGTCGCCGGAGGCGTCGCGACCGGTTCGGACTTGGAGCCACCACAGGCGGCGACGAGGATCGAAATCAACAGCAA
>Ga0123338_10001620_pt1 | contig 21702 bp, 15 predicted proteins | sample grotaG_FD_89793 | JGI IMG/M metagenome (GOLD analysis project Ga0123338, IMG submission 89793) | Glacier valley bacterial and archeal communities from Borup Fiord, Nunavut, Canada, to study Microbial Dark Matter (Phase II) -... | ecosystem: Environmental > Aquatic > Freshwater > Ice > Glacier ...
CAACCACTTTCACCCGCTGCAACTCTTTCTGGCTCAATGTCACCCTCCAATTTTGGAAAGGGGTGACAGATTCCCTGAGCAGTTAAGGGGTGACACAATCGCTGAGCAACATCATCGTTCGGGCGGCGGCTCGCGCGTATGAAGACAAAGCGATAGACTAATTGTCGTTATGCGCGACGGCAGCCGAACTATAGCCATTACTTTTTTTTTAATCGCGATCCTTAGGTCCGCAAGTTCTCTGTGCGCGCAAGAATCAGGGGCTGCGACTGTCGACCTGTTTGAGACTAAGATCCGGCCCGTCCTGGCCGCGCGCTGCTATGGATGTCATAGCGCAAAAGCGGTGAAGGTACAGGGCGGCCTGCTGCTCGATTCCGCCACTGGAGTTAAGCGGGGCGGCAACTCTGGTGCGGCTATCGAACCAGGTGACCCGACCAAGAGTCTGCTGATTCGCGCGCTGCATTACCAGGACAAAGATCTCCAAATGCCTCCCGGCAAACCGCTGCCCGCGGAAGTAATCGCAGATTTTGAAAACTGGATTCGGTCTGGAGCTTCCATGCCTGCTGACGCTATAACCAGTAAACCTCTTGATAAGCGGAGGCAGTTCTGGTCATTCCAGGCGCCCAAAGATCATGCTCCGCCCGCGGTGAAGGAAAGCTCTTGGCCGCATAACGAAATCGACAGCTTTGTTCTCGCGAAACTAGAAGAGAAAGGTCTTACTCCCTCCGCCCCAGCCGGCAAACGGATTTTGCTGCGCCGGGCATATTACGATTTAACCGGCCTTCCGCCTACCGCAGAGGAATCGGATGCTTTCGTGCGCGACAAATCGCCCGATGCTTATGCCCGATTGATTGATCGCCTGCTCTCATCTGCCCGGTATGGGGAACGATGGGGCCGTTTCTGGCTCGATGTAGCCCGCTATTCAGATGCGCGCAACGTCGGCGAGAGGTTTGCTTATTCGTATACCTACCGGGATTGGGTAATCCGCGCTTTCAATGAAGATCTTCCTTACGATCAGTTTCTTACCCAGCAACTGGCAGCCGACCGCATTCCAGGCAACGATTCGCGTAATCTCGCCGCGCTGGGATATCTGAGTTTGGGACGCGAGTTTCCGAAAACCTTTCCGGAAACTGTCGACGACCGCATTGACGTTGTTGCGCGCGGTATGCAGGGCCTCACAGTTGCCTGCGCACGTTGTCACGATCACAAGTACGACCCGATCCCCACAAAAGACTACTACTCGTTCTATTCCATTTTCTCGAACATACGCGAGCCCGACGATTTACCTTTACTACAGACCAGCGGCACGAACAGTCCAGTTGACCAGCTTTACGGCAGGCGGCTTTCCCACATCCGGAACAGCGACACCGAATATCGCAAACAAAGGTCTGCGGTACTGAACGAGTTTTTCAGCACTCAGATCGCGGATTATCTGTTGGCCGTTCGCGATTCCGTAAAGATGCGTCCGACCGAAGTGGAAGATCTCATTAAAGAAAGACAGCTGAATCTATACCTGCTGGATCGCTGGAAAACCTTCCTGCAAGCCGCTGGAACCGGCAAAGAAAATATTTTTAGGTTGTGGAATGCCGCGGCTGGCGTTACGGATGCGGAGTTTTCAACTAAATGGCCTAGCCTCGTTGCTTCACAAACAGGTGGCAATGCAGTGGTGCTTGCCGAATTCAAGAGTTCGCCTGCCAATCTAAAAGAAGTGGCAGCACGATACGCCTCGCTTCTGTCTCGCTACAATTCGCCGTCCCCTGTTTCCGATCCCAGTCAGGAAGCCTTGCGGCTAGCAATTCGCGGTCCGGGTGCTCCGGTTAACGTGCCGGTCAGCGACTTCGATTTGGTGATGACAGAGGGTGACCGCAACAACACGATTAATTTCAAGAATCGCTACGACACCATGCGGGCACTTTATTCCTATGACGGTGGTGTCCCGCGGGCGATGGCTGTGGAGGACGTTCCGAAGCCGCAAAACGCGCACGTCTTCATCCGCGGAAACCCAAATAACCCAGGAATCGAAACGCCTGGACACTTTCTCAGCTGTCTCTCCTCTGGTGAGCCCGTCAACTTCAAAGACGGCCGGCTGGAACTTGCACGCGCCATCGCCAGCAAAGATAACCCCCTTACCGCGCGTGTAATCGTAAACCGTGTCTGGATGCATCATTTTGGCGCCGGCATCGTAAGGACCCCGAGCGATTTCGGTTTGCGAGGTGACCTGCCCACCCATCCGGAGTTACTCGACCATCTGGCCGTTCAGTTCATGGAGTCTGGTTGGTCCATAAAAAAACTGCACCGGACAATAATGCTTTCCGCCGCCTATCAACAAAGCAGTGCGAACAATTCAGAAGCGCGTAAGCAAGATCCTGAAAACCAATGGCTATGGCGCATGAACCGCCAACGTCTGGACATTGAGAGCTTAAGAGACTCTGTTCTCGCTGCTTCGGGCCAATTGGAAAACAAGCTGGGCGGTGTACCGTTCGCGCTGGTGGTGAGCCCGGCTGTTCCCCGGCGAACTGTTTATGGCTACATCGAGCGCGGCCGGATCCCGGGCATACTTGCCGCTTTCGATTTCGCTACTCCCGACCAACACGCACCGCTGCGGTATACAACTACAGTTCCGCAGCAGGCACTCTTCCTGATTAACAGCCCGTTCATAGCGGAGCAATCGCACCTTCTGGCAAAAAGGCCGGAGGTGATTGCCGAGAACGATGTGCAAAAGCGCATTGAGCGTCTCTACAGGCTTGTGTTGGGGCGGGTGGCCAGCGAGGGCGAGATCTCGGCAGGTATGAAATTCGTTAGTTCCAACGCGGACTCTGTTCCAGGCGCGAAAGACGAATCGCCTTGGCAGTACGGCACCGGCGAATATGACGCCGTCTCGGAAAGGGTGACGTCATTCGCACCCTTCCGAATATTTACAGGCGATTCCTGGCAGGGTGCATCCATGCTTCCCGATCCCGTAGCGGGAAAGGCCAAGCTGGGAGCTGAGGGCGGCGAGCCCGGGGACAATCCGCGGCGAGCCGTAGTAAGACGCTGGACGAGCACTACCGATGGGAAATTATCAGTCGAAGGCACACTGCGTCACGACCAGAATAGTTTGGGCAATTCTGGAGACGGTGTGCGGGCTCGCATCATTTCGAGCCGCTTGGGGGAACTGGCGTCCTGGAATGTAAACGGCTCAGGCAGTGAGACTCGGCTATCGGGCGTTAAAGTCCAGAAAGGAGATACGCTGGACTTCGTGGTCGACAGCCACAACGATAGTGAAAACGACAGCTTTCGATGGGCTCCCACGGTAAAGGTTGCCGGAATACAAGAGAACGGGCCGAAAGAAACTGTATGGAGCGCGAGAGATGATTTCCGGGGGCTCGCGCCGCAGCCCTTAACCGTTTGGGAACGCTTTGCGCGCGTGCTTCTCCAAACAAATGAATTCGCGTTCGTGGAATAAGGAAAAGCAATCATGAACTTTCAAAACAAATTCTTCACCCGCCGTCAAATGCTGCAGTCCACCGGGATGGGTATGGGCGCAGTCGCTCTCGCAGGCATGCTAGGGGACACCGGCGTGCTTCGGGCGGAGGGCACCGTTCCTTCCATCAATCCGCTTGCCCCCAAACCCGCCCCTTCCCCAGCAAAGGCGAAGCGGGTGCTTCACCTTTTCATGAATGGAGGTCCCTCCCATGTCGATACCTTCGATCCGAAACCGTCGCTGACCAAATTTTCGGGCAAGCCAATTCCCATCACGCTCAAGACAGAGCGACGCACAGGAGCCGCTTTCGGATCGCCATTCAGCTTCAAGAAGTACGGCCAGTGCGGCACGGAAGTCAGCGAGATCTTCTCCAAGGTAGCGGAGCATGCCGATGATTTGTGCGTGATTCGTTCCATGTGCAGCGATATCCCGAACCATGAACCGTCGCTGATGATGATGAACTGCGGCGAGACCCGGCAGGTTCGGCCAAGCTTCGGCTCGTGGATCACCTACGGACTCGGATCTGAAAATCAGAACCTTCCCGGATTCATAATCCTCTGTCCCGATGGCCTGCCCACTCAGGGGACACAGAATTGGCGTTCGGCTTTCCTGCCTGGTACGTATCAAGGCACTCAGATCGATACGCGCCAGACGAAGATCGATAAGCTGATTGAAAACATCAAGAACAACTACTCCAGCAAGGAGGCGCAACGTCGCGATTTGGATCTATTGTCCGAACTGAACCGGGGCTATCAGGAGCGCCGGCAGGACGACGCTTTGCTGGAAGCGCGTGTTCAATCGTTTGAGCTTGCCTTCCGGATGCAAATGGAGGCTGACGAAGCGTTCGACGTTTCAAAAGAGCCGGAACACATTCACAAAATGTACGGCGAAGGATTGCAAGCGCGGCAAATGATCATCGCCCGGCGTTTGCTCGAACGTGGTGTGCGGTTTGTGCAGGTATGGCACGGTGCTGGTCAGCCCTGGGACAGTCACGACGACATCAAGACGAACCACGGAAGATTGGCGCGTGAGTGTGACCAGCCGATTGCGGCATTGCTACAGGATTTGAAGCAACGAGGATTACTGGAAGATACGCTCGTGATTTGGGGCGGCGAGTTCGGGCGAACGCCGACCGTTGAACTTCCTGATGTGGGGGCGAATGGCGGGATGTCGAATGGCCGCGATCATAATCCCTTTGGTTTCTCGATGTGGGTTGCGGGAGGGGGAATGAAACGGGGCACCGTTTACGGTTCCACCGACGAGTTCGGCTTCGCCGCAGCCGAAAACAAAGTCCATGTGCATGACCTGCATGCCACCTTGCTGCATCAGCTTGGCTTCGATCATGAGAAATTCACATATCGATACGCGGGACGAGATTTTCGGCTCACTGACGTGGCCGGACGAGTCGTCAAAGATTTGCTAGCCTGACATTATTTCCGGAAACGGCTTTAGAACAGCAGTCAGTTGGATGCTGACGGGTGTTGGTGGTCATTGTTAAATCGAGGAGACGCTGCGCGGCGATGAGCCGTATTTCGCAAGGCGCTGACTCGCGCGTTATCGGGCGCGCCCACCCCGGGATGGTTTTATTGAAAAGGGAAATCGGGGGAACCCGGATACTCGATCTCCCCTTCACTGAACAACTTCCCCGAATTTGTTAAGTGCAGTGTATTGGCATGGAAAGGAAACTCAGCCGGATTCGTTCGCGAGCAGCCCTGATCATTGTCAATCAAGCTTTCCCGCCGTCGATAGTATGAGCGGGTAATCCGCGAGCGGCGCTGCATACGAACTCCACGTATTCAACGATCGTCCCAGAAAACCTTCGAGCGCGCGGTTGTGAGGTTCATAGTGAGCGTGAAGCCAGGAAAGGATGCTGGCATCGAGTTGCTCCGATTTCCCGGGCATTGATATGTTGCAAACAGGGTACCGAATCCGCTTGGCGAAGTCAGGATTGAGGCCCAGAAACTCCAGGATTGATGCAAATGTTTTCTGGGGAGCCACAATCAAATCATCCAATAGCAACACATGTAATTGATCCCGTGGAAAGAACTGCAGATAGCGGTCAATCTGTTCCATGTAGTAGCCACTATCCAGGTAAGTCCGAAGCCGTGCCTCGTTCTTGTGCGTAAGGTTTGCCCCATCCATGTCGTTTAAGAGAGCCGCTGCGTAAGAGGACATTTTCTGATTCACCGTCAAAGTTCTCTCAGACTCAATTCGCCTAAGGTCAGCGGCCAAGGCTTCTTTTAGATTAAGAGGCTCGAAAGCTCTGGATGCCGAATACCAATGCCACCAGTGCGAGATAGCCCGCTGGACAGGGTTTCTCAAAATGACGAGCAAGCGGGCACTAGGATTATGCGCTTTTATCCGTTCGGGTACCCAGGGCAGATACAGATTGCGATGGCGCGCATCGACCACCAGTTTTTGCCCGTGCCAGTGCGAAAAGTACTTATTGAAATAGAAAGTGGCCCCGGCTTCATACTCGTATTCAAAATAATAAGGTTCTTTCGGGTTGGAGACGCATATATCAGCGCATTGGCCGAGGTAATTGTGGAGCGAACTGGTGCCCGATTTTGCCGCTCCCAACAGAAACACGGAAGGAAGAGCATACCCACCCTTTTCGGAAACCCATTCGTCAGGAAGAGGGCGATTCGTGGGTTCGTCGATTCCCTGCCCGTTGCTGCCAAGGAGTAACTGCCCCGAATCAACGAACCGCGCTTCCACGGTCCTAATCTGGGCTATGTTGTCCGGAATATAGAACGTGTAGCCGTGGTTTCCGTCTCCGTGGCAGGAACCGACGATATCGTGACGAAATTTATCAGCCACTACAAAACCGGTACTGCTGCCATTGACGAATATTTGAACCCCGACTCTGCGATCAGGGTTGTTTGGATCATAGCCCCAGCCAGCCACAGTCCGATTACAGACTACATCCAAGTAGCCGATTAGAAATAGAATCAACTGCCATTGTAAATTGACTTGGTACTGGAGCACGAATTCTAAAGCTCGCCCACCTAAATATTTTTCACAAACTCGGTTCGATATTTCGGCCCCGGAGGCTTTGCGTTCTTCAACAACTCGGTTTACTGCTTCTCATCGAGCTTCGCCTGGGCCGTTTCGCAACCAAGGCGGTAGGTTTGCTCCTGGCGATATTTCCTTTTTCTCGGCATGGAGTTGCCGGGGCGCCGGCGCGCGACAGCTTTCCGATAAAGACGTTAAACCTCACGGTGATCGGCAATCCCGCCGCTTGCGGTTCTGTCTGGCATGGGCCAGCCGAGCCAGGATTTATTTCGCGGAACCTCTCTCGATCCCGATGACGTCCGCCAGCAAGCCGCTTTGTGCGATTCGGAGGGGTAGTTAGATCGAGAACATCGGTCATTGAGAAAACTGACTCCAAAATATCTAATTCCTGAACTTGTGCCCACAGGTTCGAACCGATCCCCAACTTCCCAAAATATTCTTCGGGAAGTTGAATTGCTACGGTATTATGGTGGCATCTTGCTGAGCGGGAGTAATTCAGCGGTAGAATGCCAGCTTCCCAAGCTGGACGTCGCGGGTTCGAACCCCGTCTCCCGCTCCATCTTTTCAAGAACCTGGGACGTCATCGAAAAACGAGTGTGACTGCGTCTTGTTTCTGAAATTGACGACGCCTTGAGACGAGCACGAATCCAGCGTCGGCACACTGGCAGAAGTCGATCTATTCGGAAAAACAGAAAACTGTAGTAAGCAAAGTAAGCAATCAATCTTTTGCACGGAGAATCAGCATTCGGAACCAGAACCGTATTCGGGCTTGGGTTCGGACGCATTTGCCGGGACTTCTCCTTTTGTTCGCCTTCTGCAAGACTAAAGAAGATGTACTCTGAGCTCCATTGCCGATCTGCCTTTAGTTTCCTGGAGGGAGCTTGTATTCCGGAAGCCTATGCATTTGAAGCCGCGCGCCTTGGCATCTCAAATATCGCGCTATTGGACCGTGACGGCGTTTATGGATCCCCCCGCTTCTACCTCGCTATGAAACGCGCCGGCCTCAACGGTCATACGGGTGCAGAAGTGCTTTGCGAAGACGGCGCCCGCTATCCTTTGCTGGTCCGCGACAAACTGGGATACCAGAATCTTTGCCAAATGATAACGCGTGCGAAGATGCGTACCGCCAAAGACAAGCCCGCAATCGTCACTTTTTCTGAACTGGAAGAATTCTCCAAAGGATTAATTTGCTTGAGCGGTGATGGAGACGGACCCCTTGCGCTTGCTCTTCGCCGGAAGCAGGGACGCGCCTGTCTGGAAAAGATGACCGGCATCTTCGGACGCGGCAATATCTACATCGAACTGCAAAGGCATAACATTCGCGAAGAAGAAGTACGGAATCAAGCCGCTGTTGATTTGGCGCGTGGAATGATGCTGCCAGTCGTAGCAACGAATGGCCCGTGTTACGTGCAACCAAACCAGCGGGAAATTCTGGATGTATTTACTTGCTTACACCACAAAGTTACCTTGGCCACAGCTGGCACGCTTCTCACGCGAAACGCTGAGCGTCACCTGAAGCCGCCTGAAGAGATCATCGGCCTGTTTCGCGATCTTCCAGAAGCGATTGCGAACACGGTGGAAATTTCATCACAGCTCAAATTCAAGATGAATGATCTTGGATATGAGTTCCCCAAATTTCCTCTTCCCCCTGGTCAAACCAATATTGAATTTCTCCGCGAGAGAGTGCGTGAAGGAGCGCGCTTCCGCTACCAGGCAGGCTATAAGCGAGCGCAGCCCCAGCTTGAACACGAACTGAATTTAATCGGCAAACTGAAGCTGGCGGGATACTTTCTGATTGTCTGGGACATCGTAAACTTCTGCCGCGATGAAGGGATCCTGGTGCAAGGGCGCGGGTCTGCGGCGAATAGCGCGGTTTGTTACTCCCTGGGGATCACTGCTGTCGACCCTATCGCCATGGAACTGCTCTTCGAGCGCTTCCTCTCCGAGGAACGCGGGGAATGTCCGGATATCGATCTGGACCTGCCTTCCGGTGAGCGGCGCGAGCGCGTCATCCAGTATGTTTTTAAGCGTTATGGAGAAAGAGGTGCCGCCATGACAGCCAATGTCATTACTTACCGCGGCAGATCTGCGGCACGCGAAGTCGGGAAAGTAATGGGATTTGAAACGGAGACGCTTGACCGTTTGTCTAGCCTGGTGCCCATGTGGGGATGGAAAGACCCGAACAACACCGCAGACAAACAGTTTCAGGATGCAGGACTTAATCTGAACCAACCGAAGATTCAAAAGTTCCTGGAACTTGTGGTCGGGTTGCAGGATCTGCCGCGGCACTTGGGGCAGCATTCCGGCGGTATGGTGATTTGCCAGGGACAGTTGGATTCGGTAGTGCCCCTCGAACCCTCAAGCATGCCCGGCCGTGTTGTCGTGCAGTGGGATAAAGAAGACTGCGCCGATATGGGTCTTATCAAGGTCGATCTACTTGGTTTGGGCATGATGGCTGTGCTCGAAGAGAGTCTGGTGCTGATTCGCGACCATTACAACAAGGAAGTGGATTTAGGTCAGTTGCCGGCAGAGGACCCAAAGACATATGCGGCACTGCAAAAGGCCGATACGATCGGCGTCTTTCAAGTAGAAAGCCGCGCTCAGCAAGCGACGCTGCCGCGGTTAATGCCGGTCCGCTTCTATGACTTGGTGGTACAAGTTGCCATTATCCGGCCTGGCCCGATTGTTGGAAATATGGTTCACCCGTATATTGCGAGGCGTCAGGGCCGCGAAGCTGTCGAGTGCTTACACCCCTTACTGGAACCAGTGTTGAGGCGAACATTGGGCGTACCGTTATTTCAGGAACAACTGCTACGCATTGCCATGGTGGCAGCTAATTTCACCGGTGGCGAAGCGGAGGAACTCCGACGTGCGCTTGGCTTTAAGCGCAGTAAAGAACGGATGGCGGTTATCGAAGTGAAACTGCGCGCCGGCATGGAGAAAAACGGAATCGCCGGTCACACGCAAGATGTGATTGTCCAATCCATCACGTCGTTCGCGCTATATGGATTCCCTGAATCGCACGCCGCTAGTTTCGCACTTCTGGCGTATGCCAGCGCTTATTTAAAGTCTCATTACCTGGCCGCATTCACCTGTGCGCTCTTGAATAACCAACCCATGGGTTTTTATCATCCTGCTGTGCTGATCAAGGACGCCCAGCGGCATGGATTACGTGTCTTACCGATCGATCTCACGCGGTCCGAATGGAACTGCACTCTGGAAAATCTGGATTTGCGCTTGGGCCTGAGCTATGTAAAAGGTTTGCGGGCGCAAGCTGGCGCGGCAATTATTGCGGAGCGTACGAAAGCCCCATTCGCAGATATTGATGACCTTACCCGGCGCGTGCCGGAAATACGGCGGGACGAGATGACTAAGTTAGCCGAGACGGGCGCATTAAACCCTTTGAATGCGAAGCACCGGCGCGATGCACTGTGGAAGGGGGCGCGGGCCGTTCGTCCGGTTGGCCCATTGCTGGACCAAGTTCCAGAAATAGCAATCGATTCCCCCCTTGAACCAATGACGGTTGAAGAGCGGCTGCATGCAGATTACAGCGGGACCAGCGTGAACATCGGCAAGCATCCCATGGCTCACCGCCGCGCCGCGCTCGATTTGCTAGGTGTTATACGCGCAGCCGACCTGCCTTATGTTCGGCCAAACTCAACGGTGCGTGTAGCGGGTTGCGTGATTGTCCGTCAGAGGCCGGGCACCGCAAAAGGTATTGTATTTCTGAGTTTAGAAGACGAGACGGGTATTGCTAACGTCGTGGTGATGTCGGAAATGTTCGACGCCAACAGGGCGATGCTGGTCTCCCAGCCCTGGCTTCTGGTGGAAGGGCCCGTCCAGAACGTGGACAAAGTCATTCACATTCGTGCAAAACGAATTGAGCCGTTGCCCTACCAGGCAATCAAGTCGGCTTCACACGATTTTCATTAGGATAAAGAGTCACCACAGTTGCACCCCATCCCCCCGCCTCCAGCGGAGCATCCTGAAATTGCGAAACGAACCCGGTTCGAGCCAGTACGCGCCGAACGGTTTCCCGCTGCACTCCGATGCCACGACCGTGAACAATTCGTATAGCAATCAAGCCCAACCTATACGCTTCTTCCAGGTACGCTTCCGTCACACCCTCCACGTCTTTCGGCGGAACGGAGTGCAGGTCAAAGACATCTGTGATCAAAATGCGAATTATACTATCGGGGTCCTGTATCGAGCCACCATCCCTTCCATCTGATCTTTCAGATGCAACTTCAATTTCTTTAAGCGGTGCTCTTCCACTTCGTCCTGCTCATTCTGCGCCTGTAAATCGAACTCATGATGCTGGCGGGCCATCTGCCGGAATTCATCGTTAGTTTCCAGCAGATGCTTCTTTATCTCTTCTGAGTCGTTTACTTCCATGCTGAACTGGTCTCCTCAATCCAGAAACTATCACGATTGCAACCGCATGACAATGCCAGGCTCCGCCGGATCGGAATAATATCCATACCGGATTCCTTGTTCCGTAAACCCCGCCTTGCGATAGAGCGACCTTGCCGCCTGGTTGCTTTCCCGAACTTCCAGAAAGCAATCTGCCACAGGTAAAGCCTGGATCAGCATCAGGGCCGCACCACCGCGGCGATGCTTGGGCGAAACAGCCAAATTCAGGATCTCGATCTCACCCCGGGCGATAGTTCGCCAAGCCAGAAAACCGGCTATCGAACCCTCACACTCCACAACCATGAATTCATACCCTGAGGGGTCCCATTGAGCCGCTTCCGGTGCACTGTGTTGGATGCGGCTGATTTCAAGGAGATCGGCATCTGTTCCTTTGCGGACGTGCATATCCGCGATGGTACCTGTTACGGTAAAAGGCAAATGAAGAGGCGTTCTTTTCTAGCAATCGGGCTTGGCTGGCATCCTTTTCAAAAGCCCGGGCTTCAGATTGCTGGGATTGAGTTTCATGTTAAGCGGCATGGGTTTTTCGGAACGCATCGCTATTTGTTGATACACGGCGACGAGAAGACAGCTCGTGAAGTTTTGGATACCTGGATGTACTTCCATCCGGGTACCGCCTATTTTTCTGCCGTGCCCACCCGCAACGTTCCATTGCTGGGAGGTGCGGTAGATCCCAACCGCATGTTTTCGCGCGTAGGAGCCCAAAGAAGTTTAAGTTCGCTGAACCCGGCTTGGACCGAGGATCAGGTGCGTCACGCTCTTGACTTACTGGACAGTCATCGTGAAAAGTTGATCCGCCATCTCATTCCACCGAAGGGCGGATTGCTGGTTGTGCTTCATAACAATTCCGGTGGTTATAACGTCAATGAAGAACTGTCCGACAGCGACAAGATTTCCATAAAGGAGCCTGCACGACCTCACGAATTCTTTCTTTGCACGGATGAACGGGATTTTGAACTGCTCGCCACGTCGCCCTACAATGTAGTGCTGCAGAACAAGAAGCCTCAGGCGGACGATGGATCGCTGTCACGGCTGGCGGCGGCCCGTGAATTCCGGTACGTGAACCTGGAAACCACGCTTGGCTACTATGAAGCCCAACTGGAAAGACTAGATTGGTTGGACAGGCATTTGCCTGCTCGCCGGTAAGTGCGCAAGCGATTCTGGATCTTCTTCTTGTTCGCGTGTGGCGCGATCGCTTTGCGAAATCCGGATTGGTGGCTACATCCACAATTCGTGGCTGAGGACGGCAAGATCTTTTTCGCTCAGCAGCTGGTGCAGGGCGCGCACGCGGTGTTTGTTCCTAGCAACGGTTATCTACACCTGCTTCCACGTTTAATCGCATGGTCCGCGTCCCCATTTCCCGTGGTTTGGCAACCTCTTGTGTTTCAAGTTGCCGGGGTAATCATTGCGGCGCTCTGTGCCGCCTATTTCGTATTGCCGGAATGCCGGTTCCTCTTAGCTTCCGATGATTTGCGCATGGCAGTTAGCGCCCTCGCAATCATCGATTGCCACGGTGAAGACCTTTTTGCGAATGTCGCCGCGTTACAGGTCTTTCTGTTTCCTGTTGGTTTAATTCTCCTGATCAGCAACCGCAGTGGCCCGCTTCGGACGGTACTCATCGCAGTAGTTGCCCTTACAGCGCCGGCTTTGATTCTCTTTTTGCCATTAGCGATATGGCGGTACGTGCGCCACCAGAATCTGACAGCGAGCGTCTACATCGTCTGCGCTGCGATTCAGATTGGAGTAATCCTCACCAACGCGCGCCAGGTTCCACACCGCCCTTATCCGTTTTGGTTGCCGTTTGTTGCAGCCGCGGAAAGCTGGGTTTACCGAGTGGGTGCAACATTGGTAATAGGGGTAGATTGGGCTTTGTTTGCAGGAGCTAAAGGTGGCTTGGGTCTTGCCGCCGTTCTGGCCGGCGCGGTACTGATTCTGCTGCTCTGGTCACAGCGCAGGTTTTGCCTGAAATCACCGTCCAACCATGTCTTTTGGATCAGCATCGCACTGGGTCCGGCACTTATTCTGGAGGCTTGTCTGGCCCGGCAAGAACTCCTTTACTTTTTTCAAGAACTTAATCATTTCAGCTTGGGCGGCGGTGCGCGCTATTTCTTCATGCCGGCCTGTCTTTTTTTCTTGGCTGCCGCCATTCTGGTGGAACGGATTCGCCCCCATTGGCGCTCCGAACAACAAGCTGGCGCTCTGGTGTTCTTGTTCCTGGTGGGCATACACGATAACTACCCGATTGCCAAATATGAAGACCTGCATTGGGCCAGTGAGTCTGAAAAAATACAAGCTTGGAAACATACCCGCACGGGTTCACTTCAAGTACGTATTCCACCTACGAAACAAGCGCTTTGGCTCATCGAATTGCCTTAATAGTGAAGATTACTTAGACGTAAGCGCTTCCAGCTTTTTGAAAGCCGGTAGCAGTTTTTGTTTCTTTCTTAGTACGCCCTCAAACAGATCTCCCACCTTGTAAAAGCGCGGTATGACATTTTTGATGTGGAACTGCGCAGGGCTCAGCCCAGCTTTGATTTCCCGCCACGCCAGTGGAGTCGCAACGGTCGCGCCCGGATGCGCTCTCACAACGTATGGAGCGGCAATCGTCTTCCCCTCCCCGTTCTGCAGGTAATCGAAATACACCTTGTTCTTCTGCCTCTTCTCGACGGACCGGGGAGTCGTAAACAACTCGGGACACTCGGCCACACAGAGGCGTGAGATAGCCTCCGCGAAAGTCCTTGTAATCTCGTACGTATATTCGGGAACAACGGGAATGTAAATGTGCATACCGCGGCCGCCGGTAGTCTTCGGGTACCCCTCCAGTTCCAATTTGTCCAGGGTCCGCCGCACCAGTAGCGCCGCATCCACAATCATGCTGAATTCGCAATTTTGCGGATCCAGATCAATGAGAATGAAATCAGGGTTTTCGAGGGAACCAACGCGCGATTGCCAAGGGTTCTGATCAATACAGCCTTGGTTCACAAGGTAAAGCAGCGAAGCGGTGTTTTCCGCCAGCACGTAACGAATGGGCTCTTTCGGCTTCTTCGGATCGCGGTGTTCGCTGTCGATTTCTTCAAAACGAAGCCAATTCGGATAGGAATCGGGTGAGTTCTTTTGGAAAAAGAATTCCTCATTTATGCCATTAGGGTAACGCTTGAGTGAAAGTGGCCGATCCTTTAGATGGGGAAGCAGAAAGGGTGATACATCGTTGTAAAAGTTCAGCAAATCGCGCTTGTTATAACCATCCTGCGGAAACCAGATTTTATTCAAGTGAGTAAACTTCAGCGGATTTCCGTCCACCGTAAGCCGAGCCTCTTCCGCGGTACCCGTTAAGAGCTGAGCCGCCGATTTAAGTTTTCGCGGCTTGGCTGTGGCCGTAGGTTTCGGGATCGCTGGCTCAGGCTCACTGGCCTTCCCCGACTCTCGAACGCAGTCATCGGCATTCACGTCCTCTCTCAATCCCAAAAATACGGGAGCCCTTAAGTGTCCGTCCGGAGTCCAATTTGAGAACTTTACCTGGGCCACCAGTTCCGGGCGAATCCACGTTGTACCTCGCGCGGGGACTTTGGCGCTGCCGGAAAGTGGAGATTTCGGCGTAATAAGGGGAGCCATGCGCTCGTGGATTGCCGCCATATTTTTTCGGTCGAAGCCAGTCCCAACGTTGCCGGCGTGCACCAGTTTATTGCCTTCGAAATAGCCCAAAACTAAAGCACCAAAGAAATCACGTTCACCTTCCGTGAAACCCACAATCACGAACTCCTGTTGTGAAACCAGCTTCAACTTCACCCAGTCTGAACTCCGCCGATGTTGGTATGTGCTGGTGAGGCACTTGGCTATCAGGCCTTCCAACCCCTGCTCGCGGGCGGCATCCAGGAACTGTCCTTCATCATTCGAAAAATTCTCGGGGTATCGCACCAGCGCTGAAGTTTCGATCACAGATTGCAGGATTTCTTTCCGGTCCCGAAGAGCAGCGCCTCTTAGATCATGCCCGTCAAGATAGAGTATGTCGAACAGAAAAAGAGTAACCGGCTGCCGTTTAGCCAACTGGGCCACGGCGGCTGCATCCGTGTTCATGATGCGTGGCTGAATTAGGGCAAAGCGGGAAACCCCCTGTTGATCCAGAACTGCAATCTCGCCGTCTAGAATAGCTTCTTCGCAACGGACATTATGTGGCAGCGTGCTGAGTTCCGGATATTGCCGCTCACAGCGGTTACCGTTGCGCGTATAAATTTCCAGAGTTCCCTTGCGCAGATAGCAAAGTGCGCGAATGCCGTCCCACTTCACCTCCAGAGTCCAGTTCTTACCTGTCGGTGTTGGGCCCAGTACCGCGCCCATAGGTTTGACGAGACCGGGCATGGGCGAGCGCTTTACGCCCGCGATTTCGATCCAATTGTAAGCGGCTGGCTTGGCGATTTCGACGGGCAGATCTTTCGCAATCTCCTCCTGGGTTCGCCCCGTTTTGACGCTCCTGGCATACTTTTCGACGTCCCATCCGGGCCTGGCTTCAGCATCTTTCTTTTTCAGCAAGAGCCAGTCATTTCCCTTGCCCTTCCCTTTCATGTGAACCAGCGCGAACTCGCCCTTCAATTTCTCGCCGGTAAGGCGGAGTTTCAAGTCGCCGCGAGCGATTTGGTCAAGCGCGGGGGTTTCGCCAATCAACTCAAAAATACCGCGGTCCCACAGCATGACGCTGCCGCCCCCGTAGTTTCCGGCTGGGATATTACCTTCGAAATCGCCGTAATCCAGCGGGTGATCTTCTACCATAGCGGCAAAGCGTTTCGGGGCGGGGTCTTGGGTTGGGCCCTTCGGGACAGCCCAGGATTTCAATGTGCCATCGATTTCCAGCCGGAAATCATAATGCAAGTGCGATGCATTGTGCCGTTGTACAAAAAACCGCCGCGAAGCGGTTTTTGCCGTCTTCTGAGGGGCTCTCGGCTCAGGTGTCTGTTCGAAATGCCGTTTTCGTACGTATTCTTCGAGTGACATAAAACAATGGAATTGTTTCTGTTTAGATGATATACGTGTAAGATGGCGGCTCGGTAAGGGCTCAGGGAGACAGCATGGCGAGTATCTGGAAAGGTCATCTTACGTTCGGACTGGTTTCGTTTCCCGTACGGCTGTTTACGGCGGCGCGAGGGGAAACGATCAGCTTCAATCAGCTACACAAAACCGATAACTCACGTGTTAAACAGATGCTCTACTGCCAGGCGGAAGACAAGCCAATTCAGCGCAGCGAGATTGTCAAAGGTTACGAGTACGAAAAGGACCGCTATGTTGTCATTGACGACGAAGACATCAAGAAAGTAGCCCCGACGACGGCGAAAGCAATGGAAATTCTGGAGTTCGTGAAGCAGGACGAGGTGGATCCGGTATTCCTCGAAAGTTCTTACTACATGGGTCCGGACGAGGGAGGAGAGAAACCGTATGCGCTATTGTTTGAAGCTTTGAAAGACACCAAATACTGCGGTGTTGCGAAAATTACTTTGCACAATCGAGAACACATCGTGATTGTCCGGCCTGGTTCGACCGGTATGATTCTGCACACCATGTACTATGCGGATGAAGTGAAAAAGCAGGACGAGTACCGCACCGATACGAGTTCTGTGAACGAGAAACAGCTAAATCTGGCGAAGATGCTAATCGATTCGTTAGCTGCGGGTTTCGAGCCCCAGAAGTACCACGATACATATCGGGCAAACCTGCAGGAAATGATTAAGGCGAAGGTGGAAGGTCACCGCGTGGTGGAGACGCCTGCGACGCATGTGGCGCCGGTAATCGACATCATGGAAGCCTTAAAGCGAAGCTTGGAACAAAAGAAGAAACCCGTCGGACAGGCGCAAACCGCAACCTCGATTTCAAAGCATCGTGAATCTGAATCGCCGACTAAGAAACGGCGTGGAAAGACTTCCGCGACGGCTTAACCGATCACTCCAAAGCAACCTACTTTCAGTTTATTCAGCTTGCCCACGGGTAACGAATTGCAATAAGCGCTCCGCGTTAAGTGCACCGTCCGGCGTTTCTTCGTGTTTAAAAAAGACGAATAGGTCGCGCCCCTGCGCCAGCAACTGCTTCGCGTTTTCTGCAATCCTCAAAATGTCGTCAAGGGTGTAATCCGGCTTACGCAGCCGGAAGTAGGCGAAATCCGCTGTCAAAATTTCGGGAGTCTCAAGTTTCTCCGATTCCGCCACACAGAGCGCCACATTGCGATCACGCAGCAATGCATACACGTTCTCATTGAGCCACGACGCGTGGCGAAATTCGAACGCATAGTTCAAATCACGCGGCAGTATCGCCAGGTAATCCTGCAACAAAGCTTCATCGCGTTTCAGTGTCGGCGGTAACTGAAACAAAATCGGGCCAATTCTGCGCGCGCTGCGAAGAGGATCGATCACCTTAAGGAATACTTCGGTGAACTGGGCCGCTTCGCGAAATTTTAAAATATGGGTGATCCGCATGTGCGCCTTTGGGCAGAAAAGAAACCCTTCCGGCGTGCTGGCTACCCACTTGGTTAGGGTTCCCGCTGAGGGTAGCGTACGGAACGTATAATTCACTTCGACGCAGTTCAGGCGGGACGCATAATGCGGCAGGAACTTCGCCGAAGCTAACTTGGCGGGATAGAAATTCGGCTTCCAGGAGGCGTAAGCGAAGCCGGACGTGCCTGCGAAGAGGTGGGCCACACGTGTTAATCTAGCGCAACCGCCAATGCGATTACGACTACTGATTCTCTGCACTTTAAGCGCTGCGCTCGCGGCGGGCGCGCCGAAGATCACGACTTCACGGGAAGCTCTCGGCTTCAACGTTGGTGATGATTACCAACTGGCCAACTATACGCAACTCTCGGATTGGTGGAAAAACCTGGCTGCTGAAAGCGATCGAATGAAGCTGGTGTCCATAGGACAGACCGAAGAAGGGCGTCCGCAGTACATGTCCATCATTACTTCCCCGGAGAACCACAAGAAGCTGGAGCACTATCGCGATATTGCACGTAGGCTTGCCCTAGCCGAAGGTCTTACTGATGAACAAGCGCACGCGCTGGCTCGGGAAGGAAAGGCCGTGGTTTGGATCGATGGCGGGCTACACGCTTCAGAAGTTCTGGGTGCCCATCAGCTGATGCAATTTGTTTACGAGATGGTGACCAAAACCGATCCGGAGACGATGCGAATTCTGGATGACGTTATCATCCTGGCGGTCCACGCGAACCCGGATGGTATGGAACTGGTGAGCAATTGGTATATGCGCGAAAAAGAGCCCACCAAGCGGAAACTGGGCTTCAACGACGTGCCCCGGCTTTGGCAGAAATATATCGGGCATGACAATAACCGCGATTTTTACATGTCGAATATGAAAGAGAGCACGAACATGAACAACGTGCTTTACAACCAGTGGTTTCCGCAAATCATGTACAACCATCACCAGACCGGTCCCGCCGGAACGGTCCTGTTTGCGCCCCCATTTCGTGACCCGTTCAACTACAATTACGATCCGCTGGTGCCGATGGAACTGAATCTGGTGGGTGCGGCAATGCACAGCCGCTTTGTTGCGGAGAACAAGCCTGGGGCGACCATGCGAAGCGGAGCCGCCTATTCCACCTGGTATAACGGCGGGCTGCGCACCACCACGTACTTTCACAACATGATCGGCTTGCTTACCGAAACCATTGGGAGCCCGACGCCCATGGAAATTCCTTTGGTTCCGGACCGGCAACTGCCAAAGGGCGATCTTCCCTTCCCGGTAGCACCGCAAACCTGGCACTTCCGGCAATCCATTGAGTATTCGCAGACAGCGAATCGGGCAGTGCTGGATCTGGCATCGCGCTATCGCGAAACCTTCCTCTACAACATTTACCAGATGGGGCGGAACTCTATCCAGCGTGGCAGCAAAGATAGTTGGACCGTTACGCCCACGCGCATTGAAGCGATGAAGGCTGACGCGGCAAAAGACAAAGCGGGCGACCGAAGCACCGCCGCGGTTGCTGGAACACCACCTTCGCTCGCCGACCGAAATGAATTCTTCAACCAGAACGGCGCGGGTGCAATTGCGGCTAAATTCTATGCTCAAGACCTTCATGACCCGAAGCTGCGCGATGCGCGCGGTTACATTCTCAGCGCGGACCAGTCTGACTTCCCCACTGCCACAAAGTTCGTAAATACGCTAATCAAGAACGGTATTGCCGTGCAGAAAGCGACTGCGCCGTTCACCGTTGCGGGCAAGCAGTACCCGGCAAATTCTTGGGTGATTCAGTCGGCCCAGGCTTTCCGCCCACACGTTCTGGATATGTTCGAAGCGCAGGACCATCCGAACGACTTTCAATATCCGGGAGGGCCTCCAATTCCGCCCTACGACGTTACGGGATACACACTGGCTTTCCAGATGGGAGTACAGTTCGATCGCGTGATGGACGCATTTACCGGACCTTTTCAAACTGTTACCGGTATACAGAGCGCCCCCGCGGGTCGAGTTTCCGGTCCAGGCAAGCCCGCGGGATACCTGATCAGCCATGAGCTGAATGATTCCTTCACAATCGTGAATCGCTTAATGAAAAATGGCGATGAGGTTTACTGGATGAAGCAGCCTCTGGTGTCCGCCGGCCGCAAGCTGGGTCCGGGAACTATGTATATTCCCGCGCGTCTACAGACACGGATATTGCTGGAGAAGGCCGCTCAAGAGTTAGGGGTCAGCGTGGAGGGCGTGGCTGCGCGTCCTGCCGGAGACAGCTATAAGTTGAATCCCGTTCGAATTGGTCTTTGGGATCAGTATGGCGGATCGATGACCTCGGGGTGGCTCCGATGGATCTTTGAACAATTCGAGTTTCCGGTAGAGGTGGTGTACCCACAGACGCTGGACGCCGGCAACCTGACTGCGAAATTCGATGTGTTGGTCTTCCCGAGTGGCGCAATTCCACAACAATCCGGCGGCGCTGCCCGCGGAAGGGGCGGCCAGGGGGGTGAGCAGCCCACTAGCGAGTCGATTCCTGCTGAATTCCGCCCATGGCTAGGGCGCGTCACGGCTGAAAAGACTATCCCGCAACTCCGGAAATTCGCTGAAGCGGGGGGCACTATCGTAACGGTGGGTGAATCCACCAATCTTGCTCAATTCTTCGGGTTGCCCCTGAAAAATGCTCTAGTCGAGAAGGCTCCCGACGGCATTGAAAAGCCCCTCTCCCGCGAGAAGTTCTTCGTCCCCGGCAGCATATTGCGGGCTAGCGTGGATAACACCAATCCCGTTGCGTATGGCATGCCCTCACAGGTGGATATGTTCTTTGAGAACAGCCCGGTGTTCCGCATGTCCCCCGACGCGGATGCTAAGGGATTGAAGCCGGTCGCGTGGTTCCCAAACGCAACTCCGTTACGGAGCGGATGGGCTTGGGGCCAAGGGTATCTGGAAAACACAGTGTCTGTTGCGGAAGCACCGGTGGGAGAAGGCAAGATTTTCCTACTCGGCGCGGAGGCGGCGTTCCGGGGTCAGCCGCACGGCACTTATAAGCTGCTATTCAACTCCATCTATTTCGGCTCGGCGAAGTAGACCTAATAGAAAACAGGAGTGAACGGCATCATGCGCAAGTAGCCGCCCCGCAGCCACACGCTGGCATGCAGTTGAGCTAACCCCGGCACGGAAGCAATTTTGGTCTGGATCATTTTGCTTTCAATCATCGCTTCCGGCGTCTGCTGATTCAGTAATACATCGAAAATGCTTCGCTTCGGCGGATAGACCACGAGCGTCACTCCGTCCTTCGCCGGGATGTTCGCTCTCTGCTTCACCAGTTCAATCGCTTTATCGATCCCGCCTAATTCATCGATCAATCCGTTACCCTTCGCCTGGTCCCCAACCCAAACGCGGCCTTGAGCGAGCGGCTCAATTTCTTCAAACTTCCTCTTGCGCGCCGTTGCCACTTTCGAAACGAATGAACGGTAGCCGTCATCTATCCCGTCCCGCAACTTTTGCCGTCCCGCATCGTCCAGTGGTTGGTAATCGGAATCGATACCGGCGAAGCGGCCGCGGCTGAGCGATTCCTTATCGATCCCAAGCTTGTCATATAGTCCGTGCAGGTTCGGCTTCCCGAATACTACGCCGATGGAACCGGTGAGCGTGCCCGGATAGGCCACAATCGGGTCGCCGGTCATAGCCATGTAATAGCCCCCCGAAGCCGCGGTATCGGACATTGAAATCACCATCGGTTTCTTACGGCTGAGCTGATTCATAGCGCGCCACATGTCGTCTGACGCAGTGCTTTCGCCACCGGGAGAATCGATACGGACAATCACCGCTTTAATGGACGAATCGTTCTGGACCTTCTTCAAGAGCTTGTTGAAGTGTTCGCTTTCGATTCCGTTTTCATTCGTCGATTCCGGGTCGCCGCGTGTAATTTCGCCCTCGCCGGTGATGAATGCGACGCGTTGCTTGCCGCCGAGCCCCAGAGAAGAATCCGTCACTTTGGAATACTCGCGTGAGGAGACGGACTTGATCTCTCCCCCTTTCAAAACGTTCTTCAAATCGCCGTACATTTCGTCTTCGAACTTGACGTCATCTACCAGCCCATTCGCCAAGGCTTGCGAGGATAAGAAGGGCCCCTCGTCAATGATGGCCTTGACCTGTTCAGGGGTTTTCTTTCGTCCCGAGGCAATAGTCTGCAGCAGATTGCCGTAGAGGTCATCCAAAACGCCCGTGTACACTTCACGAGTTTCCGGGCTCATGGAAGACCTGGTAAACATATCGCCAAAGTCTTTGTATTTGCCCGCGTGTTCCACATCCACCTGCACGCCGAGCTTATCCAAGGTGCGGCGGAAATACATGAGTTC
>Ga0123338_10001622_pt1 | contig 21663 bp, 20 predicted proteins | sample grotaG_FD_89793 | JGI IMG/M metagenome (GOLD analysis project Ga0123338, IMG submission 89793) | Glacier valley bacterial and archeal communities from Borup Fiord, Nunavut, Canada, to study Microbial Dark Matter (Phase II) -... | ecosystem: Environmental > Aquatic > Freshwater > Ice > Glacier ...
TATTCTTCGTAGAACCATCATCACGCTGCAATGTCTTTACATGATCATTCTGAATTGTTCTTGTCTTTTCTACAATGCCTTCATTTGAGTTTGCTATATAATTATTGAAAAATCTTTCCCATTCCTTATCCGTAAACTGATAGTCATTTAGTTGCTCTATTTTCACACGTAAATTAGATATCAGCGACTTTTCATCATGAATGATTAGTCTCTCATATCCCTGCTCTGAAAGCATTCTGATAAATTCATTCTCAAGAGCTGCTTCATTCTGATATTGATCAGATCTTTTGCTTTCTGGTGTGTATTCAGCTACAACGGTACTTTCGTTGCTTGCAGCAATTATATTAAATGTACTCATGCGCCTAACTCCTTAAATGTCAGTAACTTGTCTCTGTAATATTGGAATTGTTTTCGTCGAGCTTCAATTTCTGCTGGAAGAACTTCGGAAATGTCATTACATAAATCATTAAAATTATTTAAGATCGCAACTATTTTTTTCTGATCATCTATCGACGGAACTGCAAGATCTAATCCCGATAAAACTCTTCCGTTCGTTAATGCTCTTGTGGTATATGTACTATATCTTATTATTTCTTTTCTCATTGTATATGTTGCAAAGCAATACGAACAATACTCGGGTAATAAAAGTGAAGTTTTTGGTCTTGCCCTTAAAATAAATCCACTAAAAACACATTTTTCAATATCCTCCACCAGAACACTTGTCATACCAATTTCTTCTTTTGTTTCAGATGTACGAGTAAAAAATACATCTCCTTTTTTTACTCCATATCGCGACATTTCATCTTCCGTAGCATCAACTTTCCCTTTAAGCATTTCTTTTGTAAGCGAATTATTATTATAAACATCAGTAAAATTTACTATTGGTATACCTTTTCCAAAAAATTCTTTTCCTTTGTTTATTCCATTCTTAAAATCAAAAAGTTCCCCTATCTTATATATGGGTACATCATTTCTATTACTAAAATCTAAAATAGCCTCCCTATAATACTCATACTGCTTTTTTCTTTTAATAAGTTCTGCTGTAAGCTCTTCTGTAAGCTCGTCTGTAAGCACTCTAATATTGTCCAGAATTCTGACAATTTCATTTTGTACCTCAATGCTAGGTAATGGAATAATAATATCTAACAATTTAGCTGGTGTAACTTCTATAACTTTTGTTCCATGTGCTAACTTCTTTTTTTGATTAAAGAACATACTTGAATGGAAATAGTAGGACAAGTATTTAGGATTCTGTTTATGGCGAATAATTGCAGTATGCCCACTTATTGCAATATCCTCACACCCAAGCCATGCCACACACTTACAAACATCTTCCACATTTTCGCTTGTCACTGCCATAACAATATCATTTTGCTTAGCATACTTTGACTTTTTTGCTGTATCCTCATTTATATAGGTGATAATCTGATCTGCATATATTCCAAAATGTTTATAAATTTGTCCATAATGAATACAAGGAACACCATTTTCAGTAAAATCTTTTTTCTGAAAATTCCCACCCCTCGCTATAGTTGCAAATTCTCCAAGTTCTTTATACTTCACCCCATCCGGGCAAAATTCTTCTAACAATTCTTCTAATCTACTCAACAACATCACCACTTTCATCCACTAATAAAAATCGATCAAAATCACTTTCAAATATTTGATCCTGCTTAATCCTATATTTTTCAAATTCAGCTTCTGCATGCTGTTTTGCTATCTCTGCAGAAATAGTTCCTGCATTTGTAAGAATTTCTTTTTGAGATAAACGAAGCAGTCCTTCAAATTGTTTTCCCCAATCTTCCATTGTCATAGGAATCTGATCTTCGGCTCTCATTTCCGCTAAATCCAGATAAGCATTCACAATTCTAGACATTGCTGTTAATTCTTTTTCCGATAAATAATTTTTAGCAACTGCCACATCAAACTTCTGTATTTTCCCATCTGGTGCATCTTTCCATGTAGTGAGTCCCATGTTTTCTTTTTTACTATCTGCTCGATGATAAATCACTTCTGCTGCTGTTTCTCCATGAATTGCCCAATGAAGCTGATTTTGTACTTTAGCAAAAAAAGCTTTAGTAAGATTTGCTTTCGGATCATAATCTATACTAGTGGCATAGATATCCGTAATCTTTTGATAGAATCTTCTTTCCGATAAACGGATTTCACGAATTCTCTGTAACTGCTCTTCAAAATAATCTTTTGTAAGTACTGTTCCACCATTTTTGAGACGTTCGTCATCCATGGCAAAGCCTTTGATCGTATATTCTTCGATCACATCGTTTGCCCATTTTCGGAATTGTACAGCTCTTGGCGAATCCACTTTATTACCAACGGCAATAATTACTTTTAAGTTGTAATGCTTTGTATTATACGGCTTTCCATCGCTAGCAGTTATTCGAAAAATTCGAGTAACTGAATTTTCTTCTAATTCAGCATCTTTAAATGCCTTTTTTAAATGATAATTAATCGTATGTGTTTCCACGTCATACAAAAGTCCCATCATTTTCTGACTCAACCATACGTTTTCATCTGCATAAATAGCATTCACGTCACTTTGTCCTGTTGCTGTTAAGAATGTCAAATACTCAGCTGCAGAAGATCTTAAGATAGAAACCTCATTTTTTTTCTTTCCCATCCCTACACCTCAATTTCTGCAATAATCTTATCAATTTCATCTCTAAGGACTTGTTCTCGAGCTACGATCTCTGCAATTTCTTGATTCAAAATTTTAATAACTATTTTTTCTCTGGTATCTTTTTGCTCTACATACGAACTAACAGAAAGGTTATAATCATTTTCTCCTATCTTATCATTCGGAACTATAATAGATACATATTCCTTTACCTCTCTTTTTGCATAAATAGACAAAATAGTTTCAATATTTTCATCCGTAAGTTTATTGTTATTCGTAATCTTTATACATTCCTTTGAAGCATCAATAAATAAGGTACTATTCTCAGGCTTTGACTTCTTTAGAACCATTATGCATGTAGCAATACTGGTACCAAAAAAAAGATTGCCTGGTAATTGGATAACGCAATCTATAAAGTTATTATCAATCAAGTACTGTCTGATTTTTTGTTCTGCCCCACCACGGTACATAATCCCTGGAAAACATACAATTGCTGCTGTACCATTGGTTGCAAGCCAGGATAAGGAATGCATAATAAATGCTAAATCTGCTTTTGATTTTGGAGCAAGTACTCCAGCTGGAGAAAATCTTTCATCATTAATAAGAAGCGGATTGGCATCCCCTTCCCAATTAATACTATATGGAGGATTTGAAACGATGGCTTCAAAAGGTTCTTCATCCCAATGTGCTGGTTCAGTTAATGTATCACCAAGAGCAATATCAAATTTATCGAAATCAATATCATGTAAAAACATATTAATTCGACAAAGGTTGTATGTGGTAATATTAATTTCTTGTCCAAAGAAACCTTGTCTTACATTTTCTTTTCCTAATATTTTTGCAAATTTCAAAAGTAAAGAACCGGAACCACACGCTGGATCAAAGACTTTATTTACTTCTGTCTTACCCACAACTGTAATTCTTGTAAGAAGTTCTGACACTTCCTGAGGTGTATAATACTCTCCACCACTCTTACCAGCATTAGACGCATACATGCCCATCAGAAATTCATATGCATCTCCAAATGCATCAATGGTATTCTCTTGGTAATCTCCCAATTTCATTACACCAACACCATTCAGGAGTTTCACTAATTTTTCGTTTCGTTTTGCGACTGTTCCACCTAATTTATTGCTATTTACATCAATATCATCGAATAATCCTTTGAAGCATTCCTCACTGTCTGTCCCTTGTGCTGATAATTCAATATTACGAAATGCTCGCTCTAAAGTTTCATTTAGATTCTCATCAGTCGAAGCTTTAGTGCGTACATTACAAAACAACTCGCTAGGAAGAATGAAATAACCTTTTGTTCTTACCAAGTCTTCCCTTGCCTGTTCAGCGTTCTCGTTTGAAATGAATGCATATTCGAAAATGCTATCTCCCGCCGCATGTTCTCCTGCATTCACATATTTCTGAAAGTTCTCTGAAATATATCTGTAGAACAATATTCCTAATACATACTGTTTAAAATCCCATCCATCTACACTTCCACGCAAATCATTTGCCATACTCCATATGGTGCGGTGTAATTCGTCTCTTTCCTGCTCTTTCTTGTTGTCATTCATTCCCTATATCCTCCAACTGTAATTTTGCATTTAATATAAATCTATCCAGACGTTCTGTTATTAAATTTCAACATATCTACCTGTCCGTTTTTCAGGACTTATACTACTCAAGCAGCGACATTTTTTTCATCATGCCATCGCCTTTTAGTGTAACTATGTAACGTCCTTTTGTATGAAGCATTTCAACGTATCCATCGTCAATCAATTCTTTCAGTATCTGGTTCACCTTTAGTTTCCCACAGGGCACTAAATTGGCTATTTCCTGCTGATTTAATGGGCATATACACTTCCCATCAATTTGTAATTGATTTTCTTTTAGAATTACTAATACTTTCATTTTTTCATTAACAAACCCAAGTATTTCATTCATTTTATATCCTCATTCTTTAAAAATCATTTTATAATGGTTCTATTTCGAAACCATTATAACATAATGCCAGTCCTATAACAAATATAATTTCCAAAGTTTTCTGGTTAGAAAGAATGTGCTACTATAGAATTTATCTTCTATAAATAGCACATCTCTAAACTATCAACTTTTATCCCATTTCTTCTCATGCGTTCTATCTGCTTGCTGTGTCATCTTCGTTTCATAAATCTCCTGATACCCCTCGAATAATTCGGAGTATGACAGCTTCAGTTCCATCTTCTTCATAACTTCTTTATACAATTCCAGATTATACTTATTATCAGCCATATCAAATTCAAAATACTTTGCTTTCATTTCTAGCCTCAAAGCAGAAAAAGATTCCGGACTAATCCCATCCGCCAAAATGTGTAATGTTATGATATCCGCCTTTTCCTCAATTAAGCTCAACCGATAAGCTTTCTGCAGTTCTTTTGCTTCATCATAAACTTCACCAGAATAGATTGGATGCCTAATACTTTTGAAATATGTTTCTACCATGCCGTAGGCATCCTCCTTACCGGTCATCTGATATCGTTTTACCTTTTCCTTTACAGATAAAAGAGAATATGCGGCAAAAATATCTGGAAGTGGTTCCGGACTAGGAGACGTTTATACTTCTACATTTTGGTGTTCGATCTCAAACAGCTGTTCTTGAAATTGTGACTGCATTTGTATTGGAACAGGATCAGTGAGTATCTGATTTGGTTCCGAATATACATCCGCCTTAACCACTTGTGTATGTACTTTTATCTCATCGACAAACTCAGGAACTTGAACTTTATTTGACGTGAAGACTTCCTCTTGTTCCAGAATATCGTCAATCTCCGTATCCAACTTTCTTACCAAACAACGTTCCGTAATCGCTGCAATCTTCTTAGCTTCCTTTTTCTCGACCTTTAGTTGATCCAGCTTACCATACTCCTCTAGCCACCATTGTTGATATACTCTCCAATCTTCGTCTGTTTTACAAGCTCTTTTTTTAATAGCGTTCTGTATATAGATAGAATGTTGAAGCCTTGATATTTCATCAATTCGTGCCAGCTTGACTAAGTTGGAAGCAGATTCTATCTATACAACCATTGCATTACCGACCGACCGCACTGAAACAACACAAGAAATGGTTGGTGATCGAGTTTATGTATCTACAAAAAGTGTTATATCAAACGAGGCTCGTGAATGGATAAGTAGTTTGATAGATACATGCCCGGAAGTTCGTGATGCTTATCAGCAGCAATTCATCTCGGCGTATTCAGAGGGACTTTACACCTTGGTATCTGCGATGGAAGATGGAGCTTACAGCTATAGTAAAGATAACCCATATACAAATGCAGCTTTTGTGGTCACCATTGAATCCATGGATAATGATAGGACATCTTGTACAGTTGACGTTACAGCAAAGATTAAGGAAGCCCTTTTGCTACATAATGGGTATAAGCTACCCGAAGGCTCGTTGCATTTTTCATATCAATATTTTTCTGAGGATGAATTGAAAGCCGCGGACTTAGTAATAGGTGGATCTTACCTTGTATTCGGTACAGACTATGCAGATTCCAGCTTGTCACTAAAGCAAGATCTGGCAACCTCCTTGAAAATACCAATAAGTGAGATAGACTGGAATGACCTCAACTATGATACAACTGAAATTGTGAATAACTTGACAGAGCATGGTAGGGACACAAGCGATATAGTTGCTTTATTAGGATATAAAGATGGCTATATCACTATTACTTCTTCCATGCTAGAAGAATTTACATCAGTAAGGATGAGTGTCCAAAACCCTGCTAATTTTTTAATGGGGGGATATACACTTACTCATACGGATGGTACTTCCGAAACCGTTGCTGCAAGTGAAGAAGAAATTAAGGCTGTCACACTTCCCACAATTGTTAGATTGATAACTGACATCGATACTTTCCTAAGTTCCGAGAAAGGCAAATTATGGAGAGAAACGCTTGAACAATACAAGATTACCAATCAGTCTGTCCCCGTACTTGGGACTGACTTTCTGGAAAGTGTTTTTGAGTTTCACCAGAACAAAGCCGTAATTACTAGCGGAAGAAGCTTTACAAAGGATGAATATAGCGGTGACAAAGTATGTATCATTTCAGATGCACTTGCCTTAGCGAATAGCTTACAGATCAACGATACAATCCCTCTAACTTTTTATCAGGGATACCAATCTTATCTGGAAAAAAGCTACAATCCCCCGGCTGATGTATACAGTCCTTCAGTAGGTTTTAGCACGGAGAGTGAGCCCTATAAAATCATAGGCATTTATCGCCAATCTAATCTATGGGCTGATACCAGTTATACCTTTACACCGAATACCATATTTGTACCAAATAAAGCCATAACCTGTGAAGCTTATACCGATAACACAGGCATCTTTTATACCCTCGTTCTTAAAAATGGAAGTATCGATAAGATGAAGGCATATGAAGAGGCTCAAGGTTATAAAGATATTTTATACTATTATGATCAGGGGTATACCGGCATCAAAGATACCTTGACAGATTATCTGTCAACTACCAGCGTGCTGTCGATGGTCGGTATTATAACCTGGGTAGCTATGCTAATCTTATTTTTTGCTTTGTATGTGACACGAATGAAGCAGTCAGCAGGCATGATGCTATCTCTAGGTTCGGGCAGAAAGAAAACTTTAATACATATTTTAACCAGCATATTGATGCTTGTTTTGATTGCAGCGGTAATCAGCGGTATAATCGGGTATGCTCTCTTGGATAGCATAATAGATTATGTATATTCGAATACCTCATCGCATACAGCCATCAATACATCCTTTAGTGCCTCTATTACTTCGGACACTTCTTCTGTGGTAGGTTTGACCGTACAGAAGCTCCCGCAGATTTCAGTTGCTGTGGCTGTAGTACAATTCATAATATTTGCCTTTGTAATATGGGCTTACGGACATATAATAACCAAAAAGAAGCCTCTTGCACTAATGAATCATAAGGAGAACTGATATGTATATCATAGCCTATGCCATAAACAGAATGAAACGAGGTATAAAGGGATGTATTGCACTTACTATACTATCCCTTTCCTTAGTGCTGTTTCTATGCTTACTAAATGATACCATAGTTAAAAAAGAGCGCCGGTTGAATGAAATTTACAAGAATCTTGATGTAGAATGTGTGGTATCTAACTTGCGTGGGACACAAACGGATAACCTCAATATTAAAGACTATATCGTATCCTTGTTCCTTTCGGATGAGAGTACCTTTCTTGGAATAAAAGATGAGATCCCCTTCTCCTCCTATATCAAAGACTTGAAGCTGAAACTGACTTTGAAGTATGAGCTTCTCTTAGAAGGACAGGAGGTATTAATTTCTGCTATATTCAGCGCAAGTAATTTGATTGGACAGACTCACCTTTCCACCGATAACAAGGTCTTGCAAGAAAGTAATGTTGTTATTACATATTTTGAAAATTATACTGATTCATTATTTTTATCGGATGAGTCTGTTTGTATTGTATCTGCTGATCAGTATCAGACTTTACCCAAAGACAATGAAGGATACTGTTATCTGCGTTTGGCGGTGGGAGACTCAGGATACAGCGAAGATGTATTTGCTGAACAACGGTTGAAAGTGGTTGGAACCTATGAAGGAGATAGTCGTAATATCTATTGTCCGTGGGAAATTATTAAGGCATTGTCCGTTAGAATAATGGGAATGCTCCATGCGGATAGTCTTAGCTTTAGTATAAAAGACAACCGGCAGCTTGATACCTTTAAGGAGCTTCTCGCAAGATATTTTACTTATGTAGACATTACAGGTACCGTGAAAGATTACACTGCCTCCGATATATTAACTAGTTATGAATATGCAATTACAGTATATGATGGTGTTCTGAATAAGACGGTCTCCAGGATCAAGGATAATATAGATGTATTAGAGATATTAAGACCGATCATCATTATGATATCTTTGCTCATTGGTTTTCTTGCAAGTTTTCTGTTTGTTAGAAACCGTAAGCAGGAGTTTGCGGTCATGCGATCCTTAGGTACGAAGAAGGGAATGGTATTTGGAGAAGCCTTTATAGAGCAGTTTTTCTTAGGTATTATTGGTACAGCTATTGGATTAATTGCCTATTATGTATGGTACCATTTTGAAATAATGCCTCCTTGGGGCAGTATTATTGCATTTTTATTATGCTATATAATAGGTTCGAGCATATTTGTATCTTTGATTGTGAATGTGAAGGTTATGGCAATTTTGAAGGAGAAGGAGTAAGGAGTTGAATATGTTAAGCTTACAGAATGTAATTTATACTTATCGTAATAAATATCAGACAATTTATGCTGTTAATAATATTACTTATAACTTTAAATCAGGCAAATTGTATGCGATTATAGGAAAAAGCGGTAGCGGAAAAACAACACTGTTATCTTTACTTGCCGGATTAGACTTACCGACACAGGGTAAAGTTCTATATGAGGATAAGCCTACGCAAACAATGGATTGTGATTTATATCGAAAAAACAAGGTGACTGTTATCTATCAAAGCTACAATTTGTTTCCTTTTCTTACAATACTTGAAAATGTCATGTACCCATTGCGTCTAAACAAGGTATCGAAAAAAGAGGCTGCGGAAGTAGCTATGAAAAAGTTGAAATCTGTTGGTCTGGATGAACAATATTTTAAAAGGCTGCCATCGATGCTTTCCGGTGGCGAGCAGCAGCGTGTAGCGATTGCAAGAGCTTTGGCTAGTAAGGCAGATGTGATCTTAGCTGATGAACCAACCGGCAATTTGGATTCCGAGAATAGCAAAAATATCATAGGAATCTTGAAACGGTTGGCACATGAGAATAACTATTGCGTTATCGTTGTGACACATGATTTAACTATCTCTGAAGAAGCTGATGTTATAATCCGTATGGTTGATGGGAAAATTCAAACCGAGTAAATAATGACGTATACTTAATTTTTACGACAGAGAAAGATCCTTGTGATTAAGAAAATCAGAAAGGACACCCTTGCTCTTGGCTATGTGCTTGGCACTACTAACCCGCACTCAGGACTTACACCCGTTGGATTGCGCCCATGCTGGGCTCACATTAGGATAGGCTGTCCGAAGATTAATATCTTTCGGACAGCCTATCTTTGTCTAATTCTCATCAGAACATATCTTTCAAAGTATCAAAACTTATGACTTGATGAAGATTCAGCAGAATCTCCACTAACATAATTACGCATTTTTCCTGTTGTATTTTGCTTATCATTATTTGCATTTTGGTTATCATTATTTGTATTTCTGTCTACTTCATTTGTTGTGTTTTTACTTGTTATCGTATTTTTACTCGTTGTATTTTTTTGTACATTGCTCGTATTATATCTACCAGAATTATTTGAATTATTGTTTGCCAACAAATTACCTCCTTTTAACATTTTATATATTATGTGTAAATTCTAAATATTTATACTGTCGTACTATTTAAATTTGTTTTTTATTCCATGGTAATATTTCTATTCAAGAATTTATCGAAGAGAAAGTACTATATGCTAATCGTATTCGATATATTAGTTCAAACAATTCCAAATATTGAACAAGTAGCAAACAGGTTTCAATTCTAATTGAAGCTTTCGTGGGTTTAGATCTTTCGTGGGTTCAGAGCATTCATTATGTAATTTTTACAACATGTCTTTGCCTATCAGAAAGACTTTCAAATAAAATCAAGCTGTAGTTTTCTAGAAACCACAGCTTGACTCTCTAAATGGTTTATTTAATATCCTACTTTATTTCTATCTACGGCAACATCTTTTCTGCTGCTATATAAATTTCATACTATTTCTACTTCTATTCATGTCCTCATTAATTTAGCTCATCCAAAGTTTTATAGTATGCCGGCAAAAATTCCTCCATAAAGATATCTACTTCTTTTAATTTCATCTCCACTAATATCTGTTTGAGGGACTTCTCAGCGCTAACGAACTCTGTATTACCAGCTTTTCCTTCTTCGATACACTTTATTAATGCAGATAACTTATCTGCAGCTTTCACTAGTTTCCATAAATAAGCATCCTCCTCTTGCCGAAAGAAGATTGAAGTATAGCTCTTTCGCATATCTTCAGGTAACATCATAAGGAGTCTCTCCGCAGCCACTTGCTCCACTGCCTTAAATGCACCTTGAATATCTTTATTAAAATATTTAATTGGGGTTGGCATATCCCCGGTAATAATCTCTGTGGCATCATGGTAAATCCCAATGAGTGCTGCTTTCTCGGCATTTAGGTGATTACCCAAACGCTCCTTACTAATAATTGCAAGCGCATGAGCAAGAATACTAACTTCAAGCGAATGTTCACTGATATTTTCTGATTGGGAATTGCGCATAAGTGACCATCGCTCAATTAACTTCATTCTTGATATCATAGCATAAAAATTATTTTCCATTATGTTCTACCACCTCTTTTGTGTTAAATATAGTTCTCATTCTACTATAATTCTCATTAAAGATATTACACAAATTATATTTACAATAATAACGATATTAACTATAACAACTATAATAACAATAATAACGATATTAACTATAACAACTATAATAACAATAATATCGATATTAACTATAATAACGATATTAATTGTACTTGTTACCAACTTTTACTCTTCACACTATTTACTATTCCCTACGCTTCTAGATGCTTCTTCACATATATTCCAGTGTAAGAATTCTCATTCTCTGCTATTTCCTCTGGCGTACCCTGCGCAATTACCAAACCACCTTTATCGCCACCCTCAGGTCCCATATCAATGATGTAATCCGCTGTCTTAATCACGTCCAGATTATGCTCTATTACAACTACCGTATTGCCGGTATCGGAAAACCTTCTTAAAATTTCAATTAGCTTATGCACATCTGCAAAATGTAAACCTGTCGTTGGTTCATCTAAGATATAGATTGTCTTCCCTGTGCCACGCTTACTTAATTCTGTTGCAAGCTTTATTCTTTGTGCCTCTCCACCAGATAATGATGTGGAAGGATGTCCTAATTTTATATAAGATAAACCAACATCATATAAAGTTGAAATCTTTCTATTGATAGATGGTACATTTTCAAAGAAGCGCATTGCTTCCTCCACTGTCATATGCAAGACATCATAGATACTCTTTCCTTTATAATGAACCTCTAAAGTCTCTCGGTTATATCTTTTACCACCACATACCTCACAAGGCACATAGATATCTGGCAGAAAGTTCATCTCTATCTTTAGAAGACCGTCACCACTACAAGCTTCACAACGTCCACCTTTCACATTGAAGCTAAAACGTCCTTTACTATAACCTCTCATTTTCGCATCTTGTGTTGCTGCAAACAAATCCCTGATTTGGTCAAATACGCCGGTATAAGTCGCAGGATTGGAACGCGGTGTTCTTCCAATCGGAGATTGATCAATGTTAATCACTTTATCGAGCTGCTCCATACCAAGAAGTTTCGCATGTTTACCGGGAATGCAACGAGCGCGATTTAAATCTCTAGCTAATCTTTTATATAGAATTTCTGTAATCAAGGAGCTCTTGCCAGAACCCGATACACCGGTAATACAGGTCATGATACCAAGTGGAATATCTACATTTATATTCTTTAAATTATTCTCTGACGCACCAATAATGGACAAATAACCAGTTGGCTTACGTCTTTCCTTTGGTACAGGAATCTTAATTCTCCCACTAAGATATGCACCTGTAATTGACTCTTCTACCTGCATAATCTCCTGCGCAGTACCCTCAGCAACAACTTCGCCACCATGTTCTCCTGCACCAGGACCTATGTCTATAATGTAATCAGCTGCAAACATGGTATCTTCATCGTGTTCAACCACAATTAAGGTATTTCCTAACTCTTTTAATCTAATTAAGGTCTTAAGTAGTTTATCATTATCCCGTTGATGAAGACCAATACTTGGTTCATCTAAGATATAGACAACGCCCACGAGACCAGATCCAATCTGTGTTGCAAGTCGAATTCTCTGTGCTTCACCACCGGATAAGGATCCGGTTGCTCTTGCGAGCGTCAAGTATTCCAATCCAACATTAATTAAGAAGCCAATTCTTGCTTTGATTTCTTTGAGTACCAGCTCGCCGATCATTAGTTGCATTGAGGTTAGGTTTAAGCTTTGCATAAAATCAGCCAAATCACGAATTGAATACTCACATATCTCTGCAATATTCTTATCTCCAACCGTGACTGCAAGAGTCTCCTTCTTTAGACGTCTTCCCTTACATTCTTTGCAAGGAGTTGTGCGCATAAAGCTTTCGTATTCTGCCCTAATTGTCTCAGACCCTGTCTCTCTGTAACGTCTCTCAACATTCCTTATGAGACCTTCAAAAGCCACATCATAGATACCTTCTCCACGCTGTCCTTTATAATAGACCTTTACCTTCTTCTCATTGGTACCATAGATGAACATTTGACGAACCTCCTCTGACAGTTCTTCATAAGGAGTATTTAAGTCGAAATGATATTCTATTGCTAATGCTTCTAAGATTGCTCTGGTATAACTACTCTTGTCAACCGAGGATTGCCATCCCATCACTGCAACTGCGCCTTCTGCCAAACTTTTACCTTTATCAGGGATGAGTAATTCCTCATCGAATTCCATCTTAATTCCAATACCATGACACTCTGGGCACGCACCAAACGGGTTATTAAAAGAAAAAATTCTTGGTTCAATCTCGTCAATACTGATTCCACAATCGGGGCAAGAAAAGCTTTGACTAAAAGTCATCGTTTCTCCATCTATAATATCAACCATGAGTAATCCATCTGCGAGCTTTAAAACACTTTCCACAGAATCAGAAAGTCGCTTTTCAATTCCTTCCTTTACTACCAAACGGTCTACCATAATTTCGATATTATGCTTGGTGTTCTTCTCCAACTTTATTTCTTCTGACAACTCATAGAGCTGCCCATCCACTTTTACTCTCACATATCCACTTCGTTTTGCTTGCTCAAACAGTTTGGTATGTTCTCCCTTGCGTCCTCGCACAACTGGTGCTAGTAATTGGAGTTTTGTCCCCTGTGGTAGGCGCATTATATCATCTACCATCTGATCCACTGTCTGCTTTTTAATTACCTTCCCACATTTAGGGCAATGTGGAATACCTATTCTTGCGTACAGCAAACGATAATAGTCATAAATCTCTGTCACTGTACCAACCGTAGAGCGGGGATTACGGTTCGTTGATTTCTGGTCAATGGAAATAGCGGGTGATAATCCTTCGATACTCTCCACATCCGGTTTTTCCATCTGACCCAAGAATTGTCTTGCATAGGAGGATAACGACTCCATATAACGTCTTTGTCCCTCCGCATAGATTGTATCAAATGCCAAAGATGACTTTCCTGAACCACTAAGTCCTGTAAGTACCACGAATTCGTCCCTTGGTATATTAACATTGATATTCTTAAGATTATTTTCCTTTGCACCTCTTATTTTGATATAGTGCTTTTCCTCTGACATACTTTCACCCATTCCTCAATTATCCTGTATTTAACTTTTATTATTGACCAAATTTTATTCTATTCCCAATCTTTCTATGTCCTAACTTTATTTATCCAAATCATTCAAGTGTTTCTTTAACTCCACCATCTTATCTCTCAGTTCTGCTGCCATCTCAAAATTAAGCTCTGCTGCTGCCGTGTGCATTTGTTTGGATATTTTCTTTACTAAGGCTTCAAGCTCCTGCTTAGACATAGACTCCAGATCCTTATCCATCTGAAGTAAAGTCTTTTCGGCCCTCTTTGATATGCTAATCAAATCTCTAACCTTCTTCTGAATGGAAGTTGGTGTAATTCCATGTTCCTCATTGTATGCATTTTGGATGAGTCTTCGTCGATTCGTTTCATAGATTGCTTTCCTCATCGATTCTGTCTCATGGTCTGCGTACATAATAACATGTCCACTTGAATTACGTGCAGCTCTACCTACCGTCTGGACGAGAGCGGTTTCTGAACGTAGGAAGCCTTCCTTATCTGCATCCAGTATTGCAACTAACCCAATTTCAGGAATATCCAAGCCCTCACGAAGCAGATTAATACCAACCAATACATCAAATACATCCATACGCATATCACGAATAATCTCGGAGCGCTCCAAGGTGTCGATATCAGAATGTAAATACTTAATTCGAATTCCAACCTCTCTAAGATAGGTTGTCAAATCCTCAGCCATTCGTTTGGTCAAAGTTGTAACCAATACCTTATTCTTCTTTTCTATTTCTTTGTGTATTTCACTCAGCAAATCATCGATTTGTCCAACTACCGGCCTAACTGAAATCTCAGGATCCAAAAGTCCTGTTGGCCTTAACATCTGTTCAACGCGAAGTAGTTCATGTTCGCCTTCATAAACCGATGGTGTAGCTGATACAAATAATATCTGACTTATTTTATTTTCAAACTCCGTAAAGTTTAATGGTCTATTATCAAGTGCTGAAGGTAGACGAAAGCCAAAATCAACGAGCGTTGTCTTTCTTGATTTGTCTCCTGCGAACATCCCTCTTATTTGTGGAAGTGAGATATGGGACTCATCTACCATTATCAAAAAATCATCTGGGAAATAATCCATTAAGGTTTGAGGCGGACTCCCCGGTTCTAATCCTGTTAAATGTCTAGAATAATTCTCTACGCCCGAACAGAAGCCAGTCTCACGTAACATCTCAATATCAAAGTAAGTCCGCTCCGATATTCTCTGTGCTTCTAGTAGCTTGTCCTCACTCTTAAAGTATCGAATTCGTTCTTCCAACTCAGTTTCAATATTTTGTATTGCAAGTTCTAGCTTTTCCGGTGCTACTACGTAATGGGAAGCAGGAAAAACAACCATATGGTCAAGGCTACACTTTATCTCACCTGTCAGCACATCAATCTCCATAATCTTCTCAATTTCATCACCAAAGAATTCTATGCGAATCGCTACGTCTGCTGAAGATGCTGGAAAAACTTCTACAACATCTCCGCGCACACGAAACGTTCCACGTTTAAAGTCCATATCATTTCTATCATATTGAATATTAATTAATTTTCTTAATACCTCGTCGCGATCTTTCATCATTCCAGGTCGTAAGGAAAGTACCATGTTCTGATAATCAATGGGGCTTCCCAATCCATAAATACAGGATACACTCGCTACAACAATTACATCTTTACGTTCTGTTAAAGATGCTGTAGCAGAATGTCGCAGCTTATCAATCTCCTCATTAATAGCAGAATCCTTCTCGATGTAAGTATTTGTCGATGGGACATATGCCTCTGGTTGATAGTAATCGTAGTAACTAACAAAGTATTCCACAGCATTCTCAGGAAAGAACTCTTTGAATTCACCATAAAGTTGAGCGGCTAACGTTTTGTTATGTGCGATGATGAGCGTTGGTTTATTGATTTGTTGGATGACATTTGCCATTGTAAAGGTCTTACCGGAACCAGTAACACCAAGTAACGTCTGACATTGATTACCTCTATGAAAGCCTTCAACAAGACCCTTAATTGCATCCGGTTGATCTCCGGTCGGTGCAAATTCTGATACCAATTTAAAGTCCATAAGCACGTTCCTCCCAAGTTCCTTGCATACATAATCCTTTATTTTAAGTCTAACCATTCTGGTAATAACTCACATTTTTCATTATTTAATGTCTGTAATTATACCATATCAAAATAGTAAAAGCAATATGTTATTCGAATGTTTGTTCTTATTTATTTGTGAAATATGTGAGAATTTCACCTTCCTTAATTTAATAATTCTCGCAGTTCAGTTGATAGTAGCCTTGAGGGAAACCGCAAACTGGACAAACCTCAGGAGCACAAAAATCCCAGATCAGATTTCCACAGTTTAAACAAATCCAAACGACTTCCCTTTCTTTACAAAATACCTTATCACTCATAATATTCTGTGCAAGCTTCCGATATCTTGCGTCATGATGCCGTTCAATACTAGCAACTCCTTCAAATAGACTGGAAATTTCGGAATATCCCTCTTTTCTTGCCATAGCTGCATATTCTTTATACATACTCGTCCATTCATGAGTTTCGCCCTCGTAAGAATCTTGTAAATTCTCTAGCGTAGGTGGTACTTCTCCATTATTTAACAATTTCAACCATATCTCTGCGTGTTCTCTTTCATTCCTTGATGTTTCATCAAAAATATTGCCGATTTGTTCATATCCATCTTCTCGTGCCTTAAGTCCATAGATCGCATATCTTGTACTTGCTTTTGCTTCTCCTTGAAAAGCATCTTGTAAGTTCTGAAAGGTCTTACTCATTTTAAAGTCCATTCATCCTATCCTCCATATAATAGTTCAAATCTTCTATTCCTATTTTATGTGATAGTTGCTCTTTATGTGCTATATTATGTTCTTCACACATAGCTTAATTAAAAATAGTTTATCTCATTCTTTCCTACTTTATTTGGTTTCTAAAAATTGACTGTTATATAGATTAGCATAAAACCCTGTTTTTTCTAATAATTCTTCATGGCTACCCTGCTCAATGATTTTCCCCTGATTCATTACTAATATAATATCGGATTCCTTTATCGTAGACAAGCGATGTGCAACGATGAAGCTCGTTCTTCCTTCCATCAACTTAGTAAAAGCCTTTTGAATTCGAATTTCTGTTCTCGTATCAATATTACTGGTTGCCTCATCAAGAATAAGCATCGGCGGTTTTGTGAGCATAACTCTTGCGATACAAAGCAGTTGCTTCTGACCCTCAGAGATATTATCACCCTCTTCTGAAATCATAGTATCGTAACCTTTTGGCAAACGCTTAATAAAACTGTGTGCGTGTGCCGCCCTAGCTGCTACTATAATCTCCTCCTCTGATGCAGTTTCTTTTCCATAAGCAATGTTATCTCGAACAGTTCCATGAAATAACCAGGTTTCTTGCAGTACCATTCCGTACATATTATGAAGCGTGCGGCGTTTGATATTCTTAATATTCACTCCACTAACATCGATTTCTCCAGCATCCGCATCATAAAAGCGCATCAGAAGATTAATGATGGTTGTTTTACCGCAGCCAGTTGGACCTACTATTGCAATTCTTTGGCCCGGTTTCACCTGTAGGTTTAATTTTTCGATAAGAGGATTTTCATTATTATAAGAAAAATCTACATCCCTGATTACAACACTGCCATCACATTCCATCGTTTGGATTAGATCCTCATCTGAAGCTTCGACCTCCTGATCAAGGATTGCAAAAACTCTCCTTACAGAAGCAAATGCAGATTGAAGCTCAGTAATAACACCGGAGATTTCATTAAATGGTTTCGTGTATTGGTTTGAATAGGACAGGAAGCTGGATAACTGCCCGATGGAAAGCCTCCCTTGTATCACATGAAAAGCACCTAGGATTCCAACGGTAGCATAAACAATTCCATTAATAAATCTTGTACAGGGATTTGTCATAGAAGAATAAAACTGTGCCATCACACCACAATCATGGAGCTTGGAATTCATTTCTTTGAATTTCTCTATCGATCGATCCTCATAGCGGAAAGTCTTAACGATTTTCTGATTTCCAATCATTTCTTCCACAAAGCCACTCATTTCACCTCTGATTTTAGATTGTTCGCTAAATTTTCGATAGATTCTCTTTGAGATAAAGGTAGCTACAAAGAGAGATAATGGTGTTAGGAAGATAACAGCCAGTGCAATAGACACATTGATTGTAAGCATAAATAGAATGGTTCCAAATATCGTCATCACACCGGTTAATAGCTGTGAAAATCCTTGTAATAGGCCATCGGATATAATATCAATATCATTTACTACGGTGTTAATTATATTCCCATGTGAATTTGTATCAATGTATTTTAAAGGTACTTTATTTAACTTTTCATAGGTCTGTGTCCTCAAATCCTTTACAATACGAAAGGTTATTCGATTGGTGAAGTAGGTCATAAACCACTGAAATAATGCACTAATTCCAATTGCACACCCAAGGTATATTAATATGACCGAAATCTTACGAAAGTCTACCTTTCCAGGTGCTATAATGTGATCGATCGCTTTTCCAATTAATATCGGTGTTAATAAGGAAAACGAAACGCTAATCACTGCACTAAGCAGTGCAATGACCATAAACCCACGATATGGTTTTGTAAAGCCTAATAGTCTTCTAAGTATTGAGATTTCCTTCTTTTCTATCTTCATTCGCGATTTACCTCCTCCTTACTAAGCTGAGATAAACAAATTTCTTTATAAACCTCACAGGTTTGTAATAAATCCTTGTGCTTTCCAATCCCCACAACTCTACCATCGTCTAATACAATAATTCGATCCGCATGCTTAATCGAATTAGCTCTTTGTGATACCATAAAGATTGTCATGTCTTTGCAGTTTTCCTTTAGCGAACGACGTAGTTTTGCATCTGTCGCATAGTCAAGCGCACTCGAGCTATCATCAAGAATTAAAACTTGTGGTTCCCCTACCAAGGCTCTTGCAATTGCAAGACGCTGTCTTTGTCCACCGGATAAATTCTTGCCCCCTTGCATAATCATTGTTTCATACTTATATGGTAGTTGCTCAACAAATTCCTTTGCCTGCGCAATTGTAATTGCCTTTTTTATCTCCTCTTCGCTGGCATTTTCTTTCGCCCATCGCATGTTCGATAATACACTTCCATAGAAAAGTACTACCTTTTGTGGTACAATTCCAATCTGTTTTCTAAGCATTTCAAAGGAATATTCTTTTAAAGGGATTCCATCCATGCGTATCTCTCCCTTAGGTACGTCATAAAAACGTGGCAGTAGTTGCATCAGTGTTGATTTACCAGAGCCTGTCCCACCGATAATTCCAATGGTTTCTCCCTTAATAATATCTACATGAACATCCTCCAATGCATATTCGTCCGAATTAGGATAGGAGAAAGATACATGTTCAAAAGAGAACTTCGGGGCGTTTACTATCTCTACTTCCTTCTGCTTCATTCTACCTTCCTTCAAGGAGGATTCCATATCAAAAATCTGATTAATTCTCGCGGCAGATGCACTTGCCTTTGTAAAAATAATTACCAAGTTTGCAAATACGATTAAAGTCAACGAGATTTGCGTCATATAATTAGCAAAAGCTATGATTTGCCCCTGTGTTAAGTTGCCTTGGTCAACACGCATACCACCAAACCAAATGATTGCAATAATGGCAATATTAAGAATGGCAAAGGTAGCTGGATTTAAAACCGCCGAGATTTTACCAACACGGATTGCAATCTGTGTAACTTCCTCATTCGCCTCCGAAAATCGTTCTTCTTCTTTTTCTTGCTTAGAAAATGCACGAATTACTCTTGTACCCATCAGGTTTTCTCTTGTAATCAAAGAAATTTTATCAAGTGCTTTTTGACGCACACGATAAAATGGAATTGATTTTTTCATTACAATATATAGAAGTAAAGAAACAAGAGGTGCTACGATGAGAAAGATGAGCGATAGCTTTATGTCAAGCATCATTGCCATCACGGTTGCTCCAATGATTAGAAAGGGGGCACGAATCACAAGCCGAATCAACATAGCTACCGCCAACTGCATCTGATTCACATCGTTGGTAATTCTGGTAATCAGCGAATTGGTTCCAATCTGATCCAGTTCCGCATGAGAAAGTGTGTTTATATGTGCAAATAAATCATTTCTTACCCTTGTTCCAAACCCCTGCGAAGCTCTTGCTGCACTATATTGGCAGATGAGTGCAAAGATTAGTCCCATAAACCCTAGTAGGAGTATCACACCGCCTTTTTGAAGGATATATGTCTTGTCCCCATTCTTAATCCCTACATCAATAATGGAAGCCATAACGAGTGGAACAATTAATTCAAATACCGCTTCTAATAATTTGAAAAACGGTCCAATGATTACATCTTTTTTAAAATATGTCAAATATCTTGCTAAACGTATCATATTTGTCCTTTCAATAATGTATCTAATCTTTTATCAACTCATATATTATTCCGAGGTGATATGATGTGCCCTGAAGAATTAGTTGCTGTAGTAACTTCTTTTGCTAATGCAATTGCGAAAGATACTCCCTCTAGTGATCTAGAAACATTAGCGGTGGTATGCACTTTATTAAAAGATACCTTTGCATCAATCATAATTCAAAGAAGAATTCTTGAGGCAAAAAAGGAAGCTTGTAAAAAAGAAGCTAGTAAAAAGGATGATTGTAAAAAGGAAACATGTAAAAAGGATGATTCTGAATGACTCTCCTCAAATAACAATATCTGTGCATAGCAGTCCTTAACTCCATTAAATTATTTCACTCGTCGCCATCTTACATAATTGATAAAAGGAATCTGCGAACCGTTCGTTCTCGCCCTCGGTACGTTTCTTAGCATGTCCACTCACTCGTTCACCCGCTCTGCGGTTCTTCTTTGCAATGTGTCGCTCCATCAACATTTGATCAATATTATTATCGGTATAAACCTTGCCACTTTGATGTATTGCATACGCGCATTTACCAAGTGCCATAGCAGCCACACCATAATCCTGTGTTACAACAATATCTCCTTTGTTTGTTCTATTAATAAGAGCAAAGTCCACTGCATCCGGCGCTTTACTCACCGAAATTATCTCACTGTAGCTTGAAGATAGAATATGACTTGTATCTATTAACATAATAACTGGTATCTCCAGCTCCTTCGCAATTTTCTCTATGATTTCCTTCACCGGACAAGCATCCGCATCCACTAATATTTTCATTATTTTCTCCCTCGTAAGTAGTTTAAATCCATATAATTGTTTGTTTTCATGGATATTTAAATTATATCGTAATAGGTTTATCTAATCAACATTAAATTAACCTATCACGTAAAATCAAGAATAACGCAACCTAGAGAATAAAAATTAAAACATTAGTATATTTCTGGAATTATTTTCATTTTTCTCTTTATACCTTTCTTAAATTAATGTATAATTATAATATTGATTGAGGTGTCAAAACTAGGCACCCATTAATAGTTACTTTGCAAGACTTTTATGATAAAATTAAGACATATTCTTTTGCGAGGTGCATGATATGTCTTATAAAACTAACGATTACCAACA
>Ga0123338_10001623_pt1 | contig 21617 bp, 18 predicted proteins | sample grotaG_FD_89793 | JGI IMG/M metagenome (GOLD analysis project Ga0123338, IMG submission 89793) | Glacier valley bacterial and archeal communities from Borup Fiord, Nunavut, Canada, to study Microbial Dark Matter (Phase II) -... | ecosystem: Environmental > Aquatic > Freshwater > Ice > Glacier ...
CAACCGTCCTGATTCCAAAAACAGACAGCATTTCAGCCACACGCCGGAAACGCTCTGCGCCCCAGCGTCGTTCCGCAATGCTGGCCCCTGGAAAAATGGTCACAAATATCCCATTATGGAGCAATTCCAGCAGATCGGCAGCTTTGGCAGAGGCAGCATCTGGAACTAACAGAAACGGTTTCCCCATCGCCACTACTCCCGCTTCGACCCCCAGCGGATTAAGGAGGTGAGCAAAACTGACCGCCTCATAATCATCATGCGAATAAGGTATCTGATTGGTGAACATCCGTCGGCGCTCGTTAGTATCAAAGCCTATTTTGACCGGTGCCGATGCAAACCGCGCCACCACCGCTGACAACCGATGGCTCTGCTCAGTATCTATAACCACATCATAGCGACCGCGTAGCGCATGTAAAAATTCACGGGGTTGATCATAGCAAAGGACTTCATCGACTTCCGGAACAAGTGAGAACACTCCAGCGTTGCGACGCTCGGCAAGGATGGTAATTCGAGCTTGGTGGTATGCCTTTTTTACTGAACTGATGGCAGGAGCAAGAAGGACCGCATCACCGATGCCGCCGGGACGGATGAGGAGGATAGAGCTGATAATGGAGGGAGGGTTTTTTTTAGCTGGCGCGGAGATAACGGACGCCACAATCCGGATAATGGCGGCATCAAACAGTTTCATCAACCTGACATTCATCCTGCAGCACCACTAAAAGTACTATCTTCACTGCCTGTCATCAGCCGGCCAACCCTCTTCACCCACTGCTCTCCCTTTTGAAAAGTGCCAACCAAAAACTCCGGGATGCAGCATTTCAGCTTTGTTTTTTTCATAGCTTTGTGACTTCCTCCAGGATATTTAGATACTCCGAATAGATGTAACGCTTGTCACGCTTGCGACCGGTGATTTCCCGTAAAATGCCGATCCCCTCCAACTGCGACACAAGAGTTGAAGCAGCCTGATAGGAAATGGAAAAATCACGGGCTATATCATTAACCGAGATGTATGGGGTGTAATAGAGCTTTTCCAAGATACCTACAGCCAGCGGAGAAGAAAGCTTCTTCTGCCAGAGCAGGTTACGATGCGTGGCTTGCAACTCCATAATCTGCCTGGCGGTTTCAATAGCCGAGTCAGCAGTAACCACAACCCCTTTCAGGAAGAATGCTATCCATTGCTCGAAGTCGCCGCTGTCCCGCACCATGTTCAGACGGTCGTAATATTCCTGACGGTATTTTTTAAAATAGTAGCTGAGATACAGGAGCGGCTTTTCCATTACCCCTTGCCAGTGCAGATAATAGGTAATGAGCAAGCGCCCCAGTCTGCCGTTCCCATCAAGAAAAGGGTGGATGGTTTCAAAAAGATAGTGAATAAGTGCGCAGCTCACCAGGACCGGCAGTTGCCTGGGCTGATGCATATACACTTCAAGCGCGCCAATAGCCGCTTCTAACTCATGTGGCGGTGGCGGCACAAAACGGGCGTCCTTGAGAGTACATCCGGGCGGTCCAATCCAGTTCTGGCTCTTTCTGAACTCACCCGGCGTCTTTTCACCGCCCCGAACTCCCTCCATCAGAATTTCATGGATTTCCTTAATCAGGCGAAGACTCATGGGAAAGTCAGCTAATCGTTCAATACCATAGTTCAGTGCCTTGATATAATTGACTACCTCGGCAACATCATTAATGTTATCCAGCTTCTCACCGCTTTCAAACCCGAACAGGTCTTCAAGTGACGCCTGAGTGCCTTCGATTTGAGAACTGAGGAGCGCCTCCTTCTTGACATACATGGCAATAAAAAGACTGGAGTTAGGAAGGAAATGCCCCAGACCATCAATCCGAGCCAAGGACATATCCGCATTGGAGAGAAGATTTTGTAAATCACCTTCTATTTTTACTGGGGGATTGGGAGGAAGCGGCTCCGGGATAAAGGCTTTGTAGCCGCTTTGCTGCTGTATGTATGCTCCGCTTCGGTTCATGCGCCACCAGTTATTCAAGATGTGTTGAACAACGTATCATTTTAAGTCACTTTATTCAATATATCTTGAACAACAAACATATATTTCAATCGTTATTCAACCTGCAACAACGTTCAAGGTACATCCATCGTTGCCACTCAACAGTCGTTCAACCACCTCTACTCCTTGCATAAAGGAATGGTCCATGTTCCCAACCTCGTATTTCCAGGCACCGAAGCGGCCTCGAGAGTAGATGGATCTGGATTCAAGGTACGGCTGGATTGTGGCAAGTAAATCTGGTGTCAAGCTTGAATAATTGCATGGTCAAGTTCCTGCCGGAACATTTCCAGCTTCTTTACACACTCCATATTACTTTGTTGGGACTTATTAAAACGAGTAACCGCAGCACTCATTGTCGAAACGTCCCTGTTCATTCTGATTGCCAATTCAGTCAAGGTTGCGTCGGTAAGCTCCATAACAGCCCAAGCCGCCATGCTGCGTGCTTCGGATGGATGCCGTTTTTGTCCATTTGAAGCCAGCTCCTCCTCTTTCAGATTGTAAATCTTCAGGACTGCAGCAAGTACTTGTTCAAGCGTAGGTTTACGAGGTTGAATACCCTCATTTTGTTCAAGAGTATTTTCAACAAAGTTGTCTTCACCCATTACACGGGTGTCCAGACTGCCTTTACCGTAAAAATCTTCCCGATGGCCATCATTACTGTGATCAGAAACGTATCTGGAAAACAGTTGGCACGCAATAGAATGATCCGCCGAGAAGTGAGACAGGATAAATTCCGTGTTCAGCCATGCGATCTGCTCTGTACCACAATATGCCTTGTGGCTGCTCCACTTATAATCTTCGGCCGTTTCGATCATTACAGCGCGGACCGGGTTAAGATGTATGTATGCAGCAAGTTCGAGAAGGTACGAGTCGGCATCCACAAGAATTGCTTTATACCTACCCTGAAAAAGATGGCCGCTTCTTTTCGATCGCCAATTGAACCAACGAGTATAGCGGAAGGTTAGATTCTGCATGATACGCGATAAAGGGACATCAGCCACCTGAATTGCCAAATGAATATGGTTTGTCATCAGGCAGAAGGCAAGTACGCGATGTCCGTATCGTTCAAGACCTTCTTGCACAAAAAGGTAAAAACGATAGCGATCCTCATCGGTAATAAATATGTCCTGTCTAACGTTTCCACGAAGTATTACATGATACAATGCGCAGGGATAGTGCAGTCGGGGTTTTCGAGCCATGGTTTTGATTGTAGTATTATGCCGTTATACTTTCAATCTTTAAAGCCTGACCCCGACATGACCAATTATTTGGCCCCAATTATTACCAGTACTCAAAAAAAGACAGGCCCGCTTAAGTGCCTGTCTTTTTTTTGTTTATAAGTAAAACTTTACTATCTCAAATCACTGGTAGTCTTTACAGCACCATCTTTATCGATAAAAAACTCGCCGCTATAAGGATCCTGAGGAATCCGCTTAACAACACCTTGATCTATCAAATCTTTCAGAGAACCCGGAACAGCTCCCAGCTTTGTTTTATAAACAGCTACAGCCTTTTCCAGGAATAATATCCGTTGCAGGGCCTTCAATCTTTTTTCAAAAGCTTCCCTTTCAACCTTGTCTTTTGTTCCCTCAATTGTCTGCTGCAGAAACATGATGGCAATTTCGGTTCGGCTGGCTTTATAGGCCAGACGAACTGCCAAGGAGGGCAAAAAAGGATCTGCACCCGGTTTTTTTGAACTCTGCATGAGATATTCAGATGCCTTGGCGTTATCGTGCAGAAAATAGAACTCGTTGAAGCCCATGTAAAACGATGGTAACCAGTCCCAATCACGAAAGCGGTTTCCTTTAGCCAAAAGCGTATTAGTTTCCTTTACCATATGGGCATCCCAGGTAAAGAAAGAATTGGCAAAGTAATAGGGATCAAAAAAATATGGGTCAAGCTCGGTAGCCACAGTCAACACATCGTACATCCAGAGCCATTCGGGCTCTGTAACCCTGGGACGTTCCGTGCGTTCGAGCGCTCCACCATAATAACTCTGAATCTTAAGCATCAGATAATCCGCAGCCAACCCATCGTAATCAAGGGTGGTTATCTTTGCTATTGGACCGGGAAGGATATAAAAAAGACCGGCGCTTTGCTGCTCTGTCTTTTTAAAAGGTACAAGTTCTGTCAGAGAATAAAGATATAGCAGGGCAAAGATGAACGCTATTATGAGCGAATAGAATTTGCGCATGATATCAGGGAAACTCGCGCTTACTGAATATAAAACAGGCTAGGGAAAGTGCAGCAGCTGAGTAGGTGAACCCATAGGCCATCGTCCAGCCGATCGTGGGTATAGATACGGCCAAACCGTTGGCCGCCTGGGTCTTTATATCGAAAAACGAGAGATTGGGAAAGAGATAATAAGCAGCCTGCACAATTTTAACCGTAATGGCTGACGGGTGTATACCAGCAGCCTGTGGAGTTTCCACAAGTGCCTTAACATCACTTAAAGAGTTGCCTATGATATAGCTCACAATAGTCAATATCAACACGATAAATGAAGTCGAGCTAAAGGATGCAAACAAAAAGCTCAACGCTGTAAGTAATATAAGCATCAGCACAATGAAGAATAACGCCAAGAACAACATGGGCCAGGAAAACCGTTGAAAATAGATTGGATACATGCGTTGTAGCATGAACAGCGATGCGACAGCAAAACCACCCTGGATTAGATTTGACGTAACAATCAAGGCAACCATGCCGAAAAACTTACCAACCAGATACTGGGCTCTGGAAACCGGTCTGGCCAGAACCATATAAATAGTTTTTTTGTCCAGGTCCTTTGACATCAGGTTAATTCCCACAAAAAAGACCAACAGCAGCCCGGAAAAGGACACTGTTGACAGGGCAATATCCATGGCAACTTTACCAACATCACGCATCACCATCTGACAGATAAGGAAATTCATCATTACCATAAACAGCGCCAGGATACTGATACCGTAGATAGCCCGGTTTCGAATGCCTTCCTTGAAAGTTATCACTGCAATCGGGAAAAGTGGCTTCAGCATCAGTCAACCTCCTTCTGTCCCGCTTTTCCAACTTCTTCTAAAAAGACATTCTCCAGCGTTGCGCCAGTTACCAACAGTGTATTCATAGTGTCAACACGGCGAAGCTTTCCCCCAACTATAATTCCAGCACGGTCGCAAAAACGCTCCACATCGCTTAAAATATGGGAAGAGAAAAAGACCGTTTTGCCTGCCTGTTTCAACTCTATGATTATATCTCCGACCATTTTCCTGCCAAGCGGGTCAAGTCCACTCATCGGTTCATCAAGGATAACAACTTGAGGATCATGAATCAAAGCAAGGGCCAACCCGGCACGCTGTACCATCCCCTTGGAATAAGTGCGCAACGGCCTCTTGCGGACCTTGTCAAGATTCACCTTATTCAGTAGCAGGTCAGTTCTCTGGTTGATTGCGGATGAATCCATCCCGGAAGCCTGTCCGCCAAAACGAAGCAGCTCTTCAGCAGTCAGATAATCGTAGAAATAGGGGTTCTCGGGTAAGAATCCGACCAACTTGCGCACATCCTTGTTACCGACATCCTGCCCGCCAATCAGTGCGCGGCCACTGTCGGGATAAATCAGATTAATCAGGATCTTGATTGACGTTGACTTGCCAGCTCCGTTGGGGCCAAGAAAACCAAAGACCTCACCGGCGGAAACTTCCAGCGTCAAGTCATCCAGAGCAGTAACCAAGCGGGAGGTAATTCCCTCTTTAAAGCGTTTTGATACACCCTCAAACTTGATCACACTCTTCTCCAAACATATATTTATAGTTTTTTTCAATCAATCCGAAACCAACTCTCATAGATATATACATCAAAATCAGTTAAAAAATCAAAAAAATGCCGGGGTTTAACCCCGGCATTAAGTTCGTCAATATGCAACAATAAAACTAGATTACAAAGCACCCCAAGTGGCGGTAGGCACTCCACCACCAGCGGTTGCGGGTGTAATCTGCGGGTCCGTCGTTGCAAGCACTGGAATACCAATAAGTGCACCACCTGTGGTAGGAGGCAGACTAAGAGCTTCACCTGCCCACTGAACGTTCTCAACAAACATGACTGCTGTGGCACCAGACTCGGCTGCATACACTCTCGTTCCCTGGGAGTGCTTTGTTGACAGGACATACGCTGAAGTCCCGGTATTTGCAACATCAGCCATAGTAGTGGCCATTAACTGTACCCCGTTTGAAACGCCTACACCAACCACTCCAACAGAAGTATCAGCCTTTATACCAGCCAGAGCGAAGACAGTACCAGCCGGAGGAGTAGCTCCTGTTAAAAATACACCTAAGCCGCCTGTGCCGACTGCAGCAGCCAATGTTGCAGGATTTTCCGTAACACCATAGGTTTGATGATCTGCAAACAATGATTCTTCAGCTGTTTTGGCATTTTTTATGTCAGATACAGCAGCAGAATTAAACCCTTTCTGCCGATAGGACGAAAACTGCGGGATTGCAATTGCGGCCAGGATGCCGATAATCGCAACGACGATCAAAAGCTCGATCAGGGTAAAACCTTGCTTATTGCGCATTTTGTTCAACATGATGTTTCTCCTTTTGTGGTTTGTGCTCTGAATTCAGAGCTTGGTTGCGAGGTTACCATAATACTTAGCAATATCAAGACCAAAATCAGCAACTTCTATAACTCACAGTAATAACACACGAACTGCTCCTGAGTGTACCGTACAAATCGGTATTTAGTCAATTTTAGACAGCGCATAGTGACAATTACTGTCAGTTTCTTCCCACACACTTACGTTATTACTCTTCCCCACTATCCAACCCAAACTTTGCCAACCTATAGCGGAAAGAGCGGAATGACATCCCCAGCAACTCCCCAGCCTTCTTCTTCGCCCCGCCGGTCTTCTCCAGTGCCTTGAGCAGGTATTTCTTCTCCAGTTCCTCCAGCATCGGCTCCAACAGCATCCCTTCGTCAGGGATATTGCATTCGGCGGTGAGACATGGCGATTTTTCGACCAGCAACTGCTGTGGCAGGCTACTCTCGGAAATAAGTGCCGGGTCCAGTATCAGGCTCCGCTCGATGCAGTTCTCCAGTTCGCGGATGTTGCCGGGAAAGTGATGATTCATCAGCGCCTTGAGTGCTCCTGGAGTGACCGTAGCTGGCTTGTTTTGTCCGTCCGCCTGGTATTTTCGGCAAAAACACTCAATCAACAGCGGGATATCCTCGATCCGTTCCCGCAGCGGCGGCATGACCAACTGTACGACGTTGAGGCGGTAAAACAGATCTTCACGGAATGTCCCGTCCTTTACCTGGCTTTCGAGATCACGGTTTGAGGCACTGATGATGCGGACGTCGGCCTTGCGCGTCACTGCATCCCCCACCCGCTTGAATTCACGTTCCTGCAGCACCCGCAGCAGCTTGGTCTGCATCAGTAGCGGCAGCTCGCCAATTTCGTCCAGAAAGAGCGTCCCCCCCTCCGCCTGCTCGAACAGGCCTGGCCGGTCACCCACCGCGCCGGTGAATGAGCCTTTTTTATGCCCGAACAGCTCGCTTTCGATCAGGTTTTCCGGGATAGCACCGCAATTGACGGCGACAAACGGCTTGGATTTACGCGGACTGCAGGTGTGGATCGAACGGGCTGCCAGCTCTTTGCCGGTGCCGCTCTCGCCTAGTATCAGCACGCTGCTCTGGCTGGCGGCAACCTTCTGGATCATGGCAAAAAGTTCCCGCATCTTCTGACTCTTGCCGATGATGCCGCAGAAGCTGTCGCGTTCGCTGGCATCCCTTTTCAGCAGAGTGTTCTCGAGCTTGAGCCCCTGCTTCTCAAGGGCATTTTTTACCAACTGCTTGATCTCCTCATTCTTGAACGGCTTACAGATGTAATCATAGGCACCCAGTTTCATCGCCTCCACCGCCTGCTCGGATGTTGAAAAGGCGGTGAGCATCAGTACGGCCGTTTCCGGCGAGTTCTGTTTGATGCGACCCAGCAGCTCAATTCCGGACAGGCCGGGCATGTTAACGTCGGACAGCACCAGATCAAACAGCGCAGATTCCATCATGCGCAACGCTTCCAGGGCTGAGCCGGCAACGCTCACATCGTACCCCTCCCGCTCCAGCAGGATCGAGAGAAACTCCCTCATGCTCAGCTCGTCATCGACTACAAGTATCCTGATCTTCATATCTGCAACTCCATATCTGGGCTTGCCTTTTGGAATGAATTAGATTTCAACTCTTTTGTATTCTGGCAGCTTTCAATACAGTGCCGTTTTTTGTCATACCATGTTTTCAGGCGGTTGTGAAGCAGAGTCATTGATCATTACTGTAGCACTGAATTGGAATATTGTTACCGGAAGGATGTTATTTTACGTTTTATGTGGTATAGAAACAGAGTTTGCTGGAGAGGGTTTTCTCCTGATCACTTTAATTCAAGCAAGGGGGCTGTACATGAGTGAGATCGTTGATGTCTATGCCAGAGAGATCCTGGATTCCCGCGGTAATCCGACTCTGGAAGTTGAGGTTTTCCTGGAATCTGGTGGTTTCGGACGTGCTGCCGTGCCATCCGGCGCTTCAACCGGTGAGCGCGAAGCCATGGAACTGCGTGACGGTGACAAATCGCGTTACCTCGGCAAAGGTGTGCTGAAGGCGGTAGACAACGTGAACAGTATAATCGCCGAAGAGGTTATCGGTATGGAAGCCGAAGACCAGGTCGGTATCGACATGAAGATGATTGAACTGGACGGCACCGAATTCAAGACCAACCTTGGCGCCAATGCAATCCTCGGCGTATCACTGGCCGTAGCCAAGGCTGCAGCCGATGAAGCCGGACAGCCGCTCTATAAATACATCGGCGGAGCCAACGCCCGCGAGCTGCCGTTGCCGATGATGAACATCATCAATGGCGGCGCCCACGCCGATAACAACGTGGACATTCAGGAATTCATGATCATGCCGGCAGGCGCATCCTGCTTCAAGGAAGCGCTCCGCATGGGTGCAGAGATTTTCCACGCCCTGAAAGGGGTCCTGAAGAGCAAGGGATACAATACAGCCGTTGGCGACGAAGGTGGTTTTGCACCAAACCTGAAGTCCAACGAGGAAGCGCTGGAAGTCATCATGGAGGCGATCGTCAAGGCCGGCTACAAGCCTGGCGAAGACGTTCTTCTGGCACTGGACGTTGCCTCTTCCGAGCTGTTTAAGGATGGCAAATACACACTGGAGAATGAGACTCATAAAGTGAAGAGCCCCGTAGAGATGGTTGATTTCTATGAGAATCTGGTTAACAAATACCCGATCATCTCCATCGAAGACGGCATGGCCGAAAACGACTGGGACGGCTGGAAACTGCTGACCGATCGCCTCGGCAAGCGGATCCAGATCGTTGGCGACGACCTCTTTGTTACCAATCCAAAAATCCTCAAAGAGGGAATCCAGAAAGGGATCGCCAACTCAATCCTGATTAAGCTGAACCAGATCGGCACACTGACCGAAACCCTCGAAGCGATCGAAATGGCCAAGCGGGCCGGATATACCACAGTCATCTCGCACCGCTCCGGCGAAACCGAAGACACCACCCTGGCCGACCTGGCTGTGGCTGTCAATTCCGGCCAGATCAAAACCGGTTCGCTCTGCCGTACCGACCGGGTCGCCAAATACAACCAGTTGCTCCGGATCGAGGATGAGCTGGACACCACGTCACTTTTCAAAGGACACGACGTGTTCTACAACATCAAGAAATAGGGATGGACAGAAACTGACACGAAAGGCGGAGAATTCTCCGCCTTTCGTTTATCTGCAGATCGGGAGGGACAAATGGGAAATGACACCATGCTTTGGAATCGCTACAAGAAAGATCTCTGCCACTGCCCTGAAATAGGACTCTTCCTTGATACCAGCCGCATGAAGTTTTCTGACGGTTTTTTTGCCAGTATGGAGCCGGCAATGCAGAGCGCTTTCGCCGAAATGCACCAACTGGAGGGGGGAGCGATCGCCAACCGTGATGAGGGGCGCATGGTCGGTCATTACTGGCTGAGGAACCCGTCACTTGCTCCGACACCCGAGATTCGCCATGAGATCGAGGCGGCCATCGAGCAGATCCTCTCATTCAGCTCAAAGATCCACAGCGGCGCCATAGCCGCTCAGGACGGCAGCCGTTTTAAAAACGTTCTTATTATCGGCATCGGCGGTTCCGCACTGGGACCACAGTTTGTTGCCGATGCGCTGGCATCTTCATCCGACCGCATGAAAGCGTATTTCCTCGACAACACCGACCCAGACGGCTTCGACAAGGTTTTTGCCGAACTGGGCGCGGCTGTTTCACAGACGCTGACGCTGATCATATCCAAAAGCGGCTCAACCAAGGAAACGCGCAACGGGATGCTGGAGGCCAGGGCAGTCTATCTGCGTGCCGGACTCGATTTTTCCCAGCATGCCGTGGCGGTAACCGGATCAGGCAGCGAGCTGGACAGAGTGGCTCGGGCCGAAGGGTGGCTGGAACGTTTTCCGATGTGGGACTGGGTCGGGGGGCGCACCTCCGTCACCTCCGCAGTCGGGCTCCTGCCGGCGGCCCTGCAGGGAATTGACATCAGGGCGCTGCTGGAAGGCGCCAAAGCCTGCGACAACGTTACCAGCAAGCTGGATACGACCGGCAATCCGGCGGCGGTCATGGCGTTGATGTGGCACTACGCCACGGACGGGCGCGGCACTAAAGACCTGGTCATGCTGCCGTACAAGGATCGCCTGCTGCTGTTCTCCCGCTATCTGCAGCAGCTGATCATGGAATCTATCGGCAAAGAGCTGGACCGTGATGGTGTTGTGGTCCATCAGGGGCTGACAGTGTACGGCAACAAGGGGTCGACTGATCAGCACGCCTATGTGCAGCAGTTGCGTGAAGGGGTGGCAAACTTCTTTGTCACTTTCATCGAGGTGCTGAAAGATCGGGACGGGAGTTCGATGCTCGTCGAGGACGGGATTACCGGCGGAGATTTCCTGTTCGGCTTTTTCCAGGGTACGCGCACGGCGCTTTACGAGAACGGCCGGGAATCGATGACGATCACCATCAATCAGGTCGATGCATATACGGTCGGCGTCCTGATTGCGCTGTTCGAGCGGACGGTCGGTTTTTACGCCAGCCTGGTCAATATCAATGCCTACCACCAACCGGGGGTGGAGGCCGGCAAGAAAGCGGCCGGTACTGTGATCTCCCTCCAGAAAGCGGTGATGGAGCTGTTGCAGCAGGAAAAGCGAAGTATGACAGCGGAGGCAATCGCAACGCAGCTGGAAAAGCCTGAAGAAGCGGAAATGGTTTTCGCCATACTGCGGCATCTGGCGGCTAACCCGGACCGTGGGGTTATTCAGAATGGCGCCGACCTGATTACAGAGATAACTTTCCGGATTGCAGAATAGCCTGTTTCCGTCCGGAGATGAATCTTTCCGGACGGAAACTAACTCCCCTTCGGCTTCAACCGGCGCGTCGGAGCTGCACTCCAGGGGTCGTCAGGCCAGGGGTGTCTGGGGTAACGCCCTTTGAGCTCCTTTTTCACCTGTTGATACGAACCGTCCCAGAATCCCCGCAGGTCACGGGTCACCTGAATCGGCCTTCCGGCTGGGGAAAGCAGGTGCAGCAGCACAGGAATCCTACCCCCGCAGACGGCCGGTCCGACCGCCAGACCGAACAGTTCCTGAAGCTTCACCGCCAGCACCGGAATTTCAGCGGAATAATCAATTCTGCCCCGTGAACCGCTCGGAACGGCGAGATGGGTTGGAGCCAATTCGTCCAGTTCACGCTGCTGCCGGTAATCCAGCCTGTTCCTCAGGATCTCGGCAATATTGAGCTGAGCCGCTCTTTTAGCGGAGTTGATCCCCTCAAGATAAGGCGCCAACCACTCTTCAAGCGTATCACACAGCGCTGCATCCGAGACATCCGGCCACTCCCGTTCCGGAAAGGCAGAGTGGAGCAGCATCAGGCGCCCCTGCAGCTGACGGAGTGCATCATTCATCGACAGGAGGGTTAGCCCGGACGCACGCAGCGCACCCACAACAGCCGGCACCGCCTGAACTGACGATGGAACTACCGTTTCAGTTGACAGCTGAAGGCTCCCCAGCCGCTCCAGCCGCCGCGCAATCACGCGCCCCTCTCGGTCATCCCAACTCACCAGAGTCTCACTCCGTATATGTTTCGCGCGCTCCTCGCGGATTACATCCTCAGGTATTTCAGCGGCAAGATGAATGATCGCTTCAGCCTGGTTCCCGGCATCCAGCGCCGGTGCGACGATGTATTCGGCCGACCTGACGGCGCTCCGCTCCGAAATACGCGCCCCGCGCCCGGAGGCAAGCAGATAGCCGCCGCCGGAAGTTCTGCGCCGGGCAAGGCGGTCAGGATATGCCGCCAGCAGCAGTCTGGAAATACTGTCGTCTGCTCCGCTATTATACTGTTCTGCCTCGGGCACCCCCAGAAATCGGCGCAGCTCGCTGGCAACCCGTTCCACGTTTTTCAGCGCCGCATGGTCCATCCGGCGATCATTGCGACCCGATGACTGCCGGCTATTGATGGCCTCCAGGCGGTCGGCGATATCGGAGCTGCTTAGCGGGGGTGGTGGGAAGCCGGGGTCAGAACGGAACAGCTCACGCTCCGAAAGAAGCGCCGCTATCTGGCATCCCAGACCGGGGCAACCAAGTTCCACTGACCGGAGCAGCAGTCGGCCGAGGCGGGGATGAAGAGGCATCCGTACGACTTCGCGCCCATGGGCAGTGATCCGGCCGGCGTCATCAAACAGGTCCAGTTCGACCAGCAGGCGGCGCGCCGCCTCTAGCGCGGCGGCAGGAGGCGCATCCAGCCAGCCAAGCTGCAGCGGATCGGTGACACCCCAAGCCGCCAGTTCAAGCAACAACTGCGACAGGTCGGTGACACAGATCTCGGGCGGCGTGTGCGGAGCCATCGCCTGCAGTGTGTGGGGAGTGTACAGGCGATAGCAAACACCGGGAGCGGTGCGCCCCGCCCGCCCTGCCCGCTGCTCGGCCGAGGCTCGCGATTCGCGGACTGTGACCAGCCGGTTCAGGCCATTGCCCGGATCATACTGCAGCCGCCTTGAAACACCGCAATCTATGACGGTCCGGACACCATCGATGGTCAGGCTGGTTTCCGCTATGCTGGTCGCCAGAACTATTTTGCGGTATGGAGCGGCCTGGATCACCTTCTGCTGCTCGGCTATCGGCAGATCACCGTACAACTGACAGATCACGACATCTCTATTAACAGCTGCGGATTCAGCCAGTTGGGATGCACAGGCACGTATTTCTCCGGAACCGGGCAGAAAAGCGAGAATATCCCCTTCCGTTTCATTCAGCGCCCTTACAACCGCCGCCGTCATACGCTGCGCAAGACGTCCATGCCCTTTATCATCTATATATTTCATCTCAACAGGAAACGAGCGCCCTTCCGAACTGACCACCGGAGCGTCGTCAAGCAGCCGGGCAAGCGGCTGAAGGTCAAGTGTAGCCGACATGATCATGATCTTTAAATCACTGCGCAGCTGCTGCACTTCACGGCAGAGAGCCAGGCCGAGATCGGCATGAATGCTCCGCTCATGAAACTCGTCGAAGATGATCAGCGCCGCGCCGGCAAGCCCCGGGTCACCCTGAATCCTGCGGGTCAGGATCCCCTCGGTAACGACCTCTATGCGCGTAGCTTTGGATGTGCAGTTGTCAAAACGAATACTGTAACCAACGGTCTGCCCGACCTCCTCACCGAGGCAGGCGGCCATCCAGCGTGCGGCCGACACCGCAGCGATCCGCCGCGGTTCCAACATGATAATGCGGCCGGCGTCGGGTGGAATAATATCAAGCAGAGCCAGCGGGACCCGCGTGGTTTTACCCGCACCGGGCGGGGCATGGAGAATTATGCTCTGATTGTTTTGAACGGATTGAAGTAAAACGGGAAGGATTTCGTCGATGGGGAGTTTAGCCTGTTTCTTCATTCATGGCTCCGGTTCGATACCCCTGCAGATCAAGCGCGACGTAAGTGAAACCGGCCGCTTTTACCAACCTGGTAACTTCATTGCGCAAGCTTCCGGTCGCAAGTTCAAACTCACGTTCACCAAGCTCAACCCTGGCGACAGAATCATGATAGCGCACCCGCAGCGTCCGGAATCCCAAACCAAGCAGCGACTCCTCGGCCTGTCCTACCTGACCGACCCGCTCGGGTGTAATGGCGGTGCCGTATGGGAAGCGGCTGGAGAGGCAGGCAAAGGCAGGCTTATCCCAGGTCGGCAGCCCCATTTCGCAGGAAAGATCGCGAATATCCTGTTTGCTGAAACCTGCTTCCACGAGCGGGCTGCGCACCAGCAGTTCATCCGCAGCTTTGCGCCCCGGACGGTGGTCGCCGGCATCATCGACATTGGTGCCGTCCAGCACATGCTTCAGGCCTTCGCGTTCGGCAATAGCCACCAACTTGCCGAACAGCTCCTTCTTGCAGTAATAGCAGCGGTTGCGGGGGTTGTCGCGAAACTCCGGCAGTTCCAGCTCCCCGGAAGCGATCACCAGGTGCCGGCCGCCGATTCTTTCGGCCAGCTCGCGCGCTTCATTCAGTTCACGTTCCGGATAGGTTTTTGATGTAGCTGTGACCGCCAGCACCCGTTCTCCAAGCAGTTCAGCCGCGACTGCAAACAGCAGCGTCGAATCGACTCCACCAGAGAAACCGATCACACACCCGCCCATGCCGGTCAGAATCATACGCAGTTTATCTGTTTTCTCCTGTAGCAAAACATCCATACTGAATTAGTTCCTTACTTTAACTTACAGCATGTAATCAGTTGAAAGAAAGTGTGATTTACGTTCCCGTACAATACTGGTTATTATCTCGCGATTGGCATCGGTTTCCCGCGCCGCCACGACGATTCTGATTGAGAAAATCCGCAGGGCATCTGCCACGGATTGTGCTCCGTCGGCAGAATTTTTGCGGCCGTTGAAGGGAAAACTGTCAGGGCTTCGCTGGCACTGACTGTTGATGTTGATACGGCAGACCTGGTTGACCAGAGCGTCAACCAACTGAGCCAGCAGGTCGGTGTCACGCCCGAAGATGCTGGCCTGCTGGCCGTAGTTTGAGGCCACCACATATTCAATCGGCTCCCGGATGTCATCGAACGGCACAACAGCAATGACAGGTCCGAACTGCTCTTCATTGTAAACCCTCATCGCCGGGGTAACCGGATACAACAAGGCCGGATAAAAGAATGAGTCGATTCTGGCACCGCCGCCAGGGTTGACGACCCTGGCACCGAGAACCTTGGCATCGTCAACCAGCCCTTCCAGATAGGCCGGTTTTTCCGGCTCCGGCAGCGGCGTAACGGCAACCCCCTGCTCCCACGGCATGCCGCATTTGAGAGCTGTAATCCCTGTCGACATCCGCTGCAGAAAATCATCAACTATCGATCTGTGCACGAACATGATCTTCAGAGCGGTGCAGCGCTGTCCGTTGAAGGTCAGGCTTCCCTGGATACATTCGGCCACAGTCAGTTCAAGATCGGCGTCAGGGAGTATAATCGCCGGATTCTTGGCATCCAGACCGAGTACGCAACGGAGTCGATGGGGGCGCGGATGAACCGCACGCAGTGCATCGGCGACTCGATGGGTGCCGATAAAACCGAGCACATCCACCTGTCCCGATGCCATCATTGGAGGAACCACCGTTTCACCCTCTCCGTAGACCGTGTTGATGACACCGGCCGGAAACGAATCACGAAACGCCTCCAACAGCGGCTGAAAGACCAGAACACCGAAGCGGGGCGGTTTCAGCACAATGGTGTTGCCCATAACCAGTGCCGGAATCAGGGTCGTAAAGGTTTCGTAGAGCGGGAAGTTATAGGGGCCCATGCAGAGCACCACCCCCAATGGAGCACGCCTGATCTGGCCGATGATCCCCTGCTGGATGACAAAGCGGGATGATACGCGATCAAGCTCTTTCAGCGCTTCCAGGGTGTCGCGGATATAGGTCACCGTCCGGTCGAACTCGCGTTCCGCCTCCTGCAGTGATTTACCGATCTCCCACTGAAGAAGCGCAACAACCTCCGCACGCTTCTTCAGCAGCGCAGCCGTAAAGCGCTGTACGCTCTGGATCCGTTCGCCCACAGACATGGTCGGCCAGACACCACGACCATTTGCATAGGCCCGCGCCGCCACAGCGAGTGTTTCCAGCGCAGCCGTTTCAGTCAGCAGCGGCGCTTCCCCGACCAACTTCTGTCGGCATCCTGCGGCGGTACGTATGCAGACAGGCGAAAGCACCTCCTGCAGCGGACCTTCCCAACGGCGCAGTTCACCATCTATCAGGTAGAAATCCTGCCTGATAGGCTGCCAGTTACGATACTGTTCGGGGATCTGATTCTCTTCGGGGAAAAGCGCTTCGATTTTACGTGGCATGTGGCAGCTTTCGTGGGTATTTGACCTTGCAGTCAGCATTATGGTTAAAAACGCAATGATTTGCGCCATAGTTATTGTTGATAAATTTAAAAAGGCACCGTTTTAACGAATGCCCTGAAAGTACCCGGAACTATTTTGTTACCATGTTTGTCCGCTGATATCCAGGGACCAAATATACTGGCATCCCTCCGCTACGGTCAACAGAAAAGCCGCATTCGATTAAAAGGAGTGGCTAAGACAGCTGAGGGTCGTGTAACAGACGCTCGGTCACGTCGAGCATGTTCCTGAATAGACTTTTCCTATGGCGGCAAGTGTCAATAAAGTCTTAGCGCAATTTTCTGCAGCAAATTTAACAGCCACGACAGATAATATTGTGACCTACTTGCCTTTGTCGACAAAAGAACCGCTGTATGCATTGCCGTTGATAAGTACCTTGATATCTTTTTTGTCATTTTGCAGAAGATAGGCATCCGGCATGAATACCGCGAAACTGTAGGCGTAAGTGCTGCAGACAAAAACCTTGCCGTTGGTAAACGTCAAGGCCGTTGTGGCGTCACACCCCTTAAATTCGCCGACGACCTTGGTTTCTTCTACAACCTTATACCCTTCCTTGGCCAGCGATTCAAGATCAGCTGAAAATGCTACTACACTCATAGCCAGCATCAGCAAAACCCCCATCAGAACAGCGGGTGTTTTCATAGTCCACTCCTTTCGCAAACGAGTGATCACATAAATAAGGCATCAGGTAAACAATATCAGTAAAAGAACTTCCTGCAAGATATGGGTTTTTACGCCTGGGCAAACAGCATAAAAATCATTTATTGATTTACAACAACCCAATGATCGAACTTAAACCCATAACCGGCCACAGCTTTATCATCAGATACGCCACCCCCACCCACAGAATCAAACTCAACGGGTTTCTTATTGCCACCTTGATATCCTGAAATGAAGGAGTGCAAGCCGCAAAACAGGCGTACAAAACCACAACAATCAGATATTCCGGCACCCATAGCGGCCGGGAATTCCAGTACAGCAGCAGATAATACCCGATCACCAGCCATCCCAGCGGGGCAAGAGCAGTCGGGACTACAGACAGGACGGTCGGAACAGCGTTGACGCTCCCGAGAACCCATCCCCGCCCCGCTCTTCGTGGCCAGACACTGAATGACGACGGCCGCCCCCCGGTAAGGTAGGCGGCCACAAAATGTGAAAGTTCATGCATGACAGTAAAAGGCAGGCAGTACAGGATCGCGATGAATGAAGCGGATGAAGACAGGCGGCGGTGAATTGCCCCCATAACTGCGGCGACAACCAGAAAGCCGATGACAAGTGGCGCACTATGCAGCAAGCTGTTCAAGTCCCAACGTCTCCTTCAGTAAATAAGTGCTGCCACGGCTTGAGTTTATTCAGCACCAGCGGAGGCAACCGAGGCCAGCATTGCCACCATCTCCTCATGGATCAGGCCGTTACTCGCCACGAACTCGCCAGCGAATAAGTCGTACGGAGAACCATCAAAGGAAGTCACCATCCCGCCAGCTTCACGCACCAGCAGAACCCCTGCGGCCACATCCCACGCTTTCAGCTTGAGCTCCCAGAAACCGTCCAACCTGCCGGCGGCCACATAGGCAAGATCAAGTGCTGCCGCACCGGCCCGGCGAATGCCCCTGGCGCGCTTCTGAAAGGCGATGAAATTGGCAAAATTATTGTCCGGATCGGTGGCGCAATCGTAGGGGAAACCGGTTCCAAGGAGAGAGTTTTTTAGCGGAGCGCTGGCCGATACCGACAGGCGGTTGCCGTTCAGATAGGCACCGCCCCCTTTGGTTGCAGTGAACAGTTCATCATAAACCGGATTAAAAATAACCCCGGCAACAAGTTCACCCGACAGCTCCAGCCCGATGGAGGAGCAGAACCAGGGATAACCGTGGGCATAATTGGTCGTGCCGTCAACCGGATCAATGATCCAGCGACAGGGAGAACCGCCCTGTGGGTAATCACCCTCCTCGGCGACAATGTCGTGGTCGGGGAAGCGAGAATGCAGATGCGCCACGATCAAACGCTCCGATTCCTTGTCAACCTCCGTCACCAGGTCCTTGTCACCCTTCATCTCAATTCTCAGCGATGAAGCAAAGCGTGACTTCTGGTAGCTGCCGGCGATCCGGGCGGCAACAACGGCTTCCTGGAGATAATCATTGTAAGCTGTCATGTCAGCGGCGCGACACATTCAGCAACGGCATAATAAATTTATCGAAGACGACCCTCTGTTTTGCCGACAGTAGATCGAGATCCCCTTCGTTATCAAGCAAGAAGGTGCCGACGCCGACGACTGTTTTTGCAAGATAGCCGGTCCCGGCGACGCTCTTTTCTATTTCATAACCGCGTTGGTTTATCAGGTTTTTCAGCAAGGCCAGATCTACATTCATATGCTTCCACTCCAGTTAATTTAATATGCGCTTTTCCCACCGGGAAATCCGCCTTTTTTTAAATATGCACTATCATCCACAGAACATCCACCACCAATCGTCAGGCGGAGGAGAGTTTATGCTCAAATATTTTAGAAGGACTCTACAGAACAAAGCCCTCTATTGGAACAGCAGGCGAGGAATTGTAGTGGTAGTAAATAAATGGTAAAAAACGCTCTCCACAAAGGCTGTGGATAACCTGTTGATAGAGAGAAAATGCAGCAATGAATGTCACGTATTATTGGGGTTTTTGTCGGTTTGCACAACGAATAAGCAGTGCCGGTAACCACCTGATATTGCGTGTCAATAGTTATTTTTATTCGTATACAATCCACATTAACATTGTAGTGTATCGCCATTTTTAATGAAGGCGTAACAGTGTGGATAACCTGAAGAAAAAAATAAGCATAAATACACGCCACGAGCTGTTTTTTATGGCCAGCCTTTATAAGTTATTGAGAACAGATAGTTGTGCCTCGTCATTGCACCATTGGTTGCAAACACATCTCGTTAAAGGGTCGTATCAGAACGAGGCAGTTGTCATATAAATGATTTCAGGTTATTTTACCGGCATCTGCATCCATAGGTTCATTACTCAAAAAATGGTGCGATTAATTCCTGAATACCGCTATTCGATCACAATATCATCCGGAAAGAGTACCGCCATGAAAATCAGCTACCTGCTCATCCATCTTCACAACAGCGTCGATGCCTTCTCACTCAAACCGCGCCATGTTGATCTTATCCGCAAGACTTTTCCTGACGCACACATCAGCGTCGCGGATGGGAACCGTGATTTTCTTGAAAAACTCCCAGAAGCCGATTGCGTTCTGGCATGGGTATTCAAACCGGATTGGTACGAAGGCGCCCCGAAGCTGCAAACGCTTTTCACGCCCGCCGCCGGGCATGACTGGGTTGCTGCAGACCCGACCGGGCGTGTAAGGACATTCTATGGCGGCTTTCACGGCCGGATCATGCGCGAAAGCCTTCTCGCCATGATACTGCACTTCAACAGAAATCTGACAAAGTCGCTTGAAGACCAGAAAAACAGGGTCTGGGGACGCCTCGGCTACAACGGCAATGTGGCACTCTTCAGCCAGAAAGTTTTGATAATCGGTTTTGGAGCGCTGGGACAGTCGATGGCCGAGCTGCTGAAAGCCTTCGGGGCCAGTATTACCGCCGTCAAGCGTGATACAGCCGGATTCGACGGCAATCCCAACGTTGACAGGGTGATTTCCTTTGACAGAGTGGAAGAGGAACTCCCCTCGGCCGACCACGTAGTTTTTGTCCTGCCGGGAGGGGCCGGAACCGACGGCATCTTTACCGCCCGACATTTCAGAGCCATGAAGCCGGGCGCTTACCTGTACAACCTGGGGCGCGGCAACTGCTACAGGGAGGAAAACCTTTTAAGCGCCCTCAACAACTGGCATCTCGCAGGCGCCGGGCTGGATGTTTTTGCCGAGGAGCCGCTGGAGCCTGACTCAGCTCTCTGGGAGCAGCCAAACGTACTGATCACGCCGCATTCAAGCGCCATCAGCGACGAATATATCGATCTATTCATTCAGGAGTGGCTTGAAACGCTCAGTGAAATATAACAGAGAAAAATTGCCGAGAGGCGGGTAGGCCAATATATGTCCCGTATTAGAAGATTATCCATAGCCGCCATGACAGCTGTTGCCCTGTTCGTACTATCCGCTTGCTCGCCGCTGGTAAACCACCCCGGAAAAAAGGTTTCGGAACCGAGAATTCAAAAAGAGAATTTTGTGACCGGTGACGGGGCGATACTGCCTGTGCGCAGTTGGCTGCCGAAGGAGAAAAAGGTCAGGGCGGTCATCGTTGGCTTGCATGGTTTTAACGATTACAGCAATTTTTTTGCCGCCCCTGGAAACTACCTGAGCAGCCACGGCATTGCCTGCTACACCTACGACCAGCGTGGTTTCGGCAGAGCGCCGGGTCGCGGGCTTTGGTCGGGAATAGAGGCGTACACGAACGACCTCACAAGTTTTGCAACTGAGGTCCGCAAACGGCACCCGGGCATTCCTCTCTTCGTGTTGGGAGAGAGTATGGGTGGGGCCGTAACAATCGTTGCCATGGCCGGGAGCAATCCACCGGATGTTGACGGCGTTATTCTTGTCGCACCGGCGGTCTGGGGACGTGAAACAATGCCCTGGTACCAGAGATGGCTGCTCGCCGTCACCTCGCACACATTCCCCTGGTTGGAGTTGACCGGGAAAGGGATGCATATCTCCCCTTCAGACAACATTGAGATGCTCCGGTCTCTGGGGCGCGATCCGCAAGTCATCAAGGCGACACGTGTTGACACCCTCTTCGGCCTCACCAACCTGATGGACGAGGCATTGTTGCGGGCTAATAAATTGCGGTTACCAACCCTGGTCCAGTACGGCGAAAACGACCAGATCATCCCCAAAGAGCCGACGTTCCTGATGCTGGACAAGATGCCCGGATCGACACGCAAGGCTTTTTACGAGCATGGCTATCACATGTTGCTGCGCGATCTGCAGGGGGAAAAACCCTTGGCAGACATCGCTAGCTGGATAGCTGACCAGAACAATCCTTTGCCCTACGGCAAGGACAACTGGAGATGAGCCAGCCCAGCTAAACGAGATTGCTGCATGGCAACAAAAAGGGTTGTCAGTACGGGATGCTTAAATTTCATTTCTGTCTGACGACCTTCCCCACTGGGGCCATATAGATGCTGAATTCTTCATTACCATCCACTCCCAGCAGATCATCAACCAGA
>Ga0123338_10001624_pt1 | contig 21614 bp, 27 predicted proteins | sample grotaG_FD_89793 | JGI IMG/M metagenome (GOLD analysis project Ga0123338, IMG submission 89793) | Glacier valley bacterial and archeal communities from Borup Fiord, Nunavut, Canada, to study Microbial Dark Matter (Phase II) -... | ecosystem: Environmental > Aquatic > Freshwater > Ice > Glacier ...
GATCTGCAGCGTCGGCAACTCGCTCATGGCTCGAATCCACCTTGATCGGCGAGCGAGTAAATGTCGCGTGCCCCGTGCAGGACGCGGATCACCGAGATGCCCTCCGGCATGGGGAGATAGAACACCACGTAACGCTTTACCGCAAAGCTGCGCAGCTCGGGCGCCAGCTCGGGCCTTGCCCTGCCCATCATGGTTTGGCGGGCCAGCTGGCGGCAACTCTGGTCGATGGCATCTAGCAAGGCGTCGGCTGCAGCGATGTTGTCCAGAGCAATGTGGAACCAGATCTCGTCAAGATCGCGCTCAGCCTGGACGGTCGTGAGGATGCGAAACAACGGCCGCCTCAGCGCTGCTTTGCCGCGGCCAGGCGCTCACGGCCACGCCGCTTGATGGCCGCGACGTCGAGTTCGCCGGCGCCGCCGCTTTCGAAACCTTCATGGATGTCGTGCCGCAGCTGCTCAAGAGTCGCCGCGCGCATTTGGTCTTCGCGCTCCATCAGCCGCAAGGCTTCGCGGACGACCTCGCTCGCTGAGTTATAGAGGCCCGAGGTCACTTTGCCGCGCACCAGTTCTTCGAGCTGGGGGGTGAGGTTGATGTTCATGGGCATGTGGGTGCTCTGGGCCGAAAGAGAGTGAGGGTGTAGTCTAGCAATCATTGCCAATCATTGCCAATCAGGCATGGCGGGGTGGATGGAGACCCCTTTCACTATCCTACTATCGATAAAATATGTTATCAATAGTTCTCAATGGAGATGGTGAGCTGTTTACAGCAACGACCTGTAGTTGAACAAGACGGCATTGTTTACTGCTGTCCCAAGTCATTTACGACAACGCTTGTGCCGAGCGAGGCGAGTTTCGCTGTCTTCGCAAGCCCGTCCGCTGAATGACATGCCTCGCGATCTAGCTGTCGCTCAGCCTCGCGATCACGCAGAGCTTGTCCTGAACTTCTGCGGGGCATGGCCGATTCCGATTGCGCCACTCGCTGACGCGCTTGGGACCAACCCCTAGCTCTTTGGCAGTGAGGCGGTCGCTCCCGGTGAGCCGTTTCGCGCGATCGAACAGTTTCGCTAGGTCCATTTCATCTCGAGGTGGAGTTGGGTCGAATCTTTTCGAGCTCAGCTCTCTGCAGCAGACCCACTCTGACAAACGACGCTTAGCCGCGACTTATTGTCCCCGGCGCACCCCCCCGATGTGGGGTAGGTGTTCCGGCGTTGGAGCAGCGGGCGGCTAGGGTGAGAGCAAGGGGGCGTTGTAGCTGGCCTCTTCCTTCGCCTGCAAACACGCATCGCACCCCCCGCCTCGGGGGGCGAATCCTGCTTGCTAACGCGAACCAGCATTCATACATTGCGTCAGCCGACGAAGTGACGGCTCTGAGCCAGAGCGGTCGGGCCGTTCTGTTGAGTGGCGTCTTGCCGGCATGACAAAGCTGTAGCAGCGTGCGCCCCAGAGAAAAAGAACGCAGAAATTTCAACATCACCGGAGTCAACATGCTCAAGACAACTAAAGCGGTCCTGGCCGTCGCATTGCTCGCCGCCGGCGTCGCGAGTGCCGCGCCCAACGACATGGCGCCTCAACTTCGCGCCAAAGCGCAGCAGGCCGTCGACAAGGGCGTCACGTTCCTGGTGAGCAAGCAGGCCACCAACGGCTCGGTGCTGAGCTCAACCGGCCTCACGGGCCTGTCGCTCACCTCGATTCTCGAGAACCCTGCTGGCTCGGGCAAGGTCAGCCAGGCGGTGATCGACAAGTACGCGGCGTTCATCGCGTCGAAGGCGAACGCGGACGGCTCGATCGTCGAGCGCCAGCACGACCAGAGCTACAACACCGCGGTCTCGATTGCTGCGCTGGCGGCGACCAAGGACCCGAAGTACACACCTCTGATCAAAGCGGGGCAGAAGTACATCGCCAACGCGCAGATCGGCGAATCGCGCGGATTCGCCCCAGTGGACAGCTGGTACGGCGGAATGGGCTACGGCGGCGACGAGCGGCCGGACATGTCTAACCTCTATATCGCTGTCGAGGCGATGCGAAAGACCGCCTACGACCCGAAGGACCCGATCTGGCAGAAGGCGCTCATCTTCGCCACCCGGATGCAGAACCGCAGCGAGAGCAACGACCAAAAGTGGGCCGGCAACGATGGCGGCTTTGCCTACTCGCCTGGCATGAATCCACCCGAAATGGGCAGCGGCACAGGCTCATACGCGTCCGTGACCGCGGCGGGCCTGTACGGGCTCCTTCTGATCGGTGTCGAAAAGTCGGATCCGCGAGTGCAGGCGGCCTACAAGTGGCTGACCGCGAACTACACGCTGGATACGAACTTCGGCACGAAATCGAAGAACACGCTGTTTTACTTCTATTGCGCGTTCGCCAAGGTGATGGACGCCTATGGCGAGAAGGAATTCGTCGACAGCAAGGGCCAGCGCCATAACTGGCGCAACGAGCTGGCCGAGAGGTTGATCGCATTGCAGGACGCCGACGGATCGTGGGTCAACCATGACTCGAACGAATGGTGGGAAGACAAGCCCGAACTCGCGACCTCGTGGAGCGTGATCGCGCTGGAGCACGTGCTGAAGTAGCGTCAGAGAGTTTCTCGCTCAATGACGTTGATGCTGCTGCGAGTGCATCGCCGCAGGTGCGCTTGCAGGCTCGGTCGCACAACCAGTCGGCCCCGTGGTGGATGCGTAGCCGGTGGCTGGCCGACAAGGGCGCGACTGAGGCGGTCGGGTTCATCTGCTGAGCTCAGGCCCCTCGATCCCACGGTCGCGCTGCAGCTTTCTCTTCGCCTCCAGCTCCGCCATCTGCACCCGCCGGTTGTAATTGTCCACGTAGCGCTCCACCCGTTCCGTAAACTCCGGCTGCAGGCCGCGCAGTTTCTGCACCGCCCAGCTCTCGCTGCGGTGGGTGGCCTCTAGAACATTCTTCTGAAGCTTGGCAGCCTGCTCGACCAGGGTGCGATCACGCCGCTGGCGTTTCCAATAGTCCTTGACCGCCCGGTCGTACTCGCTCTTCTTGAATGCCGCCAGCAGCCCGTGCGGCTTGAACGGTCGATCGGCTTCGCTCCAGCGAGCCAGAGTCTGGCGCCGCTCGAGTCGCTTTGCCACCTTGCCGGCCACCCGCTGAACTTTCTCCTGTCCGACTGTCGTCAGCTGACCCACGAGGTGGCGGTAGAGCCGGTACTGGTCCTCGATCGAGTAGCGGCTGATGTCTGGCAGCCTGGCCTGTCTGGCCGGTTGCGGCACTGACGGCGATCGCGACGGCTGTGCCGACGCCACAGGAACCCGGTCCAACGCGCCCCAGCCAGGCTGCTCACGCTGCAGGCGATCTCGCGCCCAGGCGGCCAAGCGCTCGGGCTTTGCCGCCTCGAGCAGCCGCGCTGCCAGCCGCCTGGCCTGCTCGACCAGCTTGGTCGCCGCTTCCTTGGCCGCCTCCCAGGCCAAGAGCGCCTTCTCATGCCCTTTGCGCTGCAAGCTGGCCACGAGGCCCTGCGGCGCCTCGGGTCGCGCCTGGACGAGCCGCCGTAGGCTCTGCTCGCGCCGCGCCTTCCGCTGCTCGGCCTGCGCCAGCACCCTCCTCACCCGATCGTCCCGCTCGCGCTCGAGGCGGGCGAGCTCGATCACCCGGCCGAGGATGGTTACCGCTACTTGGTCTTTGCCGGTTTGACCGGCTCTTTGCCGGTCTTCATGGCCTCGATCAGCGCCGGCGTCAAGTACTCGGCCACCTTCTTCGTATCCAAGGGGACCTCGACCTTCGGCGGACTGAACCAGAGCCAGAACGCGCTGACGAGCACCGCTGTCACGAGCCCGGTCAGCACCGTCAGGGCGTAGTGCCCCCAGCTCAAGCTGCTGACCGCGTGTTCCAGCCCGGCCGTCGCTTGTCTGGTGGCCTTGCCGGCCATACCCAGGCTCTCGTTCGCGGCCTTGACCTGGCGCTCGAAGTCGACGCTCGTCCTCTTGGTCGCGAGATTGATCTCCCTCAAGGTCTCGGCCGCGTCGCTGCTGAGCGAGGCCAGCGCCTGGGCCAGTGGCTCGAGCAGCGCGCTCAGCTCCTCCACGCTCTGCACCTTGGCGTCGCGGATCGTCTGGACCTGCTCGGCCAATTGATCCAGGTTGCTCTTGTTCTTGTCGATCGCGGACTGCCGCAGCGTCTCGGCCTTGCTCATAGCTCACTCCCCGTTTGGCAAGCCCGGCCGGGCTGTAGCCCTTGCCAAGATCGCTGCCCTTCATGGTCACGCTGTCGAGCCGGTACATCAGGCCAGAGAGCTTGGCGCCGTCCTTCTGCAGGACAGGCAGGAGCTCGACGCCGGCGGCCTCGAGGTGCTCGCGGTACTCGCTGTAGGTGCTGGACCTGGCCACGGCTGCGTCGGCGAGCTGCTGCAGTTGCACGCGGGTCGAGACGTCGTGCGTGCGGATCTGCTTTTCGATCTCGCCGCGGGTGGGCGCGCGGCGCTGCGACTCGATGCTCGGGGCGAGCTGCTGCAGGCCGAAGTCGCGTTCGATCGCGCGCATGAGCACTTCTTGGCGCTGGTAATCCTGGGAGTCGCTGACGACCTGGCCGGCATGGGTGATCCGGTTGGCCAGGATATGAATGTGCTCGTGCTCGGTGTCGGTGTGGCGGGTGATGAGGTATTGGTTGTCGACCAGATCCATGCCTTGCAGATACTCGCGGCCGATGCGCTGCCACTGAACGTCAGAGAGGTTTTCTCCGGGAGCGGCGGATAAGGACACGTGCAGCACGGCGCGCTCGAGATTGGGACGAAGCTTGCGGATGGAGCCGAATTCAGCCGACAACTCGCGCTCGGACTCACCGGCCATGTTGGTGTCGAGGATTCGACCCTCGTCCTTGCCTAAATCGTAGGCCAACGCCCCTCTAAATCCCCGGCCTTTGACGGCCTTGGCGATCATGGGGTTTCACCCTCTGAGGCAGCGCCGATGAGCTCTAACCGCAAGCGGCTGACTTCAGCTTTGATTTTTGCGAGTAAGGCGGTCGCAACGGTGACCCGCTCGCCTTCGTTGGCAAGGCGGGTCAACTGATTCAGATTGGCGGATAGGCGGGCGAGCTCGGCATATTGCTCGCGGTTGATGGCCGATACCGGGGGCGATGGCAGGCGCCGGGTCAATGCCGCTTCGCGCAGCCATTGGGCAGGCGTCATGGCCATGGCGTCGGCGCGCTGGCGCAGGGCGCCGTACTCGGCCGCAGACACACGCACGCCAATGGTGGCCGTCCGGACGTCGGCAGCCGCGCCACGTGGGCGGCCGCCGCGGCGCTTGGGGCGCGGTGGCTCGGCGGTTGGTGGGTCTTCAGGCGTCATGAGCAACGCTCAACTTCGCCGACGGCGGGCACAAAGGACCGGAGGGACCAAGCATTCGCCGGCCGCCGTTCAGCTCGAGCAAAGCGAGCGCGGAATCGCTTTGCCGAGCGTAGCGAGAGCAGGCAGCCGGGCCAGCGAAGCAAAGCCCGGGCGAAGCGACAGCGAGCTCTTCCCGAGCACAGCGAGGAAAGCGTTTGAGCGAAGCGAAAACATGGCTTGCTTCTAACCGCGCGGCGACGTACTCATCTGCCGATCGTAGCCGCGCTCGGGGTACTTTGGCGAGACTTTTTTGGCGTCGTGGGGTCGGGACAGCGGCGTCCAGCCGCTGGCCCAGATCCCCCGCGAGGTCTGCCGCACCCACCTGGCGACCCCTATCGACCCCTATCAATCCCAAACTGAGCCAACCGCACTTCAGCTGCATCCCAGACGCACTCTAGCGCTCTCCTACTGATCTCCTACTGATCCCCGACTGTTCTCCGACTGTTCTCCGACTGTTCTCCGACTGCATCCGGATGCTCTCTATTGTTTCCTTTTAATCCCAGTTGGGCAGACATCGCGATTAAGTTCGGTCCTTTTCCGAGCGGCGGCGGAACGCAATGTTCTCCATAAAAAAAGGATACCGGTGAACTAATCTTTGATAAGCATAGAATGCGTCGTCTACACCTTATCGAAGAATTCTAATAGCCACTTCTCTTCAACAAATGATCGCCCAAAAAGAGGCGCTCGAGCAGCAAATCGCTGAGGCAACGGCGCAGGGTCGAAGCGAGGCGATTGCAAAGGTCAAGGCCATGATGGCCGAGTACGGGTTGACGGCAGCTGACCTGGGCAGCACTCGTAAACCGGCCAGTAAATCCAAGGTGCCGGCCAAAAAGGTCGCCGCCAAATATCACAGCGCCTCGACAGGTGAATCCTGGAGTGGCCGTGGCCTGCAGCCGCGCTGGCTCAAAGTTGCACTGGCAGCCGGAAAGAAACTGAGCGACTTTGCCGTGAAGGCGTAACCTTCCAGGTCTGATCGACTTTGCCGTAAAGGCATAAACATCCCGCTCATTTCGGACGGGTTTGTCCCCTACAACCCCAGCTCGCTGTGTGATCCCAGTCGCACGAGCTGCAGCACCGTGTCATCGGGCTTTCGGTAGATCAGCACCAAGTCGGGCCTGACGTGGCAATCGCGGTGGTCTTTCCACTCTCCGGTCAACGGATGGTCGCGGTGGCGCTCGGCCAGCGGCTGATCACTCATGAGCTCGCCGAGAACGGCCAGAAAGTCGCTGTCCAGCGTGCGCCGGTTCGCGCCCTTGGCTTCGCGCTTGAAGTCACGCTTGAACTGCCCGGTCTGCTCAATCCTTCGCATGCAGATCGGCCATCAGGGCTTCGACCGTATCGAAGCCCTGCAGACGCCCGGCGCGCGCTTCTTTCATGGCCTGGATGGTCTGGGCGTTGGGCACCAACGGCTCGAACGGCAAGGCCTTTTCTCGGGCGATCCGGGTCAGCATCATCCGAAAGGCGTCCGAGACCGTCAGACCCATCGTCGCCAAGACAACGGCCGCCTCTTCCTTGACGCCCTCTTCCACTCGAGCTCGAACGACTGAATTCGCTGTCATGATGATCTCGCCGTCATATGGGCTACATTGTAGCCCATGCTCTGCGCTTAACCAACACAGGCTTCGATGAAACTCAGACGGACACAGGCAGAGTACCTCGCCACACGCTCTACGATGACGGCGCTCGCGCTAGGCGCCAGGCGATATGTCTGCCGTCGCTGCCAGGCCAACTTCAACAAGGGCGAAGGCAAGCCGGATGCGACGGCGGGTGGTCTGGGCAAGTGCAATCTGTGCATCAGCCAATTGACCAAGCCCTCACTTGACGCTGGCGCAAATGGCTGAACCGGCGATCGCCGGTTCCTTGGTTTGCCTCAAAGCAATCACCGCCGCGACGGTCCGTGCCGCGACTGACCTGGTCGTCTCGCCCGAGCAGGAACGCTATGTGGCCAGCAACGCGGTCTCGATCGCCCAGGCGTACTTTCATCGCGAAGCCTGGTTTCGAGCGGTCTATGCCGCAGGCGAGCCGGTCGGCTTTGTGATGCTGCGGGATTTCTCGCTCCTCAAGCGCGACAAGGCTTCGGCCGATCCCACTCCTCCAATCTCCTTGTGGCGACTGATGATCGATCGGCACCACCAGGGACGCGGTCTGGGCCGCCAGGCGCTCGCCCTCGCGGCGGCGCATGCGCGGACCCGACCAGGTGCCACTGCGCTGCACACGTCTTACGTGGACGGCCCGCATGCGGCAGGCGCTTTCTACCTGTCGTTCGGGTTTCGACCGACGGGCACTTCCAAGGCGAACGGCAAGATCGGTCTGGTCCTGGACCTCGGCGCGGCGTAGCCAGCGGTGGGCAACGACTCGCGCTTTCCTCGCTTCGCCGGCAATGCCGCCGGCCGCGACTTCGCGGTGGGCGACATTCACGGCTGCTTCTCGCATCTGAGCAGGTCGCTGGAAGCGATCGGCTTCGATGCGTCGGTCGATCGGCTGTTCTCGGTGGGCGACCTGGTCGACCGAGGACCGGAGTCGGATCAGGTCCTGGAGTGGCTCGACAAACCGTGGTTTCATTCGATTTGCGGCAACCATGACTTCATGGTCTGGCGCGCAGCGCTTGGGCAGCCGTATCCCGAGGTGGACTATCGGCAGTACGGCGGCGCCTGGCTGGAGGAGCTGCCGGTCGAGGAGCAGCGCCGCATCGGCGAGGGCCTGGCCGCCCTGCCCTTGGCGATGGAAGTCGAGACGGCCTCGGGCATCGTCGGCCTGGTCCACGCCGATTGCCCGTTCGACGATTGGCGCGAGATGCAGGCGGTGCCCTGGGCGTCGGTCGAACCGACGGACGCGCTGGGCTTTTGCTGTCTGTGGTCGATCGAGCGCTATTCGCGCCGCTACGCCAGCACGATTCAAAACGTTCGGGCGGTGGTCCACGGGCACATGGTGCTGAAGGCGCCCGAGCTTCTGGGCAATGTGCATTTCATCGACACGGGCGGATGGAAGCCAGGTGGCTGCTTCACGTTCCTGGAGCTGGGGACGCTGCAGGCGATCAACGGGCCGGTGGCCTCCGGAGCAATGCCGAATCGGCGCAATCGGTAGCCGTCTTGACTGGGGTTGCACCCCAGCCCCGGGGGAGCTTCGCTCCCCCCTGCGGGCTCCCCCTCAATGCGGTCTTGAGGGATTGGCAGTTTCTGGACGTCGGGGCGCTTGCGACCGATTCCCCTCGACGCGATATATGATTGGCTGATTATTAACTCGTCAATATCAAGTCATGGCCGCTACTCTCAAAGAAATGATCGCCCAGAAGGAAGCCCTCGAGCTGCAAATTGCCGAGGCGACCACACAAGGCCGAATCCAGGCGATCGAGCAGGTCAAGGCCATGATGGCTGAGCATGGTTTGACAGTGGCGGATCTGGGCGGTGCGCGCAAGGCGGCTGCCAAACCCAAGGCACCGGCTAAGAAGGTCGCCGCCAAGTATCGCGACAAATCCGGCAACAGCTGGAGCGGGCGTGGCCTGCAACCCAACTGGCTCAAGGCGGCGCTGGCGGCGGGCAAGAAGATCGAAGACTTCGCAGTCTAGGTTGCGGAGCTAAGTCGTGACGTTCCAGGAATCTGTCCGGACGTGCTTTGCGAAGTATTTCGACTTCGAGGGCGATGCGACGCGCTCGGAATACTGGTGGTTCGTGCTTTTGATTGTCGTCGTGGGGTTCACGCTGGCGATCCTCAGTCGCTTTTTGAGCGGGGTTTTCTCGCTGCTCACGATCATCCCGGCAATATCGGCGGCCACGCGCAGGCTGCATGACACCAACCGCACCGGCTGGTGGCAGCTGCTCGTGTTTGTTCCGATCATCGGAACGCTGGTGCTAGCCTATTTTCTGGTCCAGGAAGGCGATTTGCGGGCTACACAGTAAAGCTGGCTCGCAAGTAACCCCCAGACATCCCGGTCGACCTGGCGCTGGACGGTCGTCGAGCGCTCCTCGGGGATAAGGCCAGCGCTGAAGGGGTTGCGGTAGGCCGCTGCCCCTTCTTGAGCGACCGCGGCGCCTACCGACGCACCGTCAGCAGTTGCCGCAGCCGCAGTGCAGCGGCTGAAGCCAGAGCGCCGCAGCTTCCTCGCCAGGCAGCTCGCGCAGCGACTGTGCGCTCCAGAGCTCGAGGGCGGTTTCGTCGATCGACGCCACGTCGGCCCGCGGCCACTCCTGGCGCAACCGGTTCGCGCATCGCGCGAGCCACTGCACGTCGACCAGGTTGTGGGCATCGCGGTTCATGCGAAGACTGTACATCCGTCCAGTATCCCGGGAAGCCTCTTCGCGGCCCTTGGCGACAGTGCGGGTGGCGCCCGAGAATCCGGCGTGCCCGTCTACTGCGTTCGTCATGGTCAAAGCGTCGCCAACGCCGGCGGCCTGACGATGGAGCACTCGGCCATCCCGCTGTCGCCGCTGGGCGTCGCGCAGGCCGCCGCCCTGCCCTCCGTCCTCGACGTCAAGCCGTCGCTGGTGCTCGTCTCGAGCTACCGGCGGGCGCTCGAGACGGCCGGGCCGTTTTGCGCCCGACACGGCTCTTTGCAGGAGATCCACCCGCTGCTCCACGAATTCTCCGCGCTCGATGCGAATCAGCTGCTGGGGATGGGTGGCGCCGAGCGCCGACCGCTGGCCGATGCCTACTGGCAGGCCTGCGATCCGGCGCTGCGCTCGGGCCCCGGCGCCGAGACGTTCTTCGAGTTCGACGCCAGGGTGGAAGCGTTCGCGACCACCCTGCCCTCGCTGCCCGACGGCTCGGTCCTCTTCGGGCACGGGATCTGGTTTGCGCTGCTGTTCTGGAAGCTCGGTGGCGGCGATGCAATCGTGACCTCACGGGGGATGGCTGCGTTTCGGCGCTTCCAGCTCGTCCTGCCGATGCCCAACTGCGCCGTCTTCGCGCTCGAGCTGCAGCCGGGCGGTCAGTGGAGCGCAAGAGCGGACGCACGGGTGCGTCACGCGATGGAGTACGTCCAGCCGCTCGAGGCCTCGACGTGAGCCGGATTCGGTGTGACCCTAGCAGCTGCAACGACAGTCCAACCCACGCCGCAGCCACAGAACAAGGAGCCGCCATGAGACACACCACCGTCCTCTACAACGCCCCCTGGGTCATCGCGATCGGCGTCGGTCTGCTGGCGGCCTCGTTTGAGACCCAGGGCCAGCTGAGCAAGGCGCTGACCCTGGCCTCGTTGATGATGTTGAGCGCCGTCATCGGCGCTCTGCTGACGCACTTGCCGCCGTTTCCGGGAGCGGGCGAGAGCGAGTGACTTCGAACAGGTGGCCGGCGCAGTTGTCCACAGTCCCGGGGCGGCCTTTGCCCCTGTAATTGCACAATCTTTAAGCAGGTTTGGCGCTCTACAGAGGCAAAATTGTGCTGTCGCTGAGCAGATGGCCAGCCCGATCCGACCTCAAGAGAGGCGCCAGGAGCTTCAAAAAGGGCTTGTGGCACCTTCTCCCTTCCGAGATCGTCGTTCGCACCGCAAACGACGATCTGATGCAGTCTGGGGCACGCCGAGACCGAGAGCGGACTCGTTTGTCTTGACTGTCTGGGGTTGGGGAGCCGAACCGCGTGAGCGGTTTGGGGGCCGGTAGGCCCCACAGGGGGTCGAGTCCGATGCGCAGGCGAAGCCGGAGCATGACAGGGGGAAGCGCAGCTTCCCCGCGGACCTGTTCTCGCCCGCTTTGGCGGGCGCACTGTTGGGGGTGAGCGCGAAGCGCGAGGGGCTGAGCCCCTGGGCATGCCGGGAGGGAGCGCCGGAGGCGCGGGCGGGGCGCGAAGCGCGGAGGAGCCGGCGGGGCGCAGCCCCAAGAGGTGGTGTTGCTTACAGGTAAAGCTATAGGTTAAATACAGGGTCCTGGTGCCGCGATGGGTTCAAACGTAGGACTGGTGCGGCTTGCCAGCTTTTTCGAGCCACGGACGGCGGGAGTTGTTCAGCGTATCAGCGGGAGTTGTTCAGCGTGTACAACTGGGCTGGATGGCGCTAAGCCTCTGATCTGGCTCGGCTTTTTGGGCGGGAGTTGTTCAGCGTGGCTAAAAAGAGGTTAGCCACAGCCCGTCCACAGAGTTATCCACCTGACCGCCCTTCAGCGCCGGGAGTTGTTCAGCGCGCTAGAAGAGAGCTTTCTGACCCTTGCCTGCCGGCAAGACGTGCGGGCGGGACGGGAGTAACACCAAGCCTCGCTCGTTGAGCTCGACCTTGGCTTGGGGGTAGACCACAAAAACGATCTTGAGGGCCCGCAGGAAGGCTTTCCGGAAGTCTCGTACGGCCTGCCCCATGTCGGCGGTGTTGAAGCCGGACCCGAACTGCATCATGAGCGACTCCCAGGGGATCGGCCGGCTGCGCCGCTCGGTGTAGCTCAGTCGATAGCTGAGCCAGGTGTAGACGTCCATGGCCAGGGGGTTGCCCCGCAGCGCCTTGTAGGCGCGCAGATCGATAGGGACCGGGTTGTTGACGCATTCCCGGTGGAAATTGCTGCTCAACCGGACCTGGGAGCGCCATTGCCCAGCCTCGTGGACCGGTTGCGGCATCCACAATGAGTCGTCGGCCGCGTCCTTTCTCTCCCCTTCGATACCGGCGAAGCGCGAAGAGTCCTCCTCGCTGAGCCGGAGGTCGTCGGCGATCAGGACGTTGCGCAGCGTGAAGCCGCGTTTGTCCAGGCTGCCCGTGTATTGCGCAGTGAGCAGCGAGCCGAACAGCCGCTTCATCTGCTCCGTCACCCGGGAGCCACTGCCGCGGGCCCCTCCTCCGGTGCTGCGCAACTCGAGGACATCTCGCAGGAAAACGCGCAGCGAATCGCCCAGCTCGATCACTGGCGATCCGGTCCGGACTGCCTCGGTCGTCACCCAGGACATGAGCAACCGGGGATAGATCCCGTAAGGGATCCCGCCTTCGTAGCCTGCAACGATGCGCAGCTTGAAGTCGCCATTGGTGCGGACAAACGCATCGGTCTTGGGATCCTTGTAGGGCATGGTCGCGATGACCAGCGCCCGTGCCATGAAGCCCAGCGCCCCGGCGCTCTTGGCGTCCTCGACCTCGATCGCCAAGGCGGTGTCGATGACCTCCCGAACCCAGTCGGGCAAAGGCTTGTCTGACCGGTAGTCGAGCGAGAGATTCTCTCGGTCGCGCGTCGGCTTCTTCGTCGCGGGAGGTCCCATGCGTTCGTCCTGCTGGAGCCCGGAGATGGCAGTGTCGCTCATGCCTTGGGTGTTTCCTCGAGGGCGTTGAGCGCGAGCTCCAGGAGCTCGCCGAGCACGACCTTGCGTTCATCGGCAAGGCGATAGAACCGGGCGATGGTCTCCGGTGTGGCCTTCACGTTGATCTGCTGGTTGCGCCCGGTGGTGTGTCTCCGAGCGGCGGGTCTGGCGACGGGCGCCGGAGCCTGGGGCTGACGGCTCGTGAAGCCGCTGGCCTGAGCAAGGCGGTCGATGTCCTCGCTCGGGGTCTTTCGTTCCGCGCGCCGCTGTGGCAAAGGCTGGGGCTGGAACTCGCTGAGATCGCCGAAGGCGTTGGCTCGTGCTGCCATGTCACGCCACCTGCAGGCCGGAGGCCGGCTGGGCCAACGCGTTCTGGCGCAGCAGATCCAGGATCTCGCTCGTCAGTTGCTCCGCGTTGACGATGGCCTTGTCAATGTTGCTGACGTCGGCAGGGTCGAGCCTCTCAAGCGGCTGCTGGAACGAGAACATGGCGCGGTAGGCCTCCCGCTCATGCAATTCTGTCTTGAGGACCGGAACATTGGCTTCGGTCAAACCCCGCTGGATGTGAGTCATGGTTCGAGTCCGGATGGTGACGTTCGTTCGGGTCAGGAGCACCGCGAAAGGCACCGGGCGGCGTGACATCTTCTCCTGCTGCCTGATGACACGCAGCGCGCGACCGGCCTGCTCGGCGTCGAGCTGAGATCCTTGGGTCGGGACAATGACGAGATCGGCCTGGCTGACCGCCAGCAGGACGATCTTGGCAGCCGTCCCTTCGAGATCGACGATCACGAAAGGCGTCGCTGCGGCGGCCTCCTCGATGCGCTCGATGATGTTCTCTTCGTCGGCGCTGGAGATGACGTGGAAAGTGGCCGGCATGTCGGCCGCGGAGGCCCACGTCTTGATGGGATGGTTGGGGTCCGCGTCAATGACGGTCACGCCGGTGGCGCGTGCGAGCTGTGAGGCGAGGACCAAAGCGGCAGTCGTCTTCCCTGCCCCACCCTTCGGACTGACAAAGACAATCGTCGGCATCTTTGGTACCAAGTAGTAGCTGATAGCTAGATGGTATCATGGTAGCTTTCGCAAGGCTATCTGGTAGCTATCTATTTGCGCACTCTTGGTAGAATTTTATCTACCTTGAAAGAATCCATGATGCTCAACATTAAAGATCCCCAAGCACACGCTCTGGCACGCGAGCTCTCTCAGGAAACCGGAGAAACCTTGACCTCGGCCGTGATCGAGGCGCTGCGCGAACGCCTCGATCGCCTGAAGAAAGCCAATCGCGCTGGTACCGCTGAAGAGCTGCTGGCTATCGGGCGGCGTTGCGCTGCGGGCCTGCAGGGCAGGGCGGTCGATCCCGTGTCTGAGCTCTATGACGACCGCGGCCTGCCCAAATGATCGTCGACAGCTCGGCGCTCATTGCGATCCTGTTCGATGAAGCCGACGCCGCCATCTATGCCGCCGCCATCGCCAGCGCTGAGAGGTGCCGCATCTCCGCGGCCAACTACGTCGAGACGGCCGTGGTGGTCGAATCGCAAAGCCCGGCCGTCGGAGGCAGGCAGTTCGATGCCTTGCTGCGCCGCGCCGGCATCGTGGTGGAGCCCGTGACCGAGGAGCAGGCACTTCTCGCGCGCCAGGCCTACGCCGACTTCGGCAAGGGTCGCCACCCGGCGGGACTCAATTTCGGGGACTGTTTCTCGTACGCCCTCGCCAAGGCCCTCCGCGAGCCTTTGCTCTTCAAGGGCGACGATTTCAGCAGGACGGATATCGAGACAGCGCTCTAGCGACCGTTAGACGGACCACTCGACCAGCGACGCTCCAGCAGCCGCCGGTTGCTCCGCGTTGTGTCGAAGCAGGTAGCCCTGCCCGTAGATGGTCAAGAGCTCGACTTGCTCTGCGCCAGTCTCCTTGAGCTTGCGTCGGATCCGACTGATGTGCATGTCGGCACTTCGTCGCCGCTCTGCTGTTGAGATGAAGCGCAGCGTGTTGTCAATGGTATTTCGGTGAACCACCTCACCCCGCGCAGCCGCCAGCACAAGCAATACCTCGAACTCGGTCGGGGTCAGCTTGAGGTCTACCCCGTCGACCGTGGCGGCAGCTCTGCGCGGATTGAGCCAAAGCGGTCCCAGTTGCAGAGGCTCCGAGTCCTCCTTTTGACGGGCTCGAAAGACGTCGACCCACCGATGGAGCTGGGCGGCAATGATGCGCGGCGAGGACGCCTGCGGCAGCACCTGGCTTGCGCCGTCGGCCATCACCTTGAACAACCTCTCTTCGTCGTCGCTGTGCAGGAGCACCAGAACCGGAAGATGGTTGACCCGACTACGCAAAGCCTTGACGACGTCCGAAATCTCATTTCTGAGGTCTTTGGCATCCACCAGCGCGGCATCGAACTCCCATTGCTGGGTGACACCCAGGGCAGAGGCCAAGGACTCCACGTAGTAGACCTTGAACCCGGCAGCGCTAAGCACCAGTCGCAACGGATTCGAGGCTGCCCCTTGGGCACTGATCACCAGAAGCAGGGGCAACATGAAGGAACTTGGTATTTACCCTGATTCGTGCCGTGCCAACTACACGACCCCGCATCTGGGGCCGCGCTGGAGAGGAGGATAGACATCCTATCCCCGTGTTGTAGCGACTGGCCGCCCTGCAACACACCGTTGTACAGACGAGTCAGAGTGGTTTCTTTGCTTCAACCTCACTACCGCTTTGTGACAGCGTCGATAAGAATCGTTCCATCCCTGTCACGGCACCGCTCGCGAACCGAGCAGCTGCTGCAACGTCGGGTTACCCAAACCGATCCACCTGAGGAGGAAATGAGATGAGGAAAACCAAGATCTGCACGGGACTGATGGTTGCCTGCGGCGGCGTTCTACTGAGCGCGGGGCACCCGGCGATCGCGCAGACGACGCAATCCCTCGAACGCGTCGAGATCACCGGATCGAACATCAAGCGAGTCGACGCCGAGACGGCGTCGCCGGTCCAGATCATCACCAAAAAGGAGATCGACCAGGTCGGCAAAGCGACGATCGCAGAGTATCTTCAGACGCTGACCGCAGACGGCCAGGGGTCCGTTCCCTTCACGTTCGGCCGAGGCTTTGCAGGTGGTTCTGCATCCGGAATTTCATTGCGCGGTTTGGGCGCAAACCTGACGCTGGTGCTGGTGAACGGGCGTCGGCTCAACAGTACGGTGTTGGGGGACGACGTCGGCTCGAAGCCATTTGTCGACTTGAATCAGATCCCGGTTGAAGCAATCGAGCGAGTCGAAGTTTTGAAGGATGGCGCCTCATCGATCTACGGTTCCGATGCAATCGCCGGCGTCGTGAACATCATCCTGCGGAAAAACTTCGTCGGCACGACAGCTCTAGCCAGCTACGGGATGGCCGAAAAGGGCGACGGAAAGGAGCCCCGCGTAGCTCTTACCCATGGATTCGGTGACATGGTGCAGGATGGATACAACGTTCTCCTGAATTTGGAAGTGAGCAAGAAGGGCAACATTTTCTATCGCGATCGTGCGGGCCGAAATGCGGTCGGCGTGTCGGCCAGCGGTCAACCGCAGTGGGGGCTTGATCCGAACAAACCGCAACTCGAGGGCGTGATCGCACGGCAGGGTGGCTACGGGTGGATACCTGTGGACGCGACGGGCACTCGGTTCAACAACAGCGCCCCGGTGTCGATCGTCGGCAACGTCCGCAATCCGAACACTCTCGACTACTACAGCCGCTCCGACCCGGGTGGAGTCGGTTTCACGCGCACTTTCCCCGGGGCGGCGACGTTTTGTGTGAACAACGCCAACCTTCCGCAAAACAATCCCGCCGGTGGTTGCATCATCGATCAACGACAGGCTGTCACCGTGCTGCAACCCGAAAAGGAGAGCGGGAGCTTTTTCGGCAGGCTTACCAAGAAGGTAACTCCCGATACGGAAGCATTCCTCGAAGTGGGTCTGTACAAGACAAAGGTCGACGTTCCGTACCTCGCCAATTCGCCGAGCGGGGCGTATTTCACCCCCGACGGCGTCATCCATTCTCAGACTGCCGCCACGGCGCTAGGGGCAGCTCACCCTGACAACCCATATTTCGGTACCGCGGCAAGGTTGATGTACTCGCCTATCTATGACCCGGGTGTCGGACCTTCCAACACGCGAGGCGAGAGCCACAGCGAGAGAGTCGTGGCAGGCGCCAAAGGAACGTGGAATAGCTTCGATTTCGATACGGCTTTGAATTTCTCGCAGACGCGTCAAACCGATACGTCTCACGGCAACATCAACTGGCGCGTCAAGAACGCGTTGCTGAATCCGACCGCGGCCAACGTTGCCGCGGCGACGGCATTCAGCCCGGCATACGCCGCGCTGCCGGCGGGCACCGTGTGGCGGATCGGCGAGAACGCTGGCTTAAATTCCCCCGCGCTTTACGATGCGCTTTACGCTGACCAAAAGCGTGACGGCTTCAATCGCATCTACGGTGCCGACTTCAGGCTTTCCCGCGAGATCGGCCAGCTCGAAGGCGGTCCGATAGGTATCGCGTTCGGTGCCGAAGGGCGCCACGAAGCTAGCGATCTGCCGCTGTATTCCGGATTTGGCGACTACATCGGACTCAGTTACTTCACGGCTGCCGGCAAGCGGAATATTTACGCGGCTTTTACCGAAGTCGCGTTGCCTGTGCTGAAAGATCTTGAGCTGAATGCGGCATTGCGGTATGACCACTACTCGGATGCCGGAAACTCCGTGACCCCGAAGTTCGGAGCAAAGTGGCGCCCGCTGGTCAATCTTGCGGTTCGTGGAACCTACGCCAAGGGCTTCCGTGCGCCCACACCGGCTGAAAACGGCCCCACATCGGCTGGCGCTTTCAGCGGATCGGCGGTCAACGACAACGTTCGCTGCGCTGCGCTGGCGGGACTCCCGCAGGCCGTGATCGACGCGAACTGCCTGAAGCAAGGTCCGAACTTCGTTCAGAAGGGCAATCCGAACTTGGTTGCCGAGAAGTCGACCAGCGAGACTCTCGGTCTCGTCTGGGACGTCACGACGAAATCAAGCCTGACTGCTGATCTTTGGCAGATCAAGCGAAAGGGGCGCCCCAGCTTCCAGAACAGCCAGGCAGCGGTTGATGCCGGGCAAATTGTCCGCGATCCCTCGACTTCGCTCAAAGCCGGTGACCCGGGTGCGATTCTCGTGGTCGGCGTCCAATATGAGAACGCTTCCGAGACATTGACCAATGGCTTCGACATCGAGGCCAAGCATCGCATGGATCTGGGCGACAACCTGGGCGGCCTCACGTTGACCGGAACATGGACGCACCTGATTACTCAACGTGAAATCGATGCTGACGGCACGAAACACGATTTCGCGGGGACGCACGGTAACTGCGATGTCACGAACTGCATCGGATCGCCGCGCGACAGGTTGAGCTTCGCGACGACTTGGGACACAGGTTTGTGGCGCTTGGGTGCGAACGTGAATTATCGCGGGAAGATGTCCAGCAAGCTCGAGCAGTCGGATGCAGGCTGTGCCCAAACAAAGCTCGACGGATCGGACCAGCCCTCCGGTTGCAAGCTGAAGTCGTTCACCACGCTGGACATTTCCGGCGCCTGGAGATTTGGCAAGAACACCGAAGTTTTTGGTTCGATTGCCAATGTATTCGACACCAAGCCACCGGTCGACTTCCTGACCTACGGAACGACGGGCTACAACCCCCTCGACTACTCGGGTGCGATCGGTCGTTATTTCCGAGTTGGGGTCAAGCACCAGTTCTGATCCGGAACTCGACCGGACACTCCGCAGCCGAAAGGCAAGCGGTTTCGTTTTGGCGCAGCGCGCTCGGATTTCGATAAGGGTCCCAGCTTCGGGGCGGTACGTGTGGCGCGACCGCCTCCGTTGGCGCTGCAGGTATGCGGGTTGCTGCTGTGCTGGCCGGTGATCTGAACCTTTCACCAGGAGAATCATTTTGAAAACGACCAAGTTCTGCACGGCGCTGATGACCGCCTGCGGCGGTGTTCTGCTGAGCGGAGGCCAATTAGCCGTTGCCCAGAGCACCCAAGAATTGGAGCGGGTCACTGTGACGGGTTCGAACATCAAGCGAACCGACACGGAAACGGCATCACCAGTCCAGGTCATCACGCGCCAAGAGATCGAGCGCACGGGTAAGCAATCGATCCAAGAGATTTTGAGAACCATCACAGCCGACGGTCAAGGGTCCCTGCCGTCGTCTTTCACCGCCGGCTTTGCATCAGGCTCAGCGGCGGTGTCGCTCCGCGGCCTCGGCGTCAATTCGACGCTCGTACTCGTGAACGGCCGACGAATGACGACCTATGGCCTTGCCGATGACGGCGCGCGCACCTTTGTCGACTTGAACTCGATTCCGCTCGAGCTTGTCGAACGCGTCGAAGTCTTGAAGGATGGTGGCTCTGCCGTCTACGGGGCTGATGCGGTGGGCGGCGTCGTCAACATCATCTTGCGCAAGAACTACACCGGAGCGTCCATCGGTGCCACGTACGGCCAGACTCAGCATAGCGATGGCCAGACGAAGCGTGCCTTTGGTACTGTCGGCTATGGTGACATCAACACTGACAAGTACAACGTGTTCGTCAGCCTCGAGGCAACGAATCAGAACAATATCTGGTCCAGGGATCGCGGTTTCATCGGCCAGAGCGATTTGCGAAGCAAGGATTTCTACGACGTCACCAACGGCGCCCCTCGGCTGTGGCTGGGACTCACGTCCCCCAGCACCACTTCGCCGTTCGGCACCACCCGCACGCCGCCCGTGGGAACTGGCCCTCGAGTGAACGTGATCAAGTGCGATCCCTCGATCGTCGACCCCAACACCGGCCTCTGCCGGACCAACTTCCTCACCAGGCAAGAAGTTCAGCCCCAGGTCGATCGTCTCAACCTGTTCACGCGGGGAACGGTGCAGATCTTTCCGTCGCTTCAGGCTTACCTCGAACTTGGCTATTTCAAGTCGAAGACCAAGGCCAACGGCACCCTGGGAGGAAACAACGACTCCGGCGTCTTCAACCCGGCAGACCCAGCGAATCCGATCGTCCATGGCCTAATGAGGCTGCCGGCGGGTCATCCAGACAACACGTTCGGCGTCGATCGCACGCTCGCCTACGCGCCGGCCGAGCTTGGCGGTCGAAACCAGACGACTCAAAACGATGTGTTTCGTATCGTCGAGGGGCTTCAAGGCACCGCCTGGGGCTGGGACTTCGACGTAGGCGCCGCCTACATCAAGGGCCGGCTCGAGAACACCAGCACGGGCTACATCCGATACAGCGTCATGCAGGCCGCGCTGAACAACGGCACGTATCGCATCAACAGTCCGAACACGACGGCGCCCGATGTCCTTGCGGCGGTGTCGCCTGCGCTCAGAACCACGCCGACGAGTTCGGTCAAGCTGATCGACGCCAAGGTCTCGCGCGAGCTGGTGACGCTTGCAGGGGGTCCAATGGGAATCGCGCTTGGTGCCGAGACTCGATGGGAAGACGCCAACAATCCTGCTGTGCCCTACACCGATACCGGCGATATCGTCGGCCTCGGGTTCTCTCAGTTCAACGCAAGTCGTCGTGTGACGGCTGTCTATGGGGAAGTGACTGCGCCAGTGACGAAATGGCTTGAGTTGAGCGGCGCCGTTCGGAAAGACCACTATTCGGACTTCGGCAATTCGACGACGCCTAAGTTCGGCTTCAAGGTCAAGCCGGTCGACCAGTTCGTTCTCCGAGGAACGTACGCGGAGGCCTTTCGAGCGCCAGGCCCAGCCGAGACGGGCGGTACCAGCTTCGGATTTACAAGCGTTGGCATCCTCTCGCTCGGCGACCCAAACATTAAGCCGGAAAAGGCCAAAAGCTACACGCTGGGTTTCATCGTCGAGCCAAAGCCCGGCACCAATGTGACTGTCGACCTCTGGCGGATCAAGCGCAAGGACGAAATCGTCCAGGCCGACCCCGCTCAAATCATTCCGGCTAACGCGTTGGTCTCGGGTGGCGTTCCCAATTCAAAGCTTCCGGGGGCGCTGCCGAACACATTCATCTTCTATGACGTGGAAGGCAACTTGGGTGCCGTCTCCGGGCCCTATTCGAACGCAAATCAGACAACGACCGAAGGGGTGGACATCGAGCTCAGGCACAAGATGCTGCTCGGCAGCGCAGGAAACCTCACTGGCGGCCTGAACTGGACCCATACGAAGAAGTTCCAGCGCACGCTCGCATCTGGCGACACCTTTGACTATGCCGGCACGCATGGACCGATCTCTTTGAGTTCGGGTTCGGGAACTCCGAAAGATCGCGCCAACCTGTCGTTGACGTGGGACCGCGGTCCGTTCGCGATCAGCGGCTCAATCAATTACGTCGGTCCGCTCAAGTTCATCGACCACAAGGGTGAAACCGCTACAGACAACGGCGACGGCACGGTCACCGACAATTCGAACGGGCTGATCTACAACAGCAACGGTGCAACGAATTGCGCTGTCTTTAGCCTCAGCGGGGAACCGTACGGCGGATGCAAGCTTCCCTCGTTCACGACTCTGGATCTGTACGGTCGGTGGAATCCGAGCAAGAACTTCGAAATCAACGTATCGATCCAGAATGTGTTTGACAAGAAGGCACCCTTTGATCCGTACCTGGTGAACACCTACGGAATCAACTACAACCAGGCATGGCATCAGTCCGGCGCGGTGGGCAGATTCTTCACCGTGGGAGGAAAGTACTCCTTCTGAGGCGATGTTCCTCGTTCATTGAACAGACAGGCCGGCGGTTGCAGCGTTCGAATAAAGCGCAGCCGCCGGCCTGCTTCCTGTGACAGCTGGGAGCGGTCAAGCACGGTCGCGTTGAAGTGCCATGCCGCCTCGAATCAGCGTCTTGCTACTGGCCTATAACCAGGCTGCCACTGCTCGAGCCGCAGCGGAGAGCGTGCTGACTCAGGTCTGCGAGCCGCTGGAGGTAATCCTCTCAGACGATGCGTCGAGCGACGGTACCTAGTCGCCCCTGCAAAACCTCTGCAGCCCGCATAGATGCTAGGTTTTCGGCCTGAATCTTGCTCGCTGTTTCTCTCAGATCCAAATCCAATCGTGCTGGATTTCTGGGGGATTCGAGGATGC
>Ga0123338_10001625_pt1 | contig 21601 bp, 19 predicted proteins | sample grotaG_FD_89793 | JGI IMG/M metagenome (GOLD analysis project Ga0123338, IMG submission 89793) | Glacier valley bacterial and archeal communities from Borup Fiord, Nunavut, Canada, to study Microbial Dark Matter (Phase II) -... | ecosystem: Environmental > Aquatic > Freshwater > Ice > Glacier ...
ACCACGCACATCCTGAACGATTCCCCAACGGTCAACCTCGAGCTCGCCTGCCCCCCGACGCGGTCCACATCAATCCAATTTTCACAGAGGCTGTCGAGGTTACGGTGCTGCCCGCGATCGAGGACCGGGTCACGCCGATGATCACCGCGCTCGCGTCATAGAATTCCTGCACCCGTTGTCTCAAACGCGTTGACACGTTCCGCCCTGTCATCCTCCTCGTCCGTCTTCATCTGGCGCACAGTGATCGAAAGTGCTGCCGACTAGTCCGGTAGAGAAGAGCCGCACCCATGTCGCTTCGAAGCCGGCGCGATGCGCCGACAAGGTGATCGCCGAGTGGTAGTACGAGGACAACGATCACCTCGCGTCGCTCGAGCGCGTGCGCGCAGCTTGCGATCGCGGGGATGCCAGCGTCGCCGGCGAGAGCCGGAGGTCGTTGACGTCCACGTACCGCGCGCGACGCGCGAGAGATACGCCGCGACCGCGCACATCGCGTCGCCGTCGCGTGGCCAGAGAAGGCGATGCGGAGGCGCCCGGGCCGATCGCAGCGAAATCGGCGGCGGCCTACCCGCTCGCCTACGCGAGCTGGATTACCGTTGCTCGGCAACAGCGCGACCCCGCGCGCCACCTGGCGCTCGTCACGCATCTCAAGTATTTGATGCGCGACGGCCAAGGGCTGCTTGAGCCGCTCGGCATGACGCCGCTGCCCGAGAAGGTGCTGGCGAAGAGCCGCGCGCTGGTCGATCGGCTCTGACGCGCACACCGCGCGGGCGTGCGCGGACGGATGCCTGTCGGAACACCGATTCGACCTCGCGCGCGTAGCGTCCTCTGCTCGGCGGGCCGGGGAGCAATACAGAGCGGAACAAGACCACAGGCTTCAGTTTCGTGGAGCGACACGTAGCTCGCGAGCACGCCCGCATCCGCGAACTGGCGCAGCCACGTCCCGAGCGGCCCGCCATCGAGCCGACTGAATCGCTCGCTGACCTCGTCGTGTCCAACCGAGTACAGCTTGCCTGAATCGCGCACCTGTTCGAACGACCGCATGCAAGTCCTTCGAAGTTTGCTCGTCCCCGATCAGCCACCCGACCACCGGTTGCGCTCGTTGACGATCGGCGCGAACTCGGCAAGCGTCATTACGGCCGGATGGCGCACGTAGTACATCTCCTCGAATTCCGCGCGCCGCTCGTCAACCGGATCGAGCCGTCCCTGGTCGGTGGTGTCCGCGATCAGCTCAAGCTTGGCGAGGTCGAACGGCGCCTTACCCCGCACGGCCGCGAGTGCCTTGGCATTCGCGAGACGCACGCTGTGCTGCTGCTCGTTGCGCCGCCCGATCGCCTCGTGAAGCTCCAGCGCTTCCTTTCCGGTGATTGTCATTGTCGTCCTCCTCAGGGCGTCTTGGGTATGTGCCGGATCAGGCGTGTTAATGACGAAGTCACAGCGCTCGTAGCCCTCACATCGCAATGACGGCAGAGGTCCGAGCTTGACGCCACACGCGATCTTGGTCGCGACCCGAAACCGTCACCCTCAAACAGAAAGTCGATCACGCCGATAACAACACCGCTCCACTCGCAGCCTGAACTTCCACGCGAAACTACCTGGCACATGGGGCTAACGACACGCGCGACCTGAATTCACCGGTTGACACCGACCGAACGTCGACGGAATAGTCAGGGCGATGAGCGTGCGCGTTGAAGAGCGACCCACGCGCTGGCTCAACCTGTCGATCGTGGGCGCGGTCCTCGCCGCGGTCATGTTCGGAACACTGTTCGCTTCGCAGCGCGACTGGGTCGCGGGCGGGTTTGCGCTGATCAGCCTGATCGGAGCCGCGTGGACGACAGCTCTCTGGCTGCGACTGCGACGTCGGCGTCGACCCACGTCAGACCTGGCGTCGCCGAATTATGTGCCCCCGCGCCGGGCCTTCACGAGTCGAGCGCGTGACTTCGTCGGGGCGCGCTATCGTGACGGCCACGTCGTGATCGGCGAGCATGCAGCTGCCTTCGTGCCGTCGAGTAGCTGGCGCCACGTGGTCCTCGAGATGGTGATTGGGCTCCTCGCGAGTCCCATGAGTTTGTCCGAAATCCAGATCGAGGCGCTCGATTCGCACGAGCTGGCCGACGAGCTCGCCGCGCTCGCGCGTCACCGCGGCGGCTACGTGATCGATACGGGCTGGGCCTGGGCGCGCCGAGGGTACGCACTCGCGTTGCCAGGCGGTTGTGGTTATCTGACGATCGAGGATACGCCGCCGCTGGTGTGTGTGGAACGCTGGGCAGATCTCCCGGTTGATCCCGGCGCGGTGCGAAGGCCGATCATCAAGGTCCTCATCGCCGGCGGCGCCTCGGTCGCCGTGCTGTTCGTGGCCGGCGTGGCGGCGTGGCAGATCACCGGCAATGCAGATTTTATGATCGCTGGATCGAGCTACGCCGGCCTGATCCTGGTGAGTGTCGTCATCGGCATGGTCCTCGCGCGAAGGGGCAAGACACGCTCGAGTTGACCATGCAGCTGCCACCCTACGCAGACCTCACATGGCCTGGTGGGCCGACGGAGACGAGCATCGCGCTGGGCTCGATCAAGTCGTGAGCTCAGTCGAGAGCCGCGGGCGCGGAGGAAGCTTCCCGCAGGCCTCGCGTCAGATCTCGTCGTACTCGATGGTGACGAGGCCCGTCAGCGAGTCGGACAGTTCGCTCGGGTCGAACTCCCGTCGGGCACTGCGCAGGGTCGTCCGACGCGGCACGCGGATGCGCACGGTCGACGCGCGCGCATAGTCGTGCAGCGTTGCGAGATGGTCGTGGACGACGACATAGAGCACCGTGGTCTCGGGCTGGCGGCGTGCATAGCCATGTATTGTCGTCGGTGAGGAGTGGGTGGCGGGCATGTGCGCCGACAGCGAAAGGCAGGTGCTGATGGAAATCGAGGGCGAGAACCTATCGTGATCGATCTCGTGAGTCGGGAAGCGTTGGTAGGCACGCTAAACGACTCCGTGCGAGCCGATCGTGTCCACGCGAGTATGTCTCGAGCTTGCCGGTAGCCCCGCTCGCTTGAGCGAACGCTTCGAGAACTAGTTCAGCGCGCGGGCTTCGGGCGACTCGCGCTGCAGGCGCTTTCGCTGCACGAGGTAGCCGGCCGCCGCCGCGACCACGCCAGCGATGCCGACCGCGCGGATGAGCTCGTCGGCGCGCGTGAACGGAGTCTCGTGATCCATGCTGAGCACCGAGAGGAACATGACGCCGATCGCGACGACCACGGCGAAGGCAGCAAGGGCGACGTTGCGCGGCGAGAGTGCAGTGCTCTGCATGCGAGTGAGACACCGGCTGGCGTTCGAGGTTTCGACTATCGAGTGAGTTACCGTTCCTCGCGGGCCTCGAGAAATCAGCGGGTTACGAGGCGTAACGTGACGACTGAGAGATCGTCCCCATCAGGGAGCGTTGAACAGGGCCTCGAGCTCGTCCTCGCTGATCACCGTGACGCCGTTCTTCTCGGCGGCCTCGAGCTTGGTCTTGCCGGTGTCGGCACCGGCGACGAGGTAGCTGGTCTTCTTCGAGACCGAGCCAGCGATCTTGCCGCCCGCCGCTTCGATCCGCTTCTGAACATCAGCACGGGGTTGGGTGAGCGTGCCGGTGACGACGAGCAACTTGCCGGAGAGCGGACCTTCACCGACCACTGCGATTGCCTCCACGGGATCGAGGCCGTGTGCTGCGAGCTTGTCGAGGACCTTACCGACATGAGGCTCGCGCAAGAACTTGTCGACGTGAGTCGCGATCGTGTTGCCGACCTTGTCGATGTCGTTGAGCTCCGCGATCAGCTCCTCGGAAGATTTTTCCGCCGCTGCAGCGCGCAGCATGGACAGCTTGCGATACTTGCCGGCGATCGCCTGGGCGAGCGTCGAGCCGACGTTCGTGATGCCGAGCGAACCGAGCAACTTCGAGAACGTGGCCGCAGCTTTTGCTTTCGCGATCGCCTTGATCAAGTTCTCGGCCGAAAGCTTTCCGAATCGCTCGAGGCCGAGGAGCTTGTTGACGGTGAGCGAGAACAGATCGCCGATGTCAGATATCAGGCCCGCTTCGACGAGCTGCTCGACGAGCTTCTCGCCGAGGCCGTCGATGTTCATCTGGCCGCGGCCTGCGAAGAACTCGATCGCGCCGAGGCGTTGGGCCGAGCAACCGATCCGGTTCGGGCACATGAGGACGACCCTGCCCTCTTCGCGCTCGAGCTCGGAATCGCAGAACGGGCACTCGGTCGGCGGTGCGATCAGCTTGCCCTTCGCCGGCACGGTGACGTTCAGGATCTCCGGGATGATCTCGCCGGCCTTCTGGATCGTGACGCGATCACCGATACGCAGGCCGAGCCGAGCGACCTGATCCCAGTTGTGGAGCGAGGCGCGCGCGACGGTGGTGCCCGAGACGTCGACGGGATCAAGGATCGCCACGGGCGTGACCGCGCCGGTGCGACCGACATTGATCTCGATCTCGCGCAGGATCGTGGTGACCTGTCGCGCGGGAAACTTGTACGCGATCGCCCACTTGGGAAACTTTGAAGTCGTTCCGAGCGCGGTGCGCATCGCGAAGTCATCGACCTTGACGACGAGGCCATCGACTTCGTATGGCAACGAATCGCGACGGTCCGCCCACGAGTGAACCTGCTCGATCAGCTCTTCCCAGCTCTGCGCCTTTGAGTTGTGCGGCGAGGTCGGGATGCCGAGCTTCTTGATCAGCGCGAGCGATGCAAAGTGACCACTCGCGTAGCGCTCACCATCGACGACTTCGTACAAGATCGTCCTCATCGGTCGCTTCGCGACTTCGCGCGGATCTTGTTGCTTGATCGAGCCCGCGGCGGTATTGCGCGGGTTCTTGAACAGCTCCTCGCCGTGCTTCGCGCGCGCGGCGTTGATCGCCTCGAACTCCGCCTTCGTCATATAGATCTCGCCGCGCACGACGATATCGAGCGGCTCGCGCAACTTGAGCGCGACGCCCTTCACGGTCTTGACGTTCGCGGTGACGTCTTCACCGATGCGGCCATCGCCGCGCGTCGCGCCGAGCGTGAGCTGGCCTTTCTTGTAGGTGAGCTCGATACCGAAGCCGTCGATCTTCGGTTCCACCGAGAACACCGGCACGTCCCCATCCAACCCCTTGACCACGCGATCGTAGAACTTGCGCAGTTCCTCTTCGCTATACGTGTTGTCGAGCGACAGCATCGCGACCGGCCGCGTGACCTTCGCGAACTCCGAGATCGGCGCGTGGCCTACACGTCGGGTCGGTGACCATTCGACGATCCAATCCGAGTGCTGGTTCTCGAGCTCGAGCAGCTTCTTGTTCAGCTCGTCGTATTCGACATCGCTGATCGCGGGGTCTGCTTCGACGTAGTAGCGCCGGTCGTGCTCCGTGAGCTTGTCGACCAGAGCGAGGTAGTCCTGCCTCGTCATGTTGCGCGCGAGCGTACTACGGCTTGCCGGTCAACCACGCGCGCAGCGACGGTTCCAGCAGCTTCTTGCGCGCGATGCAGATGTCCATCTGTTCGACCGCCTGCGCGATCGGCCGCGCGCTCGCGGGCACCGGTCCGTAGTGCTTCGTGACGTAGGCCGCGATCTCGTCACGCCGCTCCGGGTCACAGGCCTCGGTGAACGTATGCATCGTAGACAGCGGCAGCGAGAACAGCATCTCGGTCTGCGGCAACCGCTTCATGACCTCGGCGAAGTGCTCGCGCAGAAACGCTTCGCTGTCGGCGCGCGCCTCTGGATCGAGGGGCATCGCCCACATCCCCGCGAGCTCGTCCGGCGTCAGACTCGGTTCGGCGAGCAAGGCTGCGAGTATCGCGTGATGCAGCTTGGGATCGCGCACCGCGGTCAGCGCCTCGATCAGCGCGCCTCGCATCACCGGATCGGTTTCCTGCGCGAGGTCGCTACGGATCTTGTCGAGCAGCTTCGGGTCGCTGTTGCTCGCGAGCGCCAGTACGGCCCACATCTCCTCTGCGGGCAGCTCGCGAACGCGCGGTACGAGCTTCTTCGCCTCGGCATCGAGCACCGTCGAGCGGGTCCAGATCACGGCCTTCAACAGGGCCGAGCGGAGGATCGCGGTGGCCTGGTCCTCGTTCGGGCGCGCAGCAAGCCCGTAGATCTTCGCGAGCGAATCGACGAGGACCCGCTGCTTCGTGCGCGCCGTGGCGAGCAGATCATCCGGAATCGCGCTCGCGAGATCGGGCGGCATGCCGGTCGCGTCGAGCTGCCCGAACGCCGTGACGTCGCCGAGCGCCACGGTGATCTCGAGCTTGGTGCCCTTGGCGAGCTTCTGCGCGAGCGAGGCGAGCAACGCGAGCGAAGGTTCGGTACCGCGCGCGTACGTGGCCGCATCGTCGTAGATCGAGATATGCTCGCTCGGCGTGAGCTGGCTCCAGCCGTGATCGCGCACGGCCTCGAGCGCCTTCGGATCGAGTTTCGCGTGGTAGTAGCCGTAGTCGGTGGCGGGCGCGAACCAGGTCGGACAGACCGGGAGCTCGAGCTCGGCCTCGGGCACGCTCAGCACCGTGCATTGCTCGAGGCGCTCGTGCTTGGCGCCATCGAACGCAACGCAAACCGGAATCGGCCACTGCTTTTCACCTTGGTCTTTGGAGTCTGGCAGGTATCGCTTCTGGCTCAGCGCGAGCCGCGATTTTCCGACACTGTCGCAGGTCAGCTCCATCGTGACCTCAGGTACGCCGGCTTGGTCAAACCAGCCGGTCAGACCCGCAACATCGAGCGCGCCGAACAGATCGTCCGCGGTCGCCGATCCGTCCGCGTGGGCGGTGATGTAGCGCTGGATCGCCGACTGGAACGCGGTCTCGCCCAGCTGATGCTCGATCATCCGCAACACGGTCGCCCCCTTCGGATAGGTGATCTCGTCGAACGCGTTCTGAATGTCCGCAGATGTCACGATCGGTTGATGGATCTTGCGCGCGCTGACCAGTTCATCGGCGTGAAATGCGTGCTGGCGATAATTGATGGCCTGGGGCGGCCAGCTCGGCTCGAACGCGAGCAGCACCTTGTCCTCGATCCAGCTCGCGAAGCTCTCGTTGAGCCAGATGTCGTCCCACCACTTCGCCGTGACCAGATCGCCGAACCATTGATGGGCGGTCTCGTGCCCGATCGTGGAGACGAGGAGATAGAGGTCGCGCGGATCGGGCCGAGCGAACATCACGATCTTTGCATCGGTCGTGATCATCGCGACGTTCTCCATCGCGCCCGGCATGCCAGGCACGACGACGATATCGAGCTTCGGATACGGGAAGGGCGAGGCGAACCAGGTCTCGAGCGAATTGACGATCTTCGGCAACGCGCTGACCAGGTACGTGACCTTCTTACCGGTGCCACGCGGCGTGACGACGCGGAGCGGAATGCCACTCTTGGTCCGACCGGCGTCGATCACGTCGAACGGTCCGACGGCAAACGCGACGAGGTAGCTCGAGATCGGGCGGGTCACCGCGAATTGCACGCGATCGTGCGTCGCATCGAGGTCACGCGTGCCAGTCGGCAGCGTGTTCGACGTCGCGACCAGGCCCTTGGGCACATCGAGCGTGAGCTGCCATTCGGCCTTGCGATCGGGCTCGTCGAAACACGGGAACACCGTGCGTGCTGCGGTCGCCTCGAACTGGCTCGCGATGTAGCCATCGTTGCCGTATTTGGTCAGGAACGCGCCGTCGTAGCCATCCTGCGCGACCGCGCCGCGATACGTGAACTGCAGCGTCCACCTGCCGGGACCGAGCGGCCGCGCCGCGCGGACCTCGAGAAAATCACCCCTCGGCGTCACCTTCAACATGACCTCGTGCGCGCCATCGGTCGCCTTGGCCGTCGCGATCACGAGATCCTTGCCGTGCATCCAGATCACGGGCGCGAACTCTTCGAGGGTGCCCTCGATCGCGAGCTCGCCGTCGAACATCGTCTTCGCGGGATCCAGTGCCAGCCGCGCCGTGTAGCGAACCGGCGTGAAGTTGCGACCGAGCCGTAGCGTCGGCATCGGCTCTTCCGCGAGCTCGGTAACGACCTTATGCTCGGGCGGCTTGGGCAGCTTGGCCGAGCCACACCCGACGACAACCACGAGCATGAAGACGCGCCACATGGCGCGTACGTTAGTCGAGATCGTCGTCTAGAACGTCGTCGAGCTCGTTGATTCCATCCGAGCCATCGAGGTGAGGCGGGCGACGCTTGCCCTCGATGAAGGCATCGAGCGCCTGCTCCTCGGCAGAGGCTTCATCGATGATGATGTCGTCATCATGCGCGCTGACCTCTTCGACCTCGAGATGTTCGGCATCGTCGAGCCGCACGGAGCCGGCGGCGATCAGCTCGGGCGGGCGTGGCAAGCCGGTATCGACCTCGTCGTCGTCACCGTCCAGATCGACGTCGCGCAGCACCTCGTTGTTGTGTTCGCGCGAGTCTTCATCGTGCAACATCTCGTAGGGCATCTCTTCGATCTCGATCTCGAGATGCGGATCCGTCGGAGCTTCGAGCTTCGTGCCGATGATGCAGCCGGCTTTGACCGTGACCTGGAACGGCCGGCCATCGAAGTAAGCATCGATCGCTTCCTTGATGTACCAGAACACGTCCTGCATCTCCTGGCCGTTACCGGCGATCTCTTTCCACTCGGCGAGTGGGCCGTACTCGATAACCGGTGCGAAAAAGAACTCGCGCGAGCTCTTGAACAGCAGCGTGAACTCTTCGATCTCGACGTGACCGTCGAGGTTCGAGCTCTTGATCGCCTTCTCGAGCTGCTCGATCGCGGGATAGCGCGCGATGTGCTTCTCGAGCCGCTCGAGCGCCTCGTGCTTGTCGTGCTTGATCAGCACTTCGCGATAGAGGTCGTGGAATTCCTGAAACGTGCCGGCAAGTGGCAACGTGCAGCGCACTTCGCCACCGCGCTTCGCGACGCGCGTGAAATCACGCAGAGCGGTGTCCAGCGACGGCATCTCGTCGAGCCCGAGATTGCAGACGACGAGATCGTAGACGTCGTCGGTGAACGAAAGCTTTGGCACCGCGCTCTCGGTGCGGAAGAACACGCCCTTCTTGCCGAGCGGCCCGAGGTCCGCGACCTTGCGCCGCGCGACATCGAGCATCGCGCTCGAGGCATCGATCGCGATCAGGCGCGAGCCATCGGTCATCCGGCGCAGAATCTCGATCGTCGGCCAGCCGGTGCCGCACGAGACATCAAGCACCTGCCCGCGATCCGGAACCTTCAGATTTCGGAGCAGCATCTTGCCGAAACGAGTGCCCCACACCGGCGCGATCTCTTCGTCGTAGATGCGCGCGAGCTTCTCGACCTTGAGGCTTCGCTTTTGCTGGACGGTCACCGGATGGCTACCCTCCGGTAATGATACGGATTCTGCCCGGGATGTCCATAAACAACATCCGCGCCCCGGCTCCGGTCACCGATTCCGGCCGAGCGGCGCAATTATTGTCGTCGGCCGCACGGCGATTACTCGTGCCTCACGCGCCAGGGGGGCGAGGTACGTAGATCTCGCTGCCGGTCTGCTTGAACTCTTCGGACTTGGCCGCCATCCCCTTGGCCATCTCGCGAACTTCCCCGGTGATCTTCATCGAGCAAAACTTCGGGCCACACATCGAACAGAAATGCGCGACCTTGGCGCCGTCTGCGGGGAGCGTCTCGTCGTGATACTGGAGCGCCGTATCCGGATCGAGCGACAGGTGGAACTGATCCTGCCAGCGGAACTCGAAGCGGGCCTTGCTCAACGCATCGTCGCGCAGGTTCGCGCCGGGGTGACCCTTCGCGAGATCCGCCGCGTGCGCCGCGATCTTGTACGCGATCACGCCGGCCTTCACGTCGTCACGATCCGGCAGGCCGAGGTGCTCCTTGGGCGTGACGTAGCAGAGCATCGCGGTGCCGAACCAACCGATCATCGCGGCGCCGATCGCTGACGTGATGTGGTCGTAGCCAGGCGCGATATCGGTGACGAGGGGTCCCAGCGTGTAGAACGGCGCCTCGCCGCACAGCTTCATCTGGAGCTCGACGTTCTCCTTGATCTTGTGCATCGCGACGTGACCGGGGCCCTCGATCATCGTCTGGATGTCATGCTTCCACGCGATCTGCGTCAGCTCGCCGAGCGTCTCGAGCTCCGCGAGTTGCGCGCGATCGTTCGCGTCCGCCGTCGAGCCCGGGCGCAGGCCATCACCGAGCGAGAACGCGACGTCGTACTTCTTCATGACCTCGCAGATCCGCTCGAACTCGGTGTAGAGGAAGTTCTCCTTGTGGTGCGAGAGGCACCACTTCGCCATGATCGAGCCGCCGCGCGACACGATACCGGTCATCCGATTCGCGGTCAGCGGGATGTACGCCATGCGGACGCCCGCGTGGATCGTGAAGTAGTCGACGCCCTGCTCCGCCTGCTCGATCAGCGTCTCGATGAACAGATCGATGTTGAGCTTCTCCGGATCACCATCAACCTTCTCGAGGCACTGATAGATCGGCACCGTGCCGATCGGCACTGGCGAGTTGCGGATGATCCACTCGCGAGTGTCGTGAATGTTATTGCCCGTGGACAGATCCATCACGGTGTCCGCGCCCCACTTGACCGACCAGCGCAGCTTGTCGACCTCTTCACCGATCGTCGAGGTCACGGCCGAGTTGCCGATGTTCGCATTGATCTTCACGAGGAACTTCGAGCCGATGATCATCGGCTCGCTCTCGGGGTGGTTGATGTTCGCCGGCAGGATCGCGCGACCGCGCGCGATCTCGTCGCGGACGAACTCGGCAGGCATGTTCTCGCGGATCGCGACGAACTTCATCTCCTGCGTGATGATGCCGCGCCGCGCGTAGTGCATCTGCGAGCGGTTGCCGTCGTCGCCGTCTTTGAAGCGCGCGTCGATCCACGGCTTCCTGAGCTTTGGCAGACCCTTGTGCGGATCGTGGCCCTGCGGTCCGCTCGTGTCGTAGACATCGAGCGGCGCCTCACCGCCGGAGAGCGAGATCCGGCGAACCGGAACGCTCAGGCCGCCTTCTTCGATGAACACTTTTTGTGACGCCGGAAAATCCGTGATGACCGGCAGGTTCGCAACGGGGTCAGTAACAACAGGAAGCTTGGTGCTCATTTGCTCTCCCTACGCCGGCATTACCCGGGTCAGGTTCGTGGGGTCGCACGGTGATCGTGCCTCTCAGCCTTGGCGCACCCGCGTGGGCGGGCTTCAGCTCCCCCTTATGTTCGCCGGACCTTATGCTGTAGAGAGGTGCTGTGCAAGCACTGGGTCGGCACCTGCTCTGCGAATACCACGGGTGCAATCGCGAGCTCCTGAATGACCCCGCCAGCATCCAGGCGGCGCTCGTCGCGGCTGTCAAGCTCGCCGGGGCCACGCCGCTGCATGCGGTCGTCCACGCCTTCTCGCCACACGGCGTGACGGGAGTGATCGTGATCGCCGAGTCACACTTCGCGATCCACACCTGGCCCGAGCACGGCTTCGCCGCCGTCGACCTGTTCACGTGCGGCGACAAGGTCGATCCGTACCTCGCGTTCGAAGACCTCAAGCGCGCGCTCGAGGCGACGAGTCACTCGGTCGTCGAGATCCGCCGCGGGCTGCTGCCGTCGTAGGTGCGCTTCAAGCGACGTGATCGATCGACACGAACGCGGTTTCGACGGCGCTCGTCATCGCCGCGGCATTCGGGAAGCGGTGCTCGGGATCCTTCACGAGCGCGCCTTCGAGCAGCGTGACGAGCTCCGGAGTGCACCACGGCTTGCCCTTCGCGAACATGTCGAGCCGCGGAGGCGGTGATTTGACCTGCATCCGCATCACCATCATCGGATCGGCGTTCTCGAACGGCACGCGGCCGACGATCATCTCGAACAACATCGTCGCGAGCGCGTAGAGATCCGCGCGGCCGTCGACGGGCCGACCGAGCGCTTGCTCTGGGGACATGTACGCGGGCGTGCCGAACACGACGCCCATGTTCGTGAGCTTGGCACCACCCATCAGGTTCTCGGCGTCGCCGACGAGCTTGACGAGCCCGAAATCGACGATCTTGGCGCGCTGCCAGCCACCCATGTCGACGAGCATCACGTTGTCGGGTTTGAGATCGCGATGGATGATGCCCTGGTCGTGCGCGTGCGCGATGCCGTCGAGCAGCTGGCGCGTGATCACGAGCGCGCGGCGCGGGCCGAGCGTGCCCTGCTTGATCTCCTTCGTGAGCGTGTGGCCTTCCACCAGCTCCATCACGAGAAACAGGAAGCCTTCTTCGACGAAGACATCGACCGCGTGCACGACATTCTCGTGATCGAGCATGCGCACGGCATTCGCTTCGCGCGCGAACCGCTTCACCGGTTCGGCGGCGGGATTCATGCCCGAGGCGGGAGACTTGAGCGCGAGCTCGCGGCCTTCCGGATCGGTGACGCGCCACACCCCACCCATACCGCCCTGGCCGAGCTGGCTGATCAGCTTGTACTTGCCGAGCTGCATGCCGGCGGCAAGATGCGGGGAGACGGCGGGCACGACGCGCGAATTTTACCAGAACAAAGGGCCCTCGGCGATCACGGTCGCACCTTGCGAGAGCCAGAGCGCGTTGAGCGCCTGAAGCAACTTTTGCTGGAGCGAGTTGCATCGCGACTCCCGCGATCAGCTCGCTGATGTAACCGAAGTTCGAATAGTCCACACCGAAATCGTCGAGCGAGTTCTGGATGCCGCGCTCGCGCAACGGCGCCCGCGAGGCGTCCACGTGGTGCGGCTCACCGGCACCTCATCTAGGGCTGGTACGTGTGCTAGAGAACCTCATGGACAAGCTCCGCGTCCTCGGCACCCCGGCACCTGCATTGAACATGTCCGACGAGGAGCTCGAGTCCGAGATCAAGCTCCTCAAGAAAGAGCGCAACGCCGTGATCCTGGCGCACTACTACCAGGAATCGGAGATCCAGGACATCGCCGACTTCGTCGGTGATTCGCTCCAGCTGTCGCAAGCCGCGGCAAAGACGCCCGCCGACGTGATCGCGTTTTGCGGCGTTCATTTCATGGCCGAGACCGCGAAGATCTTGAACCCGAACAAGATCGTGGTGATTCCGGATATGAGGGCGGGCTGCTCGCTCGCCGATGGTTGCCCGGCACCGGCGTTCGAGCACTGGCTCGCGCAGTATCCCGGTCACACGGTCGTGAGCTACATCAATTGCTCCGCCGAGGTGAAGGCACTGAGCGATGTCATCTGCACGTCGTCGAACGCGGTGAAGATCGTCAAAGCGCTCGGCGATCAGAAGATCGTCTTCGCGCCCGATCGTCACCTCGGTGCCTTCGTGAAAAAACAGGCGAACCGGCCCGATCTCGTGTTGTGGGAAGGCACGTGCATCGTCCACGAGACGTTCAGCGAGCGCCGCCTGCTGCTCCTCATGGCGCAGTACCCCGACGCCGAGGTGATCGCGCACCCCGAGTGCCACGAGGGCATCCTGCGCCACGCCGCGTTCATCGCTTCGACGAGCGGGCTGATCGAGCGCGCACGGACCAGCCCGAAGCAGCAGCTCATCGTCGCTACCGAAGCCGGTATCATGCACAAGATGGCGCAGGCCGCGCCGGGCAAGCTGCTCATCCCGGCACCGCCCGAGGACGAGAGCTGCTCGTGCAACGAGTGCCCGTTCATGCGGATGAACACGCTCGAGAAGCTCTATCTCGCGCTGCGCGATCTCGCGCCGCAAGTCGATGTGCCGGAGCCGGTGCGCGTGCGCGCGCTCCAGCCGATCCAGCGCATGTTAGACATGTCGGTATGAGGTTCCTGCTCGTCGCGCTCGTCGTTGCCTCGTGCAACCGCGCGAAGAGCGAACTGCCGGCGGCCGAGCCGATCCATTCCGTCGAGCTGCGTAAGCCCGTACCGCAGGCGCTGCCCGAGACGACCATGCAGCTGCTCACGGCAGTGCCGGCCGATTGGAACGCGGTGACCGCGATCCTCCAGCTGTGGCATCGCGAGAAGTCCACGGGGTGGCAGCGCGTCGGTGATCCTTGGACCGCGGTGATCGGTGCGACGGGTTCGGCTTGGGGCATCGGCCTGCACGGCGATTCGCTACCCATCGGGCGCACCGGCCCGGTGAAGCAAGAAGGCGATAAGAAGAGCCCGGCCGGCAGCTTCGCGCTGCGCGGCGCCTACGGGTACGAGTCGAATCCACCGGCAGGCACGCGCTTGCCATACACGCCGACCGACGACAACACGCTGTGTATCGACGATCCTGCGTCGCTGCACTACACGACGATCATCGACAAGGCCACGACCGAGCGCGACTGGCACTCCGCCGAGCAGATGCGACGCAAGGATGCGCTCTACACGTGGGTGATCGACGTCGCGCATAATCCGTCGCACAAGCCCGGCGATGGCAGCTGCATCTTCCTGCACGTCTGGAAAGATGCAGCGACGCCGACGGTTGGCTGCACCGCGATGCCCGAGGACAAGCTCGCTCGCTTGCTCGCCGAGCTCGACCCCGCACAGCACCCGGTGTTCGTTCTGCTCCCTCACGACGATTACGTCGCGCTGACTGCAGGATGGGGCTTGCCGGCGCTCTGATCTTCGCCGAAGCTCGTCCCCATGCTCTGGAAGACGATCCTGGTGCCTCACGATTTCTCGTCGTCCGCGAATCACGCCGCGGCGGTCGCGCGCGACGAAGCGAAGGCGCATCAGGCGCGCGTGATCCTCGTCCACGTGATCGACCTGCCCTATCAGATGTCGCCCGAATCCGCGATCGTCCTCGGCGAGCAGGGCCAGCCGCTGAGCGTCAAGGACTACGCATCGAACAGCGCCGAGAAGCATCTCGATGACATCGCGGCGCGCCTCGCGAAGGACGGCGTCACGGCCGAGAAGTTCATCCGGTTCGGGCGCCCGCACGAAGAGATCACGAAGCTCGCCGAGCAGCTCCAGGCCGATCTGATCATCATGGGGACGCATGGCCGAACGGGCCTCGCACATCTCCTGGTCGGAAGTGTCGCCGAGCGCGTCGTGCGCACCAGCAAGTGCCCGGTGCTCACGGTGCCGCAGCCCGATCACTCGTGAGCACCGGCACGTGGCGCGGCGTCGTGCCGTGCCGTGCCGTGAGCAGCGCCGCGCCCATCGACACCGCGAGGTCTGCATCCGGCGATACGGACACGCGATCGCGGCCGAACTTCGCCGCGATCAGCTCCTGAAATTTGGGCACGAGTGAAGTGCCGCCGATCAGCGCGACCGCACCGACATCTGCGGGCGACCAGCCGGCCTGGCGAAGCACTTCATCGACGACGTCGATCGCGCGATCGAATAGCGGCTTCCACCTCTCCTCGATCCAAGGCCGATCGATCTTGAGATCGATCGAGCGCGGCTTACCTCCCACGGTGAAGGCTTCGTTCATGGTGAATGGCGCATCGTTGCGCGACGACAAGATGCGTTTGGTTTGCTCGCAGCGATAGCGCAGCTCGGCGAACTTCAAGACATCGCGATGCATGTCCGCGCCGTACTGGCGATGCACCGCGCCGGCGATCGCCTTGGCGAACTCGTCGTCGAGGTCATCACCGCCGAGCAGCGGATCACCATAGGTGGCGACCGGCGAGAACTTCATGCCGGCTTGCACGATCGCCGAGGCATCGAACGTACCGCCGCCGAAATCGAGCACGAGTAGCCGACGTTGTGCCGAGGTCGAATGGAGCCCCACCGCGAGTGCGCCCGCGATCGGCTCGGCGACGAGCTCGAGGATCTCGAGATGCGCGATCCTCGCCGCGCGCACGATCGCATCGCGATAGCCGGCAGGCGCGGCCGCGGAGAGCGTGACCACGCACTTCCGGATCTGGCCACCGAACCGCTGCTCGGCGAGCTCGCGGATGCGGTTCAACACCGATGCCGCGATCTGCTCGGGAGCGTACGCCGACGTGCCGATCTTGTAGACAAGCTTGTCGCCAGTGGACTCGAGCTTCGCGCCCGAGCTCGCCGCGTAGCGCCGCACGAGCTCGTTGCCGGACTCCATGCCGAGCACGCGCTTGACCGACCGCACGACGCGATTCGGTTGGCTCTGCTGGCGTAACACCGCGCGCTTGCCGACCTCGACGTCACCGCGCTCGGGCACGTACACGACGGTCGGTATCACCGGATCGCTGTTGTCGCGCACGAGCTCGACCCGGTCGCCGATCAGCGTGCCCGCGCTGGTGCAGCTCGTACCGAAATCGATACCGATCACGGTCTCGGCCATGTCGAGCGGTTCGGCCGACCCAGGTAGCTGTTGATGTAGGCCGGTGTGCTTCTTCGGCCGTTACTTGTGGAAGTCGAACGCGTACTTCAGCTTGACCTGCTGACCGGGCGACGGAAACGTCAGCGCCTTGATGCCACTGACCACGCACGCATCGACTTTATCGTCGAGCGGTGTGGTCACGGTCACGGCACTCACGTTGCCTTTCTCTTCGATCGTGATGACTACGCCGAGCTTGCCGGCCAGCTTGGTGCTGACCTTCACGCGATCGGTGTAGCAAGCCTGCAGGTTGGTCGCGTCCTTGATGACCTTCGCGACCTGCTCTTGCGGTGTGGGCTCGGTGTCCGCGAACGCGACTGACCCGAGCATGACGACCAAGACCCCGGCGAGTATCTTCATGGTTGAAGCGTAGCCGATGGTGCTACTCGCGATCGAGGTACGTGTAACCGATCATGCCCTGGCGGAAGCGATTGATGAGCGTGCGGCTCTCTTCGATCGTCATCAGCTTCTTGCGCAGCGCCTGCTCGACGTTGTTGCGCATGCGGCCGAGCAAGTCGCTCGGCGAGTAATCGACGAACTGGAGGACTTCGCTGACGGTATCGCCGGCGACGACTTCCTTGACGTCGTAGTCGCCCTCGGGCGAGAGCTGGACGTGCACGGTGTTCGTGTCACCGAACAGGTTGTGCAGATCGCCGAGGATCTCCTGGTACGCGCCGACCAGGAAGATGCCGAGGTAGTAGTCCTGGTGCTCGATCTTGGGATGGAGCTCGAGCACGTGCTTGACGTCGCGTAGATCGATGAACGAATCGATCTTGCCGTCGGAGTCGCACGTGATGTCAGCGAGCGTGGCGCGCCGGGTCGGCTCTTCGTTGAGGCGATGGATCGGACAGATCGGGAACAGCTGATCGACCGCCCATGCATCCGGCACCGACTGGAACATCGAGAAGTTGCAGAAGTACGTATCGCTGAGCGCCTTCTCGAGACCCTCGAGCTCCTCGGGGACGTGCGCCTGGCGGCTGACGAGCATCAGCACCTTCTCGCAGGTCGCCCAGAATAGATTTTCGCACAGCACGCGGTGCTCGAGCGAGAGGTGGCCGAGGTTGAAGAGCTGGAGGACCTGGTCCTTGTATTCGACCGCGTCGTGATAGCTCTCGAGCAGGTTCTTCTGCGTGACCGCCTGGTACGTGTCCCACATGTTCGTCACGAGCGGCGGCACCGGCTTCGCGAGCGCCTGGGGGATGACCGTGTTGAACTCGGTCACGCCGAGCACGTTGACCACGAGCACCGAGTGGTGCGCCGCGATCGCGCGACCGGACTCCGAGACGATGTTCGGATGCGGGACCTGATCGGCGTCGCAGATCTCTTTGATCGCGTAGACGACGTCGTTCGCGTACTCCTGCACGGTGTAGTTCATCGACGAGGCGAAGTTGGTCTGCGAGCCGTCGTAGTCGACGCCGAGACCGCCGCCGACATCCATGTACGACAGGCCCTTCGCGCCGAGCTTGTAGCACTCGCAGAACAGGCGACCGGCCTCGCGCAGCGCGTTCTTCACGCTCTTGATCGCGGAGATCTGCGAGCCGAGGTGGAAGTGCATGAGCTTGAGCGAATCGACCTCGCCCCACGACTTGAGGCGCTCGACGGCCGCGACCATCTCGGCGGCCGAGAGGCCGAACTTCGAGAAGTCACCTCCCGATTGCTCCCAGCGCCCGGCGCCGCGCGACGACAGGCGTGCGCGCATGCCGAGCTGCGGCTTGATCTTGATCCGCTCGCTGACGCGATGGATGTGCTCGAGCTCGGTCGGCTTCTCGATGACGAGGATGACGGTCTTACCCATTTTCGACGCGAGGAGCGCGGTCTCGATGTACTCCTCGTCCTTGTAGCCGTTGCAGATGATCAGGGACTCTTCGTCCTGATGGATCGCCATGATCGCGAGCAGCTCGGGCTTGGAGCCGGCTTCGAGACCATAGTGGAACGGGCGCCCGTACTCGATGATCTCTTCGACGACGGTCCGGTTCTGGTTGACCTTGATCGGATAGACGCCGCGGTACTGACCCTTGTAGTCGTACTCTTTGATCGCGCCGTTGAACGAAGCGCAGAGCAGCTCGATGCGCGCCTTCAAGATATCGCTGAAGCGCAACAGGATCGGCAACTGGATGCCGCGCGCGACGAGCTCGTCGACGAGCTCTTTCATGTCGATCGCGCCCGCGCCCTCGCCGGTACCACGCGGCGTGACGATCAAGTTACCGGCGTCGTTGACGCCGAAGTAACCACAGCCCCAGCGCGGAATGTTGTAGGTGTCGTTCGCGTCCGCAGAAGACCAACGACGAAGCGGATCGTGGGCGAGGAGGAGCTTGGCGCGTGCCATCGTTGGAAATGTAGGTACGGCCTATTTCCCCCTGATGCAATAGGGTTTTAGGTCGCGTGCGCGAAGCCGAAATCGATCGCGACGATCGGCGCCGTGAACCAAGTCCATCGCCATGAAGCGGCAGTGACCGGCCCACTGCGGACTTCTTGCACGGTCCGGATTGGTTTTAAGGTGCCGACGAGGATCTAGGTACTTGCGCGTGACGCCAGAGGTCACTAGATTCGCCGACCACTCATGGGCCAGGAAATCGAAAAAGGCAGTGACGCCGCGACGGTCATCGCGGAAGAGGAGCGCCTCTTCGGCCAGGTCCAAGCGCGAGTCGCCCTGGGTGAAGAGGTGGACGAAGATCGGGTCGGCGCGGCCGACCTCGACAAGGACCTCCTGTCGCTGCGCGACCAGATTTCCGAAGCGCGCGCGGAAGACCTCCCACCGTTGGTCGAGCAGATGACGCGCCTCGCGGCCCTGCGCGCCCGAATCGGGGGCGGTCGTTCGCTGCCGGTCGACATCACGTCGCCGTACTTCGCGCACATGAAGTTGAGGGAAGGCGGCAAATCCAAGGACGTGATGATCGGGAAGCGCGGCTTCATCGATCGCAAGACCAATGTCCAGATCGTCGATTGGCGCAACGCGCCGATCTCGCGGATCTACTATCGCTACGACGAAGGCGATGATTACGAGGACGAGATCGCTGGCCGCACCGTCGAGGGCATGGTCGAGACCCGTCGCAATGTGTCGATCGCGAAGGGTAACCTGCGCCGGATCGGCGCGCCGCAAGGCACGTACTTGCGCGATGCGCACGGCACGTGGCTCGAGGCCGTCGGGCAGATGACGCCCGTGCTCCACGGCGGCATGGGCAAGGCCGCGCGCCCCGCCGCAGCTGCGCCGCCGGAGCGGGGCGAGAAGGGCAAACTCGGCGTTCATCACAACGCCGGCGCCGTGCGCGCGGATAAAGCGCTGCCCGAGATCGCGGCGTTGATCGACAAGGAGCAGTTCGATCTCATCACGCAGCCGGACTCCGGCATCGTCGTGATCCAGGGTGGTGCAGGCTCCGGCAAGACCACGGTCGCGCTCCATCGCGTCGCGTTCTTGAACTTCCAGGATCCACGCCGGTTCAGCGCGCGCAACACCTTGTTCGTCGTCCCTACCTCGTCGCTGGTGCGCTACGTCGGCGGCGTACTGCCCGCGCTCGGCGTGACCGGCGTCCCGGTCGTCACGTACACTGGCTGGGCGCGCCAGATGCGCATGCGCTGCCTGCCGGAATCGCCGACGCTCTACAACGACGATCCTCCCGAGAACGTCTCGCGGGTGAAGAAGCACCCGACGATGATCCGCCTGCTCGAGAACGCGGTCGGCGAGCAGACCGCAAAGGTCGGCGCCGAGCTGGCCGAGATGTCGGCGGTCGCGCTCGAGGAGTGGAACCGCCTCGTCAAGCGCGCTCTCGTGCCGCGTCTCTCCGGCATGAACAGCTGGCTGAAGAAGCAGACCGAGCTCGACGTCAACATGCGCGTCGCGCTCGAAGGCCTCGTGAAGCGCTCGCGCAAGCGCGCCGATAACATCACGCTCGATTGGGCGGAGCTGTTCACCGACGCGAAGGCGCTGATCGAAGGGTTCGAAGGGACCGATGTCACCGACCGCGATATCGAGCGCTTGGTCATCTGGGTCAAGCGCCAGCTCGCGGTCCCGCAGAAGGCGCCTGTCGACGAGGAGGGTAATCCCGAGCTCGATAGCGAAGGACTGGAGGTCGTTCCCGATCCGGACGACCCGGCGGGCCGCTTCGACGATGAAGATGACCCGATCCTGCTCCGCTTGATCCAGCTCAAGCGCGGCGTCCTGATGCCGAGCGGTGGCGACGAGATTTCGTACGAGCACGTCGCGATCGACGAGGCGCAGGATCGCTCCGCCCTCGAGGTCAAGGTGCTCTTCGAGGCCGTGAGAACCCCCGACGCCGATCCGAGGAAGCGCTCGATCACGATCGCCGGCGATACCGCGCAGCGCCTGGTGTTCGATAACAACTTCACGACCTGGGAAGAGTTGCTCAGCCAGATCTCGAACGACCAGTCGCAAGCCGCGATCGTGCGACCGCTGAAGCTGTCGTATCGCTCGACCGCGGAGGTCATGATGCTCGCGCGCGCGGTGCTCGGTCCCGAGCTCGCGCCGACCGATCCGATCGCGGCGCGCCCGGGCGAGCCGGTCGAGCTCCACGAGTTCGGCGATCTCGGCGAAGCGGTCGCGTTCCTCGGCGATGCGCTCCGTACGCTGATGAACCACGAGCCGACCGCGTCGTGTGCCGTCGTCGCGCGCCACTCCGAGCAAGCGGATGCGTACTTCGAGGGCCTCAAGCGCGCCGAGGTCCCTGCCCTGCGCCGCGTGAAGCGCGACGAGTTCAACTTCCAGCCCGGTGTCGACGTCACCGACGTGACCCACGTGAAAGGTCTCGAGTTCGATTACGTCGTGATGGTCGACGTCAACGACACGAGCTATCCGGCGGTCAACTGGGCGCGCCACCTGCTCCACATCGGTGTCACGCGCGCCGCTCACCAGCTCTGGATGGTGTCGACCGGTGAAGTGTCGCCGCTCGTCCCGAACGAGCTGCGCGACGGCGGGCGGATGACCGTCGAGCCCACCGAGGGCTGATGGCGTTCGCGCTGCGCCCCGCGACGCTCGCCGATGTGCCCGCGCTGTTGCCGCGCTCGCGCGCACTGCAAGATCACGAAGGCATCGAGATCTCCGACGAGGCGCTCGACTCGGCGATGCGAGTGATGCTCGCCGATTCGAGCCTCGGCTGCGTATTCGTGATCAAAGACGGTGGCCGCGATGTCGGCTACGCGTTCATCGCGTACAGCTTCGACCTCGAGTTTGGTGGTCGCGAGGCCTGGCTGACCGAGCTGTTCATCGACGACGCGGTGCGCGGTCGTGGCGCCGGGGCGTTTGCACTAGCCGCGATCGAGTCCGAGCTGCGAGCTCGTGGCGTCCACGCGTATCATCTGCAAGTGCGCGAGGAGAATCCGGCGCTGCGGCTCTACGAGCGTGCGGGCATGAATCGCGTGCCGCGGCTGATCATGTCGAAGAAGCTGTAACCACGGAAACTGCGCTCGTCGTGCACGC
>Ga0123338_10001626_pt1 | contig 21594 bp, 21 predicted proteins | sample grotaG_FD_89793 | JGI IMG/M metagenome (GOLD analysis project Ga0123338, IMG submission 89793) | Glacier valley bacterial and archeal communities from Borup Fiord, Nunavut, Canada, to study Microbial Dark Matter (Phase II) -... | ecosystem: Environmental > Aquatic > Freshwater > Ice > Glacier ...
AAATCTTGGCCCGCAGGTAGAACACCGAGCCGTTTAGCTCCTTTTGCACGACAGTGGGCACGAACACCGGCTGCCGCCACCCCGCGCCCACCCCGCCCCAGCGGATAATGCGCAGGTGCGCCGCCACCGTGGGCTCAAGCACGCCCATAAACTCGCGGGGGGGGGTTGTCGAAATCACCCTCCTCGGTTTCGTAAAGCACGTAGGCCGAGCCCAGGCCGAGCTGCAAGTTGCTGCTGAGCTCCCAGCGGCGGTTTTCGAGCAGCACGTACTCGGCATAGCCGGCCAGGTAGCGAGACCGGATTTCGGCGTTGGCATCGAGGGCGGCGTTATCGGGCCGGGCCCGGCGGGTGGGCACGCCGGTACTCAGAAAGCAAATAGCTGCTCCGGTTCGGAAGCGGTTTTTGAATTCGACCCCGGCCTTCAGGCCATTAATGGTGGTGAAGTGGTAGTTGATGATGAAATAGCGCGAGTCGTAGAAGGCCACAAAGCGGGTGCGCGGCAGCCGCTGCACCGCGCGGCGGCCCACCGAATCGGGCTGGCTGCGGGACTGGGCCGCCAGCCGAGCCGGCAGCATTCTCAGCACTAAACCACCCAGAAACAATACCTTAGGCAGCTATATATAATTGTGAAGGGTACGTGCGAGGCGGCCGTGGGTTGTGCGACGCGGCCCAAGCAGCCGCGCGCTTAGCCCCGGCCCAATGGGCGCTTCACCGGCCCCCGGCGCTGGTTCGCCCCGAAACGCCTGGCCCGTAACTGGCCCTGGCAGCTAGTTTTGACCCATTCACTCCCCTGACTATCTTATGCTGACCCCTGATTTTCTTTTTAAAGCCGCCAGCAACGTCGCCGTGCTTGGCTGGATGCTGTTGCTCCTGGCTCCGCGCTGGCGCGGCACCCGCGCCGTGGTCCTGAACGGGGCCTTGCCCCTGGCACTGGCCGCCACCTACGCGGTGCTCATTGGCTACCAAACCCTGGCGCACCCTGTGGCGGGCGCGGGCTTTGGGTCGCTGAACCAAGTGGCGGCGCTGTTCCGGGAGCCATGGGCGCTGGTGGCCGGCTGGGTGCACTACCTGTGCTTCGATATGTGGATTGGAGCCTGGGAAAGCCCGATGCCCAGCGGCGCGGCGTACCGCACCTGCTGCTGCTGCCCTGCCTAGTGGCCACGTTCATGCTGGGGCCGCTGGGCCTGTTGCTCTACTGCGGCGTGCGGCAGCGCTACCCCCGGTCGGTGCTGGCCACGATGTAACGCGCACTTTTAAGCTGTCTGCACCATGAAAACCGCCCTGCTTTCTTCCTTCGACTCCGCTGCCTCCCCCACCACGCCGCCGGTGCGCGAGTGGCTGCGCACCCTGCACCGCGTCAACCCGGTGCTTTCCTGGACGGGCTGGCTGAACGTGGGCCTGGCCGCCGGGGCCCTGGTGCTCCTGCCCCTCGACCACCGCCTGGTTACCGGGGCCCTCGTCTGGGCCAAGCCGCTCAAGTTCTCGCTGTCCATCATCGCCTTTTCCTGGACCTTGGGCTGGCTGCTGGCCGACCTGCCCGCCGCCGCCCAGCCCAGCGTGCGCCGCCTTAGTTGGGGCATAGCCCTGAGCATGGCGGTGGAACAGGCAGTGATTTTCGTGCAAGCGGCGCGCGGCACCACTTCGCACTACAACATCAGCTCGGGTCTTAACGGCATACTGTTCAGCCTGATGGGCATTTTCATTATGGTGAATACACTGATGACCACCTGGGCCCTGTACCTGGCGTGGCGGCACCGGCCGCACGGACCCGCCGGCTACGTGTGGGGCCTGCGCCTGGGGCTGCTGGTGTTTCTGGTGGGCAGCGTAATGGGCGGCGTGATGATTCGTAACATGCAGCACACCGTGGGCGCGCCCGACGGCGGCCCCGGCCTGCCCGGCCTGGGTTGGAGCACCCGCGCCGGCGACCTGCGCACCGCTCACTTCTTGGGCATGCACGCCCTGCAGGCCCTGCCCCTGCTGGGTTGGGCGCTGAGCCGCGCACTGCCGCAACGGGCGGCGGCCCTTACCTGGGCCGGGGCGGCGCTGTATGCCGGGGCGGTGGCCGGGCTGTTTGCGCTGGCGCTGGCGGGCCGGCCGCTGTGGGCCGGGCAATAGGCCGGCGCTACTTTTACCCCCTCCGCCCAGCTTTCCCCGCCATGCTTGCCCACGCGCCCGACGACCGCCGCTTTCTGCTCTTGGGCATTCCGGGGCTGAGTCTGCTGATTGCGGCCGCCAACCTGCCCACCGGGCCGTATGGGCGCTGGCCGCTGGTGCTGGTGCACTGGCTAATCGGGCTGTATTTCACCACGGGCTACTGGCTGGCCAACCGGCAGCTGTGGCGCGGCCTGCTGGCCCGCTTCCCCAGCCCCGCCCAAACGCCGCGCCGCCTGTGGGCGCTGGCGGGCCTGGCCGTGCTGGTTACCACCGCGGCCACCGTGGCCCTGATGCTGCCGCTGCACCTGCTGCAGCCCAAGGAAGGTTTGCTCTCGGCCGGCAAGCTGCTGGAGGAGGTACGCTTCAGTCTGGTGCCCACGGTGGCCGTGCTCACGCTCTACGAATCAACGTACTTTTTTCAGCAATGGAAGGCCAGCCTGCACCGCGCCGAGCAGCTGGCCCGCACCCAAACCCAGGCCCAGCTCGACGCCCTGCAAAGCCAGCTCGACCCGCACTTTCTGTTCAACAACCTCAACACCCTGGCTGCGCTCATCGAACCAGCAAATGTGCCCGCGCAGCAGTTTCTGGAGCAGCTGGCCGATGTGTACCGCTACGTGCTGCTGGCCCAGGGCCGGGCCACCGTGCCGCTGGCCGAGGAAATGGCGTTTGTCGAAACCTACCTGGCGCTGCACAAGGCCCGGTTTCGGGACAATCTGGTGGTAGAAATAAATTTACCACCTGCCGCGATGGCCCGCCGGGTGGCCCCGCTTAGCGTGCAGTTGCTGGTGGAAAATGCGCTGAAGCACAACGAGGCGTCGCGCCAGCACCCACTGCACCTGCGCCTGCGGGTGGAGGACCAAGCCCCGGATTTTTTGCTGGTCGAAAACACCCTGCGGCCCCGCACGGCCGGCCTGGCCCCCGGCACCGGCACGGGCCTGGCCAACGTGCGCCAGCGCTACCACCTGCTGGACCCGGCGCGGCCCCTGGAAATCCGGTCACAGAATGGCGCGTTTCGCGTGAAATTGCCGCTACTGGACAGCTAATCAGTTGTCAGTTATCAATTAACAAGCCGATGCCTTATTTGCTGAGCCGCTGCGTTCAAATCCAAATCCATAAGCAAGGACAAGGGGCCAACAGAACGGCCGGTACGCGTTAAATGATGGTTGTTAAGTGAACCCATGACCATTCTCCTCCTCGAAGACGAGTACCCCGCCGCCGAGCGCCTCCAGCGCCTGCTCCTGCTGGCCGCCCCCGATGCCCAGGTGCTGGCCGTGCTCGACACCGTGGCCGCCGCCCTGGCCTGGCTGGCCAGCCACCCCCCGCCCGACCTCATTCTCAGCGACATTCAGCTGGCCGACGGCCTGAGCCTGGAAATCTGGGAGCAAGCCGTGGTGCCCAGCCCAGTCATCTTCACCACTGCCTTCGATGCCTACGCCATCCGCGCCTTCCAGGCAAATAGCGTGTCCTATCTGCTGAAACCCGTGAAGCTGGCCGAGCTGCAAGCGGCCCTGGCCAAGCGGGAAGCACAGCGAAACGCGGTGCTTAATGAGGAATTAAAAATGAGGAATGAAGAATTAACCAACGCCCCCAATTCTTCATTCTTAATTCCTCATTCTTCATTGAGCATCGAGCGTTTGCTCGATGCGTTGCCCCGGCCCTACAAAACGCGCTTCCTGGTGCGGCAGGGCGAGCAGCTCTTGCCGCTGCCGGTGGCCGAAGCAGCTTGGTTTCTCAGCCGCCACGAAACCGTGACGCTGGTGGCCGTCGATGGCCGCCGCTTCGTGCTCGACTACACCCTGGAGCAGCTCGAAAGCCTGCTCAATCCCGCGCAGTTCTTCCGCCTCAACCGTCAAATCATCGCCCAATTACCGGCCGTGCGCCGCCTACATCCGTATTTCAACGGCAAGCTGCTGGTCGAATTACACCCCGCGCCCAGCGAGGAAATCCTGGTGAGCCGCGAAAAAGCCCCCGCCCTGAAAGCCTGGTTGGAAGGGTAACGGCAATGGGTATGAAGTTCTTTTTTTGGCAGTAGCTACCTATCCAGCCAGCTCTTGAACACGTTCACCTTCTCGCGGCTCACCAGCACCTGGGCGTCGGGCGCGACGGGTTTGAGCACGGTTTGCAGGCGCGAGTTGGTGTAGTGAATGATGTCGTGAATGGCCGACTGCTGGGCCAGGTAGGCGCGGTTGAGGCGGAAAAAACGGCGCGGGTCGAGCAGGGTTTCGAGTTGGTCCATGGTGTAGTCGACCACGAACTTGCGGTTTTCGATGGTTTGCAGGAAGGTGGCTTTCTCGAGGCTGAAGAAGTAGGCAATCTGGTCGAGGGGCACCACTTTCAGGTGCTCGCCCACGCGCACCACAAACTGGGTTTTGTAGCTGGCAGCGGGCGGTGCCTGCTGCATTTGCTGCATGAGCTGGGCCAGCAGGGCGGGGTCGAACGCTGGGGTCGTACCCGGCAGGGCAGCCGCTGGCGCTGGAGCGGTGGGCAGGCGCTCGCGCAGCTTGCGCAAGGCTGCCCGCAGTTCTTCCTCGTCAATGGGCTTGAGCAGATAATCGACGCTGTTGACCTTGAAGGCTTGCAGCGCGTACTTGTCGTAGGCGGTGGTGAAGATGACCGGGCAGCGAACCACGGTTTGCTCGAAGATTTCAAAGCTCAAGCCATCGGCAAGGTGGATATCGAGGAACAGTACATCGGGCGATATTTCCCGCAACAGCGTCACGGCCTGGGCCACCGATTCGGCGGCACCGAGGATTTCGAGCGGCTCAGGTTGGCGGGCCAACATGTCGGCGAGGCGGCGGGCGGCAAGGGGTTCGTCTTCGACGATGAGTGCGCGGAGGGGCATTATTAGCGCAATATAAAACGTCATGCTTCGACTGCACTCGGCATGATACGTGCTGGAAAAATCGCTACAGCACCAGCAGCGGCAGCGTCACCACAAACTCGCCGGCTTCTTCCGCTATCACCAGCGGCTTATAGGTGAAGAAAGCGTAGCGGGCAGCCAGGTTTTTCAGGCCCAAACCAGAGGACTCGGCCGGCGCGAGGCGGCGCGGGCGCAGCGTGTTGCGCACGGTGAGGGTGTGGGCGGCCGGATCCAGCGCCACGCGCAGGCGCAGCGGGTCGGTTTGAAAGGCGGTGTTGTGCTTCACCACGTTTTCGAGCAGGAGCTGCAAGGCCAGGGGCGGCACAAAATAAGGAGCCACGGCGGCGGGCGGCAGGTCCATTTCCACGGCCAGGGCGTCGCCGAGGCGGGTTTGCTGGAGGTAGAGGTAGCTCTCGGCGAATGCCATTTCCTCGGCCAGCGGCACCAGCTCCTGGCTCTGGCTGTCGAGCACGTAGCGATATACCTGCGAGAGCTGCCGGATGAAGCGCACAGCGCGGGCCAGGTCGTTTTCTTCCACCAGGCCCGTTAGCGCGTTCAGGGAATTGAACAGAAAATGCGGGTCCACCTGCCGGCGCAACGAATCGAGGCGGGCCACGGCGGTTTCCTTTTCGAGGCGCTCGGCGCGCACCGTGGCTTCGCGCCAGCCCAGCAGAAAGGAGCGGGAGTGCATGAAGAGCGAGATAATCACCGTCATTACCAGTGGAGCCACCATCTGGCCGACTACGCTGTTCTGGAAGATGAAGCCCGGCGACTTGTGCCACAGCAGCACCGTGATGCCCTCGCCGATTACCACAATCACACTCAGCGAGGCCAGCAGCGACGCGGCCGCCGTGAGCAGGAGCCGGCGCACGGGCCGCTCGGTCCAGCCCATGCGATGGTTCAGCCAGTTGGAGGTGCAACCGTTGGCCAGCCACAGCCCCACGAAATACAGCAGCGAAATCGCGAAGCTGATGAGGTAACTGACCGGATGCAACCAGGGCTGGTGCTCGTTGGAAAACGCAAAGCCCGTTGTGCCCAGCAGTATCCACCAGCGCCACTCCCAGATGGAGCGCAATTGCGAGGGCTCGGTGGTAGTGACCCAGGGCATAGCTACTGGCGTGGCGGGAGCAAAGGAATCGGGAGCGGCCACGGGCGCGGGCAGGAAATTTTGCATCAAAGTACGCAGAAAGCCCAGTGGGAATAGCACGGCGCACGGGCCGCCCCACCCCCATCGGGCCGGGTATGGTTATTTACTGGCGGCCAGGTCGGCGATGGATTTGGCCAGCATGGCGTCGGTCATTTTCTCGCCCCAGGTGGGGCTCAGGGCATTGGCGGGCCGAAAGGTGGCAAACAGCGCTTTGGCTTTCTCATACAAGGGCTGGGCTTTATCGGGGCCACCGCCGAACATGGCCGGGCGGTAGAACGCGTCGTTGCCGAGCAGCAGGTACAGGCGCGGGTTGTTGGGCGAGAGGTTCTTGGCCTGCCCCAGCGCTTCGGCCACGCGGCCCGTGTACACCATGCCGCGCGTCATGGGGCTCACCATGATGCGGCCCTGGTAAATGTAGGCTTGCAGGATGAGCACCTCGGCCGGGTCGGCTCCGGGCAGCTTCCGGGCGGCGTCGAGGGCGGTCTGGGCCTGGTCGAGGAGCTGGTCTTTCTGGTCATCGTCCTGGCCGGCGAAGCCCAGCTTGAGGTAGCCGCGGGCCTGGTAGTAGCGGGGCTCCCAGGCGGTGGGGGCGGCGGCGGCGGCGCGCTCCAGCTTGGCCAGGTTGGCCTGAAAGGCGGCGGTGCTGGTGGCGGCAGTTTGCTCGGCGATGGTGGCCGCCATCATCGTGTCGAAGGCGCTGGCGGGCGCGGGGGCCGCACTGGCGGCGGAGGCCGTGGCCGCAGCCGGTTGGGGTTGGGCGGCGGCGGCAAAGGAAACGGCGGCCAACGCGAGGATGAGAAGGACGGTTTTCATGGTTTTGGAACGGTTGAGGTGATGAAGTGCGGAATGTTGCGGTGGTTGATAATTCAAAGGTGGCAGCGGGCGGGGACGGCCAAAAACTGCTGTACCCGAAGCGTCGTTTGGAGCGGATGAAGCGTCGCCGCATCGGGATTGAGCAACGTCCCTGGTGGCCAACCTACGGGCCGCCCGCAACCCCGTGCAACGTTTCGCTCCCCGCAGGACTCATCTTCGCATTCCAACCCTTTCCACCCTCAAATTCCTATGCGAATTCTCCCTGCGGCCCTTGGCCTGCTCCTGACCTCGGCCCTGCCTGCTCTCGCCCAAACGGCACCCGCTGCCCCGCTGCCCCTGTCGGGCACGGCCCGCTACTATGTGGGCCTGGCGGCCTACAGTAGCTACTGCCAACCGCTGGGCGGTCAGCCCCTGGGTACCACGGGCTTCCGGGTGCCGGTGCAGCTCACGGTGGGCTACCAGCTGCGGCCGCGCCTGGCGGTGCAGGTGGGCGTGGCCTATAGCGGCTCCACCTCCACCAATTCTAACCTGGGCTACGAATACCTCCATACCGGCACGCGGCCCACGTACCATTACTACGAAAACACGTGGACGATGCGCCGGACTTCGGTGTCGGCACTGGCCCGCTACACGCTCACGCGCAAGCCCGCCCACCGCCTGCAATTCGACCTGCTGGGTGGCATTGGCCTGGAGCACGGCAGTGGCTACAGCCGCGGCTCGCACTCGGACAGCCTCTCGGGCAGCCTCCAAACCACGAACTACAGCTACCGGGGCTCGCAAAATATGCTGGTACTGACACTGGGTGCCAGCGCGCGCTACCGCCTAAACCCGCGGTTTGAGTTGAACTTTGACTTAACCACGAACTACGCCGTGGCCGACGAAATCCGTACGTATGTCAAGCCACTGCAGGGCTTCACGGGCAGCGCCGCGCTGGGGCTGCGCTACCGGTTTGGTAAGCAATAGCCGCACACGAACCCCTGGCCGCAAAAAAGCGGCTGCCCCGGCGAGGGGCAGCCGCTTTTGGCTTTCGTTCCGTGAGCACTACCTGCTGTCAATCAGCGCGTAGCGCAGGATGCCGAAAAAACACTTGCTGCGGGAGGAAATACTTCTTTGGGGCAAGCACCTAATGCACCGCGTACCATCAGCGACTATTAGTACTTGTCCAAACCTACGCGTTTTCAGCCCCAACGGAGTTGTACCCGGCCAGGGATAGCGGCCGCTCCTTGCCGGGTAAGTTCTACCGGAGATATTGATAAGAAGCTGTTTGAGTTAACCAAAAATCCTTTTGAAACGGTCATGCTGAGCTTTTCGAAGCATCTCTGCCGCTTCGTTGAACCGCCCAAACGAAGCGGTAGAGATGCTTCGACAAGCTCAGCATGACCGTTTTTATTAACTCAAACAGCTTCTAAGCGAAAAGCTTTTCTCTTTGGAATTAGAAGCTGATTGAACCTCAACTCGCTAGAACTGACGGCATCTCCGGTTGCCCAGCGGTGCCAACAGCTTAGTCCGGGACATGCCTGAATCAGTCAAATCCTCTGATATCCAAGTGTTTTTTTTCATTTCGGTGGCCCATCCGCACGATGGAGCGTTCAAAGGCTTTGGTATCATTGAGGGTTTCAAAAAAATCATTCAAATAGTTGGTCGCAAAATTCCGCTCCTTCTGGCTGAGGTATGGACACGCCAAATACACCTGATACAACGCCTCCCGCCGGGCGTTGAAGAGGTTCCGGACGGCGGCGTAGGTTTCCGGCGCAAAGCCATAGCCTTGAAATGCACGTTCACGAACCGAGGTGATGCCGAGCTGCTCGGGCGGCGCGGCGTAAGGGGCCATCACCAAGCCACTGTAATCGAAATCAAAGGGCACCGGCACCGGCGCGGATAGCGGGTTCTGGGTCAGCAGCCGGATGTTGTGCCGGAAGGGAACGGACCAATCCGTGTTGCCCACCATGTATTGAAAAACGGCTAACGTCGCCATGGCCGCCGGGTCGACATTTTCCATGCCGAAGAATAATTTTTTTGGTGCCACCTTGGTTTGGCTGCGCAGGGCCAGCACCTCCGTACTTTCCAGAAAAAAGGCGTAGCGCACCGTGGCGTTGTCCTTGCCACCGTTGTCGCGGTAGGTGATGCGACAAAGCCGGGTTCGATAGCTCACATCCGTCAGCACGTTGAAGAGCTTATACACCAAGTATTCCCGTAGGGTGTAAGTATCTGACAGACAGTGCGTAGTTAGTTTCAACTCGGCTACCGGCCCGAAAAGCGTGCCGTGGGTGGCTTCCGGCGGAAACTTTACCAGCAGCGGCGGAAACCCGCACACGGTGGGGTCTTTGCGCCGGTTTCCGCGCACTTGCACCTGCACGGCCACCGTTTTGGTGGTTGGGCCCGCATCCTGGTAAGAAATGGTGGCAGGATGGAGGCGGGGGCTCGCGCCGCGGTCGCTCAAAATCTTGGCCAGTGGCAGGGAAAGCGAGAGCTCGACAATTTCCGGCTGCGTAAAGAAGGGGTTATCGGCAGGATGTATTCCGGGCTGCTGCTCGGGCCGAGCGGCCGAGGGGACTGCCGCAGGCTGGCAAAGCAGCAGGCAGAGGCTTGCCAGAACCGACAGAATCAGATTCATCACAGCATTTGAACAGGGCAGAACCGTCGTTTGACGACAACCTGCCCGGTGAAGCGCTCAACAGGAGCGAAAAATGGTTATTCTATTTGAATTAACATATAATAAATATACATAATTATTTACTTTTAAACAAGCGCGTAATCACCTTGCCATGGCCCTGAGTTAAAGGGAATTTCAGCAAATAGGACACCGTAGACGGCACATCAACCAGGGTACAGGTATCCGCCACGGTCTGGCCTGTTCTGAAGTCCGGGCCAACATCCAGCAGGCTGATGTGTCGGCAGCCCTGGCAGGCATCGCCGTGGTCGACCCACCCCGTACCGATGCCGTCGAGGTGCCGGCCGTGGTCGTTGGTAATGAGCAGGGTGGTGGTGTTGCGGTAGTCTTTGCTCTTTTGCAGGAACTCATACAACTGCATCACGTACCGGTCGTCGCGGGTAATGCCCCGAATGTAGAACGGCCAATTGGCGGCGTGGGCAAAGCCGTCGGGCTCCATAAAATTGATGAGCACCAGATTGGGTTTATAACGCGTCAGAATGCGCTCGACGGCTATCAGGGTCAGGGAATCGGCGCGATAGCCGGTGCCCGGGCCGCTCACGCCGCAGTCGATGGAGGGGACGTACTGGTCCTTCCATTCCGGGTTTTGGGTGTTGGCCAGAATGTGCAGCTTGTCTTTGCTAGTAATCACCCAGGCGGCCGTAGCGGGCTTGCCGGTAGCTTTGCGCCACAGCTGGAAGATGGAGGGCTGTTGCGGAAACTCCTGGCCAAAGTTGTCGATGGGCTGGTTAATGCCCGTGGTCAGGGCTGCGTGGCCAGCATTGGTGTACGTATAGCCGTTATTGTAAAAATTGGAGAAGAACACGCCCCGAGGCTTCAGCCGGGAGGCCATGTTGGGAATGTTGCCCGGAATATTGCCCCACGTTTCGGAGTACCGTGGACCATCAATGACCACAATGATGACATTCCTGGTGCGGAGGCGCTTCCTGGGCGGCGCAAGGGCCAGGGTGCCGAGCAGCAATAGCCACCCACAAACCCAATATTTCAGCCAGCCGGAGCCCGGCGTGGGGCAGTTCCATTGCCTGAGAGGTGCAAAAAAAGCCATGGCGCTCGACAGAATAACAGGAGTTCTTACAGGAAGTGCCCTACGTCAGGAATACCAGTAACTGTATTAAATATAATATATACTAAATTTATTAATGAGGACTTGATTCACTGTTCCGTCACGGAGCGGAGGCTGATGGGCCGATAATAAGATTATCACCATAAAAGGCCGCGTAGGAGCATTGATACAAACCAGTGATTGCTATGTGGCCCGTACTTGCTCTTGGTGTTCATTCCACTCCCTGCTACCCGCCCGGCGGCGCGGCAGTACAGCGGCAGACGAGAAGTCATAACGCACGGGGAAAAGACCGGCCCTTGGTTAAGAACAACTGGGGTGGGGGGCAGAATACTACCCATCGTATGGTATGTATTCTGCCCCACCCCAGTTGTTCTTAACCAAGGCGTTGCTGGTTGCTTTGCCCCCCACGATAACCGCTTTAGGGTTGCAGCGGGCCCACGTGCCGATACGTGTTGAGGAGTACGCCTCTGTCCGTGGCCTGGGTGGCAGCAGCGGCAGCAGCGAGGTTTCCATGGGAGCCGGCGGTTGGTGGCTCAAAGGTGTCGGCCGGGGCGGCCCCGGTTCAACTTGTCGTTACCGAAGCGGCGGATGGGCCGGATGAACTGTCGGGCCGGCCGATAAGCCAGGCGGCTTAAAACGGCAGTGCTTTACTTTGCGTAGCTGCCCGGGGCCAGCCGAGGCCCGGTCGGTGCCCCTTCCTGCCCCGCTCCATTTGCATCCTTTATTCCTGCTTCGTGGCCGATTTTTCCGCTTCCATTGATTACCAGGCCCTGTTTCGGACCTTACCTGGGGCTTACCTCCTGCTGGCCCCCGATGCCACCATTCTCGACAACTCCGACCAGCACGTCGCCGTGTCGCTGCTGCCCCGCGAGCAGGTGGTGGGGCGCTACATCTTTGACGCCTTCCCCGGCGACCCCCAAAGCCAGGCCGACCTGCTGGCCTCGCACGACGCGGTGCGGCGCACCCTGCGGGCCCAAGTGATGCCGCTGCTGCGCTACGACATCGCGCGGCCCGCCGCGCTGGGCGGCGGCACCGAGGAGCGGTACTGGCAGATTACCCACCACCCCCAACTCGACGCCCACGGCGAGCTTCAGTACATCCTGCAAACGTCGGAGGACGTGACCGAAGCCACGCTGGCCGACCGGCACACCGCCAATGTGCAGCGCGCCCTCGACGACGCCACCGAGCGCAACCACTTTATCCTCCAAAGTCTGCCCCTGCTGGTGTGGACGACCCGCCCCGATGGCCAGGCCGACTCCTTCAACACCCGCTGGACCGACTTCACGGGCCGCACCCTGGCCGATACCCTGGGCGAGGGCTGGGTGGCCGACCTGCACCCCGACGACGTGGCCCCACCACCGCCCGCTGGGAAGCCGCCCGCCAGCAGAGCACTTCTTTCCAGGCCGAGTACCGCATCCGACGGCACGACGGCCACTACCGCTGGTACCTGGCCACGGGCGTGCCCCGTCTCGGCCCCGACGGTCAGATTCAGATGTGGGTGGGCTGCAATGCCGACATTCACGAGCAAAAGCTCATGGTGGAAGAGCTGCTGGAAGCCAACGAACAGCAGGCCCTGCTCTCGGACCAGGCCTACGAACAGTACCAACGAGCCCAGCAGCAGCGCCAGATTTTGCTGGACCTCTTCGCCGACGCCCCGGCCATGATAAGCGTGGTGCGCGGCCCCGAACACCGCTATGAATTTGCCAATACCCGCTTCCAGGAGCTGGTGGGCCAGCAAGACGTGGTGGGCAAAACCGTGGCCGAGGTATTCCCCGAAATTGTGAGCCAGGGCATCGTGGCGCAGCTCGACGGCGTGTTTCGCACCGGCCAGCCCGTGATGGGCCAGGAGCAGCTGGTGCGGCTGGCCGGTCCCGATGGCCAGCTGCGCGACTGCTACTTCAACTTTTCCTACCAGCGCTTTGAGGAAAAAGGCCGGCCGGCCGGCATCACCGCCTACGCCCACGACGTCACGGAGCTGGTGCTCACCCGCCAGGCCCTGGAGCAGCTCCGCGGGCGGGCCACCAACGCCCCCGAAAGCGGCTTGGCTTCCTAAGCAAAGCGTACCTTTGCTTCCTTATCTACCCTGCCTTTTGTAGTTCCCGGCATGCCCCTCTCTCCTTTCGACTTTCAGCAGGCCCGCGTGAAACAGGTGCTCTTTAAGTCGCGACTGCGCTCGGTGCTCTACGGCGTGCGCGAGGCCGAGCCGGCCCTGTTTGCCTACGCCGAAAACCCGCTGGCCCAGTGGATACAAACGGTGCTGAAACCCGAGTTCGGGGCTCTGGCCGCAGTGCGCGAGCTGGAAAATACGCTTCAGCAAATGCTGCGCACCGGCCAGAACCTGGCCACCCGCTACCAGCGCGGCCTTATTGAGGAAGCCCGCGCTGGCCTTGACCAAATCAACGATTACGCCGACCAGATTGAGGCCCAGCTGCTGAGTCTGGAAAAAACGGCTTAAGTGCTGTCTGCGTCAGGCTGCAAGGCCACCCAAGCGGTGCAGAGACGCCTGTTTGCGTCTCGTTGCCGAACGATAAAGGCGGATTCCGTTCAACGACGAGACGCTAATAGGCGCCTCTGCACCGCATCTACAGTTTAATTCGAGCAGCCTCTGGTTACAGGTTAAACAGCGCCACCGCGTTGCGCGTGGTAGCCGCCGCCACTTCGGCCACGTCCTGGCCCAGCAGGTCGGCCACGCGGCGCAGCACCAGCGGCAGGTAAGCGGGCTCATTGCGCTTGCCGCGATGCGGCACGGGGGCCAGGTACGGGCAGTCGGTTTCCAGCAGCAGGTGTTCCAGCCCAATGCCCGGCAGCACCTTGTCGGCCCCGCCATTCTTGAACGTGGCCACCCCGCCAATCCCCAGCATAAACCCCAGCTTGATGACTTGCTCGGCCTCCGCGGGCGTGCCCGAAAAGCAGTGGAACACGCCGCGTAAGCTGCCATCCTGCGCCGCCTCAACCAAGGCCACGGTTTCGGCAAAGGCCTCGCGGGTGTGCAGCACGATGGGCAGGCTGTGCTTCTTGGCCATTTCCAGCTGAATTTTTAGCGCTTCCTGCTGTTCGGCCAGCAGCGTTTTATCCCAGTGCAAATCGAGCCCGGCCTCGCCCACGGCGGCAAAGGGCCGGCGGCCTAGCCAGGTTTCCACCTCGTACAATTCCTGCTCGAAGCCGCGCGTGACGGAGCACGGGTGCAGGCCCATCATCGCGAAGCAGGTTTCCGGGGCCTGGGCTTCCAGCTCCAGCATGGCGTCGATGCTGCTGTGGTCCACGTTGGGCATCACGATGGTGCGCACGCCGGCTTCCTGGGCGCGGCGCAGGGCATCGAGCCGGTCGGGCTTAAACTGTTCGGAGTAGAGGTGGGCGTGCGAATCGGTAATGTGCATTTCTTCAGTTATCAATGAGCAATTATCAACGAGCAGCTGTCAATGAAGCTGTTCAGGAAGTCGGAGGAAGTCTGTCAGCCCGATGTAGAAACGCATTTTTGCGTCTCGTCGTTGAACGAATTCTTTGACCGGCGCGGACGACAAGACGCAAAGAGGTGTCTCCACATCGGGCTGGCGAATTCCTAAACAGTTTCAATGGGCAATGGGCAAAAGAACGTCGTGCTCATTAAAATAATGCTACTCGTACCGCCGGCCCTTCCAAACCACGGCCCCGCCAAATAGCTGGAAGACCAGAATAGCCCCGGTCAGCACCAAGGTATAAAACTCGAATAGCGGCAGAAGCCACCACCGTAGCCGCAGCCCGGCCCGCCGATGCGCGGCATACGCCAACAGCCCCTGTACCAGCATTTTTGCCGCCCACAAGCCACCCGCCAGCCCGGCTCCGCCCACTACCGTCACGCCGAGCAGCGCCGGCCACAAGCCACTGAAAAACAGCAGCTCCAGCCGCAGCCGCAAGGGCAGCCCGGCCACGCCGCGCAGCCAGCGCCGGCGCTGCTTCAGCAAATCCGGCCAAGTGACGATGGGCAGCGAATCGGCCCGCGCATCGGCCTGAAATACCTGTCGGAATCCGAATCCGGCGGCCAATACGGCCCGGAAAAGCGCAAAGTCTTCGGTTACAGAGAAGGGTAGCGCCTCATAGCCGCCGGTGGCTTCGTAGGCGGCACGGGTCACGAGCATATTGTTGCCCATGGCCGTCACGGGGCGGCCCAAATCACTCACTACCTGCACCATGCTTAGTGACAGCAGCCAGTCGATGCCTTGCAGCCGGTGAAACAGGCGCGGCCCGCGCACGGCGGTGATTCCCGTGACCGTGCCCACGCCCGGTACGGCGTGCGTGAGCAACGCCCCAACCCAGGTAGCGGGCAGGCTGATGTCGGCGTCGGTAATGAAAAAGAAATCGGTGGTAGCCTGCCGGGCCAGGTGGGCCAGCACGTTGGCCTTGCCCCGCGCCATGCCCCGGTTTTCGGCAATGGGAATGACGCGAAATTGGCCCGCGAAGCCCTGCATCGCGGCGCGGGCCACGGCGGCGGTGCGGTCGGAGCTGGCATCGTCGCCCACCAGAATTTCCAGTAGCTCGGCCGGGTAATTCAGGGCCCGCAGGCTGGCCAGGCAGCGCGGCAGGGCATCTTCTTCGTCGCGGGCCGCAATTAGAATGCTCACGCGGGGCAGCGGCGTGGGCAGCGGCCCGGCCACGCCAGCCCCGCGCCGGGTGGCAAAGCGCCAAGCCGTGAAGGCCATGCCCAACAGCCACAGCGCCAGAAATGCCAATAGGAAACCCAGCAGCCCGCCGCTCACAGCGCAGAAAATTGAAAGCCCTTTTCGGCAAAGTGGGCCAGCAGGCGGGGCAGCACAAACCGCAGGCGGGCGCTCGCCTTGCGGCTGTCGTGAAACACCAGAATATCGCCGGGCCGCACGGCCGTCAGGGCAAAGCGCAGGCAATCCTCGGGGCTCAGGTTCGGGTCATAATCCCGCGTCAGCACCGACCACATGATTAGCCGATAGTCTGGTTTCAGGGCCTGAAGCAGCGGCCAGGTTAGCCGGCCGTAGGGTGGACGGAACAACATTTTTGGTTGATTATCAACATTTTCCTGACTCCGAATCAAGGCATCAATGAGCACTTGGCACTTGGCCACACCGGCCAAGTAGCCGGGCCGGGCGCTGGCCCAGGCGCTGCGGTGAACATGCGTGTGGTTGCCCAGCCGGTGCCTGGCGGCCAGCGCGGCGCGGGCTATTTCGGGGTAGCGCTCCAGGTTTTGCCCCACGCAAAAAAACGTGGCCTTGGCATGGAACAAGGCCAGTTGTTCCAGCACCCAGGGCGTTTCTTCGGGAATGGGACCGTCGTCGAAAGTAAGGTAAATGACTGGCGACCCGGCGGGCGCGTGGCACGGGCCCGTCCACTCGCAGCCGGGCAGCAGGGCGTGCAGCAGCCGGGGCGGGCGGGTGAGCAGGGCCGCTTCGAGCCGGGCACGCATGGGCATCAGGAGCGCACGATGCGCATAATTGACACGCTCGTATCGGGCAAGGGGCCGAGTACGGCCGCCAGTACAGCAAGAAAGGCATCGGCTGTTTCGGGACGGCCACCGGCGGGGCCCCGGCTGAGGTGGCGGTGCGTTTCGCCGGCCCACTCGCCCACCACGGTGGGGGTGCCGGCGGGGCCGCTCAGGCCCAGCGTGGCTTCGAGAGTGAAGTAGCGGGGCCGGGTTTCTTCGGCTTCGGTGGCGGCGGGCTCGTCGTCTTCCTCGTACACAAGGGCCGAAAAATGCGCTTCCATGGTGGCCTGAGGCGGCGGTAGGTGAAACAGGGCCGTGACGCGGCCGGCTACTTCGTGCCAGCTCAAGCGCAGGCCTTTGGGCACTACCTTGTCGGCGACGGGCAGGTTTTCGGCGGCCTTGTTCCACACGTAGTGCAGCAGCTCCTTGGCCAGGTACGGGTCGCTCAGCTCGCGGCGCACCGAGAGCGGGCGGCGCCAAGCCAGCTGCGGCAGCAGCACATGCGTGAAATTGTAGGGATGAATACGGGCCATAACGGACTGCAAAAGTAACGGGGCGCTGCGCTTAGTGAGCAGTAAGGAATGAGGAAGTTCGGTCCTCTTCGGCCGTTTTCCAATTCCTCATTCCTCATTAAGTGCAGCGTCAATAGCTTCCCACAGCACTTCGGCGCTGCGGGCCCACGAAAAGCGGCTCAGGTTCTCATGGCCGCGCGCTATTAGCTGCTGGCGCAGGGCGGGGTCCTGGCACAATTTGGCGAGACCGGCGGCAATGCTGGCGGCCTCGTGCGGGTCGACCAGCAGCGCGCCGCCCGGGCCGGCCACCTCCGGCATCGAGCTGAGATTGGCGGTCAGGACCGGGCAGCCGCTGGCTTGGGCCTCAACGATGGGAATGCCAAAACCTTCGAAATAAGGCACGTACACCGTAGCCAGCGCAGCTGCATAAAGCCCGGCCAGCTCGGCATCGGCCACGCGGCCGGTGAAATGCACGGCCGTTTGGTGGCGCATCTGCTGGTAGGCTTCGAGGATGGGACCGGCTTTCCAGGCTTTGCGGCCCACGATGAGCAGTTGTACGTCGGCGGCGGGGCCATGGGCAGTTTTAAACTGGTCGAATGCCCGGAGCAGGTTACCCAGATTCTTGCGCGGCTGCAAGGCCCCAACGAACAAAAAATACGGCTGCCCGTGGCTGAACTGCCGCCGGATTTCGCGCTGCGCCGCCGCCGGCTGGGGCTGGAATAATTCGGCCGGCGCATTGTAGGCCACGCTGATTTTGCCAGGGGCCAAGCCGTAGGTCTTCACAACATCGGCCTTGGTGGCTTCCGATACGACCACCACCTGCGCGGAAGCACGGGCGAAACGCGGCGTAAAAAACTGGTAGTACTTGCGCGTGAGCAAGTCTACGTCGAGCGGGAAATGCTCGAAGGCCAAGTCGTGCAGCACCGTGACGCGGGGCACGCGGGTATTCAGCGTCGTGAAGCCGTCGAGGCTGAGAAAGGCGGCGGGGCGCCGCCGGGCCAGCCACCGAGCCACCGAGCCTTCAAACCAGGCCACGTAGAGGAACGGGTGGCGCGCCGACGGCAGCAAAACGTGCGGCACCACATTGGGCCCGAACAGGTAGCGCGCATCGTATGCCCGGTCGAACAGAAAATGGAACATAACGTCCGGGTGCTGTGCCACCAGCCGAATCAAGGTTTCGTAGCTGAAGCGGCCAATGCCTTCAAGGTGAGCGCCGGGCAGCAGAAAACGGGTATTGACGGCAATGTGCATGTGCAAGGAGAGGGGAGCAGGGCACAAAAGAACGTCATGCTGAGCTTGCCGAAGCATATCTACCGCGTAACTAATCCAATCGTTTGGGTTTGCTAATGCGGTAGAGATGCTTCGACAAGCTCAGCATGGCGTTATGTTTAATTTTTAATTCTTCCCCCCGGCAGCAGTTGGTCGATTTCGCTGCGGCGTACCAGGCCGGTGCCCAGCACAATCAGCCCAAACAGCGCGGCCATCAGGCCGGCTTCGAGCCACCAGCGCAGGCAGAGACCGTATTGCAGCATGGCCCACGCTCCACACAGCAGCCCGAAGGCCAGCAGCAGCCGGGCCAGCAGGCGGAACGGCACGCCCACGCCGGTGCGCCGCGCCACCAGCACAAGGTAGCCAACGGACACCGCCGCCGCGCAAACCAGCGTGTCGACCGACGCCGCCACGGCCCCGAAGCGAGGCAGAAAGACCAGATTCAGGCCAATATTGAGAACAATGCTGCCGGCCACCAGCCAGCTCACCGCGCGCTCGTGGGACGTACTGGTGAGCAGCGTGCTGTAGATGGCGAAAAAGGCGTGAACCAGTACGTTGATGAACAAGACCTTCAAACAAAGCGTCATGCGCGCCACTTCGGCGGGGGTGCTGTGGCTGAATTGCCAGAACACCACCTCGCCCCGAAACAGGATAAACGCCACCACGAACAGCAGCGGCAGCGTGAGTACCCGCTGCCCAAACCAGAGCAGCTGGCGCTGGGCAACGGCATCGCGCGGCACGCTGGCAAACTTGGCAAAAAATAGCGGCAGCACCGTCCAGGCATACATCATCACGGCATCGACCCAGCGGTAGGCCCCGGCGTAGTAGCCGGCCTCGGTGGGCGAGGCCAGGCGCTCCAGCATCACCATGTCGATGCGCTCGTTCACGCCGTAGAGCAGCGTCATGAAAGCAAAAGGCAAGCTGGCGCGCAGGGCCGTGCGGGCCACCGGGCCCCGCCAGCGGTACGGGATGCGGCCAAAAAAACGCGTCATCAGCCCGTAGAGCACCACGGTGGTGAAGGCCGCCGCGCCCAGCCGCGCGCCCACGTAGCGCGGCAGCGTGAGGCCCACCGGGATAAGCACCAGCACCGCGCCCAGCAGCACAAATTTCTCCACCACCGAGAGCACAGCGTCGGTGTTGAACTTCTGATGGGCTTGCAGGGTGCCGCGCAAAAACTGCCCGTACTGGGCCAGCAGCAGCGCCGCGCCCACGGCCGCCAGCAGCAGCAGCTCGGAGCCGCGGTAGCCCAGCACCCAGCCCACGGCCAGCATGGCGGCCAGGGCCACGAAGTTGAGCGACCCGCGCAGGGGCAGCAGCGTGGGGAAGGTTTCGGCCATAAAGCTCGGCTCGGCGGCTACGCGCTGCACGGAATAGGGCGTGAGGCCGAGGTCGGAGATGGCGGCCACCACCAGCGTGAGCGCCGAGAGGGCCGTGATGAGGCCAAACGTGGCGTGCCCGAGCCGGTCCTGCACCAGGTTTTCGACCACCACCCAGCCGGGTTTCACCAGCAGGTTGAGCAGGACGACGAAGCTAATATTACCGAAAAACCGTTTGATACCGAGAAAGGAGCAAAAGCCAAAATTCGAGAACCGGGGCCGGGCCCCGGGTGCGCAAAGCTAACGCCCCGCGCCGGGGCCGCCGCCGCCAGGGCGCGCGCCGGGCCATTTTCCGGCTATCTTTGCCCGCCTCTGCCCCGCGCCCTGCCCAATTAAATAGCCGCGCGGGGGAAGTGGACTTTCCTCCTTTTATGTCTGCACCTTCTTTCTCGCTGGTGGGCCTCGGGCCCATTATCAACCGCTGGAAATACTTCGTGACCGGGGCCGTGGTTTTGGCCGCTATTGTGAGCGTGGTGGTGGCCCTGCTGCTGCCCAACGTGTACCGCTCCACCGCCGTTTTCATTCCCACCAACCCGCAAACCGCCGACCCCGACCGCCTGCTGGACGACAACGTGCTGGCCCGCGGCAAGCTGGAGCTCACCGGCCGGGCCGAAGACCTGGACCGCGCCATCACCATCGGCGAGTCGCAGCCGGTGGCCGAGCTGATTATCAAAAAGTTCGACTTCTATACCCACTACAAGGCCGGCCCCGCCGGTGAAGATGCCACCGACAACTACGTGCTGAGCGAATTCAGCGGCAACCTCAGCATTGTGCACAACGAGCGCGACGCCATCGAGCTCACGTTCATGGACCAGGACAAGCACCTGGCCGCCGCCGTGGCCAACGCCCTGGTCCATGTCATCGACTCGGTGAATCAGCAGCTGACCCTGGAAAACCGCCGCACCGTACTCAACCTCTACCAGAAGCGCTACCAGTACCTGCGCGTTAGCTTCGAAAACAGTCGCCGCGAATTGGTGGGGGCCCGCAAGCGCTACGGCATTTTTGGGCTGGAAATGCAGGGCCGCTACCTGGCCAAGCAGGTCATTGAAACCGAAGCGGCGCTGCGCAAAGCCGAAGGCGGCGGCGGCGACGTGGCCGGCCTGAAACGCGCCCTGCGCGGCCTTACCCGCGCCGACGGCGGCAACCTCATCAACCTGGAAAGCTACGTGCAGGGCTTCGATTCGCTGGCCATGTTCAGCGCGCGGCTCACGGACTTGCAGACCCGCCTCATCGCGGCCCGCTCGGCCTTCGAAACCGCCGAACTGAGCATCAAGGGCCGGATTTCCAGCCTCTACCTCGTGCAAAAGGCGTATCCGGCCACCCGCAAGGCTAAGCCCGTGCGCTCGCTCATCGTGCTGGGCTCGGTGCTGCTCACGTTTGCGCTGTCGGTGGTGGTCATCGCGCTGCTGGAACTTTACCGCCACAACCGGCCCCGCCCCGCGTGAACCCACCCGTGCACGCGCTGCTCCACCGCCTTCGGCAGAAGCTCGACGGGCCACAGCTTATCTTCGTGGGGTTTGTGGCGCTGCTACTAGGCGGCGGGGCTGCGGCGGGCCTGCGCCAGCAACCGGCCCTGCTCCTGCCCGGCCTGCTGGCCGTGGGCCTGCTGGTGGCGCTGGTGGAGTGGCGCTGGCTGTACTACTTCCTGTTTTTCCTGCTGCCTTTCACCGAGGAAATCAGCCTCTTCGGCGGGCTGAGCATGGACGTGCCTTCCGAGCCGCTCATGCTGGCCCTCACGGCCTGCGTGGCCGGAGCCTTCCTACTGGGCACGGGCCACCTGCCCCGCCGCGAGTGGCTGCACCCCCTGCTCGTCATCCTGGCCTTGATGGTGGCCTGGACGGCCCTGGATGCCGCCTTCTCCGTCAATACCTTGAAGTCCCTCAAGTACCTGCTGGCCAAGGGATGGTACCTCACCCCGTTTGTGCTGGGCACGCTGCTCATCGTGCGGCGGCCGAACGACACCTGGCGTATTGCGGCCGTGTACGCGGCCGGAGCCTGCCTGAGCGTGCTGTACGTAGCCAGCCGCCACGCCACCAAGGGCTTTAGCTTTGAACAGATTAACTGGGCGCTGCACCCGTTTTTCCGCAACCACGTGATTTATGCCGCCATGCTGGCACTGCTGGTGCCCTTTGGGTGGTTTGCCATGAGGGCGGCGAGTAGCGGTGCCGCACGCCTGGCCTGGCAGGTGGTGCTGGGCATTTTGCTATTCGGGCTGCTTACGTCTTATACCCGGGCGTCCATGCTGTCGCTGCCCATCGCAGGCTTGTTTTACCTGGTGATGCGTCTGCGCCTGACCAAAAT
>Ga0123338_10001627_pt1 | contig 21587 bp, 9 predicted proteins | sample grotaG_FD_89793 | JGI IMG/M metagenome (GOLD analysis project Ga0123338, IMG submission 89793) | Glacier valley bacterial and archeal communities from Borup Fiord, Nunavut, Canada, to study Microbial Dark Matter (Phase II) -... | ecosystem: Environmental > Aquatic > Freshwater > Ice > Glacier ...
ATATAGTGACGGACCAGGTAGTATTTAATAAGTCCTGAATAGAATTCTGTGTGTTTCAGCATATGGGGACGAGGACCTACAATTGACATCTGACCTCGGAGTACATTGAAAAACTGCGGCAGTTCATCGATGCGGTTTTTGCGGAAAAAAGCGCCTAACCGGGTAACACGCGAATCGTTTTTCTGGGCCCATACCGCTCCGGAACTACTTTCGGCATCAGCTTTCATGGTCCTGAGTTTATATAGAAAGAAGTTCCTCTCTCTTTCTCCGACCCGTTCCTGCAGATAGAAAACCGGCCCGGAAGAGTCGAGCTTAATGGCCAGAGCGACAAGAGGCAGAAAGGGGATCGTCAGGATGATGCCGACGCTTGCGCAGAGTATATCCACCCCCCTTTTGAGAACCTTGCGTACTCGACTGACATTGAAACCATCAGAAAAGATAATCCAGCTGGGGTTAATGCCTTCCAGAAACAGTTTACCGGTAATATGCTCATAGAACGACGGTGCGTCCATCACCCTGACTCCGTCCAGCTTGCAGGCCATGACATCGCTGAGCGGAAACACGCCGCGCCGCTCCGACAACGAAACTACGATCTTGTCCACCTTCTCTCGCTTAACAGTTTCGTAGAGCCCGCCACTGTTTTCGAGAATAGAGTCCGGCGGTACCTCGGGCAATTCGTCAGAGCATCTGATGTAACCCGAGAGCACATAGTTCTCGTCTGATTCCGGTATGAGTGCCCCCATATCACCGGCGGTAGCCCCGACGCCAAGAATCACGATTCGACGTGCAAATCCTTGATATTTCACGTAGAGGCGGTAGGTCAGGTGACACACAAACTGAAGGATTCCGAAGATGAGAATTGCAGACACCTGGATCCCGCTGCCGTATTCTCCCGGGCTGCTTGAATAGGAGAGAAAGGAGAAAACAAAGCATGACACTCCAAGTGAGGCCCCGATTTTGACCGCGATATCCCTGGGAATCAGTTCGTGATGGTTTTTGTATATTTCAACCAGAAAAGAGAGAAAAACTAAGATCACTGCAAATACAGTTATCCTTACGGTTCCAAGCGTATAAATATCCTCTACGCTCGGAATTTTCATAAATTTGATTGAGATAGCTGCCAGTATGGACAGAATGGCTGCTATGGTGTCGCCAACAACCAGTAGAATAATTCTCCTGTTCTGTTCCATATCGATGCTCCTTGAATCTCAATGATCAGAACCAACAAAAACAGCATCAGTTGAGTTCCGTCAGAAGATTCCTCGCCTGCTGTACCCCCGCGAAATTTTCCGAGCGAAGAGCTATCTTCAGACGTTCAACGGCCTGCTTTTTATCTCCTGAAGCCTGATGAAGAAGTGCAAGGTGAAAATTGATCGTCGGATCGCCCGGCAGGAGCGCTACAGCCTTTTCCAGGTTCTCGCGGGCTTCCTGATAACGGCCGTTTTTCAGGAATGCATACCCGATAGTATCCATAATAAGTGGATTCTCAGGCTCCAAGGCAATTGCACTTTTAGCCAGCCTGAGGGCTTCCTCTTTAGGCCCGTACCCGTCAAGATACAGATATGCGAGATTATTAAGGGGCGCAGCATAGTTACTGGATTGTGCCAGGGCCTGGCGATATTTTTTAATAGCTCCCTTTTTGTCTCCCTTTGCCTCCAGGAATGTTCCTTGTGTAAAATAGGCTGGGGCATAATTGGGCCGTTTCCGTAAAATATCGTCACAGGTTTTCAGAGAGAGTGTGTGGTTACCGCTTTTGGCGTACAGTACCGCCAGCGTAAGGGCTGTCTGAGGATTATTCCCGTCACGGAGTACCCCTTTTTTCAACGTTTCGATGGCAAGTACGGGGTTGTTTTGTTCCTGGTAGACAGAGGCAAGCAGCCTGTAACCGTTCGAAGATTCGGGCTTGAGACTAATGGCCCGCCCTGCCTCTTTTATGGCTTCAGGCATTTTTTTCATGGTGGTGTAAACAGAGACCCTTCTGGAAATACCACGTTCCGGGAAGATCGTCTCAATATCGTCGCATGTTTTAAGTGCTTCTTTATACTGCCCTTTTTTCAGATTAAGTCGCACTTTCTGCTCCATAATATCGGCTGAACGCGGGATGTACTTACCAGCCTCGACGAGAATTGAAAGTGGTTTCTCTGTATCTCCTCTTTTTTCGTAATAACGCGCCAATGCAAGATAGGCCAAAGGATCTCGGGTCTCCTTGGCTTTGAGGTACCAGGCAAGCGCTTCGTTATCCCGCTTGGATGAATCAAGAAGCGCAGCCGTCTGCAACATCGCCTTCACATTGCCGGGTTCCATCTGCAGAACTTCCAAATATTCGTTCAATGCCCTGCCGGTATCACGAATGCCGGCATAATAGCCGGCAAGAATGAAATAGGGTGCAACTGCGCTTGGATTGCATTCTTTTGCTTTTTTTAGATATCGTATTGCTTCGTTAGGCTTTTTATCTGCAAACATTATCCTGGCCATACCGTAATACAGAACGGCATCGCTTTTTTTGTCGGCTAAACCCTCGCTAAGTGTGGCTAGCGCTTTGGCACGATCATCCTGATGTTCATAAAAGGATGACAAGATTAACCTGGTGTTGAGTATTTCAGGCGCAATACGGATTGCCGTCTTAAGATCGACTTCGACTTCTGCGGTTTTTCCCTGACTAAAGTGAAATACCCCCTTCTTCAGGTACGCGTCGATAAGTTTTGGTTCTATTCTAGTTGCTATATCAAACTCTTTCATACCCTCTTCATACAGACCCTTTGCCATATAGGCATTGCCGAGCAAATTATGCCCCTGTGGATTTTTCTCATCAACGTCAAGGAGTTTAGTCAGCTCTGATATCGCATCATCAAAGCGCTTCTGCTGCAATAGAATCATACCGGTAAGAAGCCGTGCCTGATGAAAAGACGGTGCTCGATCAAGAATTTGCCGGAATTGGTTCAGGGCACTTTCCAGATCTCCTTTGCCATAGAGGCTAAGACCCAGATAATAATACCCGACTACGCTCGGTCGAAGTTTATTGGCATTCTGTAAAGCGGAGATTGCCTCTATAAAATCTTTTTTGCGGTAGGAGACCATACCTTTTAAACGGTATCCTTCAGCGTTTGCAGGGAATTTTTTGATAAGCTCCCCGGCAATTGTTTCTGCAATGACTAAGTGTTCCATCTCAAAATGCAGAATCCCGGCCTTGTACGGTGCAATCGGATCAGCGGCATTAATTTCCCCCAGCTTTTTGTAAAGTTCGAGAGCCGTTTCCTTCCTGCCGAGTGCAATTTCGATGTCGGCCAGGAGATAATTTGCCCTTGAATTCCGAGGATTATCCTTGATTACATCTCTCAGTAAAACTCTGGCCTGCTCCACATTTCCCTGCCTTACCTTGAGTGCTGCCAGCTCCAGCTTGGCTGACAGTTTTTCAGGATCTTTCTGCAGTGCGCGAACAAAAAAAGTTTCCGCTGACTGCGGCACGTTTTTAATTCCGTATGCGATGCCGATAACCTCCAGGGCATCTGTAGAATCGGGCTTAGACGCCAGATATTCCTCGGCCTGACTGATAGCCAGGTCCGGTTTCCTCTGGCCGTTATATAGTTTCGCCAGTTCCAGTTGTATGCCTGACTGAGCTGGATTCAGCCGTTTTACTTTCTGGAATTCCTTTTCAGCCTGCTCGTATTTCCCTTCCGATACATACGCCCTGGCCAACTGGTAACGAGCGTTAATGTGGTTCTGGTCTTTCTCCAGGGCATTCCTGAAAAGTACAATTGCACCGTTTGAGTTCCCTTCACGAAGCAACTTGACTCCATCCACATACAGTTCCTCGCTGGTTTTGCCCGTGCAACCGAAATTGAAGAGGATAATAGTCAACATGATTAGTATTTTTTTATACACAACAGTACCCTCCGGGATGATCGGTATAAACAGTCCGTGGCACATCCGTGATCGCGATGTCTTTACACAGACATAACACACAGTGTGCCATGTCGTTTAATGCCAGTATATTGAGTTAATACGACATGTTGTGCGCTACAGATTCTAAAGTGGGATGTTAGATTATATGGCATTTCATGGCATGACTTTGTCTGGAGGCAGGATTTAAAGCGGATGGAATAAATGGTAAAAAATATGACCGATGTTAAGCAGGGGTGACACCTCGTCTAATATCTTTCAAAAACTCTCTGTCGTAAAGAATTGCTATCTGCCATGTCGGTCTACTTTACATTTATCAGGCAGTAAAAATCCATTCAAACTAAATTAACAGCAAGATCAACTAGTTGCAACTTGGCATGTCTGATGCTTATACCTTGTCAAACATTAAATTAGATATTTCACTGATTACCACTGAGAATTCGGGAAGCATATTTGGACATATTTATTGCGGTACCAACAGGTTCTCATTCCCACTTTAGCACGAGAGCCAAACTACAATGAAAGGTGGTGAAAAGTTACTACTACTGGATGCAAATTATTTTCTAGGATTCGTAATCATCAGATAGGTTATTACAAACTAAAAAGGAGATAAATCATGAGAAAACTTATTTTAATCGCAGCATGTTTGGGATTAATGGCTTTTGGCTCTTCTGGTAGCGCCGTAGCTTATACTCAATGGGAGGCTGGTGAGACAGCGACAATGAATTTCAACATACCATCTTACTTTGATACGGTAAGTAGCGCTTGGCTGAGTATTTCAGCCATTAACCTCTCGGGTAATGATCTCGTCAAACTTGAAGGAACCGATGTCGGTGTTCTTGATATAAGTCAAAACGGGAATTTAACCACCACCAAACTTGATATCACGAATTTTTTCGCAAACTACTTGCCGAATGGACAACCTTTGGAAGTTACCATTTACGCCGACGGCCCGCTGAATCTGGGTTCCTCCATCCTCGCACTTGAATATGCATACGTTGGTTCAACAGTGGATCCGCCCAATGGCAACAACGCACCGGTACCGGAACCTGCCACCCTTCTGCTCCTCGGTTCCGGCCTGAGCGGCTTGGCCTTCTGGGGCAAACGTCGCCGAGTAGAAGTATAATGTTATTCCGTCAAGGTGATTAACGGCGGGGCGAAAACCCCGCCGTTTTTTTAAAGCGCTAACATGACATGAACCAGACCCGGACGTCCGCTGCGCTTTGATGATGTACTCCTCAAGTTTATCTTTAACAGATATATCGTAGTATGCGCTTAAACGGAGAACGGGGGGTGGGGCATGACAACCAATGCAAAAATACTTTTGGCAGAAGACGACGCCATTGCAGCGCGCCATTTAAATCTGTCGCTGCTCCGTATGGGATACCAGATAACTGGCGTGGTTCAGACAGGAGAAGAGGTCATTGAAAGTGCCGCTAAAAATCTGCCTGACATTATTCTTATGGATATTGCCCTTGGCGGAAAAATTGACGGAATATGCGCTGTACAAAAAGTACATGCCCAGGTTGACATCCCCGTTATCTATATAACTGCAAATTCTGACAACGAAATGTTTGAGCGCGCCAAGCAGACCGATCCATATGCTTATCTTATCAAGCCATACGAGATCTATCAGTTGCAGAATGCTATCGAAATTGCCCTGTTCAAGCACAACCTGGAAAAACAGCTGAAGGAGAGTGAAAACCGGTATCGAACGATTTTTGAGGCGAGTGACAGTGCAATGATGCTGGTCGATGAGCATTCAACTATCACCATGGTGAATGAACAATTCGAGAATATGACGGGGTATTCTAAAGCATCGGTGGAAAATTCGAAAAGCTGGACTGATTTTTTTGATGCCAGTGAGCGTTCAAAACTGGAGGGGCTACTCCGTCAGGCGGACGATAACGCCTCCGCACCCCGGCCTCATTTCGAGTCAATACTTGTCGACAGGAAAGGAAACACAAAGGTTGTCTATACTAATGTCAGAAAAATTCCCGACACCAACAACCGTATTGTTTCTCTGAACGACATTTCTGAACTCAAGCTGGCCGAGAAGGAAATACGTGCTTTGAACAATGAACTTAACACCAAAAACAGAGGACTCAACCAGGAGATCACCCTACGACAGAAAGTCGAAAAGCAGCTGCGATATAAAGCCACCCACGACCACTTAACCGGCCTCCCTAATCGTGTTCTGCTCTTTGACCGTTTAAAGCAGGCGTTTGCTTTCGACGAACGCCATAATACGCTGATCGCACTGATGATCCTTGACCTGGATAATTTCAAAAACATCAATGATACCATGGGGCACCTCTCCGGCGACATTCTTCTAAAAAAAGTAGCTCTTGGGCTGCAGAAATGCATGCGGCAGTATGACACCGTGGGCCGGCTGGGCGGTGATGAATTTGTTATCATCATTAACGATGCCGACACCATACAGGATATCATCACATTTGCTGAAAAAGTTCAGACCGTTTTTCAGAAACCATTCGATATCCTCGGGCAGCAAACGTATGTAACAACCAGTATAGGCGTAGCGGTGTATCCTCTCCATGGATCCACGATCGAGACGCTGTTAAAAAAAGCGGATGTAGCCATGTATGTTGCCAAAAAAAGCGGAAGAAACGCTTTCAGATTCTTCTCTGATTCGATGGATGTGCAGGATTCCACTCAAAAGAGCATGAGAACAAAGCGGCGAATCTCACTGATGGAAAAATCGACTCAAAACGATTTTCTCACGGATATTGCTACACAATCGGATAAAGACCAATTGTCGCACTGACACGCCAAACAATTGCAGAGGTATGCCATGAAAGAGACAGGCAGCCATAGCCATCTAAAAATACTCGAGAATATTCCTATATTTTCCGGCCTGCTTCCGGATGAAAAATCCAGACTTAATCAGATTATTACGGAGAAACATTTCAAGAAGAATTCCATTATCCTCATGGAAGATGAATCAAAAAGCTTCATGTACGTTATTTTTTCCGGAAAAATAAAGGTAGTACGAATAACCTCCGACGGGAAGGAACAAATTCTGGTCATCCGCAAGCGGGGGGACTTTTTTGGAGAGATGACACTATTGGACGGGAAGTCCCAGCCAGCTACAGTCGTAGCCATGGAGGATGCTACGGTGGGGTTGATCTCGAAAGTCGATTTCGAACAGTACTTTATGAAAGATGCAAATGTATTAAAGCATATAATCGCCATGCTCTGCGAACGGTTGAGGGATTCATGGGTAATGCTGCGGGTACTCGGCCTTCCTGATGCGGAGACCAGGGTACGTGCGGTGCTGACTCATATCAGCTCTGTTTACGGCATCAAAGACGTAAGAGGCATCATAATTCCATTCAAGCTTACCCATAAGGAAATAGCAGATTTTGCGGCACTTGCAAGAGAAACGGTGAGCAGGCTGTTAACACGGCTAAGCCAGTCGGGCGAAATAGAAATTATCGGCAGAAAAAATATTATCCTAAAATCTTCTTTTTTAAATCCAAAGTAAATTTCTCACACATTCAACCACTTATCCAGTTTTGCAAGCAGATCAGGCAACAAAAGAGGTTTGGGGAGGTGATCGTCCATCCCGGCGGCGATGCATATGTCACGATCCTGCTTCATGGCATTTCCGGTCAGCGCAATTACCGGGATGTCATGACGACGCACGGATGAAGCAGGATCACGGATAACAGCGGTGACTTCGTAGCCATTCATTTCCGGCATCATGCAGTCCATCAGCACCAGTGCGTAGTCGTTTTCCTGAAGAGCCAGCAATGCTTCTTTACCGTCACCAGCCACATCTACCTGATAACCGTAACTCTTCAGCAGTTTGGGTACTATTTTCTGGGCATTCGGGTCATCCTCTGTCAACAGTATGCGAATGGCTGCAGATGTATCGCCTTTCGTTAAAGGGAGATTGAGGGGGATTTGTCTTTGATTATCGCATTTCAAATTCCCCCTCGCCCCCCTTTTCAAAATATCAGGCTTTATATCACCCGCTCTCTGCTTCTCCAATACCACCGCAAACCAAAACGTCGACCCTTCACCTTCCACACTCTCTACACCAACAGTTCCACCCATCAGTGCTGCCAACTGTTTGCATATCGCCAACCCCAGTCCGGTGCCGCCATATGTGCGCGTGGTGGAACTATCGGCCTGGGTAAATGGCTCGAATATATGTTCCAGTTTGTCAGCCGCGATGCCGATACCGCTGTCGCGTACCAGAAAACGGAGGGTGACCGAGCGTTCTTCTTCGGCATCGTTCCGGATTTGAAGGGTTACGGAGCCTTTGGGGGTGAATTTGATGGCATTGCTGACAAGGTTGGTTATGATCTGACGCAATCTGCATGGGTCACCTTTCAAAGCCGTTGAAACTTCGTTGTCTATCGACAAACTAAGCTTCAACCCTTTTTCGCGGGCCTGATGCGAGAGGATGCTGATAGCACCGGAAACTACCGGTCGCAGGTCAAAGTCGGATTTTTCCAGTTCTACCTTGTCCGCTTCTATTTTGGAGATATCGAGTATGTCGTTAAGCAGACGCACCAGTTCAAAACCTGACTTTTTGGCAATCTCCGCGTATTCCTGCTGTTCCGGGGTCAGGTTGGTATGCTGCAGCAGCTCGATCATGCCGACCATGCCGTTCATCGGCGTGCGAATCTCATGGCTCATGGTGGCCAGGAAACGGCTTTTGGCGATGTTGGCCGCTTCGGCAGCGGCTTTGGCCTGGAGCAACTCCTCTTCCATCAACTTGCGCTCGGTAATGTCGTATGCCGTACCGCTCGCGCCTACTATGTTCCCGGTATCGTCGCATATAAACAGGGCATTAAACACCAGGTGGATTTCACTGCCGGACTTTCCTATATGCGTGGTTTCAAAATTAGTGACCGAATTACCCTTCAATAAGCGGTTGAACGCTACAAGTGAGCGTGCGGCGCTTTCAGTGGTTTGAAAGTCGCTGAATTTCTTGCCGAGCATCTTATCCGGTTCGTAGCCAAGAATTTGCTCCCAAGCCAGGTTGAGGTAGGTATATCTTCCCTCGGCATCACATTGCCAGATCAGATCCTGCGATGTCTCGACCAGTGAGTGATAGAGTGTCTCGGACTTTCTAAGAGATTCTTCCGCCTGCTTGCGCTGGGTGATGTCCCTGTTAGTGGCACGTTGTCCCAGATATTTCCCGTCGCCGTCATAGACCGGCTGGCAAACGTGAGAGAACCATCGCTCTTCGCCGCTTCTGGTAGTAATCCGGAAGTCAACGTGGTGCTGATGCGCTTTCGCTGCTTCATCCAAATTAACTGGCAGGTGGTTGTCGAGCTGACTCCGGTCATCAGGATGTGTGATCCTCTCCATAATGCCGGCGTCTTGCAGGAACTCTTCTCTGCGATATCCGGTATGGCGCTCGCAAGAGGGAGAGATGTAGCGCAAGCTGCTGTCCGGGGAGACCCAGTATTCCCAATCGTATGTAAAATCAGCCACGGCGCGGTAAGCTTCTTCACTCTCCAGCAGCTCCCGGGTCCGTTCCTCCACCCGCTGCTCCAGCGATTCGTTGATCTGCCGGATCTCAGAGAACTGTTCTGCCAGCGAATCCGCCATCACCCGAAAATTGTTGATCAGGTGTTGTGCTTCTTTAATGCCGCTGTCAGGCCAGACGATCTCCTTGGCATCAGTCGCCAACCTGACCGGCAACTCGTACGTGAGCGTTCGGAGCTGTCCCAGAGTGACAACCATCCTGCGGCTTAAAAACTCAGCCAGCGCCAGCGCCAGAAGCAGAATCAGGAACAGCAGGGTCAGCTTGTCGGTATAGTTGTCGTAGAGCGACTTTTGGAAAGGCGCCACCGGCTGTTCCAGAATCAACCTCCATTCTACCAGGTTGCCGATGGCGTTATCCGCAACATAGAACGATTTCTGCCAGCGCTCGAAGAGTGGGGTATTGGGAGGCACAACCGGCACCCACTGACTGATCCCTTCATCAAGACCAATGAGCGTCCCTTTGCCGCGCACAAAGGGGGTCATGACCGTTTGATCATTGCGGTTGGTCATAATGACGTTGCCGTTTTTATCGATCAGTGTGTAGAGCACGGCATGTACATTCAAGCTCTTGTCGAGGAACTCCCGGATCTGCTCCAGGCTCAGAATACCGGAGACGTAGCCGCCGTATTCTCCACGGATGACCACCGGTGCAAGTATCGCTGACATCGGTTTGGGAGTGCCGACCCTGCCCATGACCACTTCCGAGAGCAGCGGCTTGAGTGTCCGCTTGAGCTCCGGAATGTAGGGACGATCGGCGAAGTTTATGCCGATGTTGTTCTGTCCCAGTTCGTCCAACAACGGGTAGAAAGCTACGGATGTCGCTTCTCTGTTCTGAAGCCCGATCCGCAGTAAATTGGCATCCGATCTCTTTACCAACTCCAGATAAGTTTGCATCTGCTGCGGGGACCTTGAAGCTGCCATTTCTGCCAGATTGAGAATGGCAGCTTTTCTGTTCTCCACCCAGGTTTCTAAACGTTGATCCGCTGTCTGGCTGTTCTGGATCAGGGTTGTACGAATATGCCGGTCTGTTTCGGCGAAATCGGTTCTGCTGCCAACCGCCAGCATGATCAGCGTTGGACACAACACGAAAAAGGCCAGCAGGTCGTAGACAATCTCGCGGTATGAGATGAGCAACAAGCGCGAACGTTGTGCATAACCGGTAAAGATCAGCCGGGCTACCAGAGCATTGGCGATGCCGTTTATTGCCTGTTTGATCATGAAAATAGGAGTATTACTGAAAGGGACATGCATGACGACGTGGTAAAAAAGGTAGACCAGCGGCATACCTATCAAGAGCCAGTAGAGTGTATCGGCCAGAACCATCCCCATTTTGCGGCGCCCCATCAGCCAGCCGACGGCCGCCACCTCGGCGGTCAAAATGATGATGGCGTAGGGATGATTCCAGAGGATGTAGGTATAGCCGGCGATGATGGCAGCCGCCAGCACACCCCTGCCAAGCCCAAAGAACTGCAGTGCCAGCATGGCAAAGATGCTGCCGAAGAGGAAGTCTATATTGAGGAAGATCGGGTAGTTGAAACAGTTGCCCGCCAGGCCGGCGGCAATCAGGGCAAGAAAGAGAGGAATGCGGTATTTATCGGTTACGACAATGGGTGGGGTTGGCAATGTGTACTCCCAAAAGCAGACCTCCGAGGTTTTGACCCAAAAACTGGCCTAAACAAAACCTCGGAGGTCTTGCCTGTAATTGCTGCCATCGCTAAAATGTGCCTTTGAGATTATATCGCAATTTTTGGGGATTACAGCAATAAATCTACTCATTGGATTTTTAAAAAAGAAAAGTTCAGACAGTGCGGTGGCCAATCGTCCCTGGCCATTCCCCTGCTACCCCCAGATCAGGTAGCCTGGTTCGTAGATGTTACCCAGAATTTTGTGATGCGGTGTGACTCTCAACATGAAGCCGTGCCGCCCGCAGAAACGGCACTCCAGAGATCCGTTGAATTCATAAATACCATTGCCGAGTTCATGCTTCATTTCAAGCGGGACCGTCTCTCCCCCCATAATAGTTCCGGTCGAATCCAGCACCCCGAAATATCCTTCCACTGAAACATCATCCACAGCTATCTCTCCGAGGTCAATACGAGCTGAAACAGGAACCATACTCCCGACAGCTACGGCATCAGCCACGTTCGCCTCGGCATGTAAAATCTGCACCTGCGGCCACGCCTTGAAAACCCGCTCTTTCCAGCGCCCAAGATCAAGAGCCAGCGCCAGATCGTCAGCGACCAGCTGCTTCCATTGCGTGAACGCCGGAATATAAGAATGTACGGCGTATTCCTGTACCATTCGGTCCGTTGAAAACACCGGGCAAAGGCTCTGCATTGATGCCTTCATGGTGGCTACCCATGAACGTGGAACCCCGTCGCTGCCCTGATCATAGAAGTTAGGCACGACCTCTTTTTCGAGCAAATCATAGACGGCACGTGCCTCTACCTGATTCTGATATTCGATATCTTCGTAGATCTCGCCCTTACCGATTGCCCATCCGTTGTTCCCTTGATACCCCTCACACCACCAGCCATCCAGAATGCTCATATTAAGGCCACCATTGAAGGCCACTTTCATGCCGCTGGTGCCGCTGGCCTCCATCGGCCTGAGCGGAGTGTTGAGCCAGACGTCTACCCCTTGCACCAGATGGCGTGCCACCTCCATATCATAATCTTCGATAAAAACAATCCGATGGCGGAAGCGTTCCTGATGTGATGCCTGTACAATCTGGCGAATCAGCTCCTTCCCCTCATGATCCTGCGGGTGGGCCTTTCCGGCAAAAACAAACTGCACCGGTTTATCCGGATTGTTGAGAATAGAGGCTAATCTGTCCAGGTCTCGCAGTAGCAGGGTTCCGCGTTTATATGTCGCAAACCGCCGGGCAAAGCCGATAGTAAGCACTTCAGAATCGAGAACCTCCTCGGCAATGGCAATCTCTTTGAAGGTAGCACCAACCTTGATCAACTGTTCCTTGAGCCGCTTCCGGGCAAAGTCAACCAGCTTCTCCCGGCAACTCTGCTGTGTTCGCCAAAGTTCGGTGTCCGGGATTTTCGAGATACGGCGCCAGACATTATGGTCGGTTGGATCATCCAGCCAACGCGTTCCAAGATAGCGTACCAGCAGGCTGGTCATATGATTGGACATCCAGGTACGGGTGTGAATACCGTTGGTGATCGAAGTCAGCGGCACCTGTTCCAGTGGAAGTTCCGGCCAGGCATTCCGCCACATCTGTCGTGAAACCTCGCCGTGCAGCTGGCTGACGCCATTGACATGTCCGGCGAGTTTGAGTGCCAGCACCGCCATACAGAATGACTCCTGCTGGTTTTTCGGGTTCTGACGTCCCAGGGCGATGAATTCATCGTGGCGGATCCCGAGCGTTTTAAAATAACGGGCGAAAAACTTGTCGATAAGTTCAGGTGGAAAATGGTCGATCCCGGCTTCGACCGGTGTGTGGGTGGTAAAGACATTGCCGGATCTGACGATCTCACGAGCCTCGTCAAAACTGATGCCGCGCTTCTCCATCAGCAACCGGATGCGCTCCAGCGCCATAAAGGCGGCGTGCCCTTCGTTCATATGGCACACATTCGGGATGATTTCCATGAGTCGCAAGGCACGGATACCGCCGATCCCGAGCAGAATCTCCTGGATCATGCGCATCTCCTTGTCGCCAAAATAGAGTTGGGCAGTGATCAGGCGATCTTCGGGGCTGTTCTCCTCCAGGTTGGTATCCAGCAGGTAGAGTGGTACGCGACCGACTTGAACCCGCCAGATGTGCACATTGAATTTTCGGGGGCCAAACTCCAGCTCGAACGACAACGGCACTCCGTTTTCGTCCCGCTCCAACGTCAGCGGCAGGTTGTAGAAGTCGTTCTCGGGATAATACTCCTGCTGCCACCCTTCGTTATTGAGATACTGGCGGAAATACCCTTGGCGGTAGAGCAGGCCGACCCCAACCAGTGGAAGCCCGAGATCGGAGGCTGATTTCAGATGGTCTCCAGCCAGAATGCCAAGACCTCCCGAATAGATCGGCAGCGACTCGTGCAGACCGAACTCCATCGAGAAATAAGCCACCTTCATCTTTGAACTGCCGTTACAGCTGTTCTGGAACCAGGTCTTTGCGCCAAGATATTCGGTCAGTTTCTCGTCCACTTTTTTAAGGTGAGCCATGAAACCCTCGTCGTTTTTGAGCGCATCCAGCGTTGTCTGCTGCAGGATGCCCAGAATTTCAACCGGATTGTGGCGGGTGGACTTCCATAGGTCGGCGTCCAGTCGGCGGAACAGGTAGATGGCATCGACCTCCCAGCTCCACCAGAGATTATATGCAATACGCTGGAGTGCTGCCAGGTTCTCGGTTAATGACGGCACTACGGTGAATGTATGCAGCATTTTTGTGAAATCCATCAGGAACTCTCTTGAAACCGGCAGACGCAGCAGTATCCGGTTTTATCTTTGCGTTTGACCCTCCCTCGCCACGGGAAAGGGGGTTTTTCATTCGTTGTCAACCAGACTATTTACCTTCATGTCATCCACATATGCCTTCACCAGCGGCAGTTCCCGCTCCAGGGCGATTACGAGTTCCCTGACATTGTCATGATTGTCTCTGGTTGCGTTGTCCTGAAGACCGGTACAGATTTCGGTAAGTTTCTGCAGGCCAAGGTTTCTGCTCCCACCCAGAAGATAATGTGCTGTTTTGTATACTCCTGAAAAGTTTTTCTCTTCAACTGCCGCATACAGTTCCGGTATATTTTTCTCGACATTTTCCAAATACGGCTCGACTACCGCCGGCACGAAGTTTTTCCCTGTTTTTTTAAACATCCGCAGCAGCTTTTGCAGTCGCGCCGCATCAAATACAGTGTCGGAGGATGTTTCACAACGGCTCTCCTCAAAAAGGGGCACCGGCGTCTGAGAAGAAAGATGCCGAGGCGGAGCTGCCCAGCGCGTTACAATGTCTAGCAGTTTGCTGGAGCGTACCGGTTTACTCAGATAATCATCCATTCCGGATGCGAGGCATTTTTCCCGAAACCCTTTGATGGCATTAGCCGTGAGAGCGACTATAATGGTGTGCTTTTTGTTACCCTCCAGCCGCCGGATCTCGCTGGTAGCCTCAAAACCATTCATATCCGGCATGTTGCAGTCCATAAGCACGATATCGTAGTGATGCCGACTAACCATTGTAACGGCTTCCCTTCCGCATGAGACGACATCAACCTTGCAACCGATGAACTGCAGCATGGTGGCAGCGACAATCTGGCTGGAAAGATTGTCTTCGGCCACAAGCACAAGCATCTGCCTGAATGTTTCCGGGGTGTGGTCTCCTCCCGAATCAGCAGGCACTATTGCATCGGTTACGGCATATTTACCGCGGTTTCTCTGCTGCGTACAAAGAGAGACGACCGTAACAGCATCTATAACCCGATGCTGATGAAACGGTTTGGATAAAAACGCAGAAAAAATAGTGTCAGGAAAGCCCGGCGCCTTTCCCGTGTCATGAGAAAGCGGTGAGAGAAGTATAAGCTGGGTCCCGCAAATACATTCATCAGCCTTTATTCTCTTGCCAAGAGCCACACCATCCATCCCCGGCATATTCTGATCTATCAGTGCTATCAGGAAGGGATCATTGTTATATCGTGCACTTTTCAACATCTCCAGAGCCTTTTTTCCCGAACGCGCCAGACTGCAGCGCAGCCCCCTTAACGTTAGGTGCCTGGCAAGTACCAGGCGATTCTGCCGGATGTCGTCCACAACCAGAACGCGAATGCCGGCCAGCTCGGGGTGTGATGGCGGTTCCGTGCGGCATGACGTATCGAGCGGCAACACCAGGGTGAACCAAAAGGTAGAACCTTTGCCCGCACGGCTTTTCACACCGATTGTACCGCCCATCATTTCTACCAGGCTCTTGCTGATAGCAAGCCCAAGACCTGTGCCACCTAGAGGGCGGTGCGAAAGGGAATCCACCTGATAGAACTTCTGAAACAACTGGGGAAGTGCATCCTCCGGGATACCGATGCCGGTATCTGAGACCTTGATCCTGAGAGAAGTTTCCCTGTCGCTGGTACCGAGACATTCCACGTCTATAATTACATGGCCATGGTTGGTAAATTTGATCGCATTGCCGGCAAGATTTACCAACACCTGCCTGATACGTCCCGCATCACCGATCAGATGTGTCGGTATCTCAGGGGAGCAGCCGATAATGAGCTCTACCTGCTTGTCAACGGTTCTCGGCGCCAGAAGTTCACCCACATTCTCGCATAAAGTGCGTAAATCAAAGGGAGCCGGTTTTATTTCAACCTTTCCCGACTCTACCTTCGAAAAATCGAGAATATCGTTGATAATATCAAGCAGGGTATTCGCAGAGTTAAGTATGCCATTGGCAAAGAGATGCTGTTGATCGGATAATCCGGTTTTCAGTAGCAGTTCGGACATGCCGATAACGCTGTTCATGGGGGTGCGGATTTCATGGCTCATGGTAGCCAGAAAATCACTTTTAGCCTGACTGGCAGTTTCGGCCCGATTGTGTGCGGCAATGAGATCATGAGACTGCTGCACTATCAGGTCTTGCGACGTTTTGAGTTCGTTCATGTATCGCAAGATTTTTTCATCCGCCAGATGCCGCTCAGTAATGTCGCGCACGATAACCAGGACTTCGTTTGCATCGCTCCGAACAGAACGTAACTCAAGGTAGCGGGGTACGCTTTGTATCGAAAAGTTGAAGCAGAGTTGAAGATCATCAGAGTGAAGACCCTGGCTGATATCGCGGCAACTGGCCGGTTCAGCTCCGCATGACAGCAGGTCCGTTATCTTTTTTCCGAGCAGGTCGTCGGGGATAAACGAAAAATCATTAGTGTTCGGTTTCTGGCAGTAAAGGATGGTGCCGTCGTTCCGGCAACGGAGGATAAGATCGGGTATGGCTTTCAACAGAACAAGCGTTTTCAGTTCGCTCTGCAGAAGCTCCTTTTCCATCTGCTTCCGGATACGTTCCTGGGTCTGCTTGTAGATGGCCATTTCGATACAGTGCTTGAGATGGTTGAGATTGACCGGTTTTTCAATGAACGCAAACGAGTTTGACATCTTGGTGCGGGTAAAGGTAGCGTCATCTCCATGCGCCGTAAGAAATATGACCGGTATATCCAGACATGCGCATATACGGTTGGCAGCCGTGATTCCGTCCATGTTCCCCTTCAGAGTAACATCCATCAGGATCAGATCGGGGAGCACGGCTGATGCCGTTTCAATGGCTTCATCACCGTTGTCAACGATAGCAACGACATCGTACTCAAGACGTACCAGTGACTTACCGAGCGTTTGGGCGGTTGCAGTTTCATCCTCTACAATCATTATCCTGTTTTTATGCATCAAATTACGGTTCCTCTGGATGAACTTTATCCGCCATTTAGCTATCTACTGGGCGGGCACAAGACCCGCCGTTACAAATCGATGCCGTCCTAATTGCAATTTTTAAAAACAATGAATTATATTATTCGCTCTGTATACGATTTTAAACGTAATTGCAAACAATTTACTGATCATAGTTTGAATAATATCGTGTGAATGTGTCGCATTCCCGACCTGATTTAGAGCAACGCCATATCTGTTTATCCGTACAAAAGCAACAGGGTGGTTGTGGATCACTACTAAGCCGGCTTACCACGTGTTGAAGGCCCCGATACTCGGCAGCAAAAATGCTTTCCCGTGTTTTCTGTTCCATTGAAGTCTTCTGCATAGTCGCCTCCAATCTCTAACTAATTTCATTCTACCGTGACACTCTTGGCCAAATTTCTCGGTTGATCGACGTCCTTGCCTTTTAGAATTGCGAAGTTATATGCCAGAAGCTGAAGTGCGACTGCAAAAAGCACGGAAGACAAGGCCTCTCCAGCCCAAGGGATTAACAGGGTACATTCAGCTCTCCTGCCGGTTTCAAAATCCCCCTCGGAGCAAAAGGCAATAACCTTGCCTCCACGGGTGATGACCTCCTCCATGTTGGATCTGACCTTTACAAGATGCCGGTCATTCGGCGCCAGGATAAAAACCGGCATTTCTCTGTCGATCAAGGCAATCGGTCCATGTTTCATCTCGCCTGCCGGATATCCGTCTGCATGGATATATGATATTTCCTTCAGCTTGAGAGCACCTTCAAGGGCAATGGGGTAGCTTATACCCCGTCCGAGGTAGATGGCATCCCATGAGGTCAGATACTCACAGGCAATTTCTTCTATCTGGGGGTCAAGTTCCAGCGTTTTTGCAATCTGAGCCGGGAGTTCGCTCAGTGCGGCGATCATTTCCTGCCCCTTTTTCAGATCAATGGTGCCATTAGCGCGACCGAGGCGGATAGTCAAGAGATAGAGGGCTACAAGCTGGGTAGTAAAAGCTTTAGTTGAAGCGACACCGATTTCCAGACCTGCGTGTGTATAGATCATCCCATCTGATTCACGGGCAATGGACGAGTCGACAACGTTGCAGATTGACACGATGTGTGCATTCTTTTTCCTCGCCTCGCGCAACGCTGCCAGCGTGTCGGCCGTTTCCCCCGATTGGGAAATCGGAATCAGCAACGTTTTTTCCGAAACAAGCGGATCGCGGTAGCGAAATTCGGAGGCTATCTCCACATCGACAGGTATCCGGCAATGCTCCTCAATCAGATATTTTCCTGCCAGCGCGGCATGCCATGAAGTGCCGCACGCCACCATACAGAGCCTTTCAAATGACTTCAATTCACCATCATTCAAGTTCAGTCCTTCCAGGAAGACATCACCTTCATCCTCCCGTAAGCGACCTGCAATCACATTTCTAACGGCCTGCGGTTGTTCATGAATTTCTTTGAGCATAAAATTCGGGTAGCCATTTTTTTCAGCCTTCAGCGGAGACCAGTCAATAAAACGCGACTTCTTTGTTATCTCCTCTCCGTCAATAGTGCTGAATTTCACCCCGCCATTTCGAAAAACCGCCATTTCTCCATCTTCCATGATCACCATCTCCCGCGTGTTGGAAATAATGGCGGGCATATCAGAGGCAATGAAATATTCATTCCCGTTGATACCAATGACCATCGGGGAGCCAGACTTGGCCACAATGAGTGTTTTGTCGTCCTTTAGACTCAGAATACAGAGAGCATACGCTCCTTGAAGCTCTTTCAGTGCCATCTGAACAGCCTCTTCGAAGGAGACAGCAGTTTCAAATTTTTCATCGATGATATGGGATATGACTTCTGAATCAGTTTCAGAAAAGAATGTATGCCCTCGATCAGATAATTCATCCTTCAGTGCAAGATAGTTTTCGATAATGCCATTATGGACAACCACTACAGATCCGCCTTTGTGGGGATGAGCATTAGCAACCGTTGGTTTGCCATGGGTGGCCCAGCGCGTATGCCCAATGCCGATAGTACCGGACAACGGTTTGTCCCTGATGAGTCGTTCAAGATTGACCAATTTACCTGAACAGCGACGTATATCAGCCGTTCCGTCATCCATGGTACAGATCCCGGCAGAGTCATACCCTCGATATTCCAGCATTCTCAACCCGTTCATTATCACCGGGACAGCGTCCTGGCTTCCCATATACCCCACAATGCCGCACATTTTTTTCGCTCCTTTCCAGCAGGCATTCTTCTCTTGGAAAAAGTTTATTACAGCAGAAACAGTCTGCATATGCGAAGAGTGCTTCTACACATACTGTGCCATCAGCAGCAAACAATATAACACTTTAATATCAGAGCGTTATGACCAAGACATGGACTTTGCCAGCGACAGGACAGACAGGAGTAATTGGCTGGCGTTACGGTAAAGAGTGGAAATAGGGGAAGTTGCACGAAATCTGCACATTGTTATTATTTTTACCGCTGTTACATTCGTGGCGAGGGGGATTATCCCGAGCTTTGATCGCAACTAACCGCTACGCTCTTCTATAACATCCCCCTCCCGTCAAGGGAGAGGAGGTAAAGGGCAATCCGATAAAACGGCTACCACCGGAATGTGCTGAACAGTTATATCTCCATTGTACTTCACTCCGGATTTCCCAGCCGCTTGCTGAGTGTTTGTCTGGCTATACCGAGTAGCAGCGCGGCAGATCTTTGATTGCCACTAGTCAGGTTCATGGCAGACGAGGTCAGGTAATCTTCCATCTCCTTTATTGTTGGGAAACGCCCGAAAAATCCGTATAACGCCTCGTCTACCTCTTTGCTTGGAACCAGCAGCCCCGTGTTTGCCAGACTACAGCCATTGTCGGCCAACCCGACAAAGCAGTCGAGAGTCAATAAACCGGAGGTATGCCGCGCAACAGCATCTGAAACCATGGCATGGAGTTCACGGACATTTCCTTCGAAATGATAGGTCGACAGAAGAGCCGTGACTTCCCGCGAAGGGGCTGGTTTAAGTTTATTGAGTGATTTTGAGGCATTTTCGAGAAAATGATCCAGCAGGGGCGGAATATCTTCGCGGCGCTCTCGGAGCGGCGGTATCTGAATGTGGTGGGCACAGAGTCGATAGTAGAGATCCTTCCGGAACTTGTTGGAGGCAATAAGGGTGGAGAGATCATGATTGGTGGCAACGATCAGGCGGGCATCGGTTTTCTTCAAAACATCTGATCCAACGGGGTAGAATTCCTGCTCCTGAATAAGCCGTAGAAGCTTTATTTGGGAGGTCTCGTTCAAATCGCCGATCTCATCAAGAAACAGGGTGCCGCCGGCAGCAGTGCAGATAAGGCCGTCACGCGGCTGGTCTGCGCCAGTAAACGCCCCTTTTTTATGACCGAACAACGTGTCGGAAAACATATTGTCATCAAGTCCGGCGGCGTTTACCGTAACAAAAGCCCCTTTTCTGCCGCTTAACGCTCCTATCGCCCGGGCAATCAACTCCTTGCCGACACCGGTTTCACCTGTAACCAATATTGGCTGGTCTGATTTTGCAATAACCTCAACATACTGAAAGATGGCCCGCATCTTTTTGCTGGTCGTGATAATAGCATCGAATGCCGCAGGATGCTCCAAACGGTCGGTGAGCAGATATTCCCGCAAGCTGCGGTTTTCAAGGGATAACTCATTAACATGGAGTGCATTCTCGACACTAAGCAACAGTCGCTCGATTTCGACCGGCTTTGTGAGATAATCTACAGCACCCCCTTTTATGCAACTTACAGCCGTCTCGATGTCATCCGATGAAGTCATTACGATAACGGGTATGTGAGGAAAATCACGAATCAGAACAGGGAGAAGATCCAACCCGGATACATGCGGCATCATCAGGTCAAGAACAATCACTGAGACAGGATGATCTTCAAGAAACTGCACAGTTTTCCTGCTGTCGGTGAGTGTAAGGACGTTATTAACCCCTTCACTCTCCAAGGCGGTGGCATGTATTTCAAGTACTACAGGATCATCATCTATCAATAAAAGCGGTAATTGAGAGTTGAGTTTTAGATTCATAATGATGGATTCTCCTGTACGTGGCGGCGTGATGCTAAAGTCAACCACCCTCGCCCCCACCCTAATCAAGGTGGGGGTGGTATGGATTTCAAACGTTTACTGATGGTTTGGCGCGTGACCCCTAGTATTGAAGCGGCGACTGCATAGTTACCTTCAGAAAGCTTCAATGCCTCCACTATCAGAAAATCTTCAATCTCGCGGAATGTGGGCAGACGCCCGAAAAGACTATAGATTCCGGCGGTGCCGGCATTGGCCGCGACGGAGGGAGCGGTGAAGTGTTGCGGCGCGGCTGCGGAAATGCCGGAAAAATCATTAAGGGACAGCATTCCTTCTTCATGGCGGGCTACGGCGTCACTGACTCTGGCCTGAAGTTCCCTGACGTTGCCGGGAAAATCATATTCCGCGAGTACCTGAACAAGTTCAGGCGAGACGGCAGGAATGCTCCTGCCAAAGTGCAGCGCGGCCTCTTCGATGAAGCTGTCAAGCAGAAGCGGAATATCCTCCCGTCGCTCGCGGAGCGCAGGAACGTGGATCTGATGACTGCAGAGTCGGTAATATAAGTCGCGGCGAAAGCGCCCCTCTTTGATACGCTCCTGCAGGTTTACATTTGTCGCCAGAACAATCCGTGCCGAACAGCTCTTGACCTGATCGGCGCCAACCGGGTAATACTCCCGCTCCTGCAATAGGCGAAGAAGTTTGACCTGTGACAACTCGTTCAAGTCTCCAATCTCATCCAGAA
>Ga0123338_10001628_pt1 | contig 21580 bp, 17 predicted proteins | sample grotaG_FD_89793 | JGI IMG/M metagenome (GOLD analysis project Ga0123338, IMG submission 89793) | Glacier valley bacterial and archeal communities from Borup Fiord, Nunavut, Canada, to study Microbial Dark Matter (Phase II) -... | ecosystem: Environmental > Aquatic > Freshwater > Ice > Glacier ...
TCACAGCGGCAGCAAAACGCTGAAAGATGCCACCAACGAGGCCATCCGCGACTGGATTGCCAATCCCGTCGACACGCACTACATCATCGGCTCGGTGGTGGGCCCGCACCCGTACCCGGATTTGGTGGCCCGCTTGCAGGCCGTCATCAGCGAGGAAATGCGCAAACAGCTGCTGGAGAAAACCGGCTCCGAGCTGCCCCAGTTCGTGGTGGCCTGCGTTGGCGGCGGTTCCAACGCGGCCGGGGCGTTTTACCATTTTCTCGACGAGCCGGCGGTGCGCCTCATTGCGGTGGAGGCGGCTGGGCACGGCATTCGTTCCGGGCACTCGGCGGCGACCTCGGTGCTGGGCACGCCGGGCATCATCCACGGCAGCCGCACGCTGCTGATGCAGGACGAGCATGGGCAGATTACCGAGCCGTATTCGCTGAGCGCGGGCCTGGATTATCCGGGTATTGGGCCGCTACACGCTTATTTGGGCGCGGTGGGCCGGTCGGAATTTCTCTCGATTACCGACAACGAGGCCCTGGCCGCCGTGAGCGAGCTGAGCCGCTTGGAAGGCATTATTCCGGCTCTGGAAACGGCCCACGCCCTGGCGGCCCTGGGCCAGCTCGGCGCCGGGCCCGACGACGTGGTGGTGGTCAACCTCTCCGGCCGCGGCGACAAGGACCTGGAAACGTACCTCAAAAACATGGACAAGCTCATCTGATTTTTTCACCGCAGCAGGCGCAGAGGGGTTCGCAGAGGGCGCAGATGAACGTCCTCTGCGCCCTCTGCGAATCCCTCTGCGCCTGCTGCGGTAAATGCCTTATGGATAGAATAAAACACACTTTCATGAGCAAGCACAACCTGCTCAACACCTATTTCACGGCCGGCTACCCCCGCCTGCACGACACCATTCCGCTGGCCCAGGCGCTGGTAGCGGCCGGGGCCGACATCCTCGAAATCGGAATGCCGTTCTCCGACCCGCTGGCCGATGGGCCGGTCATCCAGGGCAGCAGCACGGTGGCGCTGGCCAACGGCATGAACCTGCCCGTGTTGTTCGAACAGCTGCAGGGACTGCGCGCCGCCGTGGCCGATACGCCGGTGCTGCTCATGGGTTACCTCAATCCCGTGATGCAGTTTGGGGTGGAGGAATTTTGCCGCCAGGCGGCTGCCGTGGGCGTCGACGGCCTGATTTTGCCGGATTTGCCGTTGGATGAGTATGAAGAGACCTACCAGCCCATCTTCGCCAAACACGGCCTGAAAGCCGTGTTCCTCATCACGCCGCAAACCTCGGAGGAGCGTATCCGGCGGCTCGATGCCCTGTCCGAGGCCTTTCTCTACTTGGTGTCGGGCCCCGGCACCACGGGCGGCACCACGCCCACCGATGCGCCGGCGCAGGAAACCTACTTCGAGCGCATCGCGGCCCTCAAGCTGCGCAACCCCCGCCTCATTGGCTTCGGCATCGCCGACAAGGCCGGTTTCGACCGCGCCTGCCGGCACGCCGAGGGCGCCATCATCGGCTCGGCCCTTATTCAGGCCCTGAAGGACGTGGAGGACGCGCCCGCGGCGGCCGCCCGGTTTGTGCGCGGCATCAAGCAGGCGTAATTTCTCTCACAATCTGCACGCACGTCCTGCTGAGCTTGCCGAAGCAGGACGTTTTTCTCTCTCTTAATCCGTGATAATCCAACTCGAAAAAAACGCCTCGGTTCCGGCCATTACCGAGCACCTCAAACAGCAGGGCTACAAGGCCAATGAGGTCACGACCCAGCACGCCCACTATTTGGTGGCCATTGGCAAGCAGGAATTTGACATCCGGACCATCGGCCAACTGCCGGGCGTGCGCGACGTGCACCGCGTATCCGACGACTACAAGCTGGTGAGCCGCAAGTGGCGCGTGCGGCCCACCGTGCTCGACCTGGGCGACGGCGTGACGATAGGCGAGGGCACGCTGGCGCTGTGCGCCGGCCCCTGCAGCATCGAGAGCGAGGCCCAGATGGAAAAGGTGATGGACCACCTGACCGCGAACGGCGTGCGCCTGATGCGGGGCGGCGTGTTCAAGCCCCGCTCGTCGCCCTACGCTTTCCGCGGCCTGGGCATGGACGGCCTCCGCGATTTCCACCGCATGGCTCGGGCCCGCGGCATCAAAATCGTGACCGAGGTGATGCAGGTCTCGCAGGTGGAGGAAATGCACGACTTCGTGGACGTGTTCCAGGTGGGCGCCCGCAACACCCAGAACTTCAACCTGCTCGATGCGCTGGGCGGAGTGGACAAGCCGGTGCTGATTAAGCGGGGCATTTCGGGCACGATTGAGGAGCTGCTGTCGTCGGCGGAGTACGTATTCTCCGGCGGCAACGAGAAGCTGATGCTGTGCGAGCGCGGCATCCGCACGTTCGAGACGGCCAGTCGCAACACGCTGGACCTGAACGCAGTGCCTATTCTAAAAGAGAAAAGCCACCTGCCCGTCATCGTCGACCCCTCGCACGGCATCGGCCTGCGCGAATATGTGCCCGCCATGGCCCTTGCCGCCGTGTTGGCCGGCGCCGACGGCATCGTGTACGAAACCCACGAAACGCCCGAAACGGCGGCTTCGGACGGGCAACAGACCCTGGATTTCGACGAGTCGGCCCGCCTGATTCGGAACCTGCGGCGCGTGTTCGAGCTGCGCGGCGAGCTGGAATAGTTTTGGCGCGGGGCCGGGCTTCATGATTTTTTAATCCCTCGTTGTATTTGGATATCGCAAAAAACTGCTTAAATTCGATTCACTTATGCGCCACCAATTCGTCAATTGCTCGAAAACCCTATTCACCCGCCCCATGGGGGCCGGGGACGGGCAGCAATTGGCATTATGGAAGCACGGCGCATGAAGCCTCTCTTTCGATAAAAACCAACAAGCCCGATTCCGCCAGGAAATCGGGCTTTTTTTTGCCCCACTGCTATGTTCACAATGCCTTATCCTTCGAATGCGCTCGGCCAGGACCAACTGGTTTGGAAAATACTGTTTGACCGCCAGACGGCTTTGCTGCACCGGCGGGCGGCGCCGGCCTTCAGCCAGGGGCTGGCCCGGCTAGGCCTGCGCCGGGAAGCCCTCCCCGACATCGGCGAGCTCAGTGCCACGGTGCGGGAGCACACCGGGTGGCAGCTGGCGCCGGTGGGCCGGCCGTTCGAGCCCGGCGCCTTATTTGAGTTGCTGGCCGAGCGGAAGTTTCCGATTGTGACCCGCATCCGGCCCATGCGCGCCTTCGACTTCAGCCCCGAGCCCGACTTGTTCCACGACCTGTTCGGGCACGTGCCCATGCTGCTGGACGAGGACTTAGCCGATTTCCTGCACATGCTGGGGCAGGCGTACCGCGCCCAGCCGGCGGGCTCGGCGGCGCGCGAGCAGCTGTGGGCACTGTACTTTTTCACGGCGGAGTTTGGGCTGGTGCAGCACGAGGGGCAGCCGCGGCTCTACGGCGCGGGCCTGCTGTCGTCGGCCGGCGAAATCCACCACTGCGTCAACGAGCACACGCCGCGGCCGGCCTTCGATTTGGCCACGGTGCTGCGCACCCCGGTCACGGGCACGCGCTACCAAAACCAGTACTTTATGCTGCCGGCCTGGGAGCAGCTCACCGAGTGCGTGGCCGAGCTGGCCGGAATGCTGGCCGGGGTGTAGGCGGGCCCGCGGGGCGTTTGGCCCCGGGCCGCGGTGGGTTGTAGCTTCGCGCCGTGCTGTTTCAATTTAATGCCCATAGCGCCTTGCTGCTGCCGTTTGTGGTGCCGGGCACGGTGCTGGCCGGGCACTTGCTGGGGCGGGCCGCCCGCCGCGGCGCCTTGGCCGACGCCCTGCTGGCGCTGTTGCTGCTGCTCAATTTGCTGCCGGTGGCCCAATGGATGCTGGGTTACGCCGGCTGGTACGACAGCCACGACGGGTTTTCCACGGTCATGTTTTACGTGCCGTGGCAGCTGTGGTTGGGCTGGGGGCCGGTGTTTTACCTCTACTTCCGCAGCCTGACGAACCAGGAATTCAGCTTGCGCGGGCACTGGGTGCACCTGCTGCCGGCGCTCGTCTACGCGGGCGGGTGCGTGGCCGCGGCGCTCTACGACCTGGGCTGGAGCCGCAGCCTGCACCACGAAGCGCTGCGGTACCATTTCGGAACCAAGGGCGAAGCGGCCAACGTGCTGGACTTTTTGCGCGGCCCCGCCAACTGGCTGGGCTACGCCTCCATGCTGGCGTACGGCCTAGCCACGCTGCGCCTGTTTCGTCGCTACCGCCGCTACCTGGACGACAATTTTTCGGACACCGCGCGGCTGCGGTTTCGGGGGCTGCGCGAGTTGCTGGTGGCCGCCCTGCTGGGTTTGCTCCTGTGGCTGGGTTTTGAGGCGGTGAATTGGGTGGCCGGCCCCCTGAACTACGGCGATTCCTGGTACGCCTACCTGGCCAACGGCGTGCTGATTTACTACCTCAGCGTGGTGGGCTTGCAGGCCAATTACGCGGCCGTGGTGCCGCTGCACTTCGTGCCCGATGCCCGGCCTGCCCCGGGCGAAACGCTCGGGGATTTGGCAGTCGAAACCGATGCCACGCCGGTGGCCCTGGCCACGGCAGCAGCCGGGGCAGCGGCGGAAACCGGGGGGCCGCCCGCCGCCGAAGCCCCAGCCCCGGCCGCTACGGCGCTGGGTCTGGCGCCCGAACTGCACCCGTGGCGGGCGCGCCTGCTCAGCCTCATGGCCGAGGAGCGGCCCTGGCTGGAGCCCGAACTAACCCTGGCCGAGCTGGCGCTGCGCCTGCGCACCAACACTTCGCTGGTTTCGCACGTCATTAACACCGGCTGCGGCCAGAATTTCAACGACTTCGTGAACCGCTACCGGGTAGCCGAGGCCGAACGCAAGCTGCAGGACCCGCGGCTCGGGCATTACTCGCTGGTGGGCATTGCGTTGGAGTCGGGGTTCAATTCCAAGTCCACGTTCAACCGCGTGTTCAAAAAGCTCACCGGGCGCACGCCGAGCGAGGTCACCCGGCCCAAATCATAAGCTGGGACGGCCCAAGGCGTAAGTTGAAGCGCGGGGAAAGTCAGGACAGGGGACTTTTGAGGCATCACTTCAACGCCCCCAATTCCGGTCTCTGTCATGAAAAATCTTATTGCTTCCCTAGTTGCCCTGGCGCTTCTAGCCTGTTCGCCCGCCGGCATTAACGGCTTGCGCTCACAAGTAAAAATTGAAGTCGGCAAGCAGTTTGAGTTGGGCGGCGGGCAGCTGCTGGGCTTTCGCGTCGAAGCTGATAACGTGGGGCCGGTGGCGGTCGAAATCAAAGAAAAGACGGCCAACGGCCGCGTCGAAATGAAAGGCACCCTGCCCCCCGGCCAGAAAACCACGGCTTCGTTTGGCTTGGGGTCGAAAGCCATTCTGGTTAATCTGGGCCAGCGCGAGGCTAAAATCGACGTGAACATCAGCAACGGCTCGGGCCTGGGCATGGGCTACGCGGCGGCCGAGCCCAGCCGGCAAATCCCGCCGGCCGCCCCGGCCGCGCCCCGCGTTTCCGGCCCCGACCTCTCGCCCGTCAACGCCAAAGACTGGCGCGGCACGCTCACCTACCTCGACTACGGCACCAAAAAATTGGTGAGCCTCAGCACCGAATTGCGCGGCCAGATGTACCAGGCCGACCGCGTCATTCTCCACTTCGACTACGAAGAGCCCAACAAAAAGCACGTCTTGGGCACCGACGACCTAACCATTGGCCCCGATGGCACCCGCGTGCGTTGGGCCGGCACCGATTTCGCCGTGAAAGCCAAGCAATACCTGCCCGGCCAAATCCTGTGCCTCGTGCTCGAAGGCCCGGGCCAGGACGACAACCAATCCGTCCTCATCCGCAAAACCGTGCTTTTGGGGCCCCATTTGTTCACGGTGCGCAAGCAGGTGCAGTTCGCCTCCGACACGGCTTTCGTGCAACGCAACCTCTACCAATTCACTCGCTGAGTGCGCAGGCTATTCCAAGTCCTTGCCAATTAGATAGTTCCATCATCCATCCGTTACCAACCTTCAACTCATGAAACGTTCCCTTCAACTCCCAACTTCCATTCGGCAATCCGCAACGGTTTTTGCCCTGGCGCTGCTGCCGTTGCTGGCGCTGGCCGGCACCATTCATTCCAACTTATTCATCGAGCCCGGTAAGCAATTTATTCTCGGCGGCGACCAGCGCGGCGCCTTCAAGGTCGCGGGCAAGAACATTGGCCCGGTGCCGGTCGAAATCCGGGAGCGGCCCCTCGGCGGCGGCACGTTTGGCAAGGTCACGCTGGCCCCGGGCCAGTCGGGGGTGCTGAAATTTGCCGCCGGCTCCACGGCCGTGCTGCTCAACCCCAGCGCCGTGCAAGCCAACCTCGACCTGACCATCACCGGCGATACCAAGCTGGGCATGACCTATGAACCCGTGCAGGAAGCCGGCAAGCCAGCCCCAAAATAGAATGAAGAATTTAGCCTTCGAACGCAAATTCCTCATTCCTCATTCCTCATTCCTCATTCCTCATTCCTCATTCCTCATTCCTCATTCTTCATTAAGCGAAGCGTTAGTAGCCCCAGCCCAACCGGCGGTACACGAAGTGCAGCAGCCACAGCGGCCCAATCAGTAGAAACTGCAAGTCCTTGAGGAAGCTGGGTTTTTTGCCCTCGACTTTGTGGCCCCAAAACTGGCCCACCCAGGCCAAGGCGAAAATGATGAGACTGATTGCCCACAGCGGCAGGGCCGCCGCGCCCGCCACCACGCGCAGGGCGGCGGCCATGGTCCCCCACACCAGCACCATGCCCAGGGCCAGCCGCCCACTCAGCCGCACGTAGTACACCAGGGCCAGCACCATCACCAGCGTACCCCAGTTCAGCCAGGGACTGATGGTTTGAAGGGCCGCCGGCACCGGTACCGACCACAACAGGCCCAGCAGCGAAAACATGATAAGCGGCACGCACACCCAGTGCACCAGCTTGTTGGTGGGGTTTTGGTGGCTTTCGCCGTATTCGGAGAGGAGGGAAGCGAGCGGGGCCATGGCGCAGTGGAGGTAAAAGTGGAGGTAAAAAAGGTCCTGTTGTTCGGTGAGAGGCGCTTCAAATTAACGAAAAAAGCCTTTCCCAGTTGGGAAAGGCTTTTTGAAGTGGGGAGGCGCGGACTCGCGCAGACCACGCTGCAGGGCGTTAGGCTTTCACCTTGAATTTGCCGCGCAGGTAAGTGAGGGCCTGGCTGTGGGCTTTGGCGGCGTCGTCCTTTTTGAACTTGGGGTTCGAAGGATTGGCGAAGGCGTGGTCGGCGTCGTAGCTCTCGACGGTTACTTTTTTGCCGGCCGCGGCCATGTCCTTCTTGAACTGGCCCACTACCTCGGGGTTAATCCACTTGTCCTGGCTGGCGAAAATGCCCAGCACGTCGGTATTCAGCGTCTTGAGCTTGGCCACGTCCTTCTCGGGCATGCCGTAGTACATCACGCAGCCCACGGTTTGCTTGCCGCCGAGCAGGGCTTCCTGCAGGCTCCAGCCGCCGCCGAAGCACCAGCCGATGCTGGCAAACTGGGCCTTGGTGCCGGCGTACAGCTGGGCACCCTCGAGGATGGCCACGGCGCGCTCCGATTTCACTTCGCCCATGTATTTGCCGGCTTCGTCGGGGGTGCTGGCCACTTTGCCGTCGTACAAATCCACGGCGATGACGTTGACGCCGGGCAGCTCGGCGGCGAACGTGGCGGCTTCTTTCTTGATGTAGTCGTTCAGGCCCCACCACTCGTGAATCACGAACAGGTACTTGGTGCTGGGCGTGGCGCTCTTGATTTCGAAGCCCTTGCCGGTGCTGCCGTCGGGGGTTTTGAACTCAATGTTCTGGCCGGCGCCCTCGAATTTATAGGGCAGGGGGGCGTCGTGGCCGCCCGAAAAATCTTTGTCGTTGGCCAGCATGGCGAAGGCTTCCGTGGCCGAGGCCGACAGGTTGCCGGCCGGGCGCGAGCAGCAGCTGGCCATTTTTTGGGCCGAAGCCGTGAAGCCGAAGCTCAAGAGTATGGCGCTGAGGGTGAGCAGTTTTTTCATCGAAAAAAGTGTAAACAGAAAAGAATGAGATAACGCCGAAGCCGTGAAGGGCCCCAGCGCATCAGTCAAGAAAATTAGCCAACCATTTGTTTTGATGTGGGTACATCTATTCCCGTTTCGACCCGCGCGCCCAGTTCCGTGAGCAGGGCAAACAGCCCCACGTAAGTTCGGTTGAGGTAGATAAAATGCTCAGAACCCCGGGGCTCGCGCTGTTTGCGCAGCTCGGGGTCGGCCATCAAATCATTGCCCAGGGCATAAAGGGCGGCCATGTAGGCCGGGTCGCCGAAGTCGAACGTGGCCTGCCGGAAGGGGCGGCCCACCAGCTCCAGCGACACCTGCAGTGTGCGCAAGTACAGCGCCCGCAGGGCCGGAGCGTCGGTAGCGCGCAGCACGCCGGCTTCAGTTAGCAGCTCGGCGAGGCGGCTTTCGTCGGCCAGGGTGTCGGCGGCCAGCAGGTCCCTGAACAACTGGTAAACGTCGAGCGGCACGTCCTTCACGCAGCCAAAATCGAGTACGCCCAGGGTACCGCCGTTCTCGGCCCGCAGCAGGAAATTGCCGGGGTGCGGGTCGGCGTGCAGCTGGTGCAGCGTGTTAAACTGGAACTGGTAGAAGTCCCACAGCGCCTGGCCGAGTTGATTACGCACCGCCTGGCTGGGCTGGGTGGCCAGAAATTCTTTCAGGTGCTGGCCCGTGAGCCAGTCCATGGTCAGGATGCGGGGCGTGGAATATTCCGGGTAGTACGCGGGGAATTCCAGATGAGGCAGCGCCTGGCACTTGGCCGCGATTTCCTGGCCGCGGCGCAGCTCCAGGGCGTAGTCGGTTTCTTCGAGCAGCCGGGTTTCAACTTCCTCCAGGTAGGGGCGCACCTGGGCTTCGTTCAGGCCCATGACGCGCAAGGCAATGGGCTTTACCAAGTTGATGTCGGACTTAATGCTGGCCGCCACGCCGGGGTACTGCACCTTCACGGCCAGCGATTTGCCGTTTTTGCGGGCAAAGTGCACCTGCCCGATGCTGGCGGCCTGCCGCGCCTCGGGTTCAAATTCGTCAAAGAGCTGAAACGGCGACTGACCGAAGGCGTCCCGAAACGCTTTCACCACCAGCGGGCCCGACAGCGGCGGCGTGGAGTACTGGGCCTTGGCAAACTGGTCGGCGTAGGCCGTGGGCAGCATGTTCTTTTCCATGGCCAGCATCTGGGCCACTTTCAGCACCGAGCCTTTCATTTCGCTCAGCGTGCCGTACAGTTCGGCGGCGTTGGCGGCGTGCAGGTCCTCGGTGGTCGATTCGGCGCCCACAGCGCGCTTGGCGTAGTGCTTCACGTAGTTGGCGCCCACGTTGAAGCCGGTTTTGGCGAAGCGGGCGGCGCGGGCCACCTTGGTGGTGGGCAGGGAGGTTTGGGGTTCGTCGGACATGAACAAGGCCTAACGACGCACCAAAAACCGCACAAAGTCCACGGCCGAATCCAGGGTGTTGCGGCCCACGAGGTCGAAGCTCAGCGTCACGGCTTTTTCCACGGCGGCGTCGGTGCGCTCGAAGTTCACGCTGTCGTCCTTGGCGAAAAAGCCGAGCACAAACAGCACTTGCTGCCAGAAGAAGCGCGGGTAGCCGTCCTGTACCAGCGGGCGGTTGGCGATTTCGCCGCTCACCCGGCCACTCGCCAGCAGGTCGCTGACGAAGATTTCAAAGTCCTGCCGGAAGTCGTCGAGCACGCGCGGCGTGAGGGCCGGCATGCGGCTCAGCGAGCGGCGCAGGCTCATCAGGGCGTAGGAGCGGTTGTTTTTGAGGATTTCGAGCAGCGTGTAGTAGAACGCCAGCAGCTTTTCGCGGCTGCCGTAGCCTTCCCATACGGGCTCGGCTGCGGCGGTTTCGCGGGCCTGCCGGCCGAAATCGGCCCACAGCTCGCGGTCGATGGCTTCGAAGTTGGGATAGTATTTGTAGAATTCCTGCTCGGCCAGGCCCAATTGCTGGGTCAGCTTGAAAACCGAAGCAAGCGGGTGGCCTTCGTTAAGCACAAAGGCGAGGTAAGCTTGTTTGATGCGGTCCTTTTCCATGGGGGTATAACCGGCGCGGGGCGGGGGAGGTTCGGGAACCGTCCGGGCCAACCTCACGGGACCCCTCCGGGGCATGACCCCCTCTCCCAAAGAGAGGGGGCACCGGACATGCTCGTGTGAATTTCTCTTGACAAACTAAGTTGACTCCTGCGCGATGCCGGTGCCCCCTCTTTTTGGGAGAGGGGGTCATGCCCCGGAGGGGTCCCGTGAGGTTGGCCCGGACAGAGCACCAGGACTACCTCACGAAGCCGCGATGCGCGCCGCCCGGATGGCCTCCACCGCCCGCTCCCGCGCAAACTTGTGGTCCACGATGGGCGTGGGGTAGGCAGCGGTGCCCACCTCGGGCACCCAGCGCTTCACGTAGGTCAGCTCGGGGTCGACCTTTTCCAGCTGGCTGTCGGGGCTGTACACCCGGAACCAGGGAGCGGCCACGGCGCCGGTGCCGGCCATCCACTGCCAGTTGCCGACGTTGTTGGCCAGCTCGTAGTCCAGCAGCTTGTCGGCAAAATACTTCTCGCCCCAGCGCCAGTCGATGAACAAATGCTTCACCAGAAAGCCGGCCACGGTCATGCGCACGCGGTTGGGCAGGTAGCCGGTCTGGTTGAGCTCGCGCATGCCCGCGTCCACCAGCGGGTAGCCGGTGCGGCCCTCGCACCAGGCCCGGAACTCGTCCTCGTGGTTGCGGTAGGGCACCTGCCGCATCTTGGGGTCGTAGGCCTCGGCGGCGGTGTTGGGGTAGTGCCAGAGCAGCATCATGAAGAAATCGCGCCAACTGATTTCAGCCAGCAGCTTCGGGTTCAGCGCCTTGGCCTGGCGCATGGCCTGGCGCACGCTGGTGGTGCCGAAGCGCAGCTGCACCGACAGGCGCGTGGTGCCGTTTTGCAGGGCGGGGGTGTTGCGGGTTTTGTGGTAGTTGCGGACCACCTCATCGTTGGGCAGGTCGGCGGTGGGCACGTACTGCTCCAGCCGCTCAAAGCCCATGCTGGCCAGCGTGGGCCGCGGGCCGGTTTGCTCCCGGGTAAAATGCGCCAGGTTGTGTTGGTTGAACGCTTCGGCCGAGCCGTAGGGCAGCAGCAGCTCGTCGGAAAGGCGCTCCAGGTAGGTTTTGTGGTAGGCGCCAAACACCTTGGGCACGGTGCCCGACTTGGTCATGATTTCATCTTTGGCGAAGATGACTTGGTCTTTGTAGAGGAAAAAATCGACGCCGTGCTCGCGCAACATCTGGCCCACTTCGTCGTCGCGCTTTCGGGCGTAGGGCTCGTAGTCTTCGTTGGTGTGCACGGCGGCCACCTCAAACCCCTGCACCAGCTTCACCAGCACCTCTACTGGCTTGCCGTAGCGCGCCACAAAGGTGCCGCCGGCGGTGTCGGCCTCTTTCGCCAGCAGTTCCACCTGGTCGTAGATGTACGTCAGCCGGGCGTCGGCCTTGTCGGGCAGGTGCTCCAGGATGTCGGCATCGTAGATGAACAGCGGCACCACCGACAGCCCGCTGGCCAGCGCCGCCGCCAGGCCTGCGTTGTCGTGAAATCGAAGGTCGCGGCGGTGCCAGAAAATGCAGATTTTCATGGGTTAAAGATGTCTAAATCAAAACGTCCGTCATCCTGAGCTCGCGAAGAACCTGCTCACCGCCGAACCATTGGCAGTAAAACTACCCGGCGCAGCCGTGAGAAGGTCCTTCGCAAGCTCAGGATGACAAAGTCAACAAAAAATGCCAAACAACTTAACAGTCTACTTCAGCTTGCCCATGCCGCCGTCCACGGCCAGGGTCTGGCCGGTCACGAACGAACTGTGGTCCGAGAGCAGGAAAGAGGCGGTGTGGGCGAGGTCCTCGGGCTGGCCGATGCGCTGCAGCGGGTGGCGCTTGCCGCCGGCCTCGACCTTCTCAGGCGAGTTGAGCAGCGCGGCCGCCAGGGGCGTGTTGGTGAGCGAGGGCGCAATGCAGTTCACGCGCACGTTGCTGGCGGCGTATTCGGCGGCCAGGGCCCGCGTGAGGCCCTCCACGGCGGCTTTGGCGGTGGCAATGCTGGCGTGGAAGCTCATGCCCGTGTCGGCGGCCACGGTGCTAAACAGCACCACGGAGGCGCCACCTTCGGCCTTCTTCAGGCGCTTCATGGTGGCTTGCAGCACCCGCACGGCGCCCAGCACGTTCAGGTCGAAGTCGCCCAGAAAGTCTTCCACCGGAATGCGCTCGAACGGCCGCAGCTTGATGCTGCCGGGGCAGTACACCACGCCGTGCAGCGTATCGGGCAGGGCGTCGAAAGCCGCGCCTACCGGCTGGGTGGCGTCATAGGCCACGTGTGTGGTGGCCAGCGCTTGCAGTTCGGGCGACAGGTGCCGCGAGGCCGTGAACAGGTGGGCGCCGAGGCCGCTCAGCAGCTGCGCCGTGGCCAGGCCGATGCCCGACGAAGCGCCGACGATGAGAATGTTTTTCTGGTCAAAATTCATGCGCAAAGACAGTAGCAGGTGATGCGAAGCAAACCCGGGCACGGGGGGAAGGTTTGGCGCTGCGCTGGTAAACTCCCCGTGCGGCGCGGCCCCCGTTTGCGCCAGGCCTCGGGTCTGGCGCCGCGGCCGAAGGCTGCCGCCCTGCCCCAAAAACCCCATAACCCGCGCGTGGCAGCCTTTTGTGTACTTTCGTCGTAAGCTCGGCCATCCCACCCCTTTTGTATGAACGTAATTAAACTCCTGGTCGCCAACCGCGGCGAAATTGCCATTCGCGTGATGCGCGCCGCCACCGAGCTCAACATCCCCACGGTGGCCGTGTACACCTACGAGGACCGGTACTCGCTGCACCGCTATAAGGCCGACGAGGCCTACCAAATCGGCCGCGACGACGAGCCGCTGAAGCCGTACCTGGACATTGAAGGCATCCTGCGCGTGGCCAAGGAAAACGGCGCCAACGCCATCCACCCCGGCTACGGCTTCCTCTCGGAAAACGCCACGCTCTCGCGCCGCTGCGCCGAGGAAGGCATCATTTTCATCGGCCCGCGCCCCGAGGTGATGGAAGCCCTCGGCGACAAAGTGCGCGCCAAGGAGGTGGCCCAGCAGTGCCAAGTGCCCCAAATCGAGAGCAGCGAGGCCGAACTGGTCGACTTCGAAACCGCGCAGAAAGAGGCCAACCGCATTGGCTACCCCGTGATGCTGAAGGCGGCTAGCGGCGGCGGCGGCCGCGGCATGCGCATCATCCGCGACGACGAGCAGATGGAGAAGGGTTTTTTCGAAGCCCGCAACGAGGCGTTGAACGCCTTCGGCGACGACACGGTGTTCCTGGAGAAGTTCGTGGAACGGCCCAAGCACATCGAGGTGCAGCTCGTGGGCGACCACTACGGCAACCTCGTGCACCTCTACGAGCGCGACTGCTCGGTACAGCGGCGCTTCCAGAAAGTGGTGGAGGTGGCCCCCGCCATGAACCTGCCCGACCACCAGCGCCTCCTGCTGTACGAGTACGCCCTGCGCATCGGCCGGGCCGTGGGCTACGACAACGTGGGCACCGTGGAGTTCCTGGTGAACCCCGAATACGACCGGATTTATTTCATCGAAGTCAACCCCCGCATTCAGGTGGAGCACACCGTGACGGAGATGATTACGGGCGTGGACCTCATTAAAACCCAGATTTTCATCGCCGCCGGTTTCCGGCTCAGCGACCCCGAAATTGGCTTGGGGCCCGACGTGGTGCCGCTGCGCACGGGCTTTGCCGTGCAGTGCCGGGTGACGACGGAAAATCCCGAAAACGACTTCAAGCCCGACTACGGCACCATCGTGGCCTACCGCGCCGCCGGGGGCTTCGGCATCCGGCTCGACGAGGGCTCGGTGTACCAGGGCGTGGTGGTGTCGCCGTTTTTCGACTCGATGCTGGTCAAAATCTCGGCCCACGCGCCCACGCTGCACGGCGCGGCCCAGAAAATGCTGCGCGCTTTGGATGAATTCCGGGTGCGCGGCGTGCAAACCAACATCCAGTTTCTGAAGAACATCGTCGGCAACGAGGAATTCCAGACCGGGCAGGCCACCGTCGACTTCATCAAGGACCGGCCGGAGTTGTTCAAGTTTGAAACCCGGCAGGACCGGGCCACGCGCCTGCTCGGCTTCATCGGCGAGACGGTGGTGAACGGCAACGCCGATGTGCGCCACCTGCTCGACCCGCGCGCCACCCCGCGCCGCCCGCACCTGCCGCACACCGGCCACGAGGCGCCCGCGCCCGGCACCAAGCAGCGGCTCGACGAGCTGGGACCCGAAAAATTCGCCCAGTGGCTGCGCGCCGAGCCCTTGATTCACTACACCGACACCACCCTGCGCGACGCCCACCAGAGCCTGCTGGCCACCCGGATGCGCACCTGGGACATGCTGAAAGTGGCCAGCGCCTTCGCCCGGCAGCACCCCCAAACCTTCTCGCTTGAAGTCTGGGGCGGCGCTACCTTCGACGTGGCCCTGCGCTTTTTGCACGAGGACCCCTGGGAGCGCCTGGCCCGCCTGCGCGCCGCCATCCCCAACATCCTGCTCCAGATGCTCATCCGCGGGGCCAACGGCGTGGGCTACAAAGCCTATCCGGACAATCTGACGGAGCGGTTCGTGCAGCAAGCGGCCGAAACCGGCGTGGACGTGTTTCGCATCTTCGACTCGCTGAACTGGCTCAAGGGCATGGAGGCCTGCATTGGCTTCGTGCGCAACAAAACCGACCGGTTGGCCGAGGCCTGCATCTGCTACACCGGCGACATCCTTGACCCCAGCCGCACCAAGTACACCCTCGACTACTACCTTAAGCTGGCCAAGCAGCTGGAAGATGCCGGCGCCCACATCCTCTGCATCAAGGACATGGCCGGCTTGCTGAAGCCCTACGCCGCCACCGAGCTGATTCGGGGTTTGCGCGATACGGTGAAGCTGCCCATTCACCTGCACACCCACGACACGTCGTCGCTGCAAGCCGCGACGTACATGAAAGCGGCCGAAGCCGGCGTCAACGTTATCGACGTGGCGCTGGGTTCTTTGTCGGGCCTCACCTCGCAGCCCAACTTCAACTCGGTGGTGGAAATGCTGCGCCACACGCCGCGCCACCGCGAGTTCAACCAAGCCTCGCTCAACGAGTTTAGCAACTACTGGGAGGCCGTGCGCGAGATGTACTACCCCTTCGAATCGGGCCTGAAAGCGGGCACGTCGGAGGTGTTTCAGCACGAAATTCCGGGCGGGCAGTATTCCAACCTGCGCCCCCAGGCCGCCTCGCTGGGCCTGCTCGACAAGTTCGAGGAAGTGAAGCAGCGCTTTGCTGATGTGAACCAGATGTTCGGCGACATCGTGAAAGTCACGCCCAGCTCCAAAGTGGTGGGCGACATGGCCCTGTTCATGGTCAGCAACGGCCTCACGCCGGCCGACGTGATGGAAAAGGGCGAAAGCCTAAATTTTCCCGAATCGGTGCGCGAGCTGTTTCGCGGCGACATCGGCCAGCCCGAGGGCGGCTGGCCCGCTGAGCTGCAGCAACTGATTCTGAAGAACGAAACGCCCTTCACCGACCGGCCCAACGAGCACCTCGCGCCCATCGATTTCGACCAGGAATGGGCGGCGTTTCAGGCAAAATTCGCCGGCGGCAAGTTCACCGACCTGCTCTCGGCGCTGCTCTACCCCAAGGTATTTGAAGAATACTGGGCGCACCGCCAGAAATTCGGCAACGTGAGCAAGGTGCCCACCTCGGTATTCTTCTATGGCCTGCAGCCGGGCGAGGAAACCATCATCGAAATCGCCCGCGGCAAGTCGGTCATCGTGCGCCTGGAGTCCGTCGGCACCATCAACGAGGAGGGAATGCGCACCATCTTTTTCACCCTCAACGGCCAGACCCGCAACCTGCAGGTGCGCGACCAGTCGGTGGCCGTCACCAAAATCAGCCATGCCAAGGCCGACAAGGCCAACCCCCGCCAGCTGGGCGCCCCGCTGCAAGGCCTGCTGAGCAAGGTGCTAGTGAAGCCCGGCCAGGCCGCGCCCAAAAACACGCCGCTCTTCGTCATCGAGGCCATGAAGATGGAAACCACCATCACCGCCCCGCAGGATTTGGTGGTGCAGGACATTGTCCTCGCCGAAGGCAGCCGGGTGCAGGCCGACGACCTGGTGCTGACCCTGAACTAAGTTGGCCCATGAAAAACCTGATGCTATTGGCCGGCCTGCTGCTGGCCCTGCCCGCCGCGGCGCAAACCAAGATTAAGGTCAAAACCAAGACTAAGGCCGCTTCATCCATCGGCCCGGTGGTATCGGCGGCCACCGTGGCCCGCGTGGTGCGCACCCTGGCCGCCGACGACATGCAGGGCCGGGGCACCGGTCAGCCCGGCGGGCTTAAAGCGGCCCAATTCCTGGCCGGCGAGTTCCAGCGCATCGGCTTGCAGCCAATGGCGGGCGCGGCGGGCTTTGAGCAGGTGTTTTCGGTGTACAAAAGCCGGCCCGGCCCGGTCACGGTCGTCGTCAATGGGCAGCGCATCGGCGCTGGTCAGGTGATGGTGGCCTCGGGGCCGGCCGCCTTTACCTGGACCAGCGAAGATGCCAAGCCCGTGGAGGTGGTGCGCGTGGCGCCGGGCGAGAAGGCCCGGCTGGGCCCCCTGCTGCACCCCACCGCCAACACGTTGGTAATCGTGGACACCACCCACGCCAAGGAATTTGTTCAGCTGGCCAACTACCTCCGGCAGGGTACTTTGAGCGCCGTGATACCGCCGCCCTTTGCCACGGTGATTGTGCTGGCCACCGCGCCCGAAAAATTCACGTACCGCATCGGCGGCAGCAGCGCCGTGCAGCCGGTGGAGCTGCGCAACGTGGTGGGCGTGCTGCCGGGCCACGACCCGCAGCGTAGCCGGGAAAACGTCGTTTTTTCCGGGCACTACGACCACCTGGGCGTCGTGAAGCCTTCGGCGGCCGGCGACTCCATTGCCAACGGGGCCGACGACGACGCCAGCGGCACCACCGCCGTGGTGGCCCTGGCCGAGTATTTTAAGCAGAAAAACGACAACGCCCGCCCGCTGCTTTTCGTGGCCTTCGCGGCCGAGGAAGTGGGCGGTTTTGGGTCGCAGTACTTTTCTAATCAGCTCGACCCGCGGGCGGTAGTGGCCATGTTCAACATCGAGATGATTGGCAAAGTGGCCAAGTTTGGGCCCAACACGGCCTTCATCACGGGCTACGAGCGGTCGGATTTTGGCGCGCTGCTGCAAGCCAACCTGGTGGGCAGCCAGTTCCGGTTCGAGCCCGACCCGTACCCCAAGCAGAACCTCTTTTACCGCTCCGACAACGCCACCCTGGCCCGCCTGGGTGTGCCGGCCCACAGCATCAGCACCGACCAGATTCCCACCGACAAGCTCTACCACTCCGTGGACGACGAGGTGGAAAGCCTGGACCTGGTCAACATGACGGCCGTGATTCAGGCCATTGCCCAAAGCGCCCGCGGCATCGCCTCCGGCCGGCAGACGCCCACCCGCATTGCCCCCGAGCCAACGGGTGGAAAGTAAGTGCAGGCTGCCGGAAGCCCACCGGGTACTTCAGGTGCCCACCGGTGCTGGCTGAGCCGTTGGGTAGAGGGTGGGAAAAGCCCGGCCTGCTGCCATGTAGGTCGGGCTTTTTTGAGATTGTGAGGTGATGGCTGCGTTCAGGCGCAGAAGATTAGGTGCCGGGCTGGAAGGCCCGGCCCGCGCCAGGGTGGACGTGCCGGCAGCCAGGACGCCCGGCGCGGCGCGGGCGGAAACGTGGCCGTTGAAGAAATACCGGTATATTTCTGCTGAACTCCACCCTTTGTACCCTTCCGTATGCTCACCAAACTACCCTTTGTGCTGCTGCTCTCCGTGAGCGGTGCGTTTGCTCAATCCCGTGGAATCAGCGGGGTGCCGCAGCCGGCGGGCAGTGCGGAAATCATGAAAATCAACAACTTTATGACCCTGGCCGGGCGCAACGGCATTCCCTTGTTCGGGTCGCCGTACGCCGACAACCGCTGGCTGCCGGCCCACCTCACCACGGTGGCCAACGTGGCGCTGCCGTCGGTGCCCCTGAAGTACGACGTGCTCAACCAGCGGCTGCTGATGCGGCCGCTCGAACGCCCCAACGATTCGCTGCAGCTGGACGACAGCCAACTGGTCAGCTTCGCCCTGGACTTGCCCGGCGCCCCGGGGACGCCCTCGACGGCCACGAAAATTTTCCGGCGCTTCTCCGAATCGCCGGTGCCCACCCAACGGGCCGAGTACGTGGAAGTGCTGCACCAAGGCGCCTACACGCTGTTGAAACGCTACGTGAAGACGGTGCGCAAAGCCACGCCGCACACCTCGTTCGACACGAGCCCGATGCGGGACGAAATTCTGGACAAGCCCACCTACTACCTGTGCCTGCCGGGGGGCGGCGTCATCGGCGGCGCCGTCCACCTCAACAAATTGAACCTGAAAGCCCTGCAGGAAGCCGCCCCGCAGCTTGGAACGGCCTTGGCCGCCGTGCCCGGGGCCGCAACCGCCGCAACCGAGGCCGAGTGGGCCACCGCGTTGGCCGCGGCCGACCCGCGTCGCTAGCGCCCCGCAACCCCCTCGCGGGTGCTAGCGGCCCAGTTTGAAGGCCAGGCCGGCGCCCACCGTGGCGGCGCCCGCGTTAGGGCCGCTCAGAGCCCGGCCGGCCGTCACGTCGAGGCGCAGCACGGGGGCGGGGCGCCAGTAGAGGCCGGCCGTGGTGCCGGTGCTCAGGGCCGAGCGGCCCGTTCCGTACGCTTCCACGAAGAAGCCCGACGCGGCGCCCAAGGCTCCGTTCAGGGCCAGGGTGCCCAAAAACTGTCCTTTTTCGAGGTCCCGCACCGTGAGGCCGGGCTGGCTGAAGCCGAAGTTGGCTTCGAGCCCGTAGCGCTGGCCGAGCTGCTCGCTCACCAGCAGGCGCCCGGCCGGCGCCCAGGAGGGGGCGCGCAGGCCGGGCGCGCCCGTGCCGGGCACCGCCGATTCGAGCAGCACGGCCACCTGCGTGCGGGTATCGTAGTTGGGCGACACCATGAACTTGGCCCCCGCCACCACCGGCGCCCAGCCGGAGGCCCGCAGGCTGCCGGTTTCGGTGAGCAGGGTGGGCCCCGCGTGCCGGTAGGCCTGGCCTACGCGCAGCTCCATGCCGTTGACAAAGCCGATGCGCAGGGTGGCGCCGCTCAGGCTTTGGGCCGGGCTGGGCCCGCCAAACTGCCGCTGAAAGCCGCTTTCGAGCTGGAAGCGGCCGGCCCGCAGCACCTGGGCCGTAACGGTTTGCCCCGGCCGGTCGGCGCGGATGTTGCGCACGAAGGGGGCGTCCACGTTGGGGTTGTTTTCTTCCGGCGTGTTCTGGGCCAGGGTGCGGCCGGCGCCGCCCAGCAGGACGGCGGTGGCCCACAGAGTGGTCGTTCGCATGGGCCTAAGACCGCCGACGCTACGGCATGGTTCCGATTAGGTTGCGCTGCCGGGCAACTTCATCGGGGAGTGCCACGGCAGCGGCGGATAGTGCCAGCAAGGGGCATAATCGGGGGGCGTAATCCAATCAACAAACCGGCAAAGTAGCGCGGTTTCGGCCCGGTCGCGGGCCCCCAACGGCCCAAAAAGCCCCGCCGCAGGGGCGCGGCGGGGCAGTCCATCGAAGCGGGCGGGACGGCTAGTAGCTCTCCTTTCGGAAGCCCCAGCTCCGCAATTCCGCCTCGAAGGTGTCCGGGAAATTGGCTTTCAGCGCGTACACCACGGCTTGCAGCACCTTGCGCAGCTCCTGCTTGGCGGTGTCTTTCTGGCTGACGGACTTGCTGACCTTGCCGGCCAGGCCGTCGGTTTGGCCGAGCAAGGTTTTGTATTCATCGAAGCGGGGTTGCCAGAAGGCCGTGCCGAACTCGCGGGCCGCGAACGGCGCTTTGGCCAAGGCCGGCAGCAGCAGGTCGCGCAGGGCCTTGAGGCGCTCGCCGCGGTCGGTGCTCAGGGCGAAGCTACCGTTTTTGCGGGATACCAAGCCAAAGCCGGGCAGGCGGGCATCGGTGCGGGCCTTGTCGTAGCCGCTGTCTTCGTTGATGTATTTTTTCAAAATGCGCAATCCCTCGTCAAACTGGTCGTCCAGTTCCTGCAGGCGCTGGCTTTGGGGGGTGCGGGCGGCGGCCGCGCTCCGCTTTTCGGTGATGCTGCTGCTGAATTCGGCCATGAGCTTGGCGAAGTCGGCCTGCGTTTTCCAGCGCAGCAAAAACCAGGTTTCCTGGCTCCAGGCCTCGGCCACGAGCCGGGCCACCTCGGCCAGCGGGCCGTCTTTTTTAGGGATGAGGAGCTTGGGGTTCACCACCGCGTCGGCGGGGGTGGGGGTGCCGGCCGAAGCAGGCGTGGTAGTTTGGTCTGTCATGGGATAAAAAGGAAACAGTAAGGAATGAAATGTGCCGCAGTAGCACGGCCGGGCTAAGGTGCGCAGAAAATCTGAAGGGGCAAAAATTTCCGCGTTGGCCCTGGGCGCGGCCGGCGTTGGCCGGGGCGGCCCGTCCCGGTCTTCGGCAGCGATGCCAGATGGCCCAGCGGCCCGCCGGAGTTCCCGTCACCTTGAGCCAAGGGCTCCGGCGGGCCGCTGGGGCTGTTAGAACCTTGAGTTAGAAGCTCCGGCGGTTCGCCGGGGCTCGTGTCACCTTGAGTCGGAAGCACCGGCGGAATTTTGGTCGCTGGCGCGCGTCCGCGACGCGCTGCCGCCTGGCTGCGAGCCTGTGGCTCGGGTTTGAGGTGGCGCTGGCGGAAATGTTCAGCCCTCGTTCAGCCCTCCAGTCAGAGACTCGAACCCAGCGGGCAGCGCGTCGCAGACGCGCGCCAGCGGGGGCGGCCGCGTAGGGTGCCGGTGTAACTTACATTAGCCTTCGGCGCGCCGTACCGGGAGTTAATGTAAAATTCTTCGGGTGGTTGGCCAAGCCGCTGCTGGCGCGCCAGCCAGGGGCCGCATCTGCACTAGCGCGAATTTTCGTTCTGTGCTCATTGGCAATGACGATAAAAGCAAACACAGTTAGTGTCATATATAAAATACTGGCTAATGAAGCTTTTACAAGGCTGTCGGGACCATATTGCATAAATTTTTTATTCCTTACAAAATAATAATTTAATGCCCATATGGTAGCAATTATTAATAATACAATGATTTTGCTGTTTATAAAATTTGTTAGAAAATGCTTGTCCACCAAAAAACAGTAAACCGTGTAAAAATTTGTATAAAGCATCACAGTGCTCACCGAAGTGATATAAAGTATAGGAGTAGAATTTTGCTTTAACACTTTAGTGTAAAAGCAATAAATCATAAAAAGGTAACTGTAATATAAATTCATGCTTGGTTCGCTTATTATTTAAGTAAAAATCAAATAGTATTGTGGTGAATAAATAATTATTCTCACACCTCCACCACGTCCCCTGTCCCGAAATAATAAATAACCCCGCGCACTTCCGTGTACCCCAATTCCTGGAATAGCGTGGCGTAGTTCCGCAGCAGGCGCTGGTGTTTTTCCAGCGGCGGGGGCAGGCGGAAATCGAGCAGCGTGACCCGGCCGCCGAGGCGGTCGTGCTGTTCGAGGGAGGGTTCGAGCA